>OBLI01003366.1_pt1 | contig 12363 bp, 13 predicted proteins | sample 1519701 | NCBI WGS metagenome assembly OBLI01 (sample SAMEA3663005, study PRJEB22513) | pig gut metagenome | biome: pig gut; feature: pig-associated habitat; material: faeces | place: France | collected 2012 | reverse complement strand
ACCAAGACGCGGTTTGCCGCCAATGGCCTGGATGATGATTTGCTGGCATTTTTCCAGATTGGCGGTCATAGCATTGAGGAAAGCCCTGATTTTGCTGAGGTTGCCAAGCAGGAGGTATTTCAGATTATGTCCGGGGGATATTTGTCTGAAAGGCCACAGCTGGTAAAGGATACGGACAATGCCAAGGTAGCAGCCTGGTGGGACAGGGCAGTGGATATTGTGCCTGCTGATGGCGGCAAGGGGGTTGGCGTGACGAAGGTGCTGGAGCATTTTGGCATTGACCGCGCTCATGCCATGGCCTTTGGTGACGGCAACAACGATTTGGAAATGTTCCAGGCGGTGGACAACGGCATTGCCATGGGCAACGGCTCCGATGATTTGAAGGCTATTGCCAGGGACGTCTGCGGCAAGGTGTCTGAGGATGGCATTTACCATTATTGTCTTGCGCATGGATTGATTTAAGCAGGAAATTTCTTTTTTTATATAGGCGCGAAGCCCTCTTTGAACCTTGTCATTTGAACTAACATTTAGAAATTTTGACACGTTTTTTCAGGCATGGTAAAATGAAATAAATCTGAAGAAACGAAGGAGAGTGGTTTTGTGAGACTTGGCAAGCTCAGTTTTTGCATTCTGGCAGGGCTGCTGATGGTATTTTTTGCCTCAGTTGCTGCCGCCCATGGTGCGATGGTGGAGGCCGGTGATGAAGGCCGTTATGTAGAGGAAGTTCAGACACTGTTAAAGGAAAAGGGTTACTATAAAGCAGAAATTCATGGCCGTTGCGATGAGGCAACGGTGGAGGCAATCAAGGCATTTCAGCGTGCACATCATCTGGATGCTGATGGGATAGCTGGTCCTATGACCATGCGGAAGCTGCGTCCTGTGGCTCACAGGCACGACCTGAGTCATGCCAGGGTTGTGACGGTAAATGCTTACGCTTACAGCCCTCAGGACCCGGGCATGGGCAAGTATACGGCATCGGGAACGCCCCTGAGACGAGGTGTGATAGCGGTTGATCCGAATTATATCCCGATTGGCACCAATGTCTATATTCCTGACTACGGCGATGCGGTGGCAGAGGATATCGGCTGGAATATTCAGGGCAATACTATCGATATTGCTTTTGATACCCATGAGGAAGCCCTTTACTTTGGCAGGCAGGTATTGGAGATTTACATTTTAGACTGATTTTAATAACTTTTTAGCATTGAAAAAGGCTTATGACAATGGTTGGCTAACCTCGTCATAAGCCTTTTTTAAAAAGTGTTATTTATTTCTTATTTTTCAGCTGGTAAATCTGCTTTTGCAGTTCATTGTACATGTCCATAGGCAGCACTACCAGGTTCTTGTCGTTGCTGCGCTGGACAAAAAGCGCCTGATTTTCGTCATTGGCCTTGTCAGCATAGATGGAAAATTCCTTGAGAAATTCAGAGGAAGAAAGCGGTATCATACATAACAGCTCCTTTTATCAAAAAATATCCGTGCTCCTAAAACATGTCCCGTCTCCATAGCAGGAGGCCGCAGAAGGCTGCCAGGGAACCTGCCAGCACGCAGATGAAGAAGAAGCCGTTGGAGTTTTCTGCCATAGGCACCGGTACGTTCATGCCGAAAAAGCTGGAGATAACAGTCGGTATGGCCAGCAGAATGGTTACAGCTGCCAGAAATTTCATGACCTGGTTCAGGTTGTTGGACATGATGGAGGAAAAGGTATCTGCCAGCCGGGCCAGAATTTTGCTGTACATCTCTACCATTTCCCGTGCCTGCTTGTTCTCGATGATGACATCCTCCAGCAGGTCCTCATCCTCCTCGTAGTATTTCAGCATTGGCTGCATGGAGGTAGTAGTGCGGAGCCGCATGAGCTTTTCCAGTACGGCACCGTTGGAACGCAGGGAGGCGTTGAAGAAGGTCAGTGCCTTTTGCAGCTCCAGAAGCTTCAGGATCTCCCGGTTCTTCATGGAATGGCGCAGCTTGCTCTCTATCTCGTCAGACTGCTTGCTGATCTGGCGTAGGTAGCGGAGATAGAAGGTGGCACTGCGATAAAGTATCTGGAAAAGAAAACGTGTCTTCTTGAAGGTGCGGAAGAAGCGGGCACTTTTCTCGTTGAAGTAGGAAAGTACCGGGGTTTCTTCCAGGCAGACGGTGATGATGTATTCCTCTGTGACGATGATGGCCAGCGGCAGTGTATCGTAGCTGCCCTCGTCCCGTACCACCGGCACGTTGGTCAAAATCATCACGCTGTCATCCTCAATGTCAATATGGGAACGCTCCTCGTCATCCAGTGCGGAGCGGAGAAAGTCAGGCTCAACCTCGGTCAGGTTGCCTACCACCTTCAGCTCGTAAGGTGTAGGGTCCACGATGTTAATCCAGGCACCGCTTTCAAGGGTTTTAAGGCTCAGCTCCTGTAGTGGCCCGGTTTCTAAAGATTTGTAAATCTTCAGCATAGTGATGGTTCTCCTTTCGTTACGGAGACTCTATCCATCGCCATGCAGGATTGCCATGTGCCTGGCAACTGCTTCTCGCCCGGCACATGGCAACCGCCCATAGATTACGCAGTACACATAACCTTTATATGCATTATATGCTGCGGGGCAATAGATACAGTCTCCCTATTTAATTTTGGTTTGTCCTGGGGTTCAGGGCCTGCGTCCATTGTTTTCACCTCGCAATATACAATCGTGCAATAATTTTTTGCCATACAAATATTACTACCACCAGCGCATCTTAGTCAATCTTTTTATGGCGGGATTATATAAATTTTACATAGATTGACAAAAAAATCCCAATAGGCTATTGTGGATGTAGAGGATAGATGGTTAAAGACATAATGAGTGTATTGTGCTATAATGTTCTACATGATTGTATTGGTATGCGATTGGCTGCGCTGTCAGCCGGTTGCAGGTGGTTGTGTTAGGAGATTGTAGCCTATGAAAATGTCGAAATCTACTTTGCCGATAAAAATTGGTGCCGTGGCGGCACTCTGCCTGCTGTTTGGCATTGTTTACCTTTTAAATCCTGCATTTTTTGGAGAATTGTGGGATGTGTGCCTCAGCGGTGATATGCACCGGGTAGCGGAATATATCAATTCCTTTGGAGCCTGGGCAATGGTGTTCAGCTTCTTTTTGGTGCTGTGCGTCAATGCCATAGGCTTTCCGCCTGCCATGATTTTTTCCTCTGCCAATGCCTTGATTTTTGGCATTGTGCCGGGAATTTTATTGGCATGGATTGCGGAGACTGTGGGTGTGGCACTGAGCTTTGTACTGCTGCGATTCCTTTTCCGGGATGCGGCAGAGGACGTCATCTCGAAGCATAAGTCCTTGCAGAAGATTGACGAGCTGAGCGGCAGCCAGGGCTTCAAGGTCATGCTGATTGCCCGCATCATCCCATATCTGCCTTCCGGGCTGCTTAATGCCCTGGGAGCTGTCAGCAAAATGTCCTTCAGGGATTTTACTATCGCTGCCCTGATTGGCAAGCTGCCATCTACCGCTATCGAAGCAATGATAGGCCATGATGCGGTGACAGCCAGCGAAAATCCTTATCGTTTGGTCTTTTCCCTGGTCCTGGCAATTGTTATGGTAGTCGGTTTCATTATCTACGAAAGACGTCAGAAGCAAAAAAAAATCTGATTACATCACAAAAATTTTATTCTAGGGGGTTACAAAATTGGAAAAGAAAAGGCGTATATTCTTTCTGGACAATCTCAAGGCATTCATTGTCTGCCTGATGATTGTCTTCCACGCAGCCATGTGCTACATGGCTTATGCACCTGAATGGTGGTACACGGTGGACAAGGCGGACCCGAAGTTTGCCTTCACCCTGTTCGTGCTCTGGGCAGACATCTTCATCATGCCGGTGATGTTCTTCATCTCCGGCTATTTCGGCATCATGTCCCTGTCCAAGCAGACCGGAGCGCAGTTCTGGAAAAGCAAGCTCCTGCGCATTGTCCTGCCCTGGATAGCAGGCGTTATCCTGTTGGCACCGCCTGTGACTTACATCATGTTTGCCAGCCGTGGCATACCGATGGATTATGTCAATGATTATCTTTTCAAGCTGTTTGTTTTCGGCCCATGCTTCAGCCATGTGCAGTACTGGTTCCTGGGGATGCTGACTTATCTCTACATCGCCCTGTTCCTGTTCTGCAAAATCATGCCCTCCTTCAAGGAGCGTCAGGGGATTTCTATACCGGGCCCGAAGCTGTTTGTGGGCTTTGCTGTCCTCTGCTATATCTGCACGGCTGCTGCCTACTTCTATGTTAATGGCAACTATGACCTGTGGTGCAATATCTGGCCGGTTCTGGTTTACCAGCCTACCCGCATTTCCTTCTATCCGCTGTATTTCTTCCTGGGGGCATATGCCTGGCGGCATCAGTGGTTTGTGGAGGGAGGCTACAAGGCTGATCCGGCCAAATGGCTGCCTGCCTTCATTGTGACCGGCATTGCCTACCTGTTCTATACCACCATGGGTGCTCCTACGGCAGCCAGCCCGGAGCAGTACATGCTGGTTAAGGCTGCCATTCACGTTCTTTTCCTGCTGTCGTCTGTCTTCGGCCTGCTGGCGATTTTCCAGTCCAAGCTGGATTATACCAATGGCATCCTGGGGGAGCTGGCTGCCAACAGCTACAACATGTACTATACCCACATGGGGCTGGTGATGCTGATAGCATGGGGCTTCCTGTCCATTGATTTGCCAACTTATCCCAAGTACATAATTGTTAGTATTTTGTCGCTTTTGGCAAGTTATTTGACGGGAAAAATATTGATGGTGCTGCCATGTTTTTCCGTTGGTAACAAAGCGAAAAAATAAACATAAATAAACATGAAATTTAGACTCTGGGTGACTTGATTTTTCTCTCAGAGTCTTTTATTATGTTAGGAGGGATTTTTATGTTGGCGGTGCCGATTCTGACAGGAGCTGTGCCGCAAACAGGCAATAGGAGGTTTGGGATGTGAGCGTGTTGAGCAAAAGCTATGGTACCCTGGTGCTTTATGTAGTGATAGGAGCCATTTTGGGCGGACTTCTGGGGGAGCTGCTTTCCGGCGTGGATGCCTTGAGCAGCCTGATGCCCTATCTGAAAAATCCGTACCCGGTAATCAACGTGGTGCCGTCGGTAATTGACATCTATGTTATCAGCCTGACGGTGGGATTTTCCTTTTCGCCAAATCTCATGAGCATCATCGGCGTGGTGATAGCGGTGTGGATATTCAGGCATACCTGAGCAGCTGCATCAGGTACATCTGCAATCCGAGGAGGCAATTTTTAATGATTATTCTGGCTTCTGCTTCTCCCAGGCGGAAGGAGCTTTTGGAGCAAATCGGCTGCTGCTTCAGGATAGAGACAGCCGATACAGAGGAAGCCGGCGGCGAGGGCATGACTCCCTCTGAGCTGGTGATGAAAAATGCGCATTTAAAGGCGGCTGCCGTAGCGGCACTGCACCCGGATATACCGGTGCTGGGTGCCGATACGGTGGTGAGCCTTGATGGAAATATTTATGGTAAGCCTAGGGACAGGGAGCATGCTATAGAGATGCTGACCAGTTTCTCCGGCAGGGCACATCAGGTGATGACCGGGATTGCCCTGGCATGGAAGGGACGCATCTGGCAGGCATACGAAACGACGGAGGTAGTTTTTGCCCCGCTTTCGGCAGCTTCGATTACCCGTTATGTCGATACCGGCGAGCCCGCTGACAAGGCTGGTGCTTATGGTATTCAGGGACGGGCGGCTGTCTTTGTTGAACAAATCAGAGGTTCCTATTCCAATGTCGTAGGTTTGCCGCTCCATTGTCTTGACGGCCTTGCCAGGAAGGCGGGGATTGATTTATATGGCAATGGTGAGGGAACTGCCGGTTGACGAGAGGCCAAGGGAAAGGCTTTTGGCTTTGGGGCCGGGTTTTTTGAGCAATGCAGAGCTTCTGGCAATCGTGCTGCGAAATGGCTCCAAGGAGAGGTCAGCCTTGCAGCTGGCCCAGGATATACTGAGCCTGTACAAGGATGATGGCGTTTCAGCCCTGGGCCGTATGACGGCAGGAGAGCTGATGTGCCTCCAGGGCATAGGCAGTGCCAAGGCTGCCGAGGTGATGGCCGCGGTGGAGCTTGGCAAGCGGCTGAATGCCCATATAGCCAGGCAGAGGGCGATGGTCACCTGCCCGGAGGATGCGGCTGATTATGCCATGCCGCGTTTCAGGTACGAGGACAGGGAGCACTTTGCAGTTATTTTATTGAATGTAAAAAATCATATTTTATCTATGCCTGTGATTTCTGTTGGCAGCCTGACGGCTTCCGTGGTGCATCCCCGGGAGGTGTTCAAGGCGGCAATCCAGCAGGCGGCGGCATCCATTATCCTGGTGCACAACCATCCCAGCGGTGACCCCACTCCCAGCAAGGAGGATATTGAGGTCACGGCGCGGATGGTGCAGGTAGGCAGGGTGATGGATATTCCCGTGCTGGATCATATTATTTTAGGAAATGATAATTATATTTCCCTTAAAGAAAAAGGTGTGATAAAATAGAGTTTGCTGTATCGAAGCTGATGTGGCAGGGGTATGGCAGCGGTTCTATTTTTGAAGGGAGTAATTTTTAACATGTGGAACATTTTTGGTGGTTTATCCCATGACATGGGTATTGATTTGGGAACAGCAAACACTTTGGTTCATATCAAGGGCAAGGGCATTGTCCTCCGTGAGCCGTCTGTTGTAGCAATAAAGAGCGATACTGGTGATGTGCTGGCTGTGGGTGACGAGGCGAAGCGCATGATTGGCCGTACTCCTGGCAGCATTGTGGCTATCCGCCCTATGAAGGATGGCGTCATCGCGGATTTTGATGTTACTCAGGCCATGCTGAAGTACTTTATCAGAAAGGCCATGAATACCAAGTCCTTTGTGCGTCCAAGGGTAGTGGTGGGCGTACCATCCGGCGTTACCGAGGTGGAGAAGCGTGCCGTTATTGATGCAGCACAGCAGGCAGGTGCCAGGGAGGCGTATCTCATTGAGGAGCCTATGGCTGCCGCTATTGGTGCAGGGCTGCCTGTAGAGGAGGCTACCGGCTCCATGGTGGTTGACATCGGCGGCGGTACTACCGAGATTGCAGTTATTTCCCTGGGGGGCATCGTTACCAGCTGCTCCATCCGTATCGGCGGTGATGAGATGGATTCTTCCATCATCCAGTATATCAAGCGTGAGTATAACCTCCTGATCGGTGAGCGTACTGCGGAGGAAATCAAGATCAATATCGGTACTGCCATTGCAGAGCCATCCAGGGAAAAGACCATGGATATCCGCGGCCGCGATCTGGTCAGCGGCTTGCCAAAGACCATCAAGATCGTGTCCAGCGAAATCTGCTCCGCCCTCAGTGAGCCGGTGCAGAAGATTGTGGATGCAGTAAAGGGCACTTTGGAGAAGACTCCACCTGAGCTGGCTGCCGATGTTATGGATCATGGCATCATGATGACCGGTGGCGGCTCCCTGCTGACCAGCCTTGACAAGCTCCTGAGCCGTGAGACCGGCATGCCGGTGCTGGTTTCTGAGGATGCCCTGTCCTGCGTTGGCGAGGGTACCGGGCGTTCCCTTGAGAACATTGAGCTGTTGAAGCGCGTTGTTATGACTACGAAGAAGTTGAGATAAGATGAACAGGGTACGGCGAGATAAAAATTCACAGCGCACGGTTTGGCTGCTGATTTTTGTGGCGGTCAGTATCTTTGTGATTATATTTTTTGCGGCAAGGGGCAGGTTTTCCGCCCCTGTCAGCAGCCAGGCGGTAACGGGGGCGCTGGCTCCCTTCCAGCGGGCGGTGTCCTGGGCTGGCTATCAGGTCAATGGCGTTACCTCGGCAATCTGGGAGCTGGTGTCTGCCTACTATCAGAATGAGCTGCTGAAAAACGAGGTAGTGCAGCTGAGGCAGCAGAACCTGACAGCTGCCGAGTATGCTGCTGAAAATGAGCGGCTGCGCAATCTTCTTGGCTACAAGCAGACAGCTTCCCAGTTTGATTTGATGGCAGCCCAGGTGATTGGCAGGGAACAGGCTACCTGGACCAGCATGATTGTGGTGAACAGGGGCAGCAGTGACGGTGTTGCCAGGAATATGCCGGTGGTGACGGAAAAGGGCCTGGTAGGCGTCGTGACGGAGGTTTCGCCCAATGCTGCCAAGGTACAGCTGGTGCTGGATCCACGCTGCTCCGTGGGTACGCTGATACAGAGGCCGGAATCCAGGGTGGCAGGCATTGTGCAGGGCAATATCGAGGATGCCCTGACACCAAATATGATTAATATCCCGAAAAATTCTGACGTGGTGGAGGGGGATATCATCATCACATCAGGCTTTGGCGGGATTTTCCCCAAGGGCATCATGGTGGGCAAGGTCAAGTCGCTTCATGATGACGGCGGCGGCCTTTTGGAGGTTGCCGTGGTGGAACCAGCAGTGGATTTCCAGCGGCTGGAGGATGTGCTGATTATTACGGCATCCCGTGAGGCTCCGCCTGCGGCATTGACGCCGCCACCGCAGACTCCGGGCACGGAGACCGATAAGGATGGCAATTTTATCAAGGCAGAGGGCAGTGAAAAATGAGGACTTTCTTGTACTGGCTGGCGCTGGTAGTGACAGCCTATGTGGTGCAGACGTCGTTCCTGCCGCTGATTTTTTATCGCGGCATCGGGCCTGATCTGTTGCTTTTGATTACGATTTCCTTTGCCTTTCTGAAGGGAAGGCGGCTGGGCTGCTTTATGGGCTTTTTGCTGGGGCTTTTCAAAGACCTTGCCTCCGGCGGCTTTTTGGGCATGAATACCTTTGCCAACATGATGATGGGGTACTGCTGCGGCATTTTTTCCAACAGGGTGCTCCGGGACAGCTTTATCCTGCCTATAGCGGCGGCATGGATGAGCACCATTTCGGTGTTCTGCCTGTTTGAGATTATTTTCCTGCTGCTGGGGTATGGCTTCTTTCCGTTGGCGCATATCAAGTACAAGCTGCTGCCCATGCTGTGCTACAACATAGTTTTTGCCTGGCCGGTGCATGTAATGGTGCACAAGGTTGACAAGCGTGTATCTGAAAAAAAATAAATTTGTGGCAGCAGGGACTGCCACATTTTGTTGTTTATTTTGCTAGTGCTTTGCTGGCATATAGATGATTGGGAGATTTAAATGTCGGATAAGGATATTTTTAGTGGACGGCTGAAGGTGCTGAGCATCATCATTGTTCTTGTCATCAGTACATTGATTGCCCGGATGGGGTATCTGCAGGTGTACGATGGCGAATATTATGCAAATCTGGCAGACGGCAATCGCATCCGTCTGGTTCCTTCGGTTGCCCCGAGAGGGACAATGTACGACAGGAATGGCAATATCCTGGTAACGAATCATCCCGGGTTTACCGTTTCCCTGCTGCCCCTGACGGAGCCCATTTCCGAGGAGGTCATCAGCAGGCTGTCGGCGCTATTGAATGTGCCGGTGGAGGAAATCCACAGCAAGATTGCTGCCCATGTGGGTTTTGACCCCATCCGCATCAAGACTGATGTGGGGCCGGAGCTGACTACGATTATCGCGGAGCAGAAGGATTTGTATCCGGGGGTTGTAGTGGAGGTCCTGCCTATCCGCGATTATATTTACAAGACCCAGGGCGCCCATGCCTATGGCTATGTAAGTGAAATCAGCGATGCGGAGCTGGAAAAAAAGAAGGATGAGGGCTACAAGAGCGGTGACATCATCGGCAAGTTCGGGCTGGAAAAGGTCTATGACCAGTACCTGCGGGGCACTAACGGCGGCGAGCAGGTGGAGGTGGATGTTACTGGCAAGCCTGTGCAGGTGCTGGGCAAGAAAAATCCTATTCCCGGCAATGACCTGCACCTGACTATCGATCAGGAAATTCAGGCGGCAGCGGAAAAGGCCATCGATGAGCAGCTGGTGCAGATTGGCGCCCATGCGGCGGCAGCTGTGGCTCTGAACCCTCAGACCGGCGAGGTGCTGGCCATAGTCAGCCGTCCTGCCTTTGACCCCAATCTTTTCGTCAATGGCATTTCCTCCAAGGACTGGGCGGTAATCAACAACAATCCTTATTATCCTATGGACAACAAGGCCATTACCGGTGAGTATCCTCCTGGCTCCACCTTCAAGATTATTACCGGCACGGCAGCTCTTTCCGAGGCAAAGGTTACGCCTGAGGAAAAGATTTTTGACTCCGGCCATCACTGGATTATCCCCAAGGGCAATGCCGGTGGCGAGGCACTGGGCTGGCTGAATTTTGAGGAAGCCATGGCACATTCGGATAATGTGTATTTTTATGAGATGGGAAATCGTCTGGGCATTGACCAGATTGAGCGGTATGCCCGCATGTTCGGCATGGGGAAGACAACAGGTATTGACCTTCCTTATGAGGCAGAGGGACTGGTGGCATGCAAGGAGTACAAGAGGCGTGTTTTTGAGGAGGACTGGTATCTGGCAGAGACCTTTGATGCCGCCATCGGCCAGGGCTTCAATCTGGTGACACCATTGCAGGCGGCTTCTATTATGGGAGAGATTGCCGCTGATGGCAAGAGGTACAAGCCTTATCTGGTGGATAAAATCGTTGATGTGAATGGCAATGTGGTCAAGCAGTTCAAGCCGGAGCTTTTGAGCCAGCTGGATGTGGAGGACAGGTTTATCCGCCTGGTGCAGGCTGGATTGCATCAGGTTACCAAATATGGTACGGCGGCTTTTATCTTCGGCAAAAATTATCCTGTGGAGATTGCCGGCAAGACAGGTACAGCGGAGAATCCCCACGGCAGGGATCACGGCTGGTTTGTGGCCTATGGGCCTTTTGACAATCCTACCATCGTGGTAGCGGTGATTGTTGAGCAGGGCGGCTACGGCTCCCAGTCTGCGGTGCCTATCGGCAAGAAAATCCTGGATGCGGCCTTCCATATCCCGGACCCGGCCCAGGTGGCAGCCAAGGCAAAGGCCAAGGCTGAGGCGGAAGCAAGGGCAAGGGCGGCTGCAACGGCACAGGTTCAGAAAAAGCAGTAATTGCGAGAGGTGTTTGTATGGCAAGGGAACTAATCAAAATCAAGGGCGGTGCAGGCGGCTTTCAGCTGATGATAGACAGCTCGGCAGAGCTTGCTGATGTGCAGGAGGAGCTGGAAAAAAAGCTTTCCGAGCATCCTGAGTTTTTCCCCAAGGGTACAGAGTTTCAGCTGGTGGTGGCAGATCTCAGCAAATCCGTGCGCAGCGGCCTGAAGGAATTCCTTACGGACAAGGGGCTGGCGGTGACTGCAGGTGACAGGAAGCCTCTCAGGCGGCAGGAGCAGCAGGGAAGCTCCGGGGGGCGCGGCATGCAGCCGCCTGTGCAGGCAGCTCAGCAGTCCTTTCAGTCAGAGGGCGGCAGCCGCCTGACTGAGGAGCAGCAGGTGATGACCGTCATCAACCGTACTGTCAGGAATGGCGAGGAGATTACCTCCCAGGGTTCCGTGATGATTTGCGGCAATGTAAATCCCGGTGCCAAGATTGTGGCAGCCGGCAGCATTGATGTCCGCGGCAACTGCCGGGGGATTGTGCATGCCGGAGCTATGGGGGACTATCAGGCATTTGTGGTGGCAGACAGGCTGATGCCTATGCAGATACGCATTGCCAACCTGATAGCCCGCTCCCCGGACAACCCGGAAAAGAGCGATTATGCCGAGAAGGCTTATATAAAGGATGGGCAGATTATCATTGAGCCGATAGAGAGGTAACTGCCGGAAAGAGAATTACTGTATAATTACTGTATAGTTGCTATATAATTGCTGTAGAGATAATTTGGAAGGTAACAGAAAGGTAGGATGTTGTTCTGATGAGTGAGGTTATTGTAGTTACATCCGGCAAGGGCGGCGTAGGCAAGACTACCACTACCGCCAATCTTGGCGTGGGGCTGGCACAGCGGGGCAAGAGCGTGGTATTGATTGACACTGATACAGGCTTGCGCAATCTTGATTTGCTGCTGGGACTGGAAAACCGTATCATGTATGATTTGGTAGATGTTACGGAGGGGCGTGTGCCGTACAAGAAGGCATTGGTGCGCCACAAGAAGTATGAAAGCCTGTTTTTGCTGCCTACTTCCCAGATAAAGGATAAGTCAGCTGTCAATCCTGCCCAGCTGATGGTGCTGTGCGACGAGCTGCGCAAGGAGTATGACTATGTGATTATCGACTGCCCGGCAGGCATTGAGCAGGGCTTCAAGACAGCTATTGCCGCTGCTGACCGCGCTATTGTTGTCACTATGCCGGAGGTTTCTGCCGTGCGTGATGCGGACAAGATTATCGGTGAGCTGGGACGCGCTGAGAAGGACAATATCAGCCTGATTGTCAACAGAATACGTCCGCAGATGGTGGAAAGCGGCGATATGATGGATATGAGCGATATTGATGATATTCTGT
>OBLI01003365.1_pt1 | contig 12365 bp, 10 predicted proteins | sample 1519701 | NCBI WGS metagenome assembly OBLI01 (sample SAMEA3663005, study PRJEB22513) | pig gut metagenome | biome: pig gut; feature: pig-associated habitat; material: faeces | place: France | collected 2012 | reverse complement strand
GCCGGATGATGTTTTGGCCGCGATCAAATCCTGCGATGTGCTGCTGAAAGGCCCCACCACCACCCCCATGGGCGGCAAGATGGAGAGTGCCAATGTGACGCTGCGCCGGGAGCTGGACCTGTACGCCAATACCCGTCCGGTGACCATCCCGGAGGAGGGCATCGACTGGATGTTCTTCCGGGAGAATACCGAGGGCGAGTACGTCCTGGGCAGCCGGGGCGTGGAGCTTCCCGGCATGGCGGTGGACTTTAAGGTCACCACCGACGCGGGCACCCGCCGGATTGCCCGGGCCGCCTTTGACTATGCCCGGCAGAACGGAAAAACCCGGGTGTCCATCGTCACCAAGGCCAATATCATGAAGAAGACCGATGGCAAATTCACCGCCATCGCCCATGAGGTAGCGGCGGATTACCCGGAGATCACCGTGGACGACTGGTATATCGACATCATGACCGCCAACCTGGTGAACAAGGCCATTCGCAATCAGTTCCAGGTGGTGCTGCTGCCCAACCTCTACGGCGACATCATCACCGACGAGGCGGCCCAGATTCAGGGCGGCGTGGGCACTGCAGGCAGCGCCAACATCGGCGACAAATTCGCCATGTTCGAGGCCATCCACGGCTCCGCCCCCCGGCTTCTGGAGCTGGGACTGGGGGACTATGCCAATCCCCAGAGCATCCTCAAGGCCGAAGCCATGCTCCTGCGCCACATCTGCCGAAGCCAGGCGGCGGAAAGATTGGAAAAAGCCCTGGAGGCCAATCCCGTCATCGTCACCGGCGACCAAAACGGCGCCACCTGCCAGACCTATACGGAAGAGCTGATGAAGCTGCTCTAGGGAATCTCTGAACAATTCGCCTGCAGCTGGATGGCGGGTCTTTTGCCCCATCCGTGCAGTACCAAAATTGGAAAATACACAAAGTATTCCCGCAATTTAGGTACTTTCGGCTGAGCCAAAATCCCTCGCCACCAGCCCTTGCCGAATTATTCAGAGGTTCCCTAATCCTCCCTCCCCCGGAAAAATCCGGGGGAGTTCCTGTTTTTGAAAAAATTTCCATTTGGGTCTTTACATTTTGCCGGTTATCATGTATATTGGTGGCGAACAGAGTAGGAAGCCCTGCGTGAAGTGCTGCCAGAATGGGGAGTTGTGTGGCAGACGAAGGATATTTGCTTATCCGCGATAGGACTTCCGCACCCGCTGCGCCATATAAGGAGTTCCCTCCTTTATGTAGCAACGATACTCGGTTGGGCGAACGGAGGATGGCTTTGAGGCTGTCCCTTTCCCCACGGGTCAAGTGAATATGGTTTCTCCCCAGGGGTACTGCGCCCGCTGGGGGATTTTTTATTCCGTGACCCATCGGGGCAGATGATCTACCCTTTTCCGAACGCTCCTACATCAAAAGGAGGAATTTTTATGTCCACAAAAGAGAAATCAACCACCCTGTACCCCCATCCGTTCTCCAAAGCCTATTGGCGGGATGCCGCTTCTGAGCTGAAGGACACCAGAATGCTGGTGATCGCGGCGCTGCTGACGGCTCTTCGAATTGCCCTGAAGCCTCTGGCTATTCCTCTTGGACCCCAGCTGAGCATCCAGACCGCCATGCTGGCCACTGCTCTGGGCGCCATGGTCTATGGACCTGTGGTGGCCATTCCTGCCGCCATTATCTCCGACACCATCGGCTTTCTGATTTACCCCACTGGCGATTATTTCTTTCCCTTTGTTCTGACGGAAATCGCCAGCACCATGATTTATGCCCTCTGCCTGTACCGGGCAAAAGCCACCCCCACCCGAGTGATGCTTAGTCGGTTCTTCATCTGCTTCCTGGTGAACGTGGTGCTCCAGCAGCTGATTTTTGCCTGGTGGTATGTCTACATCGGAAACCCGGCCAAGGCAAAAGATCAGATTTTGGGTATGATGACCATTGCTCGAATCTTTAAGAATCTGTGCATGTTCCCCATTGAGTCTGTGGTTCTGACCCTGTTCCTGCGGTTTGTTATGCCCATTACCCGGAGAGCAGGGTTGACCTATTCCTCTGACAAAGAGATGAAGTTTACCTCCAAGCAGATTGTCACTCTGGTGGTTTTGTTTGCGATTGGTGTGTCCAGTGCCGTAGGTTATATGTACTACCGCTACAATACCACCTCCCGCTCCGCCGACTACACCTCCGAAGAGCGTGTGAGCGCCAACCACGCCATGGCAGAAGCGGTCCTTGCCAACACCGACCAGTGGGATGAGGAACAGATTGTCTGCATTGTGGATAGCGCGTACCGTGGACTGTTCGCCTCCGAGACAAAATACAGCGTTTCTGTTTATGTTGTGGACGAAGAAGCTTTTGCAGCTGGACAGGCGGACAATGAGAATTACTCCATGGATACCCTGTGGGCTTACTCCAAGAGTGGCCCCAGCAAGGACAAGTATCAGTCCCTGGTCAAGGTTGCCAGCGCTGAGATTGTTAAGAACGAGAAAACCGGCGAAATCGTAACCTGCGAAGTGCAATAAGACAGAAAAGAAGCCCTGCCCATCGGAACAAACCCGACGGGCAGGGTACCTTTATCGTCAGTCTCATCAGTTTGATGATCGAAATCATTCTGCTGACAAAAAAGAAGTAACCGCCCCAAAGTTCCCCAACTTAGCGGTTACTTCTTGTAAGTAAACAGGGGGAGCGAACCGTCTATCGGCAACGCCCTTTCCTATGTTCATTATAGCAGGAATCGTGGAAATGTCAAGCGCTCACAGTGGTGCCTGCTTGACCTTGGCGTAACGCCGGGGATACTGCTTCGGTGTGGGGGCGATTTTTCTGAGAAGAATCAGGCTGTGGCAGGTATCCCCCATGGGGAATTGCCGCACCTGCTCCAATTTCAGCCCCAGCTTTTTCATGGCGCTGCCGCACTCATTCAGCTCTTCCTCTGCCGCCGCGCCTTTCATGGCGATGACCATGCCGCCCACCTTTACATAGGGAGCGGTGAGCTCCAACAGGATGTTCAGCCGTGCAACCGCCCGGCTGGTGGCGAAATCGTAGCTTTCCCGCCGCTGGGCCACCGCTTCCTCTGCCCGGGCGGTGACGCACTCCGCCGAAATGCCCAGCGTGGGGAGGATTTCCTCCAGCCAGTGCACCCGCTTGCCCAGGCTGTCCAGCAGGGTGATTTCCGCTGTGGGGCAGCCGATGGCCAGGGGCACTCCGGGGAAGCCTGCGCCGCAGCCCACATCAATGAGCTTTTTTCCATCCAGGTCCGCCGCAGTGAGGACGGTGAGACTGTCCAGCAGATGAAGCCTGGCCACCTGGGCGGGCTCGGTGATGGCGGTGAGGTTCATCACCTCGTTCTGCTTCACCACCGCCCGGCCAAAATCGCACAGGGTTCCGATCTGCTGCTCACTGAGGCGCAGGCCCAGCTCCGGCAGACCGGCCCGCAGGGTTTGTTCCATCAAGTCCATATCAATATCCTCTGGCGTTGACAATGCCGGAAAGATCCACCTGGGTCTCGTCGTAGGGGTCGAACCGGCTCTCCTCCACGGCGATGGCGGGGAGCACCACCTCCTGAATGTGCCAGTTCACCAGCAGGTCGCACACCTGACCGTAGGAGGCGGTACCGGCGCTTTCGCCGCTGGCCTTCAGGTAGACGTCGTTCACGGTGTCGGCCACATTGGTGGCCAGGGCATTTCTCCGGTTACGGAAGAACTGGTCGTAGTCCTCCATATCCCGGCGGAGGTAGTCGTTCACGTTTCCGGCGATTCGGTTGGCCTCGGTGGCGGCCTCCATCACCAGCTTGGGATCAATGGAGGTGGACTGCCCCACGCTGTAAAGGGCGTTGTAGCAGAAGCGGTAGGCCATGAAGTAAGCGGAGTACTGATACTGCCGGTTATTATTAAAGGAGCAGGCCAGGAAAGCGGCGAAATTGGCATCCCGCTCCGAGGCGATGCACATCCGGTGGGCCATTTCGTGACACATGGTAAAGGGCAGCGCCGAGGCGGGAATCTGGGGATTGACGGCAGCCTCGCCGGTGAGAGGAAAGGTGAAGCCGGTGATGCCCATGGAGCTGTACAAATCCGCCCAGCCCAGCTTTTTCACCGGCAGGGTGGACCCGGCAAACACCGGGAAAAACCGCTGATAGGTCAGGTATTCAAAGCCCTTTCCCGCCCGGGCGGCCAGGGTGTCGAAATCCTCGAAAGAAAGGCGGCCGTAGGAATCCCGGTTCATCTGGGTGGCCAGGGCGTTGGCCTGGTTCTGGTAGTACTCGGTGGCCTCCACAATTTCGTCCAGGGTGCAGCCGGAAACATCCATACGCATGTCGTCAGCCAGGTCGCCGGCATAGTAATTCATGCCATAGACAAAGGTATGGAGCATAAACACAAAGCTGACCACGGCCAGCACCCAGCCAAACCAATGGAACACATTCCGCTTTGTGATGATCACCACCACCAGCCAGGCAATGAGCACCACTGCCAGGGCCACGGCTAAAAACTGCCACAGCAGAAAATCCACCTGGCTGCTCCAGGTGGCCAGGGTGGCCTCCAGGGTGCGGATGACATAGGGATAAACCATATCGATCAGGGCGGAAAACTGCTCTCCATAGAGGGAGAGCACATAGGTGATGCCGGCGAAAATGGCGGCAACCAGATACCCGCGTAAATTTTTCAAGGGGAATCCTCCTCTTTGTATATGATGGTCTGGGATGAAGCCCCAGCTACGGACGAATCAGCAGTTTTACCCGCATGATATAGTATATCACATTTCTTGAGGATTGTCTGCAATTATTTTTTTAAATTTCCATTGCGATATCGCCCCAAGGGAGGGAAACGGTTATTTTCCTTGCTTTTTTTGGGATAGTATGCTAGAATGATGCAATGAAATCTATGCCAAAAAAGAGGGAGGAATGGGCGTGAAGCGTTTTTGCGGGGCCTTGCTGGCTGTTGCGCTGGTGCTTTCGGCGTTTTTTACGCTCCACGCGTCGGCGGAGAGCGCGGCCTCCAAAATCGACATGTACTGCACCGTCAACACCGACGGCGACTGCCTGGTGAGCATGACCGTGAATCTGCGCCTGGAAGCGTCGGACAATGGGCTCACCTTTCCCCTGCCCTACAGCGCCAGCGACATCACCATGAACGGCAGCTCCGTGGCTTCCTCCCGGGTGGGGGAAAAAACCCTGGTGGCCGTCGGACGGGTGACCGGAGGACTCACCGGTGAATTCCCGGTGCGCTTCGACTTTATCATTCCCAAGGCCGTGGCTGTCACCAGCGACCGGCAGCTGCAGCTCACCCTGCCCATGCTCTGCGGCTTCGACTACCCGGTGGAGAGCCTGAGCTTTATCATCACCCTGCCGGACAATGTGGAAACCAAGCCCCAGTTTACCAGCACCTATCAGCAGAACGGCTTCGAGTCCAATTTGGAGCTGGCCATCAACGGCAATATGATTACCGGCACCAGCGTCAGCACCCTCAATGACCATGAGTCCGTGACCATGACCATGCAGGTGTCCAAGGACATGTTCCCCTCGGTGAGCACCTATCAGCGCACCGGCAATCCGGAAATTGTGCCCATGGCGGTTCTGGCCGGTGTGGCCCTGGTTTATTGGCTGATCTTCCTGCGGACCCTGCCGCCCCACCGGCAGCGGAGCACCGTCCCGCCGGAGGGAATCTCCGCCGGAGAGCTGGGCTGCCGGGTCACTATGACCGGGGGCGATTTGAGCATGATGGTGCTGTCCTGGGCCCAGATGGGATACCTTTTGATTCAGTCCCAGGGCGGCCGGGTACTGCTCCACAAGCAGATGGATATGGGCAATGAGCGCAGCCTGTTTGAGGTGCGGGTGTTCCAGACCCTGTTCAATAACCGCCGGACGGTGGACTGCCGCAGTTCGGGCTATGCCAAGCTCTGCGCCAAAACCGCCGCCATGGTTCCTGGGGAGAAGACCATGTGCCGGTCCCGTCCCGGCAGCCGAAAGATTTTCCGGCTTCTGCTCTGCGCCAGCCAGGTGTTCTGCGGCGTGTGCGTGGCCATGAATATGACCTCCATTGCGGTGCTGCAAATTCTGTTCTCCGTGATTTTCGGCCTGCTCAGCGCAATTTCCGCCTGGGAAATTCACGAGTTCGCCATGCATATTCTCTCCAGAAACAGGACGAGAGCTTGGACAGCTCTGCTGGTCTGCCTGTTCTGGGTGCTTCTGGGCCTGGCCGCCGGTCAGGTGTGGGTGCCCCTGGTGTCCGTGGTGGTACAGCTGCTCATGGGCTTCTTCGCCGCCTACGGTGGTATCCGTACTGAGCTGAACCGCAGCGAGGCGGGAGAGATCCTGGCGATCCGCCGCTACCTGAAAGGGATCCCCCGTCCGGAGGCGGCCAGACTGATCAAAAGCGACCCGGAGTATTTCTTCCGCATGGCGCCCTATGCCATCGCCCTGGGGGTGGGCAAGCCTTTTGCCGCCGCCTTTGGCCGGAGAAAGCTGGAGCCATGCCCCTATCTGCTCACCAAGGCCCAGGGCAGCCGCACCGCCGAGGAATGGATGCGGCTGATGCTGCAAACTGTGGCCCTGATGGACGACCGCTACCGCCGGGGCCAGCTGGAACGGTGGATGGCCATTCGGTTCCGATAAACAAAAAACACGCTCGGAAAAGGCGGCGTTCATAAGAAAGTAACAGTCACAGTGGTTTGCTCTGCTGTGGCTGTTCTCGTATTTCATCAGGTTATGTGATAATATGGCACCGAACAAACCTACAAATCGGAATTAGAGGGATGCCTGTGAGCAAATTTTTGAATAATATCAGGAGCGCGGAAAATCCAATATCTGTTGATAGAAAAATGATTAACACCATAGCTGTATTGTTCCTGGGAATCGCCTTGGGGACGTTTTCAAAATATTTGGATTTTCGTCAAGGCGAACTTCCGGGAGTACTTATGGCGATAGATGGAGCGTTAGATGTTCATAATTTTCTGGGGCGTTTTGCAATTTGGGTATTGATTGCACTGTGTATTTCCGTTTATAGTAATTCCGCCATAAGAGCAGGCGTTAATGTTTTTGTATTCTTTGTTGGTATGGTTGCAAGTTACTATTTGTACTCAAACTATATTGCAGGCTTTTTCCCCAAAAGCTATGCGATGATCTGGTTCGGATTTACGGTTGTTTCTCCGTTCCTGGCATTTGTCTGCTGGTATGCGAAAGGAAAAAGTAAACCAGCATTTATACTGTCTATATTTATTTTAGCAGTATTATTCAATATGACATTCATATATGGATGCTGGTATTTTGAAGCACGCTCTGTTTTGGAATTGGCAGTCTTTCTGATTGGATTTCTTGTATTGAGAAGGGGTACGCTGAGGCATTCCGTGTTAATGGGGATCATTAGTATCGCCCTTGCGTTTTTACTTGATATGGTTATCCCATTCCATTTTGGATAGGCAACTTCCAGTTTGTAGTGGTGGAAAAATCGGAATTTTTATAGCTAAAGAAATGATTGTATCGTACGAGCGGTCAGACAACCGTTGATAAATTCCAGTTCAGATTATCGGCTTTACGCAGCAATAGGAGCGTTAAGTTAATTAAGATATAAGATACGAGATATCAGATATCAGCCAGTCGTGTGCGTAGGGAACGGATTCAGACCTTCCGAAAGGTTCGATGATCACCGCAGTTCGTTGAGTGGCATTTGGGGGAACATATTATCGACGTTTTACCATTTATCCAACCGAGTTTGAAACAATATGGGGAGTGGAACGGATAAATCCGTTCCCTACGAAAAGAATCAACATTTTTTCATTCAAAGCACCGGTGCAAAACCATTACCCAGGCAGAATGCATAAATGCAGCCCTACGAAACATCCTGACAAATTCCAATTTCACTTTCTGCGTATTTTGGACAGCCAAGGAATGAAAAAGCCATGGAACCGATTGGGCTCCATGGCTTTTGTGATGTATGCTCTTAGAAAATGGGAACCACAGCGCCTTCGTAGGTCTCGTTGATGAAGTCCCGGACTTCATCGCTGAGCAGGGCGTTCTTCAGAGCTTCAGTCTTTTCGGTTTCCTCGTTGCCTTCCTTTACCACCAGGATGTTGGCGTAGGTCTGGGCGGCGATGGATTCGGCATCTTCCACGGCGATGGCGTCGGTACCGGCATTCAGACCGGCGAGCAGCGCGTAGTTGCCGTTGATAACGGCCAGAGCCACGGAGTCACGGACACCGGCGATCTGAGCGGCTTCCATTTCCACGATCTCCACATCCACGCTCTTCTCAGTGATGTCCAACACGGTGGCATCCATGCCCACGTCTTCCGCCAGCTTGATGATGCCCTGGGCCTCCAGCAGCAGCAGCGCCCGGGCCCGGTTGGAGCCGTCGTTGGGGATGGCGATCTTGTCGCCCTTCTTCAGAGCGTCGATGGAGTCCTTGGTACCGGCGTAAATGCCGAAAGGCTCATAGTGAATCTGGGCAACGCTCACCAGATGGGTACCGTTCTCCTCGTTGAAGGTGTCCAGGTAGGGCTGATGCTGGAAGTAGTTGGCATCAATTTCCTCGTCCTCCACCACGTTGTTGGGAACCACGTAGTCGTTGTACTCGGTGATTTCCAGCTTCCAGCCTTCCTTTTCCAGGACCTCAGCGGCGACTGCCAGGATTTCCGCGTGGGGCGTGGGAGAAGCGGCCACGGTGATGACCTTGTCATTCTTCTCGGCGAAGGCGCACAGGCACAGGCTCAGGCAAAGAACCAGGCTCAGAACGACTGCTAATACTTTTTTCATAGTTGACACTCCTTTTTTATTTAGATGCTTTTCGCATCAAGAATAACAAATTAACTCCGGTTTCTCAGCCGCTTGTCGCACTTGATTCCCAGCCAGGTGCCAAAGGTCTGGAAAATCTGCACCAGCAGGATCAGACCGATGACCGCGGCCCACATCACCAGGAATTTGAAATTGTAGTAGCCATAGTTGATGGCGATTTTGCCCAGGCCGCCGCCACCGATGATACCGGCCATGGCGCCGTAGCCCAGGATGGTGCCCACGGAAATGGTGCAGCCGGAAATCAGGCTGGGCAGGGCCTCCGGCAGCATGACCTTGGTGGCAATCTGCCAGGCGGAGGCGCCCATGGACTGTGCCGCTTCGATAACCCCGTGATCCACCTCCCGCAGGGAGGATTCCACCATTCTGGCAACCATGGGGAAGGCCGCGATCACCATGGGAGGAATCGTCGCCATGGTGCCCACCTTGGTGCCTACGATGATCTTGGACAGGGGCAGGGTGATGATCATCAAAATCAAGAACGGGACGCTTCGCAGCAGGTTGATGACCACATTCAGCACCGTCATAATGGGTTTCGGCAAGGGCTTGATGCCCTCCTTTTCCCCGGTGACCAGCAGCACGCCCAGGGGCAGACCAATGAGGTAGGCAAAGGCAACCTCCAAAACCAGGGAATACAGCGTCTCCCAGGTGGCGAAGCCAAATTCGTTGACAATGATGTCCAGCTGCTTGGCCACCTTCACCGGGTCGGAAAACAGATCAAACATTATTGAATCACCTCCGCAGTTACGCCCTCATGGCCGTTGAGATAGTCCAGCACGGCCCTGCGTTTCTCCTCTTCCTCCGGCAGGCTCACCAGCATGGCGCCGAAGGCCTTGCCGTCCACATTCCGGGTGCCGGCGCCCAGAATGCTGAGCTTGATGCCCAAATCCACCGCCACCGAGGCGATGATGGGCTCCTCGGACATGTTGCCGTTGAAGGCGATTCGCGCCACCGGCCCCTCCCAGGTGGACAGGGGCAGCGCCACATCCGGGGTCACCAGCCGCCGCCCGGCAGCGGACTGGGGATTGGAGAACACCTTTTCCACCTCGCCGATCTCCGCCACCACACCGGAATCCAGAATGGCCACCCGGTTGCAGATCTGCTCGATGACGGACATCTGGTGGGTGATGATGATCACGGTGATCTTCCGCTCCCGGCTGATGGATTGGAGCAGCTTTAAGATGGAGTCCGTGGTCTGGGGGTCCAGGGCGGAGGTGGCCTCGTCGCACAGCAGCACCTCCGGGTTCGTCGCCAGGGCTCTGGCGATGGCGATGCGCTGCTTCTGGCCGCCGGAAAGCTGCACCGGATAGGCGCCCGCCTTGTCCGGCAGACCCACGGTTTCCAGCAGCTCCAAGGCCCGCTTTTTGGCATCACTTCGGCTGACGCCCTCCAATTCCAGGGGGAAGCAGATGTTGTCCAGGGAGGTCCGCTGGTCCAAAAGGTTAAAGCTCTGGAAGATCATGGAAATCTTCCGCCGCACCATGCGAAGCTCCTTGTTTTTCATGGTCATCAGGTCCTTGCCGTGGAAGAGCACCTGACCCTCGTCCGGCCGCTCCAGAAGATTGATGCAGCGCACCAGGGTGCTTTTTCCGGCGCCGGACAGGCCGATGATGCCGAAAATCTCTCCGGGCTGCACCGCCACGGATACATGCTGCAGTGCTGCCACCTGACCCTCGCCGGAGCCAAAGGTTTTGGACAGATTCCGCAGTTCCACAATGGGTTCCAAATTCATCCCTCCTATTTCTCTATAAAAAGAAAACCGTCCTCATGCGTAGCGCACAAGGACGGAAAGTAAATCCGTGTTACCACCTTGTTTTACAGCCCCCTCACGGAAAGCTGCCTCTGGGAGTACCAGCATACTCCTGCGCGATAACGGGCGCACCCGTCATGAGCTAATTTTCACCCATGCGGCTCCGGGGCCATGTTCAGCGCGTCTATCCGTACCCCTTTCCACCAACCGGGGCTCTCTGAACGGCATCAGCGGGCTTACTCTTCCCTTCATTGCCTTGTCAAAAAAGATTAAAAACATACTAGCGCACATCTGTCCGTTTGTCAAGAACTTTTTTCACAATCTGCTTATGGAGTTTCAAGAAGTAAATAGGAAAATTGGAATTTAGCGGTATGTGTTCGTAGGGAACATATCCCGTTGGACGAACTCGCCAAATCCCAATTAGCAAATAATCACAACAAATTATTTCAGCGCAAAGCCGTTTTCGTCCATTACCAGGGTGCTGCCATAGTAGGAGCGCATGATTTCCATCAGGCTGATGGTATCCGCCACGGAGGCGGTTTCATAGCAGCTGTGCATGGCCAGCTGGGGCAGGCCGATGTCCGCCGTGGGCACGGACACATGGGCAATGGATACGCAGCCCAGGGTGCTGCCGCCGGGAATGTCCGGCCGGTTGTAGTAGGTCTGCACCTTGGCTCCCGCCTTCTGGCAGACCTTGCGGAACAGGGCGGCGCAGAGCCCGTCGGTGCAGTAGCGCTGGTTGGAATTGAATTTCAGTACCACGCCCTCTCCCATCACAGGGGCGTTTGCCGGGTCGGCCAGCTCCGGATGGTTGGGATGGATGGCATGGGCATTGTCCGCGGAAATCAGGAAGGACTGGCTCAGCAGCCGGCGGATGTCCAGCCCCAGTCCCTCAGCGATGCGGACCAGGGTGTCCTCCATCACGGAGGAATCCGCGCCGTTTTGGGTGCGGGAGCCGATTTCCTCGCTGTTCAGGGCGCAGAACACCCCAATGTCCTGGCTTTCCGGGGCATTCAGGAAGCCCTGGAAGCAGCCCCAAACGCTTTGCAGATCGTCCAGCCCCTGAGCGGAGATGTATTCCTCCTCCATGCCCCACACCTTTGCCTCCTCCCGGACGTACAGGTACAGGTCGTGGCCCAGGATTTTGCCGCCGGCTTCCTGTTCCAGCAGTTTATTCAGCTTGCCCTGGGCGTTTTTACCCCCCAGCAGAGGATTCAGGTCCATCACCGGGTTCCACTTATAGCCGTCGTTGGCCTGGCGGTTCATGTGGATGGCCACATTGGGAATGAGCATCAAATCCCGCTGGATGTCGATGAGCTTTGCTTTCGCGCCCTGCTCCGTCTCCACCAGCACCCGTCCAGCAATGGACAGGGGCCGGTCCAGCCAGGGAGCCATCAAGGCCCCGCCGTAGCGCTCCACCGCGAGACCGGTGTAGGCGCCCACCTTTTCCCCGTTCTCTTTCAGCTTGAAGCTGGGCCGGTCGGTGTGGGCGGCGGAGATCAAAAAGCCCTGGGGGGTGCTTGTGGGAATCCGAAAGGCGATTACCGTGGCCCCGCCCCGGCAGACATAGTATTTCCCCCCGGGGATAAGGCTCCATTTCGCAGCTTCCTCCAGTTGGGTGTAGCTCTGCTCCTTTAAAATTTCCTCCAGGTTCGCCTGGGCGTGATAGGCGCTGTGGGAATGGTTGAGATATTCACAGAATGCTTGAATTCGATTGTCCATATTGCAGCCTCTTTCTAAATGATGATTGTATAGGAAATGAAAAAAACGAGTGTCTGGCAGGTTCGCCCAACGGAATATTTTTCAACGTCTGCGTAGGGAACGGATTTATCCGTTCCGCAATGTTGGATAACCTCTATGGTGCGT
>OBLI01003364.1_pt1 | contig 12365 bp, 5 predicted proteins | sample 1519701 | NCBI WGS metagenome assembly OBLI01 (sample SAMEA3663005, study PRJEB22513) | pig gut metagenome | biome: pig gut; feature: pig-associated habitat; material: faeces | place: France | collected 2012 | reverse complement strand
CAAACGCTCAAAGGTTTAGTGGATTATACGGAGCTGACTACTCCCCTCCTCCAACTCCAGAAGTTACCCAAGAGCAAACGGGTGTTCGACAACTCAAAGGTGACCGATCACCATGCGATCATCCCGACTGGTGTACCGGCGAAGGGATTGAGCGATGCCGAGCAGAAGGTGTATGACTTGGTTGCCCGTCGCTTCATCGCCGCATTCTACCCCGATTGCGAAATCTCCACGACCACCGTACAAGGGAAAGTGGGCAAGGTGGAGTTTAAGGTATCGGGTAAACAGATCTTGAAACCGGGCTGGCGAGTGGTGTTTGGTGCGGATCAGAAAGACCCAGACAGCGATACCCCCGAAGAGAACAACGGCGTGCTGCCTCATTTTGACAAAGGAGAGAGCGGGCCACACCAGCCTCTCTTGAAAGAGGGAAGCACACAGCCGCCCAAACCTTATACGGAGGCAACTTTGCTACGTGCCATGGAAACAGCCGGTAAGTTGGTAGAGAACGATGAACTGCGAGATGCCTTGAAAGAGAATGGCATCGGCCGCCCCTCTACCCGTGCCGCCATTATCGAGACGCTCTTCAAACGGCATTACATCCGCAAGGAGCGCAAGAACCTCTACCCCACAGCAACAGGCGTAGAGCTAATCGCCACAATTCACGACGAACTGCTGAAAAGCGCCGAGCTGACCGGGTTGTGGGAGAAGAAGCTGCGCCAGATCGAGCGAGGCACCTACGAGGCTCGCACCTTCCTCGACGAGTTGAAGCAGTTGGTGCATCAGGTGGTTTACAATGTCCTTTCCGACCAAAGCGGACGCGCCATCACGATAGAACAACCTGCTGCCGAACCGGCCAAGAAGGAACATAAGACCCGCACCAAGCGTACGTCTGAGACAAACTCACTATCACCAGCAAAGCTAAAACGCACGAAAAAAGCAGAAGCAGCCGCCTCATCCTCTCCCAACGACACGGTGCCCCGTTGCCCGCTTTGTGGCAAAGGGACCCTGCTACGTGGCAAGAGCGCATACGGTTGCTCCGAATATAAAAGCGGCTGCACCTTCCGACTCGATTACACCACCTATGGCAACAATCTGACGGATCAGCAATTGATTTCATTAATACAGAAAATACAAGAGCGTTGAGCAAACCCATAATGAGAAGCGAAACCATGCTTTCCATTTCAGTGTTTTTTCGTACGTTTGTGTAGTTTTAGAAAAAGAGGAAAGACTATGAACATTCAACAATTAGAGTATATCTTAGCGGTGGATCAGTTTCGCCATTTCGCCAAGGCTGCCGAGCATTGCCACGTCACACAGCCCACGCTGAGCATGATGATCCAAAAGTTAGAAGACGAGTTAGGCGTGAAACTTTTTGATCGAACGGCTCAGCCGGTCAAGCCCACTCCCGCAGGCACGAAGGTGATCGACCAGGCACGCATCGTACTCTATCAGACCTCCCTGATCAAAGACATCGTGAAGGAGGAGGAACAATCTCTGCAAGGTACATTCCGATTAGCCGTATTGCCAACAATCGCACCTTACTTGCTGCCCCGTTTCTTCGCGCAACTGACAGAGCGCTATCCGGATTTAGACATTCGTATCTTGGAGATGAAGACCGCTCCCTCGCTCGCCGCCCTTCAGCGGGGAGAGATCGACGCAGCCATCATCGCCAATCAACCCAAAGAAACACAACTGCAAGCGCAAACCCTGTTCTACGAGCAATTCTTCGGGTATGTAGCCAAAGGAGATCCACTATTCAAGAAATCGTTGATTCGCACGGCCGACATTAGCGACGAGCACCTATGGCTCTTGGACGAGGGACACTGTTTCCGCGACCAGCTGATCCGTTTCTGCCAGATGGAGAAGGTGAAAGTGCGCCAAGCAGCCTATCGCTTAGGCAGCATGGAGACCTTCATGCGCATGGTGGAAGGCGGCAATGGCGTGACCTTTATCCCCCAATTAGCCACCCTCCAACTGAGCCAAGAGCAATTGGAACTGGTGCGCCCCTTCGCCATCCCGAAACCTACCCGGGAGATCGTATGGGTTACCCGAACCGATTTCGTCCGTCATGCCATTACCCAAATCCTTACCGACAATATCCGGCAAGCGGTTCCCAAAGAGATGCACACCCTGCAAGTGGGACAGAAGATCGTTTGAAAAAGAGCGAGGGAAACAACCTAGTATATACAAACTAAAAGAGAGTCTTTTCGCAAAGACTCTCTTTAAAGGCTTTTAATAGGTATTAGTCTTTAAGGCAAAAAGATTGTTTAGGTTATCTGACCGCAAAGGTGCAGCATTATTTAGAATTGACCAAATAAAAAAATATATTCTACAACATATTTACACAGGTTTGTAGCCTATCTCTTCATCCGACCGCCCTATTTTAACAGATTTATCCGAATCAAACAACATAATGCTTAGAGGCTCCAGTAGCACATCTGCTGGATACGTCCTCTAAAAATTCCTTTCAAATCCGCAAAAACCACTTTTTCATTCGCCCATGCCAAAAAGTCGGCCTCCTCCAAACGCCGATAGGCCTCATGCGCTACCGCTAAGACAATCGCATCATATTTCCCTATTGGGCGCTCCAAAAGGTGAATGCCATACGCACGCTGTACCTCCACCGGAGAAGCCAACGGATCCACTACATCCACCAATGCACCAAAATCGTTCAACTCAGCCACGATGTCAGCCACCTTCGAGTTCCGGATGTCTGAGACATTCTCCTTAAAGGTCATGCCCATCACCAATACCCGAGAGCCAACGATGTTCTTTCCCTGCGAGATGATCTTCTTCACGACTTTCTTGCCAATGTAACGCCCCATGGAATCATTGACAAAACGTCCGGAGTTGATCATCTTCGGGTGATATTGCAACTCCTTAGCCTTGTGCACCAAATAGTACGGATCGACTCCGATGCAATGCCCGCCGACCAAACCAGGTGAGAAGGGGAGAAAATTCCATTTCGTTCCTGCCGCTTGCAGCACATCGTATGTATTGATTCCCATTCGGTCGAACAGGATAGAAAGTTCATTCATTAAAGCGATATTGACATCGCGCTGTGTATTCTCAATGATCTTAGCCGCCTCCGCAACCCGAATGGAAGGGGCTTGATGTAGCCCTGCCATAATCACAGCGCCATACACATGGGCAATCTCCGCCAACGCCTCCGCATCACAACCGGAGACAATTTTCACCGTATTCGTGAGCGTGTGTACCTTATCTCCCGGATTGATACGCTCCGGAGAATAGCCAAGCTTGAAATCCACCCCGACCTTCAACCCGGAGAGTTCCTCCAACAAAGGCAAGCAATCCTCCTCCGTGCAGCCGGGATAAACCGTAGATTCATATACCACGTAATCGCCCCGCTTCAGGCAAGCCGCCACGGTACGGGTAGCCCCCAACAACGGACTCAGATCCGGCTCATTGTGGCTGTCAATCGGTGTCGGGACGGCAATCACAAAGAAACGAGCCTCCGCCAACTGTTTCCGATCAGCCGTGAACTGGATGTCTCGCCCAACGAAAGCCTCCGCAGGTAACTCTCCACAAGGATCTTCTCCCCTACGCATACGAGCCAACCGCTCCTCATTAATATCATAGCCAATCACTGAAAATCGCTTGGCAAACGCCATTGCCAAAGGCAATCCAACATAGCCCAATCCCACTACAGCCAGCTTGGCCTCCTTTTCTATCAACGCTTTAAACATGCACTTTTACCTTTCAAAACGACCATAAATCTGTGTGTACCGTCGCCTCCATCCGCCGCTCTTCCGCATCGGGCAAAGCCGGGAAGAAATCAATACCCGTCACCTGCTCCACGCTATCAATCGGCACCATCAACTGCCGGAGGGGTGTCGTTCCGTAATCCCGGTTCTCAAAGAGGAAACCGACGCCCTCCAATTGGTTGTTCACCACCATACACAGCACCTTATAGAATTGACGCGGCACGCCTACCCGGTTCTTCCCTAAGCGACTCAACTCCTCATTGGGAATCACTGGCCCCGTAGCGATCAACACCGCCCCGTTCTCTCTCGCCCACAAGCGGATCTGTTCCTCCAACTCTTTCCAGATGCCTCGGTTCAATCCGGGTCTCTGCGGCGTGATATTGCTGAGATAGAAAGACTCACGCATCGCCTTTTCCGACCATTTCATATCGCCCGCAGGCGCTAAATGGCCTCGATCGAAACCGGTACGGGTATAATCCTCGTTGGTAGCGGAGGCTCCCTTTACTAACGGATCCACCACAAACTTATTTTGTCTTTCCGCCTTATCGCTGCGTGCCTCCTTATCGGTCAGCACATAAGCCACCCAATTCGCTATGCGATAGTCTGCATTATAAGATACGGTATAACCCTCATGCTGAATGACCTGTTCAGCACGTTTACGTTTGAGTTGCGGGAGCTCTACCCCTTTCGGGAGGGGTGTGATCGAGGCTCGTTCCGCTTTCGTACTGGAGGATGCCGTTGTCTTTTTAGAAGGCTTCGAGGTAGTGGTCGCTGTTTTCGGGGTCTCCTTTGTTGAAGGTTGGGCAGCGGTTGCGGTCGCCTGTTTTTCCGTCTGCTTTGAGGTAGCCTTTTGGGTAGCATTCGGTTTTGTGGAGGCCTCAGCTATCGGCTTTTCTGTTACCGCCGGTTGAACACGCTCCACCGGTTGCTGGGAGAAGCGATCATACAGATACAAGCCGCCAATCCCTATCGCCAATACCGCACAGATCATCAACAGCAAGCGCCGCATCAGATCCGCCGCAAACGAAAGTTTCTTCTTCTTAGTCTTCGCTGTCTTACCACTCTTTTTTGCCATACGTACTATTTCACTCATTCAAAGCGGCAAACTTACGGAAAAATATCGATTTGAGGCGAGGAGGATGAAAAAAAAGCACTACCTTTGCACACAGAATATAAGTCGTGAACAGACGATGTATATGGATAGCGCCAAGTCCCCGCCAGCATAGCATCACTATATAGTAAACCTCTTTCACGCATTTGGGGCAGGAAAAGAAAGGATGCGCTTTTGTGCATCCTTTTTACTTATTAGTAATCGCCGTAATACGAATCATAGAAATAAGTTTTGCTAATAAAATAATGAGGAGGGTGCATCAACAGCATCTATTGATACACCCTCCATCGCTAAGCGTTACTCAATACCGATCTCATCCACAAACAGGAAGGCAGGAGCACCTGCGCCACCATGCCATGCCGGCAGCTTGCAACCACTGATAATCACCTCCACATAACGTGCCTTTTGCGGAGCAAAGGACACCTCCTGCGGATAGAGTCCATCCTTGTCGGTCTGCTTCAATATAGCGATCGGCTGATTCACCACCTCCGTGAAGGTCTGGCCATCGTCAGAGACCTTCACCTTGACATTCGAGGCACCCATGATCCAGTCGCCCTTCACCACGTTAGTGTTGAAAGAGACCTTACTAATCTCCATCGGCTCCTTCAAGTCGATCGTCGCATCCACATCCTTGCCTTGGAAGCCCAACCAACGACCGGTCTTGTAGTTCTCGTTTCCATGCAAGCCATCCGCCAAAGCCGGTGCACCGTTGAACTGATAGCCACGGCTCGGCTCCTCTTTCAACGTGATCGGTTTCATCGTCGCCTTGTTGAAAGTAACCTGCTCCCCGAAAAGACGGCTTTTGCTGCCATCGGGACGGATCACCTGCGCCTTGAAATCAGCGTTCGCCGTGATCTCTACCGGCGCTTCATACTTCGCAGAAGCAGTGGTCGGCTCAGTGCCGTCTGTCGTATAATAGATATCGCCCTTGCCAAACTTCGAGAGGGTCACGGTCAGCGCACCCTTCTCCGTGTTCGGCTCCAACACCGCATTCACATCGAAGATATGTGTAGCATAGTTGTAGTCCAAGCGATCGTAAAGCTCAGTCATCCGCACGACACGGGGCAAGAAGTTCTTATAGTCCTTCTTCTCGGGAGCGGTCCACTGCACCTCAGCCAAAGCATTCATACGAGGCAATGACATGTATTGCACCTGACGGAACGTAGGCATATACTCGGTCCAGACATTCGCCTGCACACCCACTATGTATTTTTGCTCCTCTGGTGTGAGGGAAGTAGGTACCGGTTCAAAGCTATACACCTTATCCATTGGCAGATAGCCACCAATTGCTAATGGCTCATTCGCCACGTCTGCCGACTGATAGTAGTCGAAATAGACATAGGTATTGGGAGTCATGATCACATTGTGGTGCTGCTTGGCAGCCTCGATGCCGCCACCCATACCACGCCAGCTCATCACCGTAGCGTTAGGCGCCAAACCGCCTTCCAACGTCTCGTCCCATCCGATGATGTGACGGCCACGGCTCTCCACATACTGCTCCATGCGATTAATCACATAGCTCTGCAAATACTCCTCCGCCGTGTGTTTGCTGTCACCCTTGATGCCCAATGCCTTGATACGAGCCTGGCACTTCGGGCAGCTCTTCCAACGCACCTTCGGGCACTCGTCGCCACCCACATGGATATATTCCGACGGGAAGAGGTCGATGATCTCGCCCAGCACATTCTCCAGGAACTCCAACGCCTTGTCGTTACCGGCACAGATTACATCGTCAGAAACACCCCATTTTGTCCATACCTCATACGGGCCACCCGTACAACCTAACTCCGGATAGGTAGCCAACGCCGCCAGCTGGTGACCGGGCAGGTCGATCTCTGGGATGATCGTGATGTAACGCTCCTGCGCATAAGCAATGATCTCTTTCACCTCTTCTTGCGTGTAGAAACCCTCGTAAGGTTTACCATCATACTGGCCACTGTTACGACCGATCACCGTCTCCTTACGCTTCGAGCCGATCTGGGTCAGCTCCGGATATTGCTTGATCTCGATACGCCAGCCCTGATCCTCGCTCAAGTGCCAGTGCATCCGGTTCATGTTGTGCAACGCCAACATGTCGATGAATTGCTTCACTGAATCGGGCGTAATGTAATGACGACCTACGTCGAGCATCATGCCGCGATAGGAGAAGCGAGGCGCATCCTCGATCGTCGCAGCCGGTAACGAGACATTGGCTCCCTCAGCATTCGCCGGGATCGACTTGCGTAACGTCTGGATACCATAGAAAACACCTGCTGGGGTAGCACCCGTAATCGTGATCTGCTTGCCATCCACCTGCATCCGGTAGCCCTCCGGATTGTCAATCGAACTATCCAAGGCCAAGACAATGCCTTTGCCCTCACCCTCAGCGGCCGTGAGTCCGAAGCCTGTCAACTCCTTCACATAATCGGAGAGGAATTGTGCATTAGCAGCCATCTCACTGTTCCCTGCTGGATAATAGACCTTCACGGAGCTGTTCAGCACAAAAGCGCTTCCCTCCGTCACCGTCACCTCCTGTGGCAACGGTACCACCTGATAATCGCCCTGCACGGTGTTTCCCGAGCAAGCCACGAGCCCAGCCGCCAATGCCAAGCCCCATAAATTTCGAATTATGTTATTCATAACTTTATATCTATATTAGCTGTAAATAATGTTGCCCATAGCATCAAAAAACATTGCGGATAGTTTTGAAAAACGTAGCCCGTAGTTTTCTTTTTCGTTGCCCATAGTTTTTCGGAGCGTTGCCCGTAGTTTTTGGAAACGATGGGCAATGTTTTCTATCACATAGGGCAATACTTTTTGAAAGCGAAAAAACCGGGAGAGAAACAAGTCCGTCCCCCGGTTTTTTACTTCTTGCAGCGCATTCAAGCACCGCTATCTCAACTTAATGTTGTGCCCACCAAAGCGGAGTGATTGTCACATCCTCACCACCAAGCAGCTGGATCGCTGTTGCGTAACCATTCGGATCGGCATTCTTCAAGCTGGTCGGATAGCGCAGACGCTGCGGATAAACTGTCATTTTCTGACCAGACAGATAAGTAGTCGGTGTCCAAGTGTTCTCCATATCCGCACCGGTGAAGATAGCCTCGTTAGCCGGGATATCGAAGAAGGGCAAGCCCAAACGACGATGATCTGTCCACATCTCCAACGCACCATACGGTGTCTGAGCGATATACTTCTGTGTGATGATCTTCGTCAATTGGTCATTCAACTTCTTACCCTTGTAGAGGATCTTGTTCGCATCCGGATACTGGTAAGTCATCGTCTTTGCCTCGTTGGTGTAACCATCCACATAGTTTACCGTCATGTTGGTCGGCTCTGTAGTGTGTGTGAACTTCACAGAGGTACCTACACGGTTGTAATCCTCAGAGTTCAAGTAAGCATCCGCAAACTGGCTTACGCCATGATGCTCGAAGCTAACCTTCACACCTGCCTCGTAAGCGGCCTGTGCCGTTGTACCTACGTTCCAACCATAAAGCGCAGCCTCAGCCAACAGGAATTGAGTCTCCCAAGGAGCCACCCAAATACGAGAACCAGAAGCGTCACGATACTGCTTGCCTAACAATACTAACGTACCGTCATAGTTGCTAACTACCTTATTCTTGGCAAACTTATCAGACCAAGCTGAACGCTGACCAGCAGGATAATAGTTCCACGTGAACTGTGCATCAATCTTCACCTGCTCCTTACCGTCCTTATCCATCATCGCATAGCTGGCATGATCCTTGACAGAGCCCTTATCCATAAAGTTCTCAGCCTGCGTATCGTTCGGAATCATCCATACCTTCAAACCACGCGGGTCAATATTGGCAGGAATACCATCCATCCAGAACTGCTTTGTGGGGTTATCCGTGTTCTCAGCATAGTGCTGATCAAACTTCATACCCAAGTAGTTCATGTCTTTTGTGTATTCAGCCAAATCGGGACGCTGCTCCGCTACCGGAATACCACCTAAACCTACCAAGATGTTAGACATCGTAGAAGAAAGAGCTACATAGTTCCAAGAACGAGAGTAAACAGGTGCCCAAGCATTCCACTGATCAAACTCCTTTACCTTAAACATATCGTCCAAAGTCGTGATGATCGGACCACGAGCAGCATCCTCGAACTCTGATTGCGCCTTAGCTGCATCTACCTCTGAAAGCTGCATTGCATAACGCATACGCAACGTGTTGCCAAACTTCTGCCACTTTGCGGCGTTGTAGCCATAAGCGGGATCACTCTTGGCCTCCGTGCCTGTCGGCTCTACACTGGTGTCAATCTGGCTGGCAGCCTCTTTTAACTCCGAAAGGATGAAATAGAAACAATCCTTCTCATTGCTGAAAGTCGGAGTCTCACCCTGGAAAGCATCCAAAGGATAAGGACCGAAGTTGTTCACAAACTCAGCGATCAAGCAGGCACGCCAGATACGAGCAAACGACTTCACGTTCTTATTAAAAGCGATGTCATGATCGCTGGTCAAGGAACTTGACTGCTCATCTACCAAGTCAATCGCCAAAGAAGCACGTTTGATCCAGTCGGTGATGTAGCTGTTCAAATAATCATGGTTGAAACTATCGCTATAACGACCTAAGTTCAAATAACCCATATCACCCGATACACGCGCCGCACTCGCCCAGTTATAGACGAAGATACGCTCATGGATATGTGGATCTTGCTGCGCATTGACGATAGATGCGTTCAATGCGTAATAAGGCTTGACCACTTCCACACCTGCGACAGAAGGATCAACGTTGATCTCCTCAAAGTCGTCGCAAGAGGTCGTAACACCCACAAGGGCTGCACCCATTGCCAAGCCGAAGAATATATGATTCAATTTTTTCATCGTGTTCATGCAATTAAATAATTAGAAACCAAGTGTTACATTAAACAAGAAGGTACGTGATGTCGGAGAACCGGCATTCTCGAAACCGGTTGCGTTGGTTGCTGTCGCAAACACTGACTCCGGATCCACACCATTCATGTCGCTATAGATCATCCATACGTTGTTGCAGGAAACACCCAACTTCAACTGCTGGAACGGGGTCTTCTCCAACTGCTTCTTGTTGAACGAGTAGTTCAAAGCCAAGTTACGCAGACGGATGTTGGTTGCGCTATACAAGTTGGCCTCACCGATACCTAAGTTACCACTGGAGGTAGCCACAGCTGTCCAGTAATCCTGCGGAGAAACCTCGATCGTGCTCGGCGTGTAACCACCGTTGCCGTCAGCAATCACACCATCCACAACGAACTTCTCACGCTCGCCATTAACCACTGTGCAAGCAGCCACACCATTCGCCTGTAACATACGGTTCGTACCAGAATAAATGTCACCACCGAAGCGACCATCAATCAAGAAGCTCAACGAGAAGCCCTTCCAAGTGAAGGTATTGGTCCAACCCAACAAGCACTTTGCCTGCTGATCACCGATCTTCTCAGCCTTAGAAGTACCCTGCGGCAAACCTGCGGAGTTCAACAACAACTTGCCCGCATATTGACCCTCCTCGACACGCTGGAACTTCGTACCCCAGATCTCACCATAGTTACCACCAGAAACGGCATATACATAGAGGTTATCATAACCACCCAACGTATAAGTCATGCCTTCGTTCTCCTTACCCGGAAGCAACTCGATAATCTTGTTATTATTCTTAGAGAAGTTCAACTGCATATCCCAAGTGAAGTCCTTCGTTTGAACCGGAGTTGCGTTCAGCATGATCTCGACACCCTGGTTCTCAATGTTACCCGCATTGACCTTCATAGCGGTGTAACCAGAGAGAGAGTTCATCGGGATATTGAGCAACTGACGGGTTGCATTAGACTTATACCACGTTACATCCAAACCCAAGCGGTTGTTCAAGAAGCGAATCTCAGCACCAGCCTCCCAAGACTTGATCAACTCGGAACGAACATCTGTATTATATAAGGTAGAAGAGCTGTAACCAGCGTTCACACCACCGGTGTTACCCTCTGAGCCAATCTTATAAGAGTTATACAACTGATAGGGATCCATATCGTTACCTACCTCAGCGAAAGAGACACGTACCTTACCATAGGTGAACCAATCGGGAAGCGGCTTCTCCATCTTGTTGAACATGTCGCTGAACACCCAAGAGGCGCTGATAGAGGGATAGAAGAAGGAGCGATTCTTCTTGCTCAAAGAGGAAGACCAGTCATTACGGAAGGTTGCATCCAAGAATACCCAACCGTCATAGTTCAAGCCGATCGTACCATAGAGAGAGTTGATCTTCTTCTCGTTCAAAGTCTGCTCAACACTCAAGTCACCCTTGTCACCGTTGCTCATCCAAAACCAATCCGGAACAATCAATGTACCCAAGCTGTTCTTCAAACCAGTACTCTTACGTTGCATCAAGTTACCACCGAAAGTCACCGTACCGCCAATCTTATCGATTACTTGATCTTTCTGAGCCGTGAACATGAAGCTGTAGTTGTTCTCGTAGAACTTCTGGATGCCATAGCTGTAACGACCATTCGTAGAAAGCGGGCTACCTGCATACAACTTCGTCGTTGTCTCAGTGTTATACATATCACTACCGGCCTTGATCTCACCACGCAACCAGTCAGTAAACTTATAGGTCAACGATCCATTCAGCAAGAAACGGTTACGAGAGTCCTGGTTGGTACTATAATCCTTCGCCCAATAAGGGTTCAAACCACTGTCTTTCTGCCACCAACGCATCTTACCTGTAGCGGGGTCGATACAATCCTCGAACTGAGAAATATCCACTGTACTCGGCATACTGAACATAGTGTAGAAGTAGTTGTCTGAGCGGGCACCAGAGATAGGACGGTTGGTTGCTGTAGAATTGATGTACTGAACCTTTGCGTCAATACCCCAACGGTCATCCTTACCGAACGTTGAAGTAGCACGCATCATCAAGTTGGTACGATTCAATTTTGCACCCGGGATCTTAGACGCATCGTCCATACGGGTTACAGAGGTATAGACCTGTGTCTTGCCATATTGTTGAGCGAAAGAGATGTTCTCCGTCGCATTGATACCGGTATTGAAGAAGTTGCCGACATTGTCATACCAAGTCAGTTTCTCCTGATCGTTGTTCCAATTCGTTACGGTCTGACCCTCGATCTTGGGACCCCAGCTGGAAGAGGAGATGGCATCATATACACCATTGGAACCTTGACCGAATACATTCTGACGATCCGGCTTCATGAAGATAGACTCCGCAGAGATTGAACCGGAAATCGTAATACCCAGACCGGGATTCTCGCGACCCTTCTTCGTCGTAATCAAGATGACACCATTACCTGCACGTGATCCATACAAAGCGGCAGCGGAAGCACCCTTCAAAACTGACATTGACTCGATATCCTCGGGGTTGATATCCGAAAGACCGTTACCCATATCGGTAGAGGGGTTCCAGTAGTCGTTGTTGCTTGCACCCGTAAAGTTATCCATCGGCACACCATCGACAACGATCAACGGCTGGTTCAAACCCGTCACAGAGTTACTACCACGCAACTGAATCTTAGAAGAACCACCAGGACCATTACTTGAACGGATGATCTGCACACCG
>OBLI01003362.1_pt1 | contig 12369 bp, 14 predicted proteins | sample 1519701 | NCBI WGS metagenome assembly OBLI01 (sample SAMEA3663005, study PRJEB22513) | pig gut metagenome | biome: pig gut; feature: pig-associated habitat; material: faeces | place: France | collected 2012 | reverse complement strand
TGCCGCCGAGGGTTTTCGTTGGCTGGAGAATTTAGCCTTCCGCCACAACTGGGCGATGCCCCGGCCGCGTAATGTACTGATTCCGGCGCTGATGTGCTCCCTGGCGATGGGTTACAAAACGATTTACGTGCTCGGCGCCGACCATTCGTGGCTGAAAACCTTGGCTGTGTCCGACGATAACACGGTGGTGTCGGTTCAGCCGCACTTCTACGGCGACGATGCGCGGGAGAAAGCACGCGTCAACAGCGTGTACAAGGGAATCAAGCTGCATTCGGTGCTCGAAAGCATGATGATAGCGTTCCGGTCGTACCATATCATCGAACGGTATGCCGCCCGCTGCGGTGCGTCAATAATCAATGCCACTCCCGATTCGATGATTGACGCATTCCGTCGAGGAAAATTGCCTAACCCGAAATCACAAGAGTAAAAATGACCGATAAATACCGCACAATTACCTCCCCGGCCGAGGCGTCGCTCACCGAGAAACGCTCTCATTTCCTGGCGTTTGCTTTCCCCATTGCCTCGGCCGGCGAAGCGAAGGCTCTTGTGAAGGAATTCACCAAAAAATATTACGATGCGCGCCATGTATGCTGGGCATATATGCTGGGAGCCGACCGCAGGGAGTTTCTGTCGACCGACAACGGCGAGCCATCGGGCACCGCGGGGAAGCCGATACTCGGTCAGATCAACTCGTTGGAGCTGACGAATGTCATAGTTCTGGTTGTACGCTATTTCGGCGGTATTAAACTCGGCACGCCGGGACTCATCGCCGCATACAAGGAGTCTGCACGGCTTGCACTCGATGCAGCGGAGATTGTCGAACGCCATGAAACGCACCGAATTACGTTCACATTCCCCTACCTGTCAATGAACGATGTGATGAAGGCCGTGAAAGACCCCGAAATTACAGTGTTGGAACGCAATTTCGACAATGCCTGCTCCCTGACGCTCGAAATCCGGGCCGATCTGGCGGAGTCATTGCACGACAAACTCAGTGACATTCCCGGTGTATCATTCCCAGATTAAACCGCCATCTGAAAAAAGTCTGATTGGCAGGAGGTTCAGCGGTCGAAGAATGGCGATTTCGACGAGGCTGATACGGGGATGGCAATGTACTGATACGTACCTTCGCCAAGGAGTTTGAGACGTTCGGCCGCCATTCCCACAGAGTACATAACGCGGGTGTCGACACGCAGGTCGGCTGCTGTGGCGCATGCCGAACCGACGGCGATACCAACATCAATGCTGTTGAACGCACACGGCACATTCTCAGGCTTTTCCGTACAGGTCCGGTAACCGCAATGACCGCAATCGAGCCCCATAACGCCCTTTTGCGTCGCGATAATCACCACACACTGTGCCTTTCGGATATTGGCCGAATCGCGCTTGAACACATTCCGTGATGTCTCCCCGTAGAGTTTCATCATCTCGTCGGCAAGCCGGTCGATATCTTCACCGATGACGAGACAGCACTCGAGCATATCGAGTCCCTTGGCCTTGGGGGCGGTGCGGGCAGCCGTCAGCATCCTGCGCCCGGCCTCGATGACATTCGCTGTACGGATATCTCGTTCGTTCTCTATCATTTGCACAGGTATATCAGTCAATAATAAGCATGGCATCGCCGTAAGCGCCGAACTTGTAGCCGTCGGCTACCGCTTTCTCGTAAGCCTTCATAATCAGGTCATAACCGCCGAAAGCGCATACCATCATCAGCATAGTGGAATATGGCAGATGGAATCCGGTGACAAGCGATGTGGCTACGGTGAAATCATACGGCGGGAAGATGAATTTATTGGTCCAGCCGGTATAGGTCTTCATGTGACCGCCCATGCTGACTGCCGATGCAATACCTCGCAAAGTCGATGTGCCGACGGCGCATACCTGCTTCGAATCATCTTTGGCTTTGTTTACCAGGTCGACCAACTGCTGAGTAACCTCCATGTCCTCGGAATCCATCCGGTGCTTCGTAAGGTCCTCCACGTCGATGTCGCGGAATGCACCCAGTCCGCTGTGAACGGTCAGAAATCCCATTTCCACACCCTTGATTTCCAGGCGCTTCATCAGTTCGCGCGAGAAATGCATACCTGCAGCCGGAGCCACTACGGCACCCTCCTTGCGGGCAAAGATGGTCTGGTATGCCTCTACATCCGCAGGCTCGGCATCGCGCTTGATATATTCGGGCAACGGAGTCTCGCCGAGCTTGAAAAGGTTGGCTTTGAACTCCTCGTGGGGGCCATCATAGAGGAAACGGAGTGTGCGCCCGCGTGAGGTCGTATTGTCGATAACCTCAGCAACCATCGACTCGTCGTCGCCGAAATAGAGTTTGTTGCCGATGCGGATTTTGCGTGCGGGTTCAACCAGCACATCCCACAGCTTATTCTCGGCGTTAAGCTCACGCAACAGGAATACCTCTATACGCGCGCCGGTCTTCTCCTTGTTGCCGTACAGACGTGCCGGGAAAACCTGGGTGTCATTAAATACCATTACATCGCCTTCATCGAAATAACCGAGAATCTCTTTGAATACCTTCTCTTCAATCTCACCGGTTTTACGGTGTACAACCATCAGGCGGCATTCGTCGCGGGCAGGAGCGGGATACTGGGCAATAAGTTCCTCGGGAAGTTTGAATTTGAACTGTGAAAGTTTCATGCGGATATATGCGGTTGTTCAGTCAGTGGCTGAGAGGTTATTGTTTTGAGTAAAATTCTGATTTTCGGGACGCAGGTGCCAGGGCTTTATTGGACCGCCGTCGTCGGTTGCCGGTCTGTCGGAGTGCCGGGGGGCCAAGGGGGGTACCTCCTCGGGAGTTCCATCGTCGCGGTGTACCTGCATCGGGGCCGAGCGGATGAATTCTTCGGCCCGGTCGACCTGCATACAGTCGGCAAGCGAATAGTCACCTACCCTTTCACGACGCAATGCGGTGAGGTGTCCCCCGGAGTTGAGGGCAACGCCGATGTCGCGTGCCAACGCACGGATGTAGGTACCTTTCGAGCAGACTACCCTCACTGTAATCTTTTCGGGCGAGAAGTCGAGCAGGGTGATTTCGTCGATACGGAGTATTTTGGGCTTCAGGTCGGGTGTTTCGCCCTTGCGTATCAGCTCGTAGGCACGTTCACCCTCAATCTTGCAGGCCGAATATTGCGGCGGAATCTGCTCGATGTCGCCGACAAATTTCCGGAGCGTCTCCTCCACAAGCTCACGGGTGATATGTTCCGTGGGGTATGTGGCATCAACCGGTGTTTCCATGTCGAACGAGGGGGTGGTCGCCCCTAACGCTATTTCAGCCACATAGACTTTCGTGCCGGCCTGCAGGGTATCGATAGTGCGGGTGGCTTTGCCGCAACAGAGCAGCATCACTCCCGTAGCCAACGGGTCGAGGGTACCGGCATGACCGACTTTGAGTTTACGTATGCCAACCTTGCGCAGACGAGCCAGTAACGCTCCACGCAGTTTCTTGACTACATGGAACGACGACCAGCCCAACGGCTTGTCGATAGCGAAAACGTATCCTGCTACGGGGTCAATCATAACGGTTTAATGACAACATTGCCAGATAATACAGAGAGCACCGACTACTACGCAGTAGAGGGCGAACCATACGAGTTTTCCTTTCTTGACCAGGTTGAGCATCCATTTGCAGGCCAGACAACCAACGATGAGCGACGAAAGGAATCCGACGAGCATCGGCACGAAGCCCACGCTTACCTGTTCGGAGCTGTCCTGACCCATAAATTTTATCATATCGAGCAGGGCTTCGCCGAGGATGGGGATTATCACCATGAAGAAGGAGAACTTGGCCACCTTCTCGCGGTTGTCGCCAAGGAGGATACCCGTGGCGATGGTGGTACCTGAGCGGCTGAGACCGGGAAGCACCGCTATGGCCTGACCGATACGTCGAGCCAGTTGATGTTTCGGCCGCGCTGCTTGCCGGCCGATTTATCATATGCATGGCGCGGCACAATGTTAAGGCGCAGGTCCTCACGGGTACGGGTGAAATATGCCAACGCAAGGAGTAATGCCGTCACCAATAGACAAATACCCACTACCATCAGATGGCTTTTTCCGTTGTCGTCAACACCGAAGAAGTTCTCGACCTGGTCCTTGAAAAGCACGCCGACGATACCGACCGGGATGCACGACAGCAGAATTTTCCAGACGTAGGTGGTGTTGTCATCACGTTTGAATGTGAAAAATGAGGTGCACAGCGGCACGAACTCGCGCCAGAGTACTATTATGGTAGAGAGAACGGTGGCCACATGAAGTACCACATTGAACTGAAGAGCATCCTCGCCCGAGAGATTCAGGCCGAGGATTGTACGGAATATTTCAAGATGGCCGCTTGAGCTTATAGGCAGATATTCCGCCAGGCCCTGAACGATGCCAAGTATTAGAGCGTCAAACCAACTCATTTATAATCGTTTGAGGAAATTATAGTTGTTAAGTGCAATATTGCCGGCGCAGAGGGAGGGATTTTACGGCCGGCCGTTTGAGATAAAAATTGAGAAATGCCAATCAGTCAGCTGTCCCCTCAGGGGGTCATGCTTTCTTCTCTTCATCAGTTGCCGACTTTCGTTCACCGGGTTTGATTATGATGGCGATACCCATGGCGATAAAGCCGATGAAAGCGATTGTCGGGCCTACCACGATTCTTCGGGTAGAGAATATATCGGGATTGAAAGCTTCGGTGGTGCTGCTGCCCCCGAGCATCAGGAGGAAACCGATTACTATCAGCGCCACAGCTACTCCCATAAAGATGAAGTTGTTGCGGCCCAAGGGGAACTGCGACCTGTCTTCGCGCTCGATTCGGCTCGGTTTAGTGCCGGCGACAGTCGAGGCTTTTGCCGCTTCGGTTTTATTTTTGTTTATGGCCATATCAATCTTTTTTACTTAGCGGGGATTATTCTCCCCGTGAGGGTTATGTCTGTTAAATTATCAGTCGAACATTTCGTCGTAATCAGAACGCAGATAGCGGTTTGTAGCGAACAGCGCCGCGAGCACGCAGATTATCACGCCGAGCACTACCAGGCATCCGAAGACGACGAATACAGCCGGCCACGGAAGCAGGCCGCCCAACGGCGGAAAGCACTCTTTGGTCCAGCCGACAAGGCCGCAGAGCATGCCGCCGGCCAACACACCGGCTATGACACCCTGCACAGTATTCCATCCCAGGAAGGGACGGCGTATGAAACTGCCGGTCGCACCGACAAGTTTCATTGTGTGTATGAGGAAACGCCTCGAATATATAGTGAGGCGTACAGTATTGTTGATCAGTACAAACGAAATCAGCAGCAACGCTCCGGCGATAATGAGGAGCACTACATTGAGACTGCGGGCGTTCTCCGCGAGGTTTTCAGCCATCTCGGTATTACCCGACACCTCCGATACCTCGGGCATCATCTGCCACATATTCATCAGTCGCTTAAGCGAATCGGGGTGAGCATTGGCCTCGGTGACTCGGATGTCTATCATCGGGGCGTATGGGTTGAAACCGATCTGCTCAACCAGCTCCTTACCTTCACCGCCGGTCTCATCCTGGAGCACATCCTCGGCCGACATATATTCAAACTCCTTTATATAAGGGGCTGTCGAACATATTTTCTGCAGGCGCTGGGTAGCCGTCGTGTCGAGCGAGTCGACCAGGATGGCCGAGAATCCGATTTTCTCTTTCACGGAGCGCTCTACACCCTCGAAAGTGATATTTATAGCAGCGACAAGCCCCAGTATCAAGAGTACGAGAGTGACACTTATAGTAGATGTCACGCGGTCTCCTATACCGGATATGCGCGTATGTTGATTCTTCTTCATAATGATAAACGGCCGCGCCGTACCCATGATTAAGGGTCAACGCGATGCGGGCTTAAAGGAGGCGGTAACCCACAGGGGGCACCTCCTTTGCCTAATTTAGTGCAAAATTACAACTTCAAAAAGCGGATGTCAACCTTTTAACTCTTAAAATTACTAAAAAATAATAATATTTGACACCTTTTGCTTAAAAAAGTACAATTCGGTCATCGCAATCAGGCCTGCGACAAGCATCTGACAAGTCTCACACCAGCTCGCAAAGCAGGGTTGCCGACGACGAACCGGTGACCCGTACCTTCACAAAATCACCCACGCGGAAATCGCCTCGTGGAAAAACGCAGGTCTTGTTCTGCTGAGTGCGCCCAACCCACTGACTGGTACTACGCTTGGAGACGCCCTCCACGAGCACCTCGAACTCTTTGCCGATATCACGGCGATTTGACTCGGCCGAGAGTTGGTTCTGCAGGGCTATCATGCGGTTCAGGCGTTCGATTTTAACCTCCTCCGGGATATTGTCGGGCATAGTTCGTGCTGCCAGGGTACCCGGGCGTTCGGAGTATTTGAACATAAATGCCGAATCAAATGCCGCTTCGCGCATAAGGTCGAGGGTCTGCCGGAAGTCCTCCTCTGTTTCGTCATGAAAACCGGTGAAGAGGTCTGTGGAGATGCCGCAGTCAGGAATGCGGCTGCGTATGGCATTGATGCGGTCCATATACCATTCGCGTGTATATTTGCGGTTCATGGCCCTGAGAATGGCGTTGGAGCCGCTCTGCACCGGCAGGTGCACATGGTTGCAGATGTTGGGGTAGCGGGCTATGACGTCGATTGTCTCGTCCGACATATCCTTGGGGTGAGAGGTGGTGAAGCGCACACGCATATCGGGTGCGGCCTCGGCCACAAGCGACAGAAGTTTCGCGAAATTCACCGTCTCGCCGCCGGCATCATCAGTATAATTATATGAGTTGACATTCTGTCCTAACAGCGTCACCTCGCGAAACCCTTTTGAGCGGAGGTCGGCAACCTCATTGAGGATGCTCTGTACCTGACGGCTGCGTTCACGTCCACGGGTGTATGGAACTATGCAGTAGGAGCAGAAGTTATTGCAACCGCGCATGATACTGACAAAACCGCTTACACGGTTGCCGGTGATTCGGCTCGGTATGACGTCGCGGTAGGTTTCGGTGGTCGAAAGCTCGACATTCACGGCCTTCTCGCCCCTCTCGGCTGATGCAAAGAGCGCCGGCAAGTCAAGGTAGGCATCGGGGCCGGCCACGATGTCGACTCCCTCACGGGTTACGAGCTGCGTCTGCTCGCGTTCGGCCATACAGCCGATTACGCCGATAATCAGGCGATGATTGCGACGTTTGCGCTGTATCGAGCGCAGATACTGCAGACGCGAGAGTATCTTCTGTTCGGCATTGTCGCGTATCGAGCAGGTATTCAGCAGTATGGCATCGGCCGATTCGATATTGCCGGTAGTTGAATATCCGGCCATCTCCATAATTGAAGCCACCACCTCCGAGTCGGCTACATTCATCTGGCAACCGTAAGTCTCGATATATAATTTTTTTGACGAATCAGAGTTCAATTCGTTTAAATCGTTCATTTTTGAAAAAAATTATGAACCTCCCTCGATAGCCCGGCAGGCAATAGAACAGAAAAATGTTCAAAAACACACGCCCAGGTTTTGTCTAAGTCGGCTAAAAGGATTAATTTTGCACAAAATTACGAAAAAGTGAAGTCTGCACCAAATCAGACCGTTTTTTTTAGCATTCTAATACCGACAATGCAGAGTAAACAGCATCAATATCCATGGCCTACAACTTTATTACGGCAGAAGAAGCCGCATTGATGGTAAAGAACGGCGATACCTTCGGTCTTTCGGGTTTCACAGCCCCGGGCGCTCCAAAACGCATTATCGAAGCTATAGCCAAGCGCGCCGAGAAGGAACATGAAGCCGGTCGCGAGTTCAAAATCAACATTTTCTCGGGAGCATCGACCAACGACCACGTCGACGGCATCCTGGCTCGCACCAACACAATAAATCGCCGCGCGCCCTATCAGAACACCCCTGACCTGCGCAAGCGCATCAACGCGCACGACGCTCACTACTTCGACCGTCACCTCTCGGAAATGGCCCAGGAGACCCGGTACGGTTTCTATGGCGACATTGACTATGCCGTAATCGAGGCGGCCGCCATCGACGAGAACGGCGAAATCGTCCTTGGGTGCGGTGTGGGCAATATACCCACCTACGCTCCCCTGGCAAAGAAAATTTTTGTCGAGCTCAACGAGGCGCTTCCCCACCAGCTGTACGGAATGCACGACATCTACAAACCGGCCGATCCCCCTTACCGCCGCGAAATCCCTATCTACTCGCCCAAGGACCGCATCGGTTCGCCGGTTCTGAAAGTCGATCCCTCGAAGATTATCGGCATAGTACGTACTAATGAGCTCGATGGCGTGAAGTCCTTCACAAAACCCGACGAAACTTCCCGCAAAATCGGTGCGAATGTCGTAGACTTCCTAATCAGTGAATACCGCAAGGGCGGCATTCCCAAAGAATTCCTCCCCCTGCAGAGCGGTGTGGGCAATGTAGCCAACGCTGTGCTCGACTATCTGCTTCACGACAAGGAGCTTCCGTCGTTCATGATGTACACCGAGGTTGTGCAGGATTCGGTACTTGAACTTCTGCGTGCCGGCAAGTGCTCGTTTGCCTCGACCTGCTCGATGACCTTCTCCAATGAGGTTGAAAGTCAACTCTTCTCCGACCTGTCGTTCTTCCATGACAAGATTGTTCTTCGTCCGGCTGAAATCTCCAATAACCCCGAGGTAATCCGCCGTCTGGGCGTTATCGCCATGAACACGGCCCTCGAAGCCGACATTTTCGGCAACGTCAACTCCTCGCACGTGCTGGGTCAGCGCATGATGAACGGCATCGGCGGTTCCGGCGACTTCTGCCGCAACGGGTACATTTCAATTTTCTCTTGTCCGAGCGTATCAAAGGGCGGTCTCATCAGCAACATTGTACCTCACGTAGCCCACGTTGACTCATCGGAACACTCAGTCGACATCATTATCACCGACCAGGGTATCGCCGACCTGCGCGGCAAGGACCCCGTACAGCGCGCTCACGAAATCATCGAGAATTGCGCAAATCCCGAATACCGTCCGCTGCTGCGCGAATACATGAACCTTGGCAACCAGGGTCAGACCCCTATTTCGCTCCATTCGGCGTTCGCATTCCACGAAGCATTTGCCGAACGCGGCGACATGCACCTCACCGATTTCGCAAAATACGTAAAATGACATCCTGAGCCTTCCTCCGGGAATAGGCTCTCCAAAAGAATAATACCGTTACGTGCTGTGTCAGATTTTTCCGACACAGCACTTTTTTTCGTTTTGTTCTCGACAAATTTCATGATTAAAATGTGGATTTATGAGAAATTTTGAGTATAAGTCAACAATTTTGTAAATTTGCAGGCTAAAAAAAACGGAATGGGCAATTGTCGGTTGCGAAGACGGGCACTTCTGTCGTCTCGGTAAAGGCAATTTAAAAGTTCAATGGAATAATGAGTTTTGCAAAATTCAAAAAGCTTATCAAACCGTGGATGCTCCCTATTGCAATGCTCCTCGGGGTGGTACTGCATGAATATATCGGGTATGTGGCATTTCTGTCGCGTTATCTGATTTTTATCATGCTGCTGATTACCTATTGCCGACTCAAGGCCTCGGATTTTCATGTCGGAACATATATAGGATGGCTTCTGCTTGTACAGATTGTCGGAGCCGTTGCCCTTTATTTCCTGTTGGCGCCGCTCGACCCTGTTGTAGCACAGGGTATATTTATATGTGTATTTTGTCCGACAGCGACCGCCGCGCCTGTCATCACCGGAATGCTCGGCGGTTCGGTGGCGAAGGTGGCAACCTATTCATTGTTCTCTCACCTGTCGGTCGCTTTCCTGACACCCCCTATCCTCTCATACATCGGCGCCGGAGCCCATATCGGCTTTATGGATTCGTTGATGGCAATCGCCATAAATGTACTGCCGCTGATACTCGGGCCGTTAGTGGTGGCATTACTGCTCGAACGTTTCGCGCCTCGTGCACACGATGCCATATCGACGCACCAGGGCCTCTCATTCTACATTTGGGCAGTCGCTCTGCTGATTGTCGTAGGCAATTCCGTAAGTTTCCTGATGCGTGAACCTGCATCCGAGATTCCGAATATGTGTATCCTCGCATTGGGCGCTTTTGTGGTTTGCGTGCTGCAGTTCTGGCTCGGCCGCAAGATAGGGCGTCGCTACGGCGACCCGATTTCAGGCGCGCAGAGCCTCGGTCAGAAGAACACCGTGCTTGCTATCTGGCTCACCATCACCTATATGAATCCGTTAGCATCAGCCGCGCCGGCCGCATACGTCGCATGGCACAACATTGTAAATTCATGGCAGATCATACGACACGAAAAGGCAAAAACAGCTTGATTATTCTATCTTATAATTATTTACATTACCCTCTTAAAAATTGGAGGAAGTTTTGCGGTGAGCCAACTTTTAAGCGTTCTGAACGTTAGTATTTTATAAATATTAACACAAGATGAACAGCATGTACGAAACACTGCAGACGCTGCCTCTGTTCAAAGGGGTGTCGGCTGACAAGATTTCTGAAATTATCGGTAAAACCCGCTTCCATTTTCTGAGCTATAACGATGGCGAAACAATTATTGAAGCAGGTGATATGTGTACCCACATCCGGTCGGTAGTGTCGGGGAGTGTCAGAATGACAATCACCAACCACGACAACCGCTTCCGCATCTCACAGACCATTGACGCACCCGAAGTGATTTATCCCGACTATTTTTTCGGCAAAACCACTACCTATCCCGGTACTGTCAAAGCCATCGGTAATACGGGAATCCTACAGATTGACAAGGCCGACTACATGAAAATCATCAACTCCGACCCGGTTTTCACCTTCAACTTTCTCAACATTCTGTCGATGAACGCGCAGCTCTCGGTCGAGGGCGTGCTTGCGCTTACATCAGGTGATCTCGAGAAACGAATCGCCTACTGGATAGTATCCTTGACCGACGCTACCGGCCACGACATACGGCTCGAGTGTCGGCAAAGAGACATATATAAGGTTTTCGGCGTGCAGCGCCAGTCGCTGCTGGCCACGCTCGAATCGATGCAGAACAAAAATCTCATCACCTACGGTAATAACATTATATGTGTAACCGACCGCCGAAAGCTTCTGGATTTATTGGTGTAGACCTGCATCGGCCTCGAAATTTTGGCTAAATTTATCTATATAGACTTCTATACTAAAGCGACATATCCAAATAGATAAATACCTTGTTATCAGTATATTAAAAATTTACATATTTTATACAACCTATACTATACCCTTATAGTGCCGAAAAGCTATTGACAAGGGCTGTTTGATGTTGTAATTTTGCAATGCAATCAGGAAATAAAACCCGATTGCAGGATTTAAGACAAAAGGATTTGTTTGATTTATTATTACACTAAGGAATTAGTTTTTAGGGTTAGTATTTGAAAAGAAGAGGCATCCAAACATGGAAGCCCTTCAGATACTAAAAAGAAAGATAATAATCGTGTTTTATGTTAGGTTTGTAAATCCACGCTCGGTGTCAGGAACCGACGGGATTAGGAATAAAGGACTTGCCCGTGAGGACAGGTCCTTTGTTCGTAAATCCAACTTCCCTACCCTTGCAGTTTCGGAGGCAAGACGAATTTTTCACGACATGGGGCTGAACCAATGATTTGCAGCAGATGTTATGAAAGCATAAAAAGCATCCACACGAGGGTTAATGATGTTGAAATAGGTTTAAACCCCACACGTTTCGGCTGCTTCATAGAGATTAATAATTTTCATAAAATCAATTTCCTATGAAAAAGGTTCTATTTCTTGTTTCCGCAGTTGTAAGCTGTAGCTTAGCCACAGCCTTCAACGCATCGGCCCAGGAAAATTATGTCGTTGAAGAGGAGAGCGTCACCGTAGTTGACGTTGCAAACTGCAAGACACAGTATTCCACGCCTCACAACGCCAACTGGTTTATTCAGCTCGGAGCCGGTATTGACGTGCCCATGTTTGAGAACCACCTGATTAACGGTGATGCAAAACGGCATATCACAGCTACTTATAATCTCGGCTTCGGCCGCTGGTTCTCTCCCTATATGGGTTTCCGCATCAGTGCTTACTATGGTGCATGGCACTGGGACAATGATTACTACACAAAATCGAAATTCGTGAACGCCAATTTCGACATCATGTGGGATATGTGTAACTCGCTCGGCGGCGTCAACCCCGACCGTCCGGTAAGCGTTGTACCGTTCGTCGGCCTCGGTGGCACATACGCATTCGACATGAAGGGTGGCGGCCGCAACATACTCGGTCGCGACGGTAAAATCAAGGACAGCACCTGGGCACTCCCCGTTTCGGCGGGTATCCAGTTCCGCTTCCGTCTGTGCCGCTACGCCGACTTCTTCCTTGAAGGCCGCGCTTCGTTCTATGGCGACAACGGCAACAATTATGCCTTCGGTC
>OBLI01003361.1_pt1 | contig 12371 bp, 12 predicted proteins | sample 1519701 | NCBI WGS metagenome assembly OBLI01 (sample SAMEA3663005, study PRJEB22513) | pig gut metagenome | biome: pig gut; feature: pig-associated habitat; material: faeces | place: France | collected 2012 | reverse complement strand
TAGTTATTCACCTCTATTTTATCATATTTTAGGGAAATAAACGACCTTTGGGAGAAATGTTTAAAGAAGAGTTTAAGAAACTTGCTCTTTGGATGAAAAAGTTAGGAATTTTTGGTATAATTTTAGAGATTAATGTATATAATGAGGACAAACCATGAATAAAAAAGATCGACAAGAGCGTATTATACGGCTCATCCAAGAAGGTAATATCGGCACACAAGAAGAAATCAAACGCTATTTGCAAGACGATGGTATCTCTGTCACACAGGCGACCTTGTCACGTGACTTGCGTGAGCTTGGGCTCTTAAAACTACGTAATAGCGACGGTAAGCTTTACTACAGCCTATCAACACAGACCAACCCACAGCTGGATCCAGCGATTTACTCTTATGTTAAAAAGCTAGAGCGTGCTGGATTTATGCTGGTCATCCACACCAATCTCGGTGAGGCTGATGTCTTAGCCAATATCATCGATGCTGAAAATAACGACACGATTTTAGGTACAGTTGCAGGAGCGGATACGCTGCTTGTGATTTGTAAGGATGAGATGGTAGCGTCTCGCCTTGAAAAGGAAATCAGAGCCCAAAAATGACAGATCTAGAGAGAGCGACAAAAAAGCTCGCCAGTCAACTACAGAACCACCCAAGTGTTTTAGCTTATCAAAAGGCAGAGGAGCAGCTAGAGGAGTTGCCTGAACTCAAAGAGGATGTCATCCAGATGAAAGCTTACCAGCAAGCTTTTGTCCTGTATCAGAAAATTCATAAGGAAAAGGCTGCAAAACAAGCGGGTGATAAGGCTGATGTTCTGAGTCAAACTTTAGAAACAAGCCCGCTTGTTGCGGACTATCGGCAAAAAATGCAGGATGCAAGTGATTTATTGCAGTACGTGACGCAGCGCTTAGAAGATAGAATTAACGAGGAGTTGGGAAATGGCAAGTAGTAAAATTTCACCAGGTATGCAGCAGTATTTGGATGTTAAAAAAGACTATCCAGATGCTTTTTTGCTTTTTCGGATGGGTGATTTTTATGAGTTGTTTTACGAGGATGCTGTCAAGGCTGCGCAGATTTTAGAGATTAGCCTGACGAGCCGCAATCGTAATGCGGACAATCCCATACCTATGGCAGGAGTGCCTTACCACTCTGCTCAGCAATACATCGACACTCTAGTTGATTTGGGCTATAAGGTAGCGATTGCTGAACAAATGGAAGACCCTAAAAAAGCTGTTGGAGTGGTCAAGCGTGAGGTTGTTCAGGTCGTCACGCCAGGGACTGTCATGGACTCTACAAAGTCAGATAGTGCCAATAACTTTCTAGTCGCTATTGATTGTGATGAGCAGCAGTTTGGTCTGTCTTATATGGATGTCTCAACGGGTGAGTTTTGGGTGACAGAGCTTTCGGACTTTGGTCTGGTGCGTAGCGAGATTATGAACTTAAAGGCACGTGAACTTGTAGTTGGCTACGACCTCACAGAGGACGAGCGTACAATTTTCACCAAACAGATGAATCTGCTACTGTCATCTGAAACAGAGCAGTACACTTCTCCTCTTATCCCTAGTCAGCTAACGCCCCTTGAAAAACAAGTGGCTGAAAAACTCTTACAGTATGTGCATGTCACTCAAAAACGAGAGCTCAGTCATCTCCAGCCTGTTCGGCATTATGAGATTAAAGACCATTTGCAGATGTCTTATAGCACCAAAGTGAGCCTTGATTTGCTTGAAAATACCAGAACGGGTAAAAAGCACGGGAGCTTATATTGGCTTCTGGATGATACCAAGACGGCTATGGGTATGCGCATGCTTCGCTCTTGGATTGATAAGCCCTTGATTAACAAAGAAGCTATCCTTGAGCGACAAGCTATTGTGCAGGTCTTTTTGGAGCATTTCTTTGAGCGGACAGACTTGACAGAGAGTTTAAAGGGCGTTTACGATATTGAGCGTTTAGCCAGCAGAGTCTCTTTTGGTAAGGCAAACCCTAAGGACTTGTTGCAACTAGGACAGACTCTAGCACAGGTCCCTGTCATCAAGGCAATCTTAGAGAGTTTTCAAGAGCCAGCCCTTGACAGTCTTGTCAATCAGCTAGATACGCTTCCTGAGTTAGAGGAGCTTATCCGCTGTGCTATTGACCCAGAAGCGCAGGCAGTAATTACAGAGGGCAATATCATCCGCACAGGCTTTGATGAGCAGCTGGATAACTATCGCAAGGTGCTGCGTGAAGGGACAGGTTGGATTGCTGAAATCGAGGCAAAAGAAAGAGAAGCGAGCGGAATCCACAACCTAAAAATCGACTACAATCGTAAGGATGGCTACTATTTTCATGTCACCAACTCCAATCTATCGCTGGTGCCAGAGCATTTCTTTAGAAAAGCAACTCTCAAAAACTCAGAGCGATTTGGAACGGCAGAGCTCGCCAAGATAGAGGGCGAATTGCTAGAAGCAAGAGAACGCTCAGCTGACTTGGAGTATGACATCTTTATGCGTGTTCGCACGCAAGTAGAGCACTATATCAAGCGCCTGCAAGCCCTCGCTAAAACCATAGCTACCATTGATGTTTTGCAGAGCTTTGCTGTTGTGGCAGAGACCAATCACTACGTTCGCCCAAGCTTTAACGATAACAATGAGATTGCTATTGTTGACGGACGTCATGCGGTTGTTGAAAAGGTCATGGGCAGTCAAGAGTACATCCCAAACAGTATCCACTTTGATAAAGAAACAAGTATACAGCTCATCACTGGTCCAAACATGTCTGGGAAATCAACCTATATGCGTCAGTTGGCTTTGACAGTGATTATGGCTCAGATGGGAGCCTATGTCGCAGCTAAAAGCGCTAATATTCCTGTATTTGATGCTATTTTTACACGTATTGGTGCAGCAGACGACTTGATTTCAGGACAGTCCACCTTTATGGTTGAAATGACTGAAGCCAACCATGCTCTAAAGCGTGCGTCTAAACATTCCTTGATTCTTTTTGACGAGTTGGGAAGAGGGACGGCGACTTACGATGGGATGGCTCTGGCACAAGCGATTATTGAGTATATTTACCATCATGTTCAAGCTAAAACCATGTTTGCAACGCATTACCACGAGTTGACAAGTTTGTCAAAAGAGTTGACGAATCTTGTCAACGTCCATGTGGCGACCTTAGAAAAAGATGGTGAGGTGACTTTCTTACATCAGATTGCAGAAGGTCCTGCGGATAAATCCTATGGTATTCATGTTGCTAAGATTGCAGGCTTGCCTGAGGAGTTATTAGAGCGGGCAGATGTTATCTTAGAAGAGTTAGAGACAAACGCTTCTGAGCCGCCACTGTCACCAACTACCGAGGATAATCAAAAAGAGAAGCCTGCAACAGACACTTCTGTAGGCGAGCAGTTATCGCTTTTTGAAGAGCCTTCTTATGACAAGATTATCAAGACCCTAAAAGAGACAGATATGATGACATTAACGCCAATGGAGGCGATGAATCTTCTCTTTACACTTAAACAAGAATTGTAAACAAACTGTCAAGCCATGTTTACAAAAAGAAAGGAGAGCTATGGCAAATATCATAGAACTTCCAGAAATTTTAGCCAATCAGATTGCTGCTGGTGAAGTTATCGAACGTCCCAGCAGCGTTATTAAAGAATTACTCGAAAATGCTATTGACGCTGGTAGCAGCCACATTACCGTTGAGATAGAAGAGTCTGGTCTGAAAAAGATGGCTGTCATTGATGATGGTGAGGGGATGCTGTCTGAGGATGTAGCGCTTAGTTTACGTCGTCACGCAACGAGTAAAATAAAAAAACAGGGCGATTTGTTTCGTATCCGAACACTTGGCTTTAGGGGTGAGGCGCTACCGTCCATTGCTTCTATCAGCCGTTTGAGTATCAAGACAGCGTCAGCCAGTGAGTCTCATGGTACGCTTTTGATTGCTGAAGGAGGTAAAATCCTCTCACAAGAGCCTACGTCGACTCCTGTTGGGGCTAAGATTGTCGTTGAAGATTTGTTTTTCAACACACCTGCACGTCTCAAGTATATGAAGAGCTTGCAGGCGGAGTTGGCTCATATCGTTGATGTGGTAAATCGCCAAAGTCTCGCTCATCCGCAGATTGCTTTTGAGTTGATTAGTGATGGGCGCACACTCATTCAGACGAGTGGCAGCGGTGATTTGAAGCAGGCTATTGCAGGGATTTACGGCATTACGACAGCTAAGAAGATGATTGAGATTTCTGCTGCTGATTTGGATTTTGAGGTGTCAGGCTATATTAGTTTACCGGAGCTGACCAGAGCGAATCGCAACTATATCACCCTTCTCATCAACGGGCGCTACATCAAAAATTTCTTGCTCAACCGAGCGATACTAGATGGCTATGGCTCAAAACTGATGGTCGGGCGCTTTCCGATTGCAGTCATTGACATTCAGATTGACCCTTATCTAGCGGATGTCAATGTTCATCCAACCAAGCAGGAAGTCCGTATCTCAAAAGAGCGTGAGCTCATGCAGCTTATCAGCCAAGCGATACAAGAGGCTCTTAAAGAGCAAGACCTCATCCCAGATGCTCTTGACAATCTCGCCAAGGCAAGCACAAGGACAAAACCTAAAGCTGAGCAGACAAAGTTGCCATTAACCTCTAGCAAGCTGTATTACGATAAAGAAAAAAATGATTTCTTTATGAAAGAAGCCCTAGTAGAAGAAAGCAGCCAACCTTTAACAGTGGCAACGAACGTTGACAATGATGTCAAGGAAGATGACAAGGCAAAATCTGTAACGGTAAAATATGCCGAACGCCAGACACAAACAGCCCAAGACGGCGAACACCCAGATTTTAATTATCAAAACAAAGCAACAGTTGAAAAACTGCTCAATAAACTGGAAAATGAAACCAAGTCCACTTTTCCAGAGCTAGACTATTTTGGGCAAATGCACGGCACTTATCTCTTTGCTCAAGGTAGAGACGGGCTCTTTATCATTGACCAACATGCAGCTCAAGAGCGTGTTAAGTATGAGTATTACCGTGAGAAAATAGCAGATGTTGACAGTAGTTTACAGCAATTGCTGGTGCCATATTTGTTTGAGTTTTCATCTGCGGACTTTATTTCTTTGCAGGAAAAAATGGCACTCCTTAACCAAGTGGGTATTTACTTAGAGCCTTATGGTGAGAACACCTTTATCCTAAGAGAGCACCCTATCTGGATGAAAGAAGAGGAGATAGAATCAGGCGTCTATGAGATGTGTGATATGCTGCTTTTGACCAATGAAGTCTCTATCAAGACTTACCGAGCAGAGCTTGCCATTATGATGTCTTGTAAACGTAGCATCAAGGCAAATCATCACCTAGACGATTATTCTGCACGTAATCTTCTCGTGCAGTTATCTCAATGCCAAAATCCTTATAATTGCCCGCACGGGCGTCCGGTTTTGGTGCACTTTAGCCAGTCGGATATGGAAAAGATGTTCCGTCGGATACAGGAAAATCATACCAGCTTACGTGAACTGGGCAAATATTAAGCGAGGACAACATGTACGATTATATCAAAGGGACAGTTACTAAAATCACAGCTAACTACATTGTCGTAGAAGCTTCTGGCATAGGCTACAAGATTAACGTGGCAAATCCCTACAGTTTTTCAAATGCTATGCAGCAGGAGATTCTTCTTCCACTACATCAGGTCATTCGTGACGATGCGCACGTGCTCTATGGCTTTCATAGCGAGGACGAGAAGGAAGTCTTTCTCAATCTCATCTCAGTGTCTGGTATAGGTCCGACAACAGCGCTTGCCATCATCGCTGTTGACGACAATGACGGGCTTGTCGCTGCCATTGATACCAGTGATATCAAGTACTTGATGAAGTTTCCTAAGATTGGCAAGAAAACGGCTCAGCAGATGATACTGGATCTAGCTGGTAAGTTTGTCGATGTCAAGAGTGACGCTAAGTCACCAAAAACTAAAGCAGCAGGCAATGAAGAGCTGGACGAAGCCATGGAAGCCTTGCTGGCTCTTGGGTATAAAGCCAGTGAGCTCAAGAAAATCCGTGCTTTCTTTGAAGGGACCTCTGATAGTGCTGAAAACTACATCAAGTCTAGCTTGAAGATGCTAATGAAATAAGTTGACACCACTGTCAACAAGAGTCTAGTGGTAAAAAGTCAAGATAAAGTTGATTAAATAAACTTATTTTACGAGGAGGTGTACTATGCGTTGTGCGTGGGTTAAAGAGTCCAATCCACTGTATGTTCATTATCATGATGAGGAATGGGGGATTCCCTGTCATGACGATGGTCAATTGTTTGAGTTGCTCTGTCTAGAGACCTATCAAGCTGGGCTGTCTTGGGAGACGGTCTTAAAGAAGCGTGCTGCCTTTAGAGTGGCTTTTCACCAGTATGATGTTGACAAAGTCGCAGAGATGTCTGATAGTGACTTGGATGCCCTTTTAGACAATCCAAACATTATTCGCCACAAGGCGAAGCTCTATGCGACAAGAGCCAATGCGCAAGCTTTTTTAGCTGTTTGCGATACTTTTGGTAGTTTTGAGCGCTACATTTGGAGCTTTACAAACTTTACGCCTATTGTCAATCAAGTGGATGAACAACACCCTGTTCCTAGCAAAACGCCTCTGTCTGAGTCCATTTCAAAGGATATGAAAAAGCGAGGCTTTAAGTTTGTAGGACCCGTTTGTATCTATTCTTTTTTACAGGCAGCTGGTCTTATCAATGACCATGACAATCAATGTGATTTTAAGTAATCGTGTAAAAGTGACGCTTTTGTCACTTTTTTTGTTAAAATAAAGGAGAATAACGAATGAATAGATAGGTGGTTCATATGAAAGCTGAACTCATTACTGTCGGTACAGAGCTACTGACAGGACAAATTGTAAACACTAATGCTCAATTTCTGTCTGAGAAATTTGCCGAGCTAGGGATTGATGTCTTTTTCCAAACAACTGTCGGTGATAATCACAAGCGTTTATTATCAGTGATTGAACTCGCCTCAACACGTAGCGACTTGGTTGTCTTGTGTGGTGGACTTGGTCCGACTGAGGACGATTTGACCAAGCAAACCTTAGCTGAATTTCTAGGACGTAAGCTCGTCTTTGACGAGCAAGCTAGCCAAAAGTTGGATGCTTTTTTTGCGCTACGCCCAAAGCACACCAGAACCCCAAATAATGAGCGCCAAGCACAGATTATCGAGGGCTCTATGCCTCTTCAAAATCGAACAGGTCTTGCTGTGGGTGGTTATGTGAGTGTGGATGGTGTCCGCTATGTGGTGCTTCCTGGTCCGCCAAGCGAGCTAAAACCGATGGTGACAGAAGAGTTGATTCCGCTCATCTCAAACGGTCATACACAGCTCTACTCTCGTGTCTTGCGCTTCTTTGGCATCGGCGAGAGTCAGTTGGCAACTGTTTTGGCACCGCTTATTGACAAGCAAGTTGACCCGACACTAGCGCCTTACGCAAAGACTGGCGAGGTTACTCTGAGATTGTCAACCAAGGCACACAGCCAAGAGGAAGCAGATAGCAAGCTTGATGTTCTTGAAGAAAAAATCATGTCTGTCAAGAGCTTGGATGGTATCTTATTGAAGGACTTTTTCTACGGCTACGGAGACGATAATAGCATAGCAAAAACGGCTTTTAGCCTGTTAAAAGAACACGATAAGACTATTACAGCGGCAGAAAGTTTGACAGCTGGGCTATTTCAAGCGACCTTGGCAGATTTTCCAGGTTCTTCGCAGGTCTTTAAAGGGGGCTATGTCACCTACAGTATCGAAGAAAAGGCAAGAATGCTAGATATTCCTCTGAGTGAGTTGCAAAAACACGGCGTTATCAGCAGCTTTACAGCCAAAAAAATGGCGGAGCAGTCACGTCGACTGACAGGTGCTGACATTGGCATTAGTCTTACAGGTGTCGCTGGACCAGATGAACTTGAAGGTCAGCCGGTGGGGACAGTTTTCATTGCAATCGCCACAAAAGATAAAACACAATCTCTCAAAGTTTTGATTGGAGGTCGTACAAGGAGTGATGTGCGCTATATCAGCACACTGCACGCCTTTAATCTGGTACGTCAATCTTTATTAAATGACTAAAATTTGGTATAATAAAGTGTTGTCAAATCAAGGGATGATGTTTACTGTAATGTATATTTTTTAAGGCAATTATTCTAAATAAAGGAGAACAATTTGGCTAAGAAAGCAAGTAAAAAACCAGAAGAAATTAAGAAAAAATTTGGTGAAGAACGTGAAAAAGCTTTAGGAGAAGCTCTGAAAAAAATCGAAAAAGATTTTGGTAAAGGGGCTATCATGCGCTTGGGTGAGCATGCAGAGCAAAAGGTGCAGGTCATGAGCTCAGGCTCACTGGCACTTGATATTGCGTTAGGAGCAGGTGGTTATCCTAAAGGACGTATCATCGAAATCTACGGACCTGAAAGTTCAGGGAAAACAACAGTAGCATTGCATGCTGTAGCGCAGGCGCAAAAAGAGGGCGGTATCGCTGCCTTTATCGATGCGGAGCACGCTCTTGACCCTGCTTATGCCGCTGCTTTGGGGGTTAATATTGATGAACTTCTCTTGTCTCAGCCAGACTCTGGGGAACAAGGGCTTGAGATTGCAGAAAAGTTGATTGACTCTGGCGCTATTGACTTGGTGGTTGTCGACTCTGTTGCGGCTTTGGTACCTCGTGCAGAAATCGACGGTGATATTGGGGATTCGCATGTCGGACTTCAAGCACGTATGATGAGTCAAGCCATGCGTAAACTAGGTGCTTCCATCAACAAAACAAAGACTATCGCTATCTTTATCAACCAACTGCGTGAAAAAGTTGGGGTTATGTTTGGAAATCCAGAGACGACTCCTGGTGGACGTGCCCTCAAGTTCTATGCTTCCGTTCGTCTTGATGTGCGTGGTAATACCCAAATCAAAGGAACAGGCGACCAAAAAGACACCAATGTTGGTAAGGAAACGAAAATCAAGGTCGTTAAAAACAAGGTGGCACCACCGTTTAAGGAAGCAAATGTTGAAATCATCTATGGCGAAGGTATTTCTCAGACAGGAGAACTGTTGAAAATCGCTAGTGATCTTGACATCGTCAAAAAAGCAGGCTCATGGTATTCTTACAACGATGAGAAAATCGGACAAGGCTCAGAAAATGCCAAGAAATATCTGGCGGAGCACCCAGACATCTTTGAAGAGATTGACCGCAAAGTCCGTCTTCACTACGGTATGATTACAGAAGAGGAAGCGGAGAAAGCGGAAAACAAGAGTCAATCGGCTAAAAAAGCCGAAGACGATAAGGCACCAAGTATCGAAAACGAAGAAGGAGCTGACGAATTAGTTCTTGATCTTGAGGATACTATTGAGATTGAAGAGTAGTTTGTAGCGTCAAAACCCTCTATTTTAGCCTATTTTTTCGAAAATAGGTCTAAAGACCTATGTTTTATTTCCAAGGAATGTGTTAGAATAGTTAGTATCATAGGATAGAAAGTGAGGATGAACATGATTAAGATTTATACCATTTCAAGTTGCACAAGCTGTAAAAAAGCAAAAACTTGGCTCAATGCCCATCAACTTCCTTATAAAGAACAGAATCTTGGGAAAGAACCTTTAACAAAGCAAGAAATTTTAGACATATTATCAAAAACAGAGGATGGTATCGAGAGCATTGTCTCTTCCAAAAACCGCTATGCTAAAGCGCTCAACTGTAATATCGAGGATTTGAGCTTGAGTCAAGTGATTGATTTGATTCAGGAGAACCCTCGTATCTTGAAGAGCCCTATTCTGATTGATGATAAGCGTCTACAAGTAGGCTATAAAGAGGACGATATTCGTGCTTTCTTGCCACGCTCTATTCGTGACGTTGAAAATACAGAGGCTCGCATGCGAGCTGCTCTATAATATGAGAAGCCCCTGCTGGCTTCTTATATTTTTGCCTACTTTTAGCTTTCAGCTTGTGAAAAAATTGGAAATAAGCTATAATAAAGTCTACTAGACATTGAAGAAAGAAGGTGTAAGTATGGGCTTTACAGATGAAACTGTCCGTTTTAATCTTGATGATGGCAACAAGCAAGCCATCAGCGAGACCCTAACTACTGTCTACCGTTCTCTTGAAGAGAAAGGATACAATCCTATCAATCAAATTGTTGGTTATGTGCTTAGTGGGGACCCAGCTTATATCCCTCGCTACAACGACGCACGCAATAAAGTACGTAAGTACGAGCGTGACGAAATCGTTGAGGAATTGGTTAAATTTTATCTCAAAGGAAATGGGATTGATTTATGAGAATAATGGGATTAGACGTTGGGTCTAAGACAGTTGGTGTTGCAATTAGCGACCCACTAGGCTTTACTGCTCAAGGCGTTGAAATCATCAAAATCGATGAAGAGGCTGGTGAATTTGGCTTTGAGCGTTTGGCTGAGTTAGTCAAAGAGTATAAGGTAGATAAGTTTGTTGTTGGACTGCCTAAAAATATGAACAACACGAGCGGTCCTCGTGTGGAGGCGAGTCAGTCTTACGGAGAGAAGATAAAAGAGCTCTTTCAGCTACCTATTGACTATCAAGATGAGAGACTTACAACTGTTCAAGCTGAGCGTATGCTGGTTGAGCAGGCAGACGTTAGTCGCAACAAGCGCAAAAAAGTGATTGATAAGCTGGCAGCGCAGCTCATTTTACAAAATTATCTAGATCGCACAATTTAAGACCAGATGGTCATGCTATAAAAAGGAGAGAAAAATGGCACACACTCATGGACATGAACACGAAATGGTGACTTTAGTAGACGAACAAGGCAATGAAACATTGTTTGAAATCTTGCTCACCATTGATGGTCGTGAACAGTTTGGTAAAAACTATGTTTTGCTTGTTCCTGCTGGAGCAGAAGAGGATGAAGCTGGTGAAATCGAGATTCAAGCTTATTCCTTTACTGAAAATGAAGACGGTCGTGAAGGCAATCTTGAGCCAATCCCAGAAGACTCTGACGCTGAATGGGATATGATCGAAGAAGTCTTCAACAGTTTTATGGATGAAGAAGCTTAAGTGAGATAAGGGGATTTTTACCCTTTTTCTTTTTGTCTGCTATGTTTTTACGAATAAATAGGTAATAACTATACAAGGGGACTATCGTGAAAACATTGAGCAAAAAAGAAGAAGCCTTTTTAAAAGCCTATGAAGGCAAGCTACTACATACTTTTGGAGAGATGCGCTACTATGTCAAACTCCGAAAGGAATTGACTAAATAATAGTTTTTGCTATACTGTAATATAGGAAAAACTTTATAATGACAGGAGAACACGGTGAGTTATACATCAGAAACCCTCTCAGGACAAACTAGAGAAAACCTCAGTCGCCTTTCTCGCTCTTATCATGTGGGTGAGAGACGTAACCATGATCGTAATTTTAGAGTGCCAAGATCACACCGCTTTTATCTGTTGCTGTTGAGTTTAGTGGTGAGTCTATGTAGCATTGCTTTGCCATTTTTTACAGGCTATGCTAATGGCTGGCAGTCAGAAAACCTCTATACTGGGGTGATGATGGTCAGAGGGCAACTGCCTTATAGCGATGTTTTTGCAATAGGTGGCTTTTTTTACTACTTGCTGATTTTGGTCAGTGACTTACTGGGGTCGCTCCTTTGGTTGATACCTTTTCAGCTTGTCTTTTTCTATGTGGCTGGTGTTTATTTCTATAAGATTGTTTACTATCTTTCGACACGCCGTGATGTCACACTGGCTTTTGCCTTTATCTTTTATTTGCTGAATCTGGTTTTAGGCTTTGGCGGTCTGTATCCAAGTCAGTTTGGGATGCCTTTTGTTCTGATTGGGATTTGGTTCTTACTGCGCTATTTTGCGGGACTTGTTAAGGATGAAGCCTTTATCCTTTATGGGTTTATCAGTGCCTTTGCCCTCTTGTTCGATCCGCAATCGGTTGTTTTTTGGCTTTTATCGTTTGTGACGATTGGTATCTATAACCTTAGTCATAAGCATTTTGCCCGTGGATTTTATCAATTGCTCTGTATAATTTTTGGAACATTGCTAATTATCTATACAGCGGGTTATTTCATCTTTAACTTACAGATTTTGTCGCCTTATATCAAGCAAGCCTTCATCTATCCGTTTACCAGCCCTACTATGGGATCGGATAATGTTATCTTGGCTTTTGTCTTGCAATTGGTGGTGGCTTTAGGCTCGGGGCTTTTATACGGTTTATTTGGAACCTTTAAGCGAAAAGATAATAAAATAGGCACTATTTTACTTGCGCTAACGACTATTGTTTACCTTGTTTTAGCCTTGTTGTCTAGCGATTATTGCCTGTATCACTTGCTTCCATTGACCATGTATGGCTTGATTTTAACAGCAGCGAATTTCCGTGACCGTAGCCGACGCCGTGCGAAAAATGCAGGTATGTCCGAGGTGATTG
>OBLI01003359.1_pt1 | contig 12378 bp, 12 predicted proteins | sample 1519701 | NCBI WGS metagenome assembly OBLI01 (sample SAMEA3663005, study PRJEB22513) | pig gut metagenome | biome: pig gut; feature: pig-associated habitat; material: faeces | place: France | collected 2012 | reverse complement strand
TAAAAGAATTACAAACGGGGACTTATCTACGAGTCAGTCTTAAACACTTTGGGTGCATACAGCCTTATTCCGTTCTTTAATTCATTCTTATTCTACTATTTTTTACAAATTCATGATACAAGGGAATCATCTATAATGTATTTACAGCAACCCACCCGCATCTGTAAAGCTCAGCACAGCTTCGCTAACAGCTGCGACCTCCCTAACGAGGGAGGGGTCCCTTATTATTGTTTTGTCACATGCGTAATTTACAAAATATGTTATAATAATGATATAGAGTTTATTACAAATTATGTGTGCAATGAGGAATTTATATGAAGTACATTTGGCTTTATGTTGTTGCTATTGAAGCGTCTTTGGGCGGCTTGTTATCAGGTTATGATACGGGTGTAATTTCGGGTGCGTTGTTGTTTATAAATGATACTTGGTTATTACCTGATACATTGCAAGGATTTTTGGTAAGCTCTGTATTAATTGGTGCAGTTGTTGGTGCTGCAACGAATGGAATTTTGGCGGATGTTTTTGGACGTAAAAAGATTATTATGGCAACGGCTGTAATTTTTATTCTTGGTTCAATTCTTTGCGCTTTTGCACCAAATGTTTATATTCTTATAATCGCCAGAATCTTTGTCGGCTTTGCAGTTGGTATTGTTAATTTTATTGTGCCATTGTATTTATCTGAGATTTCTCCAAAACAATTGCGTGGAACACTTGTTTCTTTGTATCAATGGGCAATAACGGCAGGCATTTTGTTCTCTTATTTTATAAACGCAATTTTTGCTCACGCTGTTTACAATTGGAGATGGATGTTATTTGCCGGTGTTCTCCCTGGGGTAATTTTGTTCATTGGAATGTGTTTTATGAATGATACTCCACGTTGGCTTGTGTCCAAAGGAAGAGAAGAAGAAGCGAAAAAAGTTTTTGCTAAAATTGAGCCGGATATTGATGTAAAAAAGGAAGTTGCAGAAATTAAGGATACTTTGCGTAATGATAATCAAGAAAAAAAATTCTATTTCAAAAAATGGATGTTGATGCCGTTTGTTGTTGGCATAGGAATTATGTTTGCGCAAATTTGTACAGGCATTAATACGATTATTTATTACGCACCGACTATATTTAAGACTGCCGGTTTTGATAGTAATATTACGGCTATTTATGCAACTACCGGTATTGGAATTGTGAATTTCATCATGACGATTGTTGCAGTGTATTTCACTGATAAATTGGGTAGAAAACCTCTCCTTTATTTTGGCTTAACCGGAGTAATGTTGAGCTTGTTTGCTCTCGGAACTTCTTTTGCTTTGGCTGGAGTTCTCGGTTCAAGCTTAAAATGGGTTGCAGTAGGCAGCTTGGTAACTTATATTATTTGTTTTGCAATGAGCCTTGGACCAATCGGTTGGATTTTAGTATCAGAAGTTTTTCCACTAAAGATTCGAGGAGTTGCGATGAGCGTTTGTACTGTTTCAAATTTTGCTTTTAATTTTTTTGTTGTAGGAAGTTTTCCGGTGCTGTTACACAGAATTGGCGGTGCGTGGACATTCTGGATGTTTGGAATCGTGTCAATCTTGTGTATAATTTTTGTTTACTTTTTTGTGCCGGAAACAAAAGGAATTTCTTTGGAACAAATTGAATCAAACTGGCGCAAAGGCGTAAACCCAAGAGACTTTTAGTGTTACATTTTGCACCGAGCTATTAAACTTGAGTAGTTTATGAAACTTATTTGTAACATACGCACAATTTGTTGTGCGTATGTAGATTTTTGTGGTATTATTTATGTATATTATAATATGCAAGTGCTTATTATAATATGTATACTGGAAATATTTGAGTCAACAGGAAGGTTGTATGGAACATGATATATATATATATATATAGCTTAGAAGTCCTAGGGGTGCCGCTTCTAAGTATATATTATGATGGCTTGCACGATGTTTATCGCCTATTCAACAAATTCACCATTTGTAAAATTGAGCATGATAGAGATTTTTGGAATGAGTGGGATTAGGGGGATGTTGGCGTAAATGAGATTTTTCCATAAATTTGAGAGTATTAATTATAAGTATTTTGCATTAATAAATGGCATTCTATTGAATACAAAAAAGAAGACGAATTTTTCAAATGTTATCAAATATTTAGAAAAGTATTCATATGTTTTTGATGATTTAAAACTAATCGAGCCTTCCAATCTATATACAAATAAAATTTGGCAATTATGGTTTCAGGGTGAAGATAATATGCCTGCAATTGTGAAAAAATGTACAGAAAGTGTCAAGAAATTTCATGAGCAGGATGTTATTATGTTGAATTCGGATAATTTGGTAGATTATGTCGAAATACCAGATTACATTGAGCGATTATATCAAAAAGGCAGAATGTGTCACGCTAATTATTCTGATATAGTTCGCTTGATTCTTCTTGCAAAGTATGGTGGTACTTGGGTTGATTCTACAATAATGTTAACTGATAGAATACCAGATGATATCAGAAATTCTGAAATTTTTATGTTTAGGTCTTTTGATAGTGAATGTCTGCATAATATAAAAAGTGTAGAACAGTTTGCGATTATTAGCAATTTCTTGAATAAAGTTATTTCTATAGAATCTCCATATTTTATTCATGCAAAGTCTGGTAGTAGATTGATTAATGCCATTTTGCAATTGATTTTAGAGTTTTGGAAAAATGAACAAAAACCTGTAGATTATTTAATGATAGATAAATTCTTTGCATTGGCTGTAATCAAGGATGAAAAATGCCGAGAAGAATTTATGAATATGCCAATTTATTATTTGGAAAATGTTTTGTTGTTGCAGGAAGCTTTGTTTGAAAAATTTGATACAAAACTTTTTGAAAACATAAAGTTAATGTCGCCGGTTCATAAATTAACGTATAAAAATTTACATAGAAATCCTTATAAAGATTCGTTTTTAAAAGTGTTATTAAAGGAAGAGATGTAATAGTATGGATTATAAAGTGTCAATTATTGTACCTGTTTACAATAGTGCTCAATTTTTGAATCGCTGTTTGGATAGTCTGATTTGTCAGACATTAAGTGATATAGAAATAATTTGTGTTAATGATGGCTCTACTGATGACTCTTTAGAAATTTTGGAAAGCTATGCTAATCAAGATTCAAGAATAAAAATTATAACTCAAGAAAATAGAGGGATTTCAAGTGCAAGAAATTGTGGAATTAAAAATGCTTCTGCAAAATATATTGGTCTAGTGGATTCTGATGATTTTGTAGATAAAAATTTCTTTGAAAAACTCTATAATACAGCAGAAAAAACTAGTGCAGATATTGTTTGTGCCGGAATTGTCAGAGAAAATGAGAAAAAACAAAAGATATTGTTGTCTTACAAAGATACTGTTTTAACTTGTCAAACGCTAAGAAAAATGAATTTGGCAGGTGTGCCTGAACATTGTTATTCTTGCAATAAATTATATAGAACTGAATTGATAAAAAGTGTTGAATTTAAAGCCGGTGTTTTGTATGAAGATGTAATTTTCACTCCACAAATTATTGAAAAATCGAAAATTTTGGCTATTGTTCCAAATACTTATTATCATTATTGGAAACATTCCGGTTCGCTTATCAAAATTGATTCTGATAAGGCAAGGTTTGATAAATATGTTGCACATGAATTTTTAAATGAAATTTGTGAAAGATATAAGTTAAAAAATTCAAATAACTATGAGTTTAAAGAAGATATATTTTTCTGTGGTATAAAAATTTTGCGCATATATCAATATAAAATGACGAAAAAATATTATCTTTTTGATTTGATAAAAATTGGACAAAAAGTGAGGAGAGTGTAAATGTGTAAAGTGTCTATAATAATTCCAGTTTATAATGCAGAAAAATATTTGGAGAAATGTTTAAATAGTGTAATTAAACAAACTTTAAAAGATATAGAGATAATATGTATAAATGACGGCTCAACTGACGGTTCTCTGAATATATTACAAAAATATTCAGAAAAAGATAAAAGATTTATAATTATAGACCAGAAAAATTCAGGTCAATCTGTTGCTAGAAATAAAGGTTTATCTGTTGCAAAAGGAGAGTTTATAGGTTTTGTTGATAGCGATGATTGGATAGGCGAGGATTTTTATGAAAAATTGTATGATGCTGCTATTGAGTATAAAGCTGATATTGCAGCAGGGAATATTTTACGTGTTCATGATAATGAAGAGAACAAATTTTATATAAAATATGATGAAATAAAGATTGCAAAAAAGACTAATAAAAAATATAAATTAGCAGAAATTCCTGAGAATTGCTATATATGGAATAAAATTTATAATAGGAAAAAATTAGAAAAGGTCGATTTGAAATTTAAAGAAGGAATTTTGTACGAAGATATCATTTTCAGCCACAAAGTTCTATTCTATATGAAAGATTTCGTAACTGTTCCTAATGTTACATATTATTACTATGATAATCCTTTATCAACTGTAAATGTTGATTCAGAAAAGCGTCTTACAGACAGAAATAGAGCTTCTATAGAAGCTTTGCAATTTGTTCAAGATAATTGTATTAAATATGAAAAATTTTACAGAAAATATAAATGGGATAAGAAAATTACTTATTCTATATTAGGAATTCCTATTTTGATAATAAGAAAATATTGTAGTTATAAATATTTTTATTTGTTCGGATTTATAAATGTATTTTCAGTAAAAGTGAATTCTAGAAACGAATTTTAATCTATAGTTTTAAGTTTATTAAAGAGGTTTGTAAAATTTATGATGAATATTGCATTAGGGTTTGATAATAAATATGCAAAATATGCATGTGTAACAATAAAATCAATTTTATATAATAATGTTGTAAAAATTAAATTTTATTTAATGGTTGATAGTTCTGTTTCGTTTATTTATAAGATGTATATGACTCATATGATAAAATCTGCTGGAAATGAAGTTGTTTTTATAGATATGTCGAAAAAATTTAAAAATTTATTTACGACTAAAGCTTGGTCAAAAGCTATGTACTATCCAATTTTATTATCTAGTATATGTGAAGATGAAAGAGTTTTATTTTTAGATTCTGATGTTATTGTCAATTCTGACTTAACAGAATTCTATAATACAGATTTAGCTGGTATACAATGTGCTGCCGTTCAGGATTACGGTTTGTTATCTGTTATAAAACAAAATTCCGATATTGCAATTAGTAATAATTCTAATAAAAAAGTTAGTACAAGTGAGTACTTTTTACAAATAAGAAAATGGGGAAGTGATGATATTAACAGATACTTTAATAGTGGAGTTTTATTATTAAATTTATCAGAAATGCGTAAAAATAATTCAGAGCAGAAAATGTTGAATATTTTAAGTTGTGAGAAACTCGCATTCCCAGATCAAGATTGTTTTAATATATGTTTTCATGACAGTGTAAAAATTCTACCAATGAAATATAACTTTATGGTAATTATAGATGAAGTATTAAGGAATTTAGATTCTGAGGATAAAAAATGCTATTTGAAAATTATTAAAAATAATGACATCCCCCCTTTAATACATTTTATAAAAAAGCCTTGGAAAGGATTGGTAAGTGAAATACCTTTTGCTAATTTGTACTACAAATATAAAAATATGACTATACTGAGATATTTATTAGAAAAATCTGATAGAAGGAATGTCATACGCTTAAGAATTTCAAAAAATGAAGTCTACTTGTATTTATTCGGTAAAAGAATTTTTTTAATAGAAAGATAATTATTTTTGACAATAATGTTTTTATGGTATAAAGACTGTACAATTTGATTCTATGGATGGTTAACATGTATCACGACAAAATTTTCAAAAATATGGAAGAAAAAACTTTGAAGGTATTTTATTGTTTAAAATCACTTATTCAAGGTGAAATTCAACTTGGTAATTCTCGAAGAATTTGTAATCAGATGGTCATAGGTTACAAGCAATTGTGTGAGATTGTTTTCGAACGCTATAACCTCGATATTCAATATCATCTAGAACTGGGTGAACTTTTAGGGATTATTGCTAATGTTGCAGCAAAACAAAATCTACCAATTTTATCATCAAATATTATGCCGCTCAATCGAAAAATTCCTAGCGTAGGTTACTATAGGATGGCAGTTAGTAATAATCTATATGGCGATGATGGTCAATTGGATATTTCAAAGCAAAGTCTTTTATCCAAGGAGGTTTTGCAAAAGAGAAGCGCCTTTGTGAATAAGCAATTAGAACAGCTTTCTAGTTTAACAGAAAATGATTTTCAGGTTATAGAAGAAAATCTGAAAGTGGAATTGGTAAGAATAGTTAATAAAAAAGATTAATATTAAGTGTTGAACTCGGACCGTTCAAAAATAGTCATTTTACGATTGGATAAATGTAAAAAAATATAGTTTTTTATAATAACTAACCTCAACAAATTTAGTGGCATGTGAGAACTTTTGTGTTAATATAAACTCTGAAAGGTTAGTTATGAATTACATAGAAGAAATAAAAAGATTAAAAAAAGAGAAGAACGCAATCGTTTTGACACACTGTTATCAGCCTGTTGAAATCGATGAAATTTCTGATTTCGTCGGAGATTCGTTCTATTTGAGTAAAAAAGCGAAAGAAACAAACGCTGATATTATTGTTTTTGCCGGTGTGCATTTTATGGCGCAATCTGCAAAGCTTCTTAATCCTGATAAAAAAGTATTGCTACCGAACATGAATTCCGGATGTTTTATGGCGGATATGGTTAATGTTGAACAGTTAAGAGAATTTCGTGCGAAGTATCCGAACGTTCCTGCTGTCTGCTATATTAATTCAACTGCTGAAATTAAGGCAGAATGCGATATTTGCTGTACAAGCTCTAATGCGGTAAAAGTTGTTCAGAGTCTTGGTGCAAAAGAAATTCTATTCTTGCCTGATACGTATTTAGGCAAGTGGGTAGAAAAGAAGCTTGGAAATGTGAAAGTGATTACATATAATGGTTTCTGTCCAACTCACTTAAGAATCAGACCGGAAGATATTGCAGAAGCTCGCAAAAATTATCCGAACGCAATTATTCTTGCTCATCCGGAATGTCACACTTCTGTTTCAGAGATTTCTGATTTTGTAGGATCTACAAAAGAAATTATGGATTATGTAAAAAAATCTTCAGAAAAAGAATTCGTCATTGCGACAGAAAAAGGTGTTCTTGATAGGCTTAAACGTGATTATCCGCAAAAAGAATTCCACCTAATCAGAGATGATATTATTTGCACAAACATGAAATGGAATTCTCTTGAAGATATCTATTTTGCTTTGCGTGATGAACAGCACGAAATTACTGTAAATCCGGAAGTAGAAAAGAAAGCTTACGAATGTATTGACAAAATGATGATAGGAGCAAGTGTATAGTCTATGAATATATTAGTTGGAATGTCCGGCGGTGTGGATTCTTCTACAACAGCTAAGTTATTAAAGGAAGCCGGTCATAACGTAATCGGTGCAACAATGGCGATTTGGGGTGACAAGGGTGTTATGAAAAACATGAAAGCTTCTACGCATGGAGCTTGTCTTGGACCTGATGAAAAAGAAGATATTGAAGCAGCCAGAAAGGTTTGCGAAGAAATTGGTATCGAGTTTCACGTTTTTGATTGCGCAAGTCAATATGATGAAATCGTTTTAAAGAATTTCAAAAAAGAATACCTTGCCGGAAGAACACCAAACCCTTGTATTTGGTGCAACTCACTTATTAAATTTGATATTTTGCCATCATTAGCAAAAATGAACGGAATTGAGTTTGATAAATTTGCAACAGGTCATTATGCAAGAATAGAAAAAGGTGAAAACGGAAGATATCAGCTTTTGCGTGGTGTAAGTCCGCATAAAGACCAATCGTATTTCTTGTATCGTTTAAGACAAGAACAGCTTGCAAATATTATGTTGCCACTTGGTGGTTATACAAAAGAAGAGATTCGAGAAAAAGCAAAGAGCTTTGGCTTGCAAGTTGCTGATAAACCGGATTCTCAAGACTTTTATGCTGGAGATTACAACGAATTACTTCACGTAGAACCTAAAAAAGGTAATATCGTGGATATGGATGGCAATATCTTGGGCGAACATGATGGTATCTGGAATTATACTATCGGACAGCGTAAAGGGCTTGGTATTGCAGCGACGGAAGCGTTGTATGTAGTTGAATTGAGAAATGAAACAAATGAAGTTGTTGTCGGATTTAAGGACAAGACTTTTAAAGATAGACTGGTAGCTTTTGATATGAGCTGGTTGTCAATAGCAAATCTTGACAAAGAAATTAAATGCCAAGCAAAAATTCGTTCAACTCAACAGCCTACAAATGTTACAGCAAGACCTCTTGAAAATGGAGAAGTTGAAGTTATATTTGAAGATATGCAAAAATCAATTGCTCCGGGACAGTCTGTTGTATTATATGACGGTGATGTTGTTTTAGGCGGCGGAATTATTAAGGCTGGTGAATAAAGGCTAAAATATTTTACAATAATCCGATGATATTAAAATTATATGATATGAATTTGGAAGAGTTTGTTTGTTTCAGCACTTTTTTTGATGTTTAAAGATTAATCCAAGGGTTAATCTTTTTTTAATCCAATGGTCGTTAAAATTTATTACCCGATTGTGTACTATACAATTGGGAGAGAGTTATGCAAATTGATGCAACTATAGATAAAAATTTGGCGAAAGTAACGGAGAAGGTGACAAGACCTCAACGTTCTCGTTCGTATAATCTCTGCGTTAAAGCAGACGCACTCAGATTTGCAAAACTTTATAAAGAGGCTGTGCAAGCATACTTGCAGGCAATTATGATGGATAGAAAAGAACCCCAAGCGTATTTGGGTTTAGCAATGTCTTACAAATACCTCCAAGAGTACAGGAAAGCTATTTCAACTTTGCATAAATTGATTGCAATTGATGATAGCAAAGATGAATACTTTTTTGAACTTGGTGTTTGTTATTTGAGCAATGGCGAACCTGAAAAAGCTATTGAACACTTAATTAAAGCGATTTTGATAAATCGTGAAAACCTAGAGGCTCAAATTCAATTAGCTATTGCTCATGAACTTGTAGATGAAGCAGATTTGTCGTTAATGATTTACAACAAACTTATTGAAACAAATCCGGAATTTTTGAAGGCTTATTACAACAAGGCTGCAATGCTCATGGGACAAGGCGATTTCATGGAAGCATCAAGAACGTTCTTCCAGTTGATTAAACGAAATCCAGATTATTACAAAGCTTATCTTGGTATCGCGATGAGTTTTGATAAGATGTCTAAGTTTAAGGATGCAATAAGATATTATAAGAAATTTTTGGAATTAAAACAATTTTCAGAAGATGCGGTTTTTGCGCGCAATAGAATAGAAGAATTAAGGGCTGAACATTTTTCTCGTGATAATTCGTTGTCACTGGTTAAATCCGGTGATGGAATTGATTTTTAATAAGTGAGTGAGTACTCCTTTATTTTTGTTGTTGGTGTAACAATATAGTGCGTCAAGCAATGGTAGTCCGTCATTGCGAGGAATGTAAGTGACGCGGCAATCCAGACCGTTAAGGTTAACTTACAAGTGAAATGACTAGATTGCTTCGCTCCCGCTCGCAATGATGCACTACCATTGACTTATATAGTTGGCGAAAGGAATTTCATATAGACCATTTGGTCTATATCACCTCAAAATTATAACCCTTTGATTGATGTTAACGGAGTCCAGATATAATAAACTACTAGTGTAGACTTGGGGTAGGGGAAAATATATCCCTTACAAAATTGGTAGGTAATTAAGAAGAGGAAGGCGTAAGATGAATCTTACGGGATTAGACTTAACTTTGCAGCGTATCAGTACGATTGAAAATCAGTTTCAATCTCTAATGTCATATGGGGTTAAGCCTGATGAAGATTTCCAAAAGATTCTTGACACATCAATCGCTAATAAAACAAATCCTACTTCTTCTTCAAGAAGTGAAATCGAAAACTTGATTGAAACTTACGCAGAAAAGAACGGCTTGGATTCTGATTTTGTTAAGGCTGTAATTAAACAAGAATCAGGATTTAACCCTAATGCAACTTCAAGCTGCGGTGCGATGGGCTTAATGCAGCTTATGCCAAGTACAGCACAAGGACTTGGTGTTAAAAACGCATATGATGCGGAACAAAACATTATGGGCGGAACAAAGTATCTAAAAGGTTTAATGGACAGATTTGACAACAATAAATCTTTAGCTCTGGCTGCTTACAATGCTGGTCCAAATGCAGTTAAGAAATATGGTGGAATTCCACCTTATATGGAAACGCAGAATTATGTTAAAAGTGTACTAAGCAATTACGACAAGATGAAAGGAGGAAGCAACTAATGTTAGTGAGAAGTTTTGAATCAGCTGCCAATGGTATGCTTGCTCTTATGGATATGAATGATAATACCGCAAACAACCTTGCGAACGTAAATACTGTCGGATATAAAAAGGGTTCATTGAGATTCAAAGATGTTATGCAATCTGCTGTATACTCTCAAGAAGGTGGTTCTATTATCAGAAACACAAATGAAAATAATTATCTTGGAAGTTTGAGTGTTGGTAGTGCAAGTATGCAATATACCCACGATTTTTCTCAAGGTGCTTTAACTAAGACATCTAATCCTTATGACGTTGCAATTGAAGGTGACGGTTTCTTCAAAGTTCAAGACCAAGATGGAAATGTCGCTTATACAAGAAACGGTTCTTTTGTTGTTGACAGAGGTTATTGGTTGAAAACTAAACAGGGCGAATACGTTCTTGACGTTAACAATAGAAGAATAAGAATGCTTCCTGAGGATATGGAAGATGAAACAGTTTTTAGAGATAGAAAAGATATCGTTATCGCAGAAAACGGTAATATTGAAATCAATTCTTATAACCAAAAAATTCCACTTCAAACAATCGGTGTTTGGGATTTTTCTGACAAAGATGATTTGTTTGAAGTTGGTGATGCGAAGTTTATTCCGAGAGATACCGTTAATAATCCGGAACTTCGTTCAGAAAAATTCTCTGTACAGCAGGGAATGCTTGAACTTTCTAATTCTAATGTAATTAGAGAAATGATTAACACAATTAATACATCAAGAAATTACGAAAGTTTAACAAAACTAGTAAGCACCAATAGCGATATGCTGACAACGGCAGTTTCGCTTGGGCGCATAAGGACATCGTAGAAAAAATAGTTTAGTAGTTTAGGAGTTGAGAAGTTTAGAAGAAGTTATAAAATTTTCAACAAATAAACCGGTTATAAAAAAGAATAATCCAAAATTTCTTCTCAACTACTAAACTTCTAGACTTCTAAACTAAAATGAGGATAAACAAAAATGTTAAGAGCACTAACAACAGCAGCAACAGGTATGATAGCACAGCAAAATTACCTAGACGTTATCGCAAACAACGTAGCGAACGTTAACACTACTGCTTTTAAACAATCAAGAATTGAGTTTCAAGATTTGCTTTCGCAAGCAACAAGAACCCCTGGTGCTTTGATGAACCAAGGTACTTATCAGCCTGTTGGTATTGAAATCGGACTTGGTGTGAAAACCGCAGCTACAACTCGTGTTTTTACTCAAGGTGTTGCAATTTCTACAGGACGTCAACTTGATATTGAAATTGAAGGTGAAGGTTTCTTGCAAGTTATGAAAGAAGACGGCTCTTTGGCATATACTCGTGACGGTTGTTTGCAAGTGGATTCTTTAGGTCAATTGTGTACAAATGATGGTTTATTAATTCAACCTTCTGTATCAATTCCACGTGATGCGACTGAAATTACAATCACACAAGATGGTAATATTTCCGTAACACTTCCTGGGCAAACACAACAATCAATTGTTGGTTCTTTGCAATTGGTAAAATTCCAAAACCCATCAGGTTTATTATCAATCGGTCACAACTTGTACAAGGAAACACAAGCTTCCGGAAATCCGGTTCAAGATACTCCGGGGCAGAACGGTTTAGGTTTGATTCAACAATGTATGTTGGAAGGTTCAAACGTTCAAATCGTAGATGAACTTGTAGGACTAATTAAAGCAGAAAGAGCATTTGAATCAAATTCTAAGATTATCAACTCTTCAAGCAATATTTTGCAGTTGACTAATCAGATGGGATAAGAATGTTAGATGGTTTTGAACATAAAATGAGAAAATAAGAGTTGAAGGGTTGAAAGGTTGAAGGGTTGAATAGTTGGTTATGTTCGCTAACGCTCACAATTTATATATGACCGAAGAGAATTAAATGAACTTTTCAACCATTCAACTAAAAAAGGTAAGTATAATTAATGAATAAAATAGTAGCAACAGCATTAATATTAACATTAAGTACTCTAAGCGCAAACGCTCAGATGGTTAGTTCTGCTGACGTTAAAGCTTCTGTTGCTAAGATTTTGGAAAC
>OBLI01003358.1_pt1 | contig 12383 bp, 11 predicted proteins | sample 1519701 | NCBI WGS metagenome assembly OBLI01 (sample SAMEA3663005, study PRJEB22513) | pig gut metagenome | biome: pig gut; feature: pig-associated habitat; material: faeces | place: France | collected 2012 | reverse complement strand
AATCTAGAATTCCAAGATGAAAATCTAGAATTCCAAGATGAAAATCTAGAATTCCCAGCCAAACTAGAACTAAGTGAGCAAATAGCAAAAAAACTTTTGCGTCTTAAAAAACCGCCAAAAGAGCTGTTTTTTAAAGGTGATACTAGTCTTTTAAGTCATCCTATTGTAGCAATTGTAGGCTCTCGCAAATGCTCAAAATACACGCAAAACTTGATTTTAAATCTCTCAGCCACGCTCAAAAAACACGGAGTTGTAGTAATCAGCGGTGGGGCAATAGGCGCTGATATTTTTGCTCACGAAGGCGCCTTGCCACGCACCATAGGCGTGTTTGCAAACAGCCTTGATATGATTTATCCAGCCCAAAACGAAGGCATAATAAAGCAGATTTATAAGCGTGGTCTTGCTCTAAGCGAGTTTGCTAGCGCGCATGCGCCAAGAAGCTATGATTTTTTAGCCAGAAACCGCATAGTAGTGGGACTTAGTGATGCTGTAGTAATAGCCCAAGCTGATATAACATCAGGCTCAATGTCTAGCGCAAACTACGCAAAAAGCGCAAAAATTCCTCTTTTTGGCTTGCCTCAGCGCAAGGGTGAGAGCAATGGGACAAATATGCTTATCGCAAAAGGCGATATGAAGCTTTTAGATGATTTTGAGAGCTTTGCGCTGTCTTTTGGCGCTGAGCTTTTTGTGAATTTAAGTGAGCAAAAGAGCAGAAAGGATGATGAAATTCTAGAATTCCTTAGCGCAAATAATGATTTTAACGCAGCCTACGCACGCTTTGGCGACAAGCTTTTTGAGTATGAGATTGAAGGGCTTGTAGCAATTGACGGGGCTTTTGTGAGGGTGCTGTGATAATCGCTCTTGATATAGGCTTAAAGCGCATTGGCGTTGCTATTTGCCCTGATAAAAAGACTATTTTGCCTAGCACGGCGATTTTGCGAAAAAATCGCAATCAAGCAGCAAAAGATGCTAGCCAAATGCTAAAAGAAAAAAACGCAAGCACGCTTGTTGTAGGTGTGCCACTTGGTGGGGCTAGCGAGGATGAGATGAGACGAAGGATAGAGCATTTTTGCGCCTTACTTGATACGGATTTAAAGCCGGTTTTTGTAGATGAGAGCTTTTCAAGCGTGGATGCTAGCAAGCTTTTGGCTGATGGCTACTCAAAAAGCCGTGATGGCAAGCTTGATAGCCTCTCAGCTTGCGAGATTTTAAGGCGGTATTTGTGTTTAAAGAGTATTTAAAAGAGCTTTTAGGCAGCGATTTTGATAGTGTTTGGGCTAGTTTTTTTGCGCCAAAAAAAGCTGGTTTTTTCATCACTGATAAGAGCGCAAAAGAGCGAGTGTTAGAGCAATTTAAGGGCGTAAAAGAGCTCTTTGATAACTTTTATATTTATGATGATAAAAGCGCACTTAGTCATAGTGAGTTTTTTAGCGCAGGGCAAATATATATCCAAAATCCTAGCTCGTATCTTGCTACCTTGTTTTTAGAGCTTTGCGTGGGCGATGAGTTTTGTGATATGTGCGCAAGCCCAGGCGGTAAGAGCATAGCGCTTTTTAGCCGCTTTGCTGGCATTAGCGGGGCTGCTATAGAGTATGATAAAAGCCGCTTTTTTACTCTCAAGCAAAACCTAGAAAAATACGGACTAAAAGGCATTAGAGCCTATAATAAAGACGCGAGGAGCATTGCAAAAACCTGCGCAAATCGCTTTGATAAAATCATGCTTGATGCGCCTTGTTCGTCATATTCGCACTTTAATGAAATGTTTAGCGAAAAATCCCCAAAAGAGCTAAAAGCCATAGCTAGACTTCAAAAAGGGCTTTTAAACGCAGCTCTATACGCTTTAAAAGACGGCGCAGAGATGATTTATAGCACTTGTACTTTTTTTAGCGCTGAAAATGAAGAAGTGATAGAAAATGCGCTGAACTCACGCTTTAAGCTAGAGATTTTGCCACTAGATTTTGAGCAGTTTTTTAGCAGCCAAAATGCTGCCCCAAAAATCATGCCACGCAAATACGGCGTGCTTATTTTGCCAGATGAGCTTTATAGTGGATTTTATATTTGTAAGCTAAGAAAAGTTTGCCAAAAAGAGCAAAATTAACAAAAATTTTTTTAAAATAAACTAGAATTTCTGGCACAGAATTTTTAGCAAGGGAGAGAAAATGAGATATTTTTTGATACTAGCGATATTTTTTGCCTTAGCGCAGGCTAGGGTTAGCATCAGCACGCCAAATGTTTTTATAGATATAGGCGGCGGCGGACACTATTACAAAAGAGGCTACAAAAATCACCACAGAGATCATTATAGAAATAAAGGTTATTACAAGCGTGGCTATATCCCAAGGCATCATTATAGACCACACCACTACCGCCCTTATTCTAGATGGTAAAAGTTTTTTAAAAAACTCTGGGGAATTCTAGAATTCCTTAGTACAAGCTTTCTAGAATTCTCTAGAGAATTCTAGAATTCCTGAGTTGAGCACAAATTTTCTAGAATTCCAAAATTCTTTAGTCCAAATTTTCTAAGAAATTCTCTATGGAATTCTCTAGTGAATTCCAAAATTCCTTAGTATAAATTTTTTAGAATTCTCTAAAGAATTCTAGAATTCCCTAGTCCAAGTTTTCTATGGAATTCTAGGGAATTCTAGCTAGGGAATTCTAGAATTCCCTAGCCGCCCTTACTCTACAATCTCATCCCAAAAGCTCTCTAATAGCAGCGAGTAAGCCCTAAGTGCAGATTGTTCTCTTATATAATTTCTATCTCCGCTAAAATGGCACTCTCTAACCTCGCAGTGCTCGTCATTTGCCACTGCTATATACACTAGTCCAACTGGCTTTTCTCTACTTCCCCCGCCAGGTCCAGCAATACCGCTAATTGCTATAGCAAAATCAGCCCCCGACATATTTAAAGCCCCTTTTGCCATTTGCGCTACACACTCATGGCTAACGGCACCTTTTGTCTCTAGAACTGCCTCATCCACGCCTAGCCAGACATTTTTGATGTGATTTGAGTAGGTTACAAGAGAGCCTGAAAACACCTCGCTAGCACCAGCTATAGAGCCTAATTTAGCTGCTACAAGCCCGGCTGTGCAACTCTCAGCAAAGCTTAGATTTAGCCCCTTAGCTTTTAGGCTTGAGACGATGAATTCTGCTATATTATCGCCTTTTATGAAGTGCTTTTTAAGCCGTTCATTTACGCTTGCTAAAAACTCGTCAATTTGACCGAATTTTTGATTTGTCGCACGCACCAAAACAAGCTCAGGCAAGATTTGGCTAGTAAAAATATTTACATTAAAACTATCAGCAAGAGAGGCTAGCAAGCTAAGAGCGTCATCTTTATTTACAGCATTTAGCATGAAGTTTTCTGTGCGAGTGGTATTTTCTAGCAAGAATACAGGCAAAGCCTTATTAGGACAAGCTTTTAGTAGATTTATTTTAGCCTCTAAAATTTCAGCTACAAAAGAGTTTTCTACAAAAAGCTCAGTTCTGCTTGGCATTAAAGTATCGTTTTTTAGCTCAAGTGAGTCGCTACTTAGAGTACAAAGAATTTTTGAGATTGTATAAAAATTGCTTTCATTTGCGATAATGGTAAGATAATCATAGTTTTTGGCTAAATTTTCTATCTTAAAAGGCAGTTCTTTGTCGCTATTGCCGATGTAAGAAATAAGCGGTGTGTGCGTAAAATGCTCTTTAAAACGCTTTAAAATATAGTCCATAAAGGGCTCATTTATGTGAATTTCTTCTCCAACGATGATTAAAATATGTCTCAAGCTCTACCTTTAAAAATCTAGAATTCCTAGAAAAATTTTTCATTATTCTAGCAAAATAAAAGTTATTTTTATGTAATTTTTGCTAAAATTGCCGAATTTTTATACAAAAAAGGCTTATTTTATGGACTACAAAGATACATTATTATTGCCAAATACTGATTTTGCCATGCGTGCTAGCTTGCCTGAAAACGAGCCAAAGCGTTTTGCAAAGTGGCAAAAAGAAGGCGCTTATGCTAAAATGAAAGCAAACCGCAAGAATGCTAGCGCAAGCTTTTGTTTACACGATGGCCCTCCGTATGCAAACGGACACATTCACATCGGCCACGCACTAAATAAAATTTTAAAAGATATAATCGTAAAAACGCATTATTTTAGCGGTGAGAGCGTGCGATACACGCCAGGCTGGGACTGCCATGGTCTGCCTATTGAGCAGCAAGTTGAAAATAAATTAGGCGAAAAGAAAAAAACCGCCTCAAAAGCTGAAATTAGAGAGCATTGTAGAGCTTGGGCTAGCGAGTTTATAAATATACAAAGAGATGAGTTTAAAGCCCTTGGCGTCATAGCTGATTGGGATGAGCCGTATCTTACGATGAAATACGCCTTTGAGGCTGATATTTACAAAGCTCTTTGTGCGGTGGCAAAAAAGGGGCTTTTAATAGAGCGTTCTAAGCCTGTGTTTTGGAGCTGGGCAGCACGCTCAGCCCTAGCTGAGGCCGAGGTAGAATATGAAGAAAAAGAAGACTACAGCATTTTCGTAGCCTTTGGCCTAAGCCCTGAGGCAGAGCAAAAAATAGACGCCAAAGGCGCAAGGGCTGTAATATGGACTACTACGCCTTGGACTTTGGTAGCAAATCAAGGCATAAGCCTAAATCCAAATGAAACCTACGTGCTAACTGCTGAAAATTTAATCTTTGCTAAGCCTTTAATAGAGAGCGTAGTAGCGCAGGGGCTAAGCAAGGGCGAGATTATAAAAGAGTTTAAAAGTACAGAGCTAGAAGGATTATACGCTATAAATCCGTTAAATGGTAGAAAATCGCTATTTATGCTTGGAGAACATGTTTTAATGGATGGTGGCTCAGGTCTAGTTCATACAGCACCAGGACATGGAGAGGATGATTATTTCGTAAGTCTTAAATACAATGTAGAGGTTATAATGCCTGTTGATGAGGGCGGCTGCTATGATGAGACTTTAAGGCTTAAAGAGCTTTTGCCAAAAGACCTGCTTGATGAGTTTATAGGCATGCATATTTTTAAGGCAAATGACCGTATCGTAGAGCTTTTAGGCGAGTTTGCTCTAAAAGTTAGCAAGTTTACACACAGCTATCCATTTTGCTGGAGAACGCATAAGCCTGTGATTTATAGAGCGACAAAGCAATGGTTTATCTCAATGGATAGCCCAAAACTAAGTGGCGGACGCTCTTTAAGACAAGTTGCTTTAAGTGAGCTTGAAAATGTAGAGTTTATCCCAGCTGCGGGCATAAAGCGCATTAGCTCAATGATAGAAAATCGCCCTGATTGGTGTATTTCACGCCAAAGAGACTGGGGCGTGCCGATTGCGTTTTTTAGGCACAAGGGTAGTAAAGAACCGATTTTTAATGAAGAAGTACTAGAGCATATTGCTAGCATTTTTGAGCAAAAGGGCTGCGATGCGTGGTGGGAGCTAGAAATTAGCGAGCTTTTGCCAAAAAATAGTAAATACAAAGCAGATGAGCTAGAAAAAGTCTATGATATACTTGATGTGTGGTTTGATAGTGGCTCAACATGGAATGCTGTGCTAAAAAGCGGTAACTACGATGCAGGCGGCTTTAAGGCTGATATGTATTTAGAAGGCTCTGACCAGCACAGAGGCTGGTTTCAAAGCTCTCTTTTGCTAAGCTGTGCGATAAATGAGTGTGCTCCGTTTAAATCAGTGCTAACTCATGGATTTACAGTAGATGGCAAGGGCGAAAAAATGAGTAAAAGCAAGGGCAATGTCGTTGCCCCTGATGCTGTGGCAAAGGAATTTGGTGTAGAAATTCTGCGCATGTGGGTAGCACTAAGTGATTATACAGATGATCTAAAAATCAGCCCTGATATCTTAAAGCAAACTGCTGAGCAATACCGAAAAATTCGCAATACAATTCGCTTTTTGCTAGCAAATACAAATGATTTAAAAGAGATAAAAACTGATAATTTCACTTTTATTGATAAGTGGATTTTAAGCCGAGCTAGCGAGACTTTTAGCGCAGTTACCAAGTGCTTTAAAAGCTATGATTTTTCAAAAGGCTTTAATATCTTATTAGGCTTTTTAAGTGGGGATTTGAGCGGAATTTACCTTGATATTTGTAAAGACCGCCTTTACTGTGATAGTAAAAACTCAGCTCGTAGAATCTCAGCCCAGTCAGCCATGAGTCTTATAGCAAAGGCGCTTTTAAGCCTTGTAGCACCTACGCTTACTTACACAGTAGATGAGGCTTTAAGCTCAGCCCCAAGTGCGATAAAAGGGGATTGGAGCGATGTATTTAGCATAAGTGAGTTTAAGCTTGATTTTGATTTTGGCATTGATGCAAGCTTTTTGCTAGCTAGCAGAGAGCTATTTAACGAAAGCATTGATAAACTAAAAAAAGATAAAATCATAAAAAGCACGCTAGAACTTGAACTTGTTACTGATAGTAGAAGAATTCTAGCTCTTTGTGATGAATATGGCGATGATATTAGTGATTTTTATGGTGTTAGTGCTGTGGTGGCAAAAGAGAGTGGCGAGGTGCTTTGTAAATTTGCTTGCGACGAGGCAAACTTTAGCACACAAAAAGCGAGTGCTTTCAAATGTCCTCGCTGCTGGAAGCTTAATGCCAGCAAGACTGATGCTCTCTGCCCTCGCTGCGAGGCTGTAATGGAGAGCAAATGAGTCCAGTGCCAAGCTGGCTTGTAGTAGCTACTATCGTGATTTTAACAGCACTTACACTAAGTGGTGTGTATTTAGTAAATAAAGGAAAGAAATGATAAGTTTAAAAGAAGCTTTAAAGCTTGATAATAATGGTGTTGTAGAGCTTAGAAAAGAACTAAAAGAAAAAATAAAAGCAAACTCTCATTTAGGCGCATATATAGAACAGCTTACAAATGCAGAGCTTAGCGATGAATATTCTGGAATTCCCATCGCTATAAAAGACAATATCCAAGTAAAAAACTGGTCAATTACAAGCTGTTCAAAAATACTTCAAGGCTACATCGCCCCATATAACGCTACTGTAATAGAAAAAATGCTTAGTAGAGGTTTAGCACCTTTTGGACGAACAAATATGGACGAGTTTGCTATGGGAAGCACGACTGAATCAAGCTTTTATGGCAAAACCTTAAATCCACTTGATAATGCCTATGTGCCTGGCGGTAGCAGCGGTGGGTCTGCGTGTGCTGTAAGTGCTGGTATTGCTCTAGCTGCGCTTGGTAGTGATACTGGCGGTTCTATCCGCCAGCCAGCAGCGTTTTGTGGTTGCGTGGGATTTAAGCCAAGCTATGGTAGGGTTAGTCGCTATGGGCTAGCAGCCTACTCATCAAGCCTAGATCAAATAGGACCTATTACAAGAAGCGTAGAAGACGCAGCTATTTTATACGATATAATAGCAGGCTATGATGAGCGAGATACTACTAGCGCAAATGTAGAGTTTACGAGCACAGCTGACAAGCTAGATGCAAACAAAAAATACAAAATCGCCCTAGTAAAAAACTACACAGACGAAGCCAGCGATGAGGTAAAAAACTCAATCTACCTAGCTGCTAATAAACTAAAAGAAGCTGGCCACGAAATAAGCGAAGTAAGTCTAAGTAGCGCAAAATACGCAATCGCAGCTTACTACATCATAGCCACTGCTGAGGCTAGCGCAAACCTTAGTCGCTATGATGGCGTAAGATACGGCAGGCGCGGTGAGGCTGAGAGCCTTGGAGCAATGTATGCTACCACAAGAGGCGAGGGCTTTGGTGCTGAGGTTCAAAGGCGTATGCTTCTTGGCACTTTCGTGCTAAGTAGCGGCTACTACGATGCTTATTATATCAAAGCGCAAAAAGCAAGAGCTTTTATTAGCAAGGCTTATGAGAGCGTTTTAGAGGGCGCGGATGCTTTGCTAATGCCTGTTGCGCCGCACGCTGCTTATAAGTTTGGCGAGCTAAAAGACCCACTTACTGCTTATCTAAGCGATGTTTATACAGTTAGTGTTAATCTTGCTGGTTTGCCAGCTATCTCTGTGCCAGTTAGCAAAAATGCTGATGGGCTAAGTATTTCAGCGCAGATTATAGGGGCACAGTGGGAGGAGCAAAAGGTGCTTGATATCGCTAGTTCGCTAGAACGCTCTTGTTAGCAATTCGTCTCGCACACTTATTGAGACTAAACGCCTTTAAGTGGCGGCTCGGGATGAACCATCTGTTCTATCCCTTCGCCGCCACCAAGGCGTTTAGCCACACTAAGCACACGATACTAGAATTGCTTTTTGAATTCCAAAAATTTGGAATTCAAAAAAATTTTAGAATTCTACATTTTAGAAATTGCAGATTTTTAAAATGTGGAATTAAGAAAGAAAGGATAAAAGATGAATATACTTAAAAAAGCTCTTACTTTTGAAGATGTGCTTTTAGTGCCACAATACTCAGAAGTACTGCCAAAAGAAGTAGACATAACTACAAAATTCACAAAAAACATTAACCTAAATATCCCACTAGTATCAGCTGCTATGGATACAGTTACTGAGACTCGTGCGGCTATTGCTATGGCTCGCCTTGGTGGTATAGGTGTAATTCACAAAAATATGGATATCGAAAGCCAAGTAAAGCAGATAAAAAGAGTGAAAAAAAGCGAGAGCGGTATTATCTTTGATCCAGTTTTTGTTCGCCCTGATGATAGTGTAAGCCAGGCACTAGACATTATGGGTGAGTATCACATTTCTGGTGTGCCTGTGGTGGATGAAAATAAAACCTTGCTAGGAATTCTTACAAACCGTGATTTGCGCTTTGAGAAAGCCTTTGATAAAAAAGTAGGCGAGGTGATGACAAAAATGCCACTAATCACTGCACCAAAAGGCTGCACGCTTGATGATGCTGCTAAAATCTTTGCTGGAAATAAAGTAGAAAAACTACCTATAGTAGATGATAATAACAAGCTTGTAGGCCTAATCACTATAAAAGATCTAAAAAAGAAAAAAGAATATCCAAACGCAAATAAAGATGAGCTTGGCAGACTAAGAGTGGCTGCTGCTATCGGTGTAGGTGGGTTAGAAAGAGCAAAGGCTTTAGTAGAAGCTGGGGTTGATGCGCTTGTCATGGACTCAGCCCACGGACATACAAAAGGCATAATTGATACGCTAAAAGCTATCAAAAAAGAGCTAAATATAGATGTAGTTGTGGGAAATATCGCAAATCCAGCCGCTGTAAAAGACCTAATAGATGCAGGCGCTGATGCGATAAAAGTGGGAATTGGACCTGGCTCAATCTGCACTACTCGCATAGTCTCAGGCGTGGGTGTGCCACAAATCACAGCTATAAGCGACTGCGCAGATGTAGCTAGAAGCTATGGTGTGCCTATCATCGCAGATGGTGGTATCAAGTACTCAGGCGACATCGCAAAAGCTCTAGCTGTTGGGGCAAGCTCAGTTATGATAGGCTCGTTATTTGCAGGCTGTGATGAGAGCCCTGGAGATATAGTAACTTTTGAGGGTCGTCAGTATAAGAGCTACCGTGGTATGGGTAGCCTTGGGGCTATGAGCAAAGGCAGCTCAGATCGCTATTTTCAAGAAGGCACCGCTGCTGAAAAACTAGTGCCAGAGGGCATAGAAGGACGCGTGCCTTATGCTGGGACAATGGCTAGCGTAGCTCATCAGCTATTAGGCGGCGTGAGAAGCTCTATGGGGTATTGTGGCTCTGCTAACATAAGCGAGTTTTGGGCTAAGGCTGCTTTTGTGGAGATTACTAGCGCAGGTCTTAGAGAGAGCCACGCTCACGATGTAATTATCACAAGAGAAGCACCAAACTATAAACTAAAAGGTGGTAATTAAAACTTGTTTTTTTGTAGGCTGGCTCAGCTTGCGGGCGAATTTTGCTAAAGTGCTTTTGCGCAGCCCAGCTCGTTCTGGCGAAACTTCTGCGGCAGTTTTCTACGCTCGCCGCTGAATTTGTGGTGTTTTTGATAGCAGCGGCGAGCTTGAAATTCAGCCGCACAATTTCACCAGCCGCTGCCGCGGACACGGCTCCACGGCTAGCGCTGCAAACACTTTAGCAAAATTCCCGCCACAATCTTAGAGCCGTAGTCATAAGTAAAAAACTAGAATTCCTTAGGAATTCAAATTTTTAGGAATTTGAATTTTTGAATTCCTAGGGAATTCTAGAACAAAAGCATAGCCAAATAAAAAAGATGAATATACAAACAAAAAAAGAGTATTTTAACGAAGTTTTGCGCTTAGAGAGCGGTCGTATTTTAAGTGAGTTTGAGCTAGTTTATGAGACTTACGGCGAGCGTGCTAGCGATGATAGCAATATCATAGTGATATGCCACGCACTAACTGGCAGCCACCACGCAGCAGGCAAATACGATGAGAGCGAGCCAAAGCCTGGTTGGTGGGACGCTCTAATCGGCGATGGTAAGTGCATAGATACTAGCAAATATTTTGTGATTTGTGTTGATATTTTAGGCTCGCCTTTTGGCTCTACTAGCCCACTTAGCATAGAGCCAAATAAAAATGCGCAGTATCGCTTGCGCTTTCCAGTGCTTGCTATTAGCGATGTGGTAAATGCGCAAATGAGGCTTTTTAAGAGGCTTGGTATAAAAAAGGTGCGAGCCATCATCGGCGGCAGTCTAGGTGGTATGCAAGCATTATGCTTTGCTATAGAGCATCCTGATTTTGCTAGAAATGTAGTGAGCATGGCTAGCACTTATGCCACGCAGCCTTGGGCGATAGCGTTTAACAAAATCGCTATGCACGCTATCAAAAATGACCCTGAGTTTAAAGGCGGTTATTATGATGAAAAGCAAGTGGCAAAAAATGGACTTTTAGGTCTTGAAGTAGGGCGAATAGCTGGACATATAAGCTTTTTAGCCCCTGCTAGCATGGAGCGGAAATTTGCTCGTCGCTATGTAGGCACGGACGGGCTTTATGAGCTTTTTGGCAGGTATGAGGTGGATCGCTACATGGAGTATAACGGCGCAAACTTTGCTAAGCGCTTTGATCCGCTATGCTATCTTTATACTATAAAAATGATGAATAACTTTGATACCACTCGTCACTACGGCTCACTAACAGCTGCGCTTAGCAAGGTTCGCTCGCAGCTTACTTTGCTAAGCTTTAGTGGGGATATGCTCTTTTTCCCAAGCGAGATGAAAGCTATAGCCGATGAGCTAAAAGCACTTGGCAAGGAGCATTATTACGAAGAGATTGAGAGTGATTATGGGCACGATGCTTTTTTGGTAGAAGTCCCAAAGATAGAAAATCACATTAGAAAGGCTATACAATGAGTGAAGAAATGAGTGAACTAAGCTTTGAAGCAGCACTAGCAAGGCTTGAAGAAATTACAACACAAATACAAAAAAGCGATATTGGCTTAGAAAAAAGCTTGGAGCTTTTCAAAGAAGGTGACAAGCTAGCAAAAAAAGCTAGTGCATTGCTAGAAAACGCAAAACTAAGCCTAGAAGAATACCAAAAAGGCGAGCAATGAGCGAGCTAAAACTTTGTGCTTTGCAGATTGGCACCTTGGCACTTAGTAATTCTAGACTGGATTATTACCTCCAAACAGCAGCCAAAAGTGGCGCAAAAGTCGTGCTACTGGGCGAATATGTGATAAATTCGTTTTTTGGTGAGCTAGAACTGATGCCAAAAAGCATGATAAAAGAACAAAGCGAGAGCAAGAAAAAAGCCCTAGCCGAACTTGCTATAAAGTATGATCTACACATCATCGCCCCTATCGTGCTTGTAAAGCCAAAAGAGTATGTAAAGGCAATTGCGCATTTTTCTCAAGCTGGTGTGAAATACCGAGTGGCTAATGCTCTTATGCCATACTCTCACTGGAATGAGGCGGCGTTTTTTAGCGCAAATGAGAGCCTTGAGATTGGTGCTTTTAGCGTGGATGGCTTTAAGTTTGCTACTATTTTTGGCTTTGAGGCGCATTTTGATGAGTTTTTTGCGCTTGCTCGTGCCAAAAAAATAGACTGCTTGCTTATGCCAACAGCTTGTGCTTTGGAGTCAGGACCTCGCTGGGATAGTTTGCTTAGTATGAGAGCATTTACTAATAATATATATATTTTAAGAGCAAACCGCCTTGGCAAAGCTACTTTTGGAAGTGGCAAAAATGAGCATGAAACGCAGTTTTATGGGCGTTCTATGCTATGTTCGCCACACGGAGAAATCACTCATATCCTAGGCGAAAAAGAAGAAATGCTACTTGCTACAATCTCAAAAAGCGAGCTAAATGATGCTAAAAAAACTTGGAAGTTTGGCACAATCTCAAATAGCTTTGTTAGATAAAGTTTATTAGGAATTCTAGCTCAGTTTTTTATCGGCTGGCTCAGCTTTTTTGCGCTTTTTACTCTTAAAGCCTTGCGCAGCCCTGCGCCTTACGCAAAAGCTTTTGCTCGCTTTCCTGCGCTACGCTTGAAAAGCTGTC
>OBLI01003357.1_pt1 | contig 12386 bp, 10 predicted proteins | sample 1519701 | NCBI WGS metagenome assembly OBLI01 (sample SAMEA3663005, study PRJEB22513) | pig gut metagenome | biome: pig gut; feature: pig-associated habitat; material: faeces | place: France | collected 2012 | reverse complement strand
GGTCCCACAATTCAGATGCATGCCCTGCGTCTCTGTTCCATCGAATCCGAACACATCTCAAGGAGTGCATAGACATCTTCTGCCGGATGTGTGAATTCACAGCCATAGTGATAATGATACATGTCATAGGATTCACACCGTACGATCTTTACGACTGTAAAAACAGCCGGAGAAGTGCTGTCGTACAAGTCCAGCTTGGCATTGAAGTAATAGCCCACAGGCAAAATGCACTTGGAGATAAATCCAATTCCATCTCGTGAAATATCGATTACTTCAATCGGTGAATCGAGATCATGAATACCGGTAGTGTCCTGCTTGAACAGGTCAGAGATACATAACTGGATATGTACCGGAAACCGTTTGCTACGCCGTTTTTCTTCCATAATTCATCTTCCCTTCGTATGAAATTTTCTAACAATTTATCACGTTCTGTTCTTCCTACTTTTATTATAGCTTATCAGAAAAAAAGGTCAAGCCTATAAGCAATACTAATAAAACAATGAAAATTCACAAAAATATTAATAAATTGTCCACTATTTTCTATATGCATCAAAGTCACAGTTTATGCAAACTAATTGACTTTGCAAAAGCCACTGTATTATAATTTTCGTGTATGATTGTGAGACGCAGCCTGATTTTTCGGGACGTACTTGCAGCTATCGAAAAATATGTTGTGAAAGCATAAAACGGAGGACGAAAACATGCAGGAATTTAGACCAATTAAAGAGGGTAAAGTACGTGAAGTATATGATAACGGTGACAGCCTTATTATTGTAGCAACGGATCGTATTTCGGCATTTGATCACATTTTAAAGAACAAAGTTACCAATAAGGGTGCTATTTTGACACAGATGTCAAAGTTCTGGTTTGATTATACGAAGGATATCGTGCCAAATCATATGCTTTCAGTAGACGTTAAAGATATGCCGGAGTTTTTCGGACAGCCAAGATTTGATGGAAACAGCATGATGTGTAAGAAGTTAGAGATGCTTCCGATCGAGTGTATCGTACGTGGATACATCACAGGAAGCGGCTGGGAGAGTTATAAGGAGAATGGAACAGTCTGTGGTATCCGTCTTCCGGAAGGCTTAAAGGAGTCCGATAAGTTACCGGAACCGATCTATACACCATCTACCAAGGCAGAGATCGGTGACCATGATGAGAATATCTCTTTGGAGAAGAGCGTGGAAGTACTCGAGAAGATCTATCCGGGCAAGGGAGAAGATTATGCAACACAGATCAAGGACTGCACAATCGCTTTATATAAGAAGTGTGCTGAATATGCGCTGACAAAGGGAATCATCATCGCAGATACCAAGTTCGAGTTCGGTTTAGATGAGAATGGCAAGGTCGTACTCGGTGATGAGATGCTGACACCGGACAGCTCCAGATTCTGGCCATTAGAGGGATATGAAGCAGGAAAGTCACAGCCGTCCTATGACAAGCAGTTTGTACGTGACTGGTTAAAAGCAAATCCGGACAGCGATTATCTGTTACCGGATGATGTAATTGAAAAGACAATAGACAAATACAAAGAGGCATTTGCACTTCTGACAGGAAAAGAGTTCCGCTAATCGGATACGGTAAGTGATCCTATTGTTGATGAATAAAATAACAGACATGGAGAATGGCATGGACAAGAATTGTAAGAATGAAAATGCACCATTCATGAGCGGACTTCATGAAGAGTGCGGTGTCTTCGGAATTTATGATTTTGATGGAAAAGATGTAGCATCTACCATCTATTACGGATTGTTCGCATTGCAGCACAGAGGTCAGGAAAGCTGTGGTATTGCAGTCAGCGAGACAAATGGCCCGAAGGGAAAAGTGACCACACATAAGGATATGGGACTTGTAAATGAAGTATTTACCGGTGAGAACTTAGGACAGATGAAGGGTGACATCGGTGTCGGACATGTCCGTTATTCGACTGCTGGAGAATCTACCAGAGAAAACGCACAGCCGCTGGTACTGAATTATGTAAAGGGTACATTAGCACTGGCGCACAACGGTAATCTGATCAATGCCCCGGAGTTAAAAAGAGATCTTGAGTATACCGGAGCAATCTTCCAGACAACGATCGATTCAGAGGTGATTGCGTATCATATCGCAAGAGAGCGTCTGAACTCTAAGACCGCAGAAGAAGCAGTACGCCGTGCAGCAGCAAAGTTAAAGGGTGCATATTCACTCGTTGTAATGAGCCCGCGCAAGCTGATCGGTGCCAGAGATCCGTTCGGATTTAAGCCACTGTGTATCGGAAAGCGTGATAATGCTTATATTATTACCTCAGAGACCTGTGCACTTGAGACGATCGGTGCAACCTTTGTACGTGATGTAGAACCGGGCGAAGTTGTAACAATCTCACCGGAAGGCGGTATTCAGTCGGATAAGACACTTTGTCTGCCGAAGGAAAAAGAAGCAAGATGTATTTTTGAATATATTTATTTTGCAAGACCGGACAGCCATATCGATGGCGTAAGTGTCTACGGTTCGAGAATCCAGGCAGGAAGATACCTTGCCATGGATTCACCGGTAGAGGCAGACCTTGTGGTAGGCGTACCGGAATCCGGTAATGCAGCAGCACTGGGATATTCTTTAGAGTCGGGAATCCCATACGGAACAGCTTTTGTAAAAAATGGCTATGTAGGAAGAACCTTCATCAAGCCAAAACAGAGCAGCCGTGAATCAAGTGTACGTGTGAAGTTAAACGTATTAGCAGAGGCAGTCAGAGGAAAACGTATCATTATGATCGATGATTCCATCGTAAGAGGAACGACTTCAGACCGTATCGTTGGTATGTTAAAAGAAGCCGGCGCAACAGAAGTGCATGTAAGGATCAGCTCCCCGCCATTTTTATGGCCATGCTATTTCGGAACCGATATTCCGGAGCGTGAGCAGCTGATCGCATACAACCGTTCGATTGAAGACATCCGTAAGATCATCGGCGCAGATTCCTTAGGTTATCTTGGAATCAACCGTCTCTCAGAGATGGTAGGCGGTCTGCCAATCTGTCAGGGATGCTTTACCGGAAAGTATCCGTTAGAGCCGCCAAAGGAAGACATCCGCGGCAACTTCGAACGATAGAACATACAGGAGGATTAAGATGAGTACAGATAGATATAACAGCCCGTTATCAGAGCGTTATGCCAGCAAGGAGATGCAGTTTATTTTTTCACCGGATATGAAGTTCCGTACCTGGAGAAGATTATGGATCGCACTTGCTGAGACAGAAAAGGAATTAGGCTTAGATATTACCCAGGAGCAGATCGACGAATTAAAGGCACATAAGGATGATATTAACTATGATGTAGCCAAGGAAAGAGAAAAGGAAGTACGTCACGATGTAATGTCACACGTATATGCCTATGGCGTGCAGTGCCCGAAGGCAAAAGGAATCATCCATCTGGGAGCAACCTCCTGCTATGTTGGAGATAATACCGATATTATCATCATGTCAGAGGCATTAAAGCTTGTCCGCAAGAAGCTGATCAACGTGATCGCCGAGCTTGCAAAATTTGCAGACAAGTATAAGAACCAGCCGACACTGGCATTTACCCATTTCCAGCCTGCTCAGCCTACGACCGTAGGAAAGCGTGCGACACTCTGGACACAGGAATTCTTAATGGATCTTGAAGATCTTGACTATGTGTTAGGAAGCCTGAAGCTGTTAGGTTCCAAGGGAACAACCGGAACACAGGCAAGCTTCCAGGAGTTATTTGACGGAGATCAGGAGAAGATCGATAAGATTGATCCGATGATCGCAGAAAAAATGGGATTCAAGGAGTGCTATGCAGTCAGCGGCCAGACCTATTCCAGAAAGGTTGATACAAGAGTAGCAAATATCTTAGCAGGTATCGCTGCAAGTGCACATAAGATGTCTAACGACATCCGTCTGTTACAGCACTTAAAGGAAGTAGAAGAACCGTTCGAAAAGAGCCAGATCGGATCCTCTGCAATGGCATACAAGCGTAATCCGATGAGAAGTGAGCGTATCGCATCCTTAGCAGATTATGTTATGGTCGATGCCTTAAATCCTGCAATCGTATCTGCAACCCAGTGGTTTGAGCGTACTCTTGATGATTCAGCTAACAAGAGACTTTCCATTCCGGAAGGCTTCCTTGCAATTGATGGAATCTTAGATCTGTGTCTGAACGTAGTAGACGGACTTGTTGTTTATGACAAGGTAATCTACAAACACATGATGAGCGAGCTTCCGTTTATGGCAACCGAGAACATCATGATGGATGCAGTAAAAGCAGGCGGGGACCGTCAGGAATTACATGAGAAGATCCGTGTACTTTCCATGGAAGCAGGCAAAAATGTAAAACAGGAAGGAAAAGAGAATAACCTCTTAGAGCTGATCGCAGCAGATCCTGCATTTAATATGACATTAGAAGAATTACAGAACAACATGGATCCTGCAAAATATGTCGGCAGAGCACCAATTCAGGTAGAAGCATTCTTAAAGAATGTGATCCAGCCGGTATTAGATGCCAACAAAGAACTCTTAGGAGTAACCGCAGAAATAACCGTATAAAAAATATAGTAAGAATGCCTTCTTTGGAAATACTAAAGTATTAAATCGGTATATTTTCAAAGGAGGCATTTTTATGGCATTAAAACTGGTTGTAACAAAAGTAAAAGCAAGAGAGATCCTCGATTCCAGAGGAAATCCGACGGTAGAAGCAGAGGTCACGGTAGAAACAGAGACAAATGGAAAAAAGACGACAGCGAGAGCGGCAGTTCCATCCGGTGCAAGTACCGGGCAGTTTGAAGCAGTAGAGTTAAGGGATGGTGGCAGCCGTTATCAGGGAAATGGCGTAACAAAGGCGGTAAAAAACGTCAATGGCAAGATCGCTAAGGAGTTGTGCGGGCGGAATGTGCTGCGGCAGAGCGGCATTGATACAAGGATGCTCCAGTTAGACGGTACAGAGAATAAGGAAAAATTAGGTGCAAATGCGCTGCTCGCCGTATCGCTTGCGACTGCAAAGGTGGCGGCAAAGGCACTTAAGATGCCGCTGTACCGTTACCTTGGCGGTGTAAATACGGACGGTCTGCCGGTTCCGATGATGAATATTTTAAACGGAGGCGCACATTCGGATAATAATATCGATATTCAGGAATTTATGATCCTGCCGCTTGGTGCACCGGGTATCCGTGAGGGCATCCGATGGTGTGTGGAGGTATACCACACCTTAAAAAAACTCTTAAAGCAGCGCGGACTTTCCACTGCGGTAGGGGATGAAGGCGGCTTTGCGCCGGATCTTGCGAATGAAGAAGAAGCAATCGAACTGATCTTAGAGGCGATCACCAAGGCAGGCTATAGCTATGGCAGGGGCAAAGACTTCATGATCTCGTTGGACGTGGCTGCAAGTGAATGGAAGCTGAAAAAAGAGGAAAAAGAGCAAAACAATCTATCCGGGTATATGCTTCCGAAAAAGGGAATCGTCTATTCCACACAGGAGATGATCGGACTCTGGGAAAACATGATCGAAAAATACCCGATCTATTCGCTGGAAGATCCGCTTGATGAAGAGGACTGGGACGGCTGGAAGGAAATGACGAAGAAAGTAGGAGATCGTGTGATCTTAGTCGGGGATGATCTTTTCGTGACAAACGAAAAACGTCTGAGAAAAGGAATCCACATGGGTTGTGCCAATGCAATCCTGATCAAGCCAAACCAGATCGGTACACTGACGGAAACGATCGAAACGATCCGGCTTGCCAAAGCAAACGGCTATCTTACGATCATGTCCCACCGGAGCGGAGAGACGGAAGATACAACAATCGCAGATCTGGCGGTCGGTCTTGGAACAGAGCTTATCAAGACCGGTGCACCATGCCGCGCGGAACGGACAGCGAAGTATAACCAGTTAATGCGGATCGAGGAGAACCTGATCTAAGACCATGGAAATGTCTGATTCCATCCTGTGTGACTATGGCAAAAAAACAGTTGCTAATGCAATCTGTATATGCTATAATAGCTAAAGTTGTGAGTATATAAGAATCAACAGGAGGTGTCATCCGTGGCAGTTTTAAAGACGGTTTTAACAGTATTATTTATTATTATATGTATCGCATTGACAGTGATTATTTTACTTCAGGAAGGTAAGTCAGCAGGACTCGGAGCGATCAGCGGAGCGGCTGAGACATACTGGGGTAAGAATAAGGGACGTTCTATGGAAGGTATGCTGGTTAAGATCACAAGAGTTTTAGTTATCTTATTCATTGTTTTATCAGCAGTCCTCAATATCGGACGTTTCTAAGAACGAAAGAGCTGTCGTGTGTACGATGGCTCTTTTTTACTTTATAGGAAAGACCGCCTCTGGCGCTCTTTTGAATTGAAAAATGCCCGCACGGAGGTGGGCACAACGATAAGACGATTCTTAGCTTAGAAAATATAAAAACCTTCCTCGCCGAAATCATCGTCAAGTTCGTCATCATTTAGGAAATAATCCATATCCAGAAGTTCTTCCTCGCTCATGCGGCGAATGTCCCTGGAAGTCATTCCTTCTGGTGGATTATCCATGTATTTTTTACGCAGTTCCTCGATATCTGGGTTCATGGTGCTTTCCTCCTTTGAGAGGATTATATCACAGAATCCATGAATTTTATGCAGAAGACTGCTTTCTGCGAGATCGGGACATTACTTTCTCGTATATTTCTTCGAGGGAGACACGTTTGTGGTTATAGTAAAGTTTAAGAAAGAGCATTTCATGCTTACAATCCGGACAGTTCAGTGGATCATATCCAAAGGAAGAAAGGATGGCAGTCCTCCATTTGTTGAAGTTACGGAATACATGATGTTTTGTTCTTGAAACTGCCCGGTGAAGATTTTTATCTATTTTGCGATGCCGGGCATAAAGTCCGCCATACCGGATCATTTTAAAATGTTTCTCCGGGATATGCCGGATCAGACGTTTGATGAAATCTAATGCAGGAATGGTTTCCTGGATGTATTTATCATCTTCATGACGGTTGTAATGAAAAGTGACTGTTTCGGAGGCTTCATCATCGCTGTAACCACCTTCGGATATAAGACAATGGATATGGGGATTCCATTTTAAATCCCTGCCAAAAGTATGGAGGACCATAATAAAACCAGGTGTATAGTTTTTTGACATATTCATTTTGAAGAACATACGTGAAACGACACTGGTAACGGAGTGGAAGAGGCAGTTGAGCAAAGTACGGTCTTTCAGGAAAAAGTCACGAAGATTTTCATCAATAGTGAAAACACAATGACGGTGCTGTACTTTAACAAGTTTAAAAGACATGGAGGTAGTACGTTCCATAGAATATTTGTTTCCACAGGTAGGGCAGAAACGGCTGTGACAGCGGAAAGGGACAAATTTAAGCTTACCGCAGTGTGGACAACCATACATGGCACCGCCAAAAGATGGATCACCACAGTTGATCATCTTATCAATATTTTCCATTTCAGTAAATCTGGGATGGAGTGTATATTTGATTTCTTCATAGTAGTCAGTAAAAATTCTTTGTAAGATATTCATAAGACTATTATGAATGAAAAGTTGAAAAAAGGAACCCCCTATCCCCTCAAGGATTGAGGGGCAGGGGAGCTGAAGTGTCGAAAACACTTTTTTACTGTATCGGAAATCCCTGTGGAATTCCCCGATACAGTAAAAACAATCAAGCAAGTATGCTTGATTGCTAAGATGCGCACCTCGCGGAGCGGAAGATTATGCGATGCATCCGCTCGGGCGCGGGAGTGTGCGGCAAGCGCACACTTTATTTACTTGTAGATCGAAAAGAGATAAGGAATAGATGCATGAAGAGAGAACAGTTTGAAAGCAGAAAAAGAATGCTGTACGAATTCATCTGTGATGAGATGTATGTGCCGATGAAGATCAAGGAGATCGCGATCATGCTGCGTGTTTCGAAGGAACAGCGGAGCGAACTGCAGGAAGTCCTTGATGCGTTGGTCGAAGAAGGGAAAATCGAGCTGACGAAAAAAGGCAAGTATATCAAAGCAACAGAGCGTTACAGCGTCGGAATCTATACCGGCAATAACCGCGGCTTCGGTTTCGTGACGATCGAAGGTGATCCGGAGGATATTTTTATTCCGGAAGAAAATACGAATGGTGCCATGCACATGGATACCGTGCAGGTGCAGATTTCACGGAATAAGACCGGAAAGAGACGGGAAGGAACGATCGTAAAGGTCGTTGCACACGGACTTTCCGAGATTGTCGGAACGTATCAGGCAAGTAAGAACTTCGGCTTTGTGATACCGGATAACCAGAAGCTTGCACAGGATATCTTTATCCCACAGGGACGTTCGATGGGCGCAGTCAGTGGTCATAAGGTAGTTGTAGAGATCACCGATTATGGGAAAAACGGCAAAAAGAAGCCGGAAGGCAAAGTCGTAGAGATCATTGGTCATATCAATGATCCGGGAACGGACATTATGTCAATCGTGCGCGGTTATGATCTTCCGGTAGAATTTTCCGAAAAGATCATGAAGCAGGTACAGAACGTCGCAAAAGAAGTCAGTACGGCAGACATGGCAGGACGTATGGACATTCGTGACTGGCAGATGGTTACGATCGATGGTGAGGAAGCAAAGGACTTAGACGATGCAGTTTCACTTACGATGGAAGGCGATAATTATAAGCTTGGTGTGCATATCGCGGATGTGACGAATTATGTACAGGAACACAGTGCGCTTGATGTAGAAGCATTAGATCGTGGAACGAGTGTCTATCTGGTGGATCGTGTGATCCCGATGCTGCCACATGCACTTTCCAATGGGATCTGTTCCCTGAATGCAGGGGAAAACCGTCTGGCATTAAGCTGTATTATGACGATCGATCCGAAAGGACATGTGATCGATCATAAGATCGCAGAAACTGTGATCAAGGTAGACAGACGCATGAGTTATACCTCAGTGAAAAAGATCTTAGAGGATCATGACGAAAAAGAAATTGAAGAATACGAAGAACTGGTTCCGATGTTTGAGCGCATGAAGGAGTTAGCCGCTATTTTGCGGAAAAAGCGTATGAGCCGCGGCTCGATCGACTTTGATTTTCCGGAGACCAAGATCATATTAGATGAAAAGGGAAAACCGGTTGATATTAAGCCATATGAGCGCAATGTCGCAACAAAGATCATCGAAGACTTTATGCTGATCGCTAATGAAACTGTTGCACAGGATTATTTCTGGCAGGAGATTCCATTTGTCTATCGTACACATGAGAACCCGGATGAGGAGAAGATCCATAAGTTAGCAACCCTCATCAATAACTTCGGATATACGCTGCATATTGCGCAGGATGAGGTACATCCGAAGGAATTACAGAAGCTGTTAATGAAGATCGATGGAACCGACGAAGAGGCACTGATCAGCCGTTTAACGCTCCGTTCCATGAAGCAGGCAAAGTATACGACAGATAACACCGGGCATTTCGGACTGGCAACTTCCTATTACTGCCACTTTACCTCTCCGATCCGCCGTTACCCGGATCTGCAGATCCATCGTATCATCAAAGAGAGCCTCAGAGGGAAGATGAATGCCAAGCGGATCGCACATTATGAGAAGATACTGCCGGAGGTAGCAAAGCATTCGAGTGAGATGGAACGCCGGGCAGACGAGGCAGAGCGTGAAACCGATAAGCTTAAAAAAGCAGAATATATGCAGGAACATCTCGGTGAAGTGTTTGAGGGTGTGATCTCAAGCGTTACAAACTGGGGACTGTATGTGGAGCTTCCGAATACGATCGAGGGTCTGGTGCATATTACGGCATTGGATGATGATTATTACCACTATCAGGAAGATACCTATGAGTTGATCGGTGAAGCAAATAACCGCCATTACAAGCTCGGACAGAAGGTTTTCGTAAAGGCAGCCGGTGTAGATATGATGCTTCGTACGATCGATTTTGTACTGGCAGATCCGGATGAGGATGCAGGACAGTAATTCGAATGTGGAAAAAAGTGTAAAGCGGACACAGATCTGACCGATATAGAATATACACAGAAATGAGGATCAGCATGGGAAAAGAATCTATCAAGTTAATCGCAAATAATAAAAAAGCAAGACATGATTATTTTTTAGAGGAGACCTACGAAGCAGGGATCAGTCTGCATGGTACCGAGGTCAAGTCTCTGCGTCAGGGCAAATGCAGCATCAAAGAGGCTTTTATCCATATAGAGGATGGCGAAGTCATTCTCTATGGGATGAACATCAGTCCGTATGAAAAGGGAAATATTTTTAACCGTGATCCGCTGCGCCCGAAAAAGCTTCTGATGCATAAGTATGAGATCAACAAGCTGCTTGGCAAGATGAAGGAAAAGGGTTATACGATCGTGCCGGTAGAGGTATATTTTAAGGGAAGTCTGGTTAAGGTAAAGATAGCACTTGCCAAAGGTAAAAAGCTATACGATAAGCGTCAGGACATTGCGAAAAAGGATGCAAAGCGTGAGGCAGAGCGTGAGTTCAAGGTGCGGAATTTTGGATAATTTCGCAATAACAGAGATAATTTTGCTACGCACCCTTGACCGTTTGGGGCATTGGTGCGTATAATATAGATATATTGGAAAACTAGAGTATGGTTAATATGAAAATTAAATAAGGGCTAGTAATGGTTTCGACAGGGCCCACAAGGTCCGGTGGACCTTGGCTTTGGGCGGACCGAAGCGGAGCGGAGACGATGAAGCGTAGCTTCATAATCCCCGTGTAAAATTGAAAAACCAGAATATGGTTAATATAATAAAATTGAATAAGGGCTAGTAATGGTTTCGACAGGGATTATGAAGCTGGAGAAGCGAGTCGCACGGGATGCGTCAAATTCCACAATTAAAATTAAACGCTAACAATAATAAATTAGCTTACGCTGCCTAGGCGGCGTTGTCTGCTCTGAGGCACCTACACCACAGAATCCAGGCATCAAACATGTAGGAAACGGTATATACAAAGCTTTGCGTATATAGACGTATTATGAAGCTACTAAAGCACTTACGGTGTTCATGCTGGAAGTGTGGAGGGAATGTCAAAGCATGAACTACACTCGTAGAAGGACAGGGGATTGGTTTTTGGACACGGGTTCGACTCCCGTCTAGTCCAGCCAAAAAACACCGTATTTACGGTGTTTTTTTAGTGTCGTGTTGCATTTCGTGTTGCATAATAAGGAATTTCGAAAAAAGCACCCAAACGGGTGAACGCGATACTTGACGCTGCAAATGTTAATTTCTATACTATTCTTAAAGGCATTGAAAATGCAATGAGGGAGAAGGATATGTTTGAAAAGAATACAAAGCAGGTGAACCGTATCATTGCACGTATGTTTATTGTGTGTACGGCGTTGATCATATTTCTGGTAATATGCTCCTATTTTGGTGTGTTTGAATTTGGATACCGGTACACCATGATCATGCTGATCGCCGGACTTGGCATTACGATCAGTCCGAGTATTCTGATCCGTTTTTTACCGGACAATGTGATGAAGTATTATATGCTGATCGCATTGTCTGTTTTTATTGGGATTTTAGGCACGAATAACCATATCGGCATCTATATCACGTATGTGCTGGTGCCGGTTTTCAGTTGTCTGTACTTTGATCCGGGACTGACTGCAAGGATTGGTGCATTTTCCTATGTGGTAATGGGGATTGCGGTATATATCAATTCGGCGGGTAAGTATGAAGTCGTATATCAGGGGAGACCGCGTATGCAGATGTATATTGCCTATATGCTTGGTTTTACCGCGGAATACATTGTGATCGGCATGATCTTATATTTTCTGGTGAACCGGGCAAAAAGGATGATGGAAGAACGCTATAGTGCCGAGGAACAGAACCGGATGAAAAGCCGGTTTTTATCGAGTATGTCGCATGAGATCCGCACACCGATGAATGCGATCCTTGGCATGGCAGAGGTGGCACTGCGCAAGGACATGCCGGAGGATGTACGAAAATGTCTGGATGTGATCCGGTCTTCGTCTGCAGGTCTTTTAGAGATTATCAATGATATCTTGGATATTTCGAAGATTGAAGCAGGAAAACTAAGTATTATCGAAGAAACATATACGACGGAGTCTCTGATTGTGGACATGCAGGCAGTGATCGATGCAAGAAATGTCGATAAGAAGATCCCGATCATCTATCATATCCCGGAACATATGCCTTATGCGTTACTGGGAGATGCAGGAAGGATCAAGCAGGTCATGTTCAATTATGCATCCAATGCCATCAAGTATACGGATCAGGGACAGATTGACATCACCCTTTCCTGCAAAGACCGCGGGGATGGAATGGTGGATCTGACTTATTCTGTTGCAGATACCGGACAGGGAATACGACCGGAGGATATGGATAAGCTATTTACCATGTATGGTCAGCTTGATATGGAAAAAAATTATGGCAAG
>OBLI01003356.1_pt1 | contig 12390 bp, 4 predicted proteins | sample 1519701 | NCBI WGS metagenome assembly OBLI01 (sample SAMEA3663005, study PRJEB22513) | pig gut metagenome | biome: pig gut; feature: pig-associated habitat; material: faeces | place: France | collected 2012 | reverse complement strand
CCAAATGGGTCAGGACATCAAGGAAGTATGTGCTGAATATCTATTCATGCAACAACGCTTATGCTGATGTGTTCCAGAATGACTTTGGATAACACCGACAACTTATGGTCGTGATTTTGCGTATTGCCTCAAGTCGCATGGTGGGGTAAGGGGCATTTATATGTCTTTATGGTGACATTCGATGCACTGTGCCCCCTTTTTACTAACGATGCAGATTATTTTCGCTTCTGTATCATATTAGGCGCGTAGTTGCGGATTTGAGGATAATAATCACTTGAAAAATGATTAAGGGCGTGTCAATTAATACTGACACGCCCTTTAATCTATACACGATGCAGATGATTACATTGTAATCCTGAACACTTTGGTTTCGCCGGAACGGTATGTCAGGCGGATGTTGTAGATGTCGGCAGAGTGATATTCCGACTTGTCGAATACAGGCAGTGATGTCGGGTTGGCAGTCTTCTTGACTGTGCGTCCGGCATTGTCTATCACTTCAAGCAATATCACATCTGCAAGGTCACCCTTGATCTGGTCTATTACCGTGGCACCACTCATCTGCAGTACGTATGGCTGGTCAACAGTGCCGAGGTGGGCATCAGCACAGAAGGTAAGCATCTGGCTGATCTGCTTGGTTGTCGAAGGAGTCTCAATCACGAATGTGAGCATCGACTTGCTGTTGCCTCCAATGGTAACGAAATGCTTGCTGCCGATGACAGGTGCCGAGGAGCGTCCGCAGAGACGTCCGTCAGCATATACGCTAACTGTTGCATTGTCAACAACAAACTCGCCATCCTTTATCTCGGCAATGATGGTCATATTGTTCTCATAGTCGAGTTGCATGGTTTCATTATCTGTTGCAGCCATCTTTCTGGTGGTTGAGGCGTTGACCTTCGGGAATGAGAACGTCTTGACTGCAGCGGCATTAGAGTAGTACTGATAACCATTGCCCGGAGTCATCATGCCGAGCGAGCCAAGCCATTGGTTGTCGGTATAGATGGCAAAGCCCGACTGACTCTTTATCATGTCACCCTCTTGCGGTTCTGCTCCAGCCAGGGCATTGTCAAGGCTGTTGGCCACGCTTACAGGATATCCCACCCATGTCCATCCGTTGGCAATGGTGATGGTAGCATTCTCATCCTCGGCAGGTGTTCCGAGATAAGCCTCGCTGAAGGCAGCCCCTGTGCTCACCTTATACATGCCATTGAGTGAGAGGGCAGACAATGTACCCTTCCATTCGCCATTCTCAGGATATGCCGAATTGTTCTGATCCTTGACCAAAGAGATGGCATCGGCAGAATGGGCGAAAATGGATGCAATGTCAAGACTCTCCGGTTTTGCATATAGCGAGAACCATTTCCAACCCTTGTAGTCGCAGGCTATGGTCTGCTCTATTTTGTTTTCCGGTGTGAAGGTCACAGGAGTTTCAAACGAGCCTATCCATGTGTCGGGCACGTATGTGGTTGCCTTTGCGTCTGATGCGCTCACCAGAGGATAGACCACACCTGTAGATGCGTCATACATCTTATATTCAAGGCTATTGTCCTCTACGTTCTGGTTGCCATAGATGTCCATCATCACGAGATAAGAGTCGTATTTCGACATATACTTGGGATGAGCCACACCTACGCACTTGCCAGCACGGAAGGCAGCCAACATGTCATCGGTGTCAGAACTGATCACTCCCTCCACCTTGAGTTGTCCAATCACGTTCATGTTCGTTTCGTCTGGGGTGGCAGTCCAGTCGGGAGCCTGACCCTTGACATAGAGCGACACATAGAGCGGCTGTGCGATGCCCTGTGAACCCGTGAGCATCACCGTAGCCTCATACTTGCCTATGGCCATGCCCTCTTGTGGAGTAAACCTGAGTGTTGTGCTCTTGAGAGCAGGCAGCGAACCGCTTTCCGACGAAACGTCGAGCCATGACGGAATACCGTTCAGCACCCAGTTCTCGGTGGTGATGCCCGTGTTTGCGATTTCGGCAGAGAATGAACCCGTCTCGCCGTAGGGCAGCACCTCGTCGATAGCCTCCTCGCTCCAGTTCAGGTTGGACTGCTTCACCAGCACGCTCCATGTCATGGGCGCATTGCTGTTGCCGTTGTGGTCTTGGATGTTGCGGGCCGTGAAGGTCACGGTGCGTCCTTCGACATCTGCCGGCTGTTCCTCGATGCGGAAGGTTATCTGGTTCTCATTGGCCACGAAGCTGTAGTTGATGTTCTCCAGTGTCTCAGCCTCGTTGAGGGCAGGCGCCTTGTCGGCTGATGCAGCCAGTACAACAGTACCCGTCTGCGAGAGCCCCTTCTTGTCGATGGTGTTGGCGTAGGAAGCCACCGTGACAGCCTGGTTGTACTCGTTGATGCTTATTGCCTCGAAAGGCAGGTGCAGGGCCAGCATGTCCTCCTCACCGTTGGCACGCTTGTACATCCAGTCGTTGATGACCGAAGCCGAGCGCTGTCCCTTCCATATTCTCACCTCGTCGATGCCACCCTGCATCTGGCTGCGGGTCTCTCCGTCCTCGTAACTGCCGAGGTAGAGCACCTCACCCCTGGGAGCATACACCTCCTGGGCAGGCACCTGGGTGCGCAGCTTGCCATCGACATACACCTTGGCATAACCGTTGCTGCTATGGTTCACTGCCACCGCCACGTGGTGCCACTGGTTGTCGTTGACAGCCTCGTCGGTCACCTGAGCCGTCTTGTCGCTGTAGTCGAACTGCAACCTTCGCTCGCTGTCCATGCGGAGAGCCAGCTTCGAAGGCTTGTTGGCGATTACATATACGTCACCTTCTGTCTGAACTTTGTCAGCGTTCATCCAGGTCTCCATCACGAAGTCATCGTCATCATTGAGTCCGAGGGCCGACACGTCAATCTTGCCGCCGCTTGTCAGGGCGTAGTTGGTGAAGTGTTTCCACCATGCCGACTCGCCGTTGAGCATGAAGTGGCGGTTGCGCACGATGTCGTTGGCCACGGAGCCGTGACCCTCGTCAAAGCGCCAGTAGCCTGCCAGTCCCTCCGTGCAGTTGCTCTTCACCTTGTGCATGGAGCCTTGCAGTTCGTCGAGCGACATGGCCTTGTTCCACAGGGTCATCTCCTGCATGGCACCCGTCAGGGCGTTGCCGCCGATGGCCAGTTTGCCGTTGCCTTGGTATTCCCCTATATACTCATGGAAGAGGTCGGTGGTAGAGGCATCATGGGCGAAGCGTGCATCGAGGCGTGCTTCATCGCCCTCCTGGTCGAGAGAGAGCATCAGGTAGAGCCACTTGTTCTTGGGCAGCGTAGCCTCCGAGGTCACGGTCTTGCCGTTGATGTTCACTGCGAGCTTATCGTCGGTGATGCTCACGCTCATGCCGTTGTCCTGCGTGCCGTGTTGCAGCAGGGTACCGTCGGCCTCATACTTCAGCCACATACCCAGGGCAAACGAACGTTTGTCGAGGTTGATATTCGCCTCAGTGCTGGTCTGCACCTTGTCGTTGATCTGCAGACCCACCTTGTGAGCCACCTCACCCTCGTTCTTCACGCCCAAGACCTTGAAGTTGTTGATCTTGTTGAGCAGGTCGTTGCGTATGGGCTCGTTGAAGGTGATGCTGATGTCGTCACCGGGATAGAGCACGCCCGACTGCGGGGTAGGAGTGGAGAGCAGCTGCGGACGTGAGAGGTCGCGGATGATTTCCACCTCCTCGCTGGAGCGGGTCACCTCTTCGCTGCCCTTGATGCAGACAGCCACTGCACGGAAGACGTAGGTCTGGTCGGTGAAGTTGCTGCCCGTCATGTCGAGGGTGAAGTTCAACTTATCAGTGCCGGTAAGGGCAGGCAGTTCGATGAGATTCTTGTTGCTTGCCAGACGGTTTTTGTCCTTGGTGTATTCCTGTAGTGTGCGGAAATCAGTGTCGTGAATACCCTTGTACTCCAGGCGTATGTCGCGGAACGAGCCCATGCTGTAGTCATATCCCGACATCGAGAGCACCACGTCATTCTTGGTGTCAGTGTTCACTACGGTTCTGTTGGTCGCCAGTATGACGTTAGAGCAAACGGGCTGGAAGTTGACAGTTACCGTGCCGGTTGAATAGATACCTGGGAATATTCCTGTATCGTCGGGCTGGCTGGTGGAGTACATCGTGATTTCGATGTTCTCATAGTTGAGCGTGTCTGTGACAGTCTGCCTCAGCGAGAAGGTCTTTACGGTCTCTCCGTAAGGTATCAGCAACGTCGGGTTGCTGCCGAGGTTCTGCCCATCCACGAACACCTGTGCGCCATGGGGATTGCTGTTTGCTTCCACGCGGAATCCGAAGTAGCAGTCCTCCTGAGTGTCGGAGTTGTTGCGCAGCTTCACGCGGAACTTGGCATCCTCGCCTCCGGGAACACCCGTCACGATGGCATCCACAATCTCTATCTCCGGCTTTTCAATCTGCTGTGTCTTGTGGGCGATGATGGTTCCGGGCTCATAGTACTTGGTGACTACCTCGTCCTCGTAGGGTGCGCATGTGGCACCGGCACGGGTGACGAAGATAGGACCAAAGCCGTCGGGAGCCTTGAACACATCAACCGACAGATAGTCGTCATCGCCATCCTCCTGAAGCGTGAAGCTCATGGAGTTAGTGGAGGTGGTTGTCGTCTCAGTGGATTTTGAAATAGTGCTCTGGGTTGTGGAGTGTACAATGATGCCAAGACCCACACCGCAGACAGACAAGCCCGTCTCGTTACTCAATATCACATTATTTTCATGGATAATATCTTCAACGGTAGTTTCCGTGCGGAGGGTGTCAATCGTAGAGGTCACCACAGCACCAGCGTCAAACGAGTAGTTCCTGTCGAGGTATTTGCCACGGTCGTTAATGGCTTTCACCTTCTGCTCCTCGTTGAATCTCAATTGGTTTTGCCACAGGAGAATTTGCTCATTGTAGTACTTCACCATATCCTGCACACCCGTCTTTTTATTGTCCTTAGACGTGTTCGTTTTGCTGAAGCCGGCAGGCAGAATCATGGTGTAGGAGGGGCCGGTGTATCTGCCGTTCTCGATTATGAATTTCTTGGCGGCATCTCCCCAAACTTCCTTGTCATCATTGTTTGAGCCGAAACGCTCGTCATCCTCCGAGAGGGTGGTGACATAGATAGGCTCATCGCCAGTGGGAGCCGTAACGCTGCTTACATCCTCCACCCGTGTGAGCTTGCCGTTGCGCAAGTTCTCGAAGTTGGGTATCAGTACGTTTTCGACATAGTTCTGCGTGTAGCTGAAGTCGGTGTTGAACTGCTCACCCATCGACACGCCGTCTGTCATGACAAGATTGTAAGAGCCGTCCGTCTCGTTCTTCTTGATTCCTACATTATGGCAAGTACCGAAGACTAGGTTGTTGGAGGTTCCGATGAACACGTCACCGCCGCTGCCCACAAAGTCTGTGCCGTCGCTGGTAGATATATCCTTGGTCAGCGTGGTTACTGTGGTATATTGATCAAGATTGTTCTGCGTATAAGCATAGTCAGCACCTATTGAGAGGGTGTTGGTAGCTTCAAGTGTGCTGAGAGCGATGAAGCCGAAGCCGCCACCAGTCTGCATGCTGCAGCCCGAATAGATGTCCGACTGTATGCCGGCATTCTCCATAATGGTGTTGTTGTAGGTGTTGACAGATGTCACCTCTGTACCGGTACTGTAGGTGGTCTTGGAGAGCGAGCCTGGAGGGTCGCGCAGGATCATCGTCACCTTGTCGGGTCCTTCGGTTACGAAGTTCGTGCCCGTAGAGAGTGTTCCGAGCACTACAGCCTTGAATGTGCTGTTGCCTTCCCATGCCACTGCCTCGTCATTCACGTCATAACTGATATTGAGTGAGCGTGTAAAAGGAGACTGGATATTCGGCAGACCGCAGATGAAAGTGTAGTCGGCTTCACCATTTTCGTTAAGATTGAATTCCTCGTCTGACACTACTCCTACTGCTCCATCGGCTTCTGCCACAGTGGTAGTAGAGGCGAACTGGTTCTTCACCGTCACCCTTGAGTTGGGTATGGGCACCTGAACGGTTACAGGGCTTCCTTCCACGTCTTTATTGGTATAGCTCTCGTAAGCATAGAGATGATAGGTGTATCTTCCGAGCATCTGATAGACAGGTGCGCCGAAAGGATAGTTTATCGTCTTGTCTTCGTTGATGGTATAGAGAGCCACCTTTTCGCTCTTGTCGTTGATGTCCTTAACGGCAATGCTGTCCATACCGAACGAGCCATCTTCATTCTCCGTCACCTCCAGATGCGAGGGAGAGCGATAGATGATCTTGGCGGAAGCCACATAGTCGAAGGTGCGCTTGCCGTTCTCGTCCTCAATCGAGTCGGTATATACAATGTCGGGACTGGTGGCGTCGAGTACAGGCTTGTTGGTGAATACAATCTCCTGCTGCGTAGGTACGCTAATCTCCGTTGTCTCGTAGTATAGCGGTGGCAAATAAGCTGCAAACTCACCTGTGGTAGAGTCCGTCTCGATGGTCAGCACATTGGTGCCACCCTCCACGTATGCCTTGCCTCCCAGGATGTTGGTGCTGAAGTTGCGCTTCTCGTCACTCATCACATAGTTTACAGCAGTGCCATCCACCTCTTTCTTGGCATTGAGCAATTTGCCGGTTTCGTTGCCGGGGAATTTGAGCTTGATGGTTGCCCTACCGATATTGGCGTTTCCCTGCTGGAGTCCGAGCGGCTTGTTTTCTTCCACGCTGCCACCTGCCACGCGTCCAGCCACCATCACCTTGGTATCGTCCCAGAAGGTCAGTCCTGTGACGGGTGCTTCAAATGTCTCTCTCAGTCCGAGTGACTTGGGGTCGGCGGGATAGCGTCCGTTGTTGGTAAAGGTATGTCCGTTCTTCTTTATCTGTATGAAGTGGTCACCGATAGGCACGTCAACGGAGTAATGTCCTTCCTCGTCAGTCATGATTGGTTCGCCGTCCTTCGAAGCCACGACGCCATCTACATATACGTATGCACCTGCCACGGGGATGGTGGTGTTTTCGTAATACACATGTCCATCCACGGGGAATGAGCTGACGTCCTTGAAGTCCAAGCCCGAATGAACGAGTGAATTGAGACTGAAATAGCGGCTTGATGCCGATGGGCTAAAGGTGTGTATGCCCATGGTGGGCACCACGCTATAGTTCGTGCCATCGCCTGAGAATGGTATGCCGTTGATGATATAGTTGCCGTCGGCATCGGTATATCCGCAGAGGCTGAACTGGTCTTCGTCTGGTATGTCGGTGCTGCTTTCCGATGGTTGTCTCATGCTGGCATAGCGTCCGTTGATGAGTCCGTTGGTGCGGCTGAAGTCGTATGCCAATGTCTGCATGCCGAGTTTCTCGTCCATAGGCCAGTAGATGAAGAGCCCTGTCTCCGAGCCTGTGAGCGGATGGTTGTAGTTGCGCTCTATCTCTTGTGTTGTGAGCACCTTTGAGAACATGCGGAACTCATCCACATTTCCTGCAAAGATGTCGGTGGCTTCCAGGTCTACCTTGTTTCCGAGTGTTATGGCGCAGTCAGTCTCTTCGATGGTTGCCTGCAGTGTGCTTATGGCATCCGATGATTTCACCTCTCCCGGTGCGGTCACATAGAAGAGTGTTGTATTGTCTGTGCCCGAGTGTGTCATGGTCACATTGCTCCACTTGTCGGCAGGCACGGTCACATTGCTGTATACGGCTGCTCCTCCATTGGCCGATGCGCCCAGGGCATACACCTTTTCGGCAGCGTTATACTTTATATATAATGTGTATTTGCCTGCAAGGTCGGCCAATACATATTCTTTGCCGTCCTCATTCATGATATATCCGTCGGGTTTGATATAGAGCTGCACCGAGAGGTCGCCGCTGATGGCAGAACTGATGTCACCCTCGTTGCCCTTGTATGTCATGCCCGAACCTGTCTTACCACCGCTGAGGCGCAGTGAGCGGTAGAGCGACACATCTTCGCCGTTGGTGCCGCTGGGTCGCAGGATTACCTTCGTTCCTTCAACGGCAGTACCTGAGTCATAATAGATGCGTCCCGAGAGCACACCTGTAGAGAGTGAGAATCCGTCGGTATCGGTAGTTCTCTTTCCTACAGGCTGTTCGTTGTAAATAGACCACAGGAGCACGCGGTATTCATAGAATGTGCCTGGGTTGGCATTCACATCATCGTATGAATATATACTTGATACTCCCTGTGTGGAATAGATGTCCGCCCAATCCTTGTCGTTATCGCTACCGAGAAGTCGTCGCTGGATGATGAAATAAGTTGTTCCATTACCCACCTGCTCCACGTTCCACTGTAGTTTCACCGTGTTGTTATATACACCGCGTGAAGCCGTGAACGTTGTCACCTTGGTTGTTCCGTCAAGTTGGGAGTTAATTTCAGCCTTGCGGGTATCATTCTGGATGAATGAACTGATGCGATAGTAATAGGTTGCGTATGCTTGGAGCGCATCGCTTTTGTCCGTATATTGTCCTGAGCAGACATTGGGGTCAGTCACAGTCACCTCGCCAATTTTTGTCCAATTGGTTTGGTCGAGAGATCTCTCAATACTGAATGTATATGATTTGCTGCTGCTCGCATCAAGAATCTTAGAGTGATTCCATTTCAGAGTTATGTCATTTTTTGTAGCAATGTCTTCTACATTGGAGAAAGCGAAGTCTGCCACCATGGTATGCTCCTTGTTGCTGCTCAGGTTGGTGGCATCGTTCTCGCTGTTTGCAGTCCAACCTTTTGGCACAAAGCAGACTATATAATTGTAGTTCACGCCATATTCATTGTCGGTGAGTTTATAGGTGAACTCCTTGGTAGCGTCATAATTTATTTCTCCAAGTTTTATTGTATTGGCAGCATTATTGTCTCCTACCTTGCGGCGGAAAATATACCACTTTCCGTTTGTGTCAACTGCATTTTTGTCGTTTATCTGAGCGTCCCAAGTAACTTTTATTTCCTTGGTGTAGGAATTGATTGTTGTTACATTTACGTTGTTTGCTTTTGGATAACCATTAATTTTTATTCCACCATAATTTTTGAACCAATTTGTCCAACTTTTATCCTTTCTCCATTGGTACCAATTGGTATTCTGTTCCATACTATGGAAAATAGTTGGATATAAGATAATACCTTTATAGTTGTCAACATTAATTTCTTGTGTTGTTTGACTACTTGAAATATTGAACTGATATAGAGGGTTAGGTACGTTGAAATTAGCAGGTATATTATTGCTAAGATTGTAAATATGCATCTTGTTAGTAAACCCTGTATATGTGCCAACTTTACTCGACCACGAAACTTTAACCTTACCGTTTTTATTTCTGGATGCTGATACAGAGTTCGGGAATACTCCTACCGATGTTGCGTTGCACGTCCATGAGAGTGTCTTGCTATAGGGTGAGCCGTCATTGTTCACCCATTTACCAACAATCTCTATCTTATGCGCTTTTCCCTCAGGATTCCATCCCATGTGGATATCCATACACATGTGGTAGTTGTCTTTGTCGCTATTAAATTGAGGGTCCCACATACATATCGAAATCCATTCATTAGCTTTAAAGACCTTATACACATCGTTGTAGACTCTAAGGCTTTCTAACTTGCTCATGACGGCTTTCTTTGAGCCTTCAGAAGCAAGTGTAGGAATGCCAAGATCCCTGAAGGTAGCTACCTTCACGCCATCAATCTTGACTACAGGGTTGTCATACCAATAACTGTAGGTGCCGTATTCATCTTCACCGCAGTGAAGCCATACATCTGTCCATGCATTATCTCGGTCAATAGTGGTTCTATTAACCCAGATGTAGGTGTCATCTGCCCTCATCTCATTTGTTCCTCCAAAGAAGAAGGCGGCCATCCATAGCAATACGGAGAGCCATCGGGATAGTCGTGTCCCTTGCAGTAATTTCTTTCTCATTGTAATATATTGTTTAAGTTTCTATTTTTATTCTCCCCAAAGGTCGTCCTCGTCCTCCCATTGGTTATAGTTGTCATAACCGGGAGTGGTCTGGTCTATTGTGGTTGATCCATTTACGAGTATGGCAGAGGTGTTAAGGCAAAGAACTGTCATCTCGGGTTTCATGTATGTTTTCTTTTTCATTGCCCAAGATATTTTTTGTTGTTTTTGATGTACAGTCCTTTATATAAGGGGTTGCCTATCTTCATGCCATCCAAAGAATAGCGGTAGCCATTCAAGGCATTGCCGTCTGAAGGTGTGCTGTTTATGCCAGTGGTGTCATCCATAAACGAATCATCGAACTCTATGCGTATGGTGAGTGCCGCCGCATTCTGCTCCGCACTGGATGGATTGAGATAAGCCTGAAAAGGCAGCAGCGACGCCCTTTCTCCATATACGAATGCAGTGAGTCCATCGGCGCCTGCCTTGTTTTTCAATACATACATGGGTTGGCTTATCAGTGGCTGGTATGTGCCAGTGAAGGGATAGTCAGTCATTTCATCCTCTTCATCTGCATCTACGCGCAACTGGGCTGGAGTGGCCGGTATCACATCGGTGGCGCACACCAGTCGTATATTCTTATCCTGTAGGCTGATGCTCTGCTTGGTAGACACTTCGTTACCCGCCTGTGTATAAAATTTCTCACCAGGCAGCGATATGATATAAGGCTGGTTGGCTGCCAGGGTGTTGTTTCCGTATATCAGTTTCGTGGTCACACCATCGTTGTCGGCACTTTTTACAATGCCCAACCAATATCCGAGGATATTTTTGGCAATATATCTTTCGTTGATTTTATTTGTGTATTCATATGGTGTGAGAACAACTCCGTCTGCGGTTAGTTTGGCATCAAAGGGCAGCACCAATGTGTTCCACCCCGACTTGCCGTCTGCCCACGACCATGATGGCCTTATAAATACGGCAGTGTGTCCGTTGAGGTTTATGTCTTTCGGACAATAAAACGGGCAGTAGTTATCCCTTGTGCCACCCTTCAGAGTGATATCGGTCAGTGCTTTGTTGCCAGCTATCACGTTTGTCATGCCTTCTGGAGCCTCAGTCACTGATTCGTTGAAGAAGTAAAGGCAGTTGGGATTGGCATCCTTGAATGCTGCTGCCATGCCTATGGGAGCCTCGTCTATATCTACATAGCATGTGTTGGCATTGCCCATTGTGAGTGTGCTTATGTCGGTGGTTTCCCAATTGCCGAAGAAATGGATGCGTTGTGCTGTGGTCAATGCCGTGGTGGCATCCTCGCTGCCCATGTCTCCCACGCTGAATGTCTTGTCGGCATCACCATCCAGTCCTTTGGTCCAGCAGAGCAACTTGGGCTCTACGGGCACTGTAAACCAAAATGGATCGCCATCTTTGGGATGCCCCACAATGTCATTGGTGAAGAACTCGCAGGTCTGCGGCACATCTACTATGATAGGATTATCGAAGTCGCCATATATCACCTTGAAATGGAAATGCTCGTCTTCGACTCCCAGGATGGTCAGCGTGCAGACATAGTCATCACGAGTGATGCTCCTGCCCGTGCAGCGTAACTGATTATTGTCGTCATACACAGCCACCTCATAGTTGGTAAGCCTCTCTCCGTTGCGTCCCCACCTGGCACATGTGATATAGGTCATGTTGTTGAGGAATGTTGTGGGTGGCGTGAAATTAGGGAAATATGTTGGGCGATCATACAGCCCATCATATTTGCCATTGGCATCTGGTTGCGTGTCATAAGCCCACAGGCTGCATGCATACAATGCCATGCAGACCAGTGTTAACAAAAGTCTTGGTCTCATAAATACGAATTTAAGTTATTATATATAGCACACGTTTTTTTCAACGCAAAGATAAAAAATAATTCTTATATTATACCACTGTTTCTGCTCTATGATAGTATCAAAACGACCTATATGTTGTTGCAATAAAAATACACATACTGATACTCAACCACTTACGCACGGTCAGTCAATATGCTGCTTTTTGAATTCCGATGGTGTAATGCCAAATTCCTCCACAAAGCGGCGGTGGAAATTAACCCTTTCCATGCCGCATTCGTTGGCTATGGCCTCTATCGAATACATCGGATGGCTCTTCATCAGTTCTATGGTGTTCTTTTTGCCGCCATTCTTGTCGGCATCACCAGAGCATGAAAGCACAAAGAATATGGCAAAGAATGCAGCCATACACCTTATTATAATGCATCTCCTATTCAATTTATCCTCAAATCCGCAACTACGCGCCTAATATGATACAGAAGCGAAAATAATCTGCATCGTTAGTAAAAAGGGGGCACAGTGCATCGAATGTCACCATAAAGACATATAAATGCCCCTTACCCCACCATGCGACTTGAGGCAATACGCAAAATCACGACCATAAGTTGTCGGTGTTATCCAAAGTCATTCTGGAACACATCAGCATAAGCGTTGTTGCATGAATAGATATTCAGCACATACTTCCTTGATGTCCTGACCCATTTGG
>OBLI01003354.1_pt1 | contig 12401 bp, 12 predicted proteins | sample 1519701 | NCBI WGS metagenome assembly OBLI01 (sample SAMEA3663005, study PRJEB22513) | pig gut metagenome | biome: pig gut; feature: pig-associated habitat; material: faeces | place: France | collected 2012 | reverse complement strand
AAATCCATGCTCCAACAAAAATTCAGAACGCTGGAATCCTTTTGGAAGCTTTTGTCCGATGGTCTGCTCGATGACACGAGGACCGGCAAATCCGATCAATGCCTTCGGCTCTGCCAATATGATATCTCCCAGCATCGCAAAGCTGGCTGTGACACCTCCGGTCGTCGGATCTGTCAAAACTGAAATATATAAATTACCGCTATCGCTGTGACGTTTTAAGGCTGCGCTGGTCTTGGCCATCTGCATCAGGGATACAATTCCTTCCTGCATTCTGGCTCCGCCGGAGCAGGCAAAGATAATGACCGGTAAATTTTCCTCAGTCGCCCGTTCTACGGTACGTGTGATCTTTTCTCCTACAATCCGTCCCATGCTGGCCATCAGAAAACGACCGTCCATAGCTGCCACACACGCCGGCTTTCCGCCGATCGTCACCTTTCCGGTGATGACAGCTTCATCCAGCCCTGTTTTCTCCTTGAGCTGGGCGATCTTTTCCGGATAGTTGTCATAATCCAACGGATTTTGTACTTCCATCCCTTCAAACCAAGGTTCGAAAGAGCCTTTATCTGCGACTGACTTAATACGTCTTTTCGCATGCATACGAAAATATCTTCCGCATTTCGGACAAGAATAATTGTTTTCCTTCACATCCTGTACAAATACAACAGAATTACATTTTTTGCATTTGCAGATCAGATTTTCCGGAATGTTTGCCGTGTCCATCTTTACGTTATAATATTTCTTTTTTTCTTTTTTAAACGAATCTCGAAGTATCACGATTTGCTCCTTTTACCTACTTTATGCCATGCCTCTGATTAAATTCTTCTATAAAATCAATATCAAACTGTCCTGACTGAAATACCTCATCATTGATGATACTGTACTGATAGTCAATGTTGGTATCGATTCCCTCAATGATGACCTCGCCCAGTGCGCTGCGCATCTTATTCAGGGTATCTTTGCGGTCTTTTCCGTGTACGATCAGTTTTGCGATCATGGAATCATAATAAGGTGTGATCTCATAGCCCGCGTAAACCGCCGAATCCACACGCACACCGTTTCCGCCCGGCAGATAGACACCGGTGATCAGTCCCGGGCACGGCCGGAAATTCTGCTCCGGATTTTCGGCATTGATCCGACACTCCATGGCACATCCACTGAGCTGAATGTCCTCCTGACTGTATGCCAGCGGTTTGCCGGAGGCGATGCGAAGCTGCTCTTTGATCAAATCGATACCTGTCACTTCCTCGGTCACCGGATGCTCGACCTGAATACGGGTATTCATTTCCATAAAATAAAACTTCTTGTTTTTATCCAGCAAAAACTCGATGGTTCCTGCGTTCTCATACTCAGCTGCCTTTGCTGCTTTCACTGCGGTCTCCCAGATCTGCTTTCGCAGCGTGTCATCCAGCACACAGGACGGCGATTCCTCGATCATCTTCTGATGATTTCTCTGCACCGAACAATCTCGTTCTCCAAGCGAGATCACATTTCCGAATTTATCGGCCAGAATCTGCACCTCTATATGGCGTGGTTTCTCTACGAAGTGCTCCAGATACATCGTATTATCCGAAAACGCCATCTCACTTTCTCTCTGGGCAGTACGGAATGCATTGTCCAGCTCCTCCGGTGCATATGCCACACGCATACCCTTTCCACCGCCACCAAGAGCCGCCTTGATGATGACCGGATATCCGATCTCGTCTGCCAGTTCCCGGCAGCGCTCCACCTCGAAGATTTCCTCTTTGGAGCCCGGAATGACCGGTACGCCGGCATCCGTCATCGTGCGACGGGCAATGGATTTATTTCCCATATTTCTCATGACGGTAGAGCTTGGTCCGACAAATGTGATATTACAGGTTTCACAAAGTGCCGCAAACTTTGCATTCTCCGATAAGAATCCAAATCCGGGATGAATCGCATCGGCACCCGTGACAACTGCAGCACTCATGATGCTTTCCATATTCAGATAGCTGTCGGTCGATCTGGCATCGCCGATACAGATGGCCTCGTCTGCCAACTGGGCGTGAAGCGCATCCTTGTCTGCGGTGGAATACACTGCAACCGTTGCGATTCCCATTTCTCTACATGCTCTGATAATTCTTACTGCGATTTCGCCTCGATTGGCGATCAATAATTTATGTATCATATTTTAACCTACCATAAATGTAAGCTCTGCGCTTGCCACTATTTTTCCATCTACACTTGCTTCTGCTTTTCCGACGCCAACCGGTCCCTTGGTGCTGATCACATGAAGCTCCAGCTTCAGCTTATCGCCCGGTTTTACCATACCTCTGAATTTACACTTGTTGATTCCGCCAAAAAACGCGGTTTTTCCCTTGAACTCTTCTTTGCTGAGAATGGCCACGGCACCAACCTGTGCCAGTGCCTCGATCGTCAGCACACCCGGCATCACCGGCTGTCCCGGAAAATGTCCGGCAAAAAAGTCCTCACGGTATGTCACACATTTATATCCGATCGCATACTCGCCCGGCTCATAATCTTCGATGTAATCCACAAGCAAAAACGGATGCCTGTGTGGAATGATCTCCTGGATCTGATTAATATCTAATGAATTCATATCTGCTCCTTCTTTGGACTCCCGCCCATGAAAAATGATCTATTATCCAATTACAAACAGTGGCTGATCGTACTCTACGATCTGTCCGTTCTCTACTAAAATTTCTTTTACCACTCCGGCATAATCACTCTGAATCTCATTCATCAGCTTCATTGCTTCCACAATGATCAGTGTCTGACCGACTTTTACGGTATCTCCTACCTTTACAAGTGGTTCGCCGCCTTCTTCTGCGGATACATATGCGGTTCCCACAAGCGGAGAACGAACAATATTTCCGGTCACTTCTGCCGGCTGTTCTTCGGCTACCGGTGTTTCCTGTGCTTTCTGTGCCACCGGTGCTGCCTGCTGCACAGTCACAACCGCAGCCGGTGCTTCTGCTGCCTTTGTCATGACAACCGGTGCTTCGCCGCCTTTTCTCAGGGAAATGCTTAAGTTTCCTTCCACGTAATCAAATCCGGTCAGTTCTGACTGTGATACCGCAGCGATCAATTCTTTCATCTCATTTATATTCATCTTCTAATCCTCTACATACTTTTTCAAAGCCAGGGTTGCATTGTGTCCGCCAAATCCTAAGGAATTGGTGAGTACCGCATCAACCGGCATCTCCACACCGCTGCCAAGGGTGTAATCCAGATCGCACTCTTCATCCGGCTCGGTGGTACCTACGGTTGCGTGTACATAACCGTCTGTGATCGCTTTCACGCAGGCGATAAACTCCACACCTCCTGCTGCTCCAAGCAGATGTCCGATCATAGACTTGGTCGAATTGATCTTCACCTGATATGCTGCGTCGCCCAATGCTTTTTTGATGGCGCGGGTCTCAAACAGATCGTTGTGATGGGTACTGGTTCCGTGGGCATTGATATAATCGATGTCCTCCGGACGAAGTCCACCCTCTTCCATAGCAAGTGTCATCGCTTTGGCTGCACCTTCTCCGTCCTCTGCCGGTGAGGTGATATGGTATGCATCTGAAGTTGCCCCGTATCCGACCAGCTCAGCCAGGATGTTGGCACCGCGCTTCTTCGCATGCTCCAGCTCCTCTAATACGACGACTCCGGCTCCCTCACCCATGACGAAACCGTTTCGTTTTTTATCAAATGGAATGGATGCCTTTGTCTTGTCTGTTTCCTGATTCAATGCGGTCAGACTGTTGAAGCCTGCAACTGCCAGCGGAGTGATGGAACTTTCCGTTCCTCCGGCTAAGCAGACATCCAAATCGCCGCACTGGATGCTTCGGAAAGCCTCTCCGATGGAATGGGTTCCGGTTGAACATGCCGTCACGATATTGATGCTCTTTCCTTTGATTCCAAACTGGATCGATACATTTCCTGCTGCCATGTTGGAGATCATCATCGGAACAAACAAAGGATTGACCTTTGTCGGTCCGCGATCCAATAGTTTCTTATGTTCGTTCTCTACATCACACATGCCTCCGACGCCGGATCCGATGCTGACACCGACACGAAACATATCTTCCTTCTCGAAATCCAATCCGGCGTCTTTGATCGCCTCTTTTGCCGCACATACGGCATACTGTGAAAAAGGTGACATACGCTTTGCTGCCTTAAACTCCATGTGTTCTTTTGCGACAAAACCTTTTACCTCTGCAGCAAGCTTCACCGGAAAATCCGTGACATCAAATTTTGTGATCTCGTCGATTCCAACGGTGCCTGCCTTGATGCTGCTCCAGAATTCATCCACACTGTTTCCGATCGGTGTGATCGCACCAAGTCCGGTTACAACAACTCTTCTTTTCTCCATATTTACATTCCTCCGTCTATACAGATGACCTGTCCTGTGATGTAATCACTGGCAGGACTTGCCAAAAATCCTACTAACTCAGCGACTTCAGAAGCCTCTCCAAAACGCTTCATCGGAATCGAGCTTACCGCCGCTTCCTTCACATTGTCTGGCAGTACATCGGTCATCTCTGTTGCGATAAATCCCGGTGCAACTGCATTGACATGAATATTTTTTGCCGCAAACTCTCTAGCAGCTGATTTGGTCAAGCCGATCACTCCGGCTTTTGATGCGGAATAGTTTGCCTGTCCTGCATTGCCAAGCACACCGGAAATTGATGCGATGTTCACGATCTTTCCGTATTTCTGTTTCAACATGAAACGTGACGCAAAACGGATGCAGTTAAAGCATCCCTTTAAGTTGGTATCAATGACCTTGTCGAAATCTTCTTCCGACATCGCCATCAAAAGACCGTCTCTGGTGATTCCCGCGTTGTTGACAAGGATATCAATGCGTCCGTATTTTTTTTGAATGTCTTTCATAAATTCCTGACAAGCGTCAAAATTTGATACATCACATTGAATTGCTTCTGCAACGCCACCGTTTGCTTTGATCTCTTCACAGACCTGATTTGCCTTATCGACACTGCCCTGATAATTGACGATAACGGTTGCATTCAGCTTTCCTAATTTTTTTGCAATTGCCGCTCCGATTCCGCGGCTTGCTCCTGTGACGATTGCAACTTTTCCTTCTAACATAACTGCTCCTTTAACTTTGCTAAATCCTCAAATGCACCTACGTTTACCACTTGGACTTCTTTGTCAATCTTCTTGATAAAGCCTGCCAGTGTTTTTCCCGGTCCGATCTCGACGAAGGTATCCACACCCATCTCGATCATATTTCTTATGCTCTGCTCCCATAATACGGAAGAAGAAACCTGCTTCATCAATAAGTCTTTTGTCTGTCTGATGTCTGTGACAAGACTGGCATCCACATTGGTGACATATCCGATTTCCAATTCCTTCCAGTCAACCGTCTCCAACGTTTCTCCAAGTGTCTCGCCCGCTCCCTTTAAGAATGCAGAATGAAACGGACCGCTCACATTTAGCGGAATGACACGTTTTGCTCCGTTCTCCGAAAGCACCTTTCCCGCATTTTCCACAGCAGATTTTTCTCCGGTGATGACAATCTGTCCCGGGCAATTGTAATTGGCAATGGACACATCCGCCAAATCTTTGACCACCTCATATACTGCCTCTCCGGTCATACCCAGCACCGCTGCCATCGCGCCTTTTCCATCCGGCACAGCCTCATCCATCAGGATGCCTCGCACGCGAACGGTTTTGATTGCTTCCTCATCACTCATGCCACCCGCCGTAGCGATCGCCGCATACTCACCGAGACTTAAGCCCGCTGTCACATCCGGTTTGATGCCCAGTGCCAGTACCTCTTTTGTCATGGCAAGGCAGGTCGTCACAAGTGCTGCCTGTGTGTATTTTGTATTGTTTATGAAATCGTTTTCTTCAAAGCAGACCTGTTTGATATCAAAATCCAAAACCGATGCTGCCAGGTCAAAAATCTCTTTTGACCGTTCACTGTTCTCATAAAAATCTTTTCCCATTCCAACCTTCTGTGCACCCTGTCCCGGATACACAAATGCTATTTTTCCCATATGATACCTCTTTACTCTATGTATGATCTGCCTGCATCCATCAATTCTGTAGTTTCTTTCACGAATTTTTGGATCAACTCTTCACAGCTGTATTCCTCTTTGATCAGACCGGCGATCTGACCGGCCATCACGCTTCCTGTATCCACATCACCCTCTACGACTGCTCTGCGAAGTCCTCCCAGAGTGAGCTTTTCCAATTCTTCAAAAGAAGCGCCTTCTTTTTCTAATCTCAAATATTCGTTGGTATTTTTGTTTCGAAGGGTACGAACCGGATGTCCGGTACTTCTTCCCGTGACTCTCGAATCGATATCACTTGCCTTCAAAACCTTCTTTTTATAATTCTCATGAACCTGTGACTCTTTTGTCACAACAAAAACGGTTCCCATCTGGACAGCTTTTGCACCCAGCATAAAGGCTGCACAGATTCCTCTTGCATCTGCAATTCCGCCGGCTGCGATAACCGGTATATGTACAGCATCTACGACCTGCGGCACAAGTGCCATTGTTGTCGTCTCTCCGATATGTCCACCTGATTCGCATCCTTCAGCCACGACTGCGTATGCGCCTGCGCGCTCCATCATTTTTGCCAAAGCAACGGATGCAACAACAGGAATCACCTTGACATCTGCGGCTTTCCACATCTCCATGTACTTGCCCGGATTTCCTGCTCCTGTTGTCACAACCTTTACACCTTCTTCCACAACGACTTTTGCGATTTCGTCGGCTTCCGGATTCATCAGCATGATGTTGACACCGAAAGGCTTATCAGTCAGCTTTTTTGCCTCAATGATCTGCTCTCTCACCCACGATGCCGGCGCACCACCTGCTCCGATGATTCCCAGACCTCCTGCATTGGAAACGGCTGCCGCAAGATGATAATCTGCAACCCATGCCATTCCTCCCTGAATGATCGGGTACTGTATCCCTAATAAAGTTGTAATCTCTGTTTTCATATGATTCACCTTTCTGTGTCTACTAATAATTTCCTGTTCCGAGGTCCACGTAGGACGAACGGATGATTACTGATTTGACTCGATGTAGTTCATAACATCGCCTACGGTATTTATTTTCTCTAACTCTTCGCTTGGAATGCTTACTCCAAACTCCTCCTCGAAGGACATTACCAGTTCAAATAAATCCAGGGAATCTGCGCCCAGATCATCCTTGAAAGAAGCCTCTGCAGTTACCTTCTCAGCGTCTACACCTAAGCCCTCAACGATCAACTCTCTCATTTTTTCTAACATGTCTTTGTTCTCCTTTTCTTTGTTTGCTTTTTTGTTTTACATGATATATTTGTATCTATCCAGAATATTTTCTGAATAGTTACGGTTACAGTTGTATGTAGGTGGCTGCCCAGGTCAGTCCTGCGCCAAAACCGGACATGATCACCTTGTCTCCTTCCTTGACAGTCCCGGCTTTTCTCGCCTCATCTAAAAGGATCGGGATACTTGCCGAAGAGGTATTGCCGTATTCCATCAGATTCATCGGAACCTTGGCAATGTCCACACCGAGTCGTTTTGCAATGCTTTCTACAATCCGCTTATTTGCCTGATGTAATAGGAAACAATCCATATCCTCTACTGTCAGGCCGATTTTTTCTAGCAGCTCATTGATTCCCTGCGGAACCTGTCTGATGGCAAATCCAAATACTGCTCTGCCATCCATCTCTACATAATCTTTATAGGCAGCTTTTCCTTCTTTTTGATCAAGAAATACATTGGTCCGGCTCGCATAGCTGACTCCGCAGCTTAATGCATCCCCTTTGGTGCCGTCTGCATGCATGACCGTATCAAATACTGCCGACGGATCTTTTTTGATCACTGCCGCGCCTGCGCCGTCTCCAAACAGGATGCAGGTGCCGCGATCCTCCCAATCCACAATCTTCGACAACCCCTCTGCACCGATGATCAATGCCGTCTCAACCAGTCCGGCATGAATAAAGCTCTGAACCGTGTTATATGCCATGATAAATCCGGTACAGGCGGTGTTTAAATCAAAACATGCTGCATTCCCGGCACCGATCCGGCTCTGTACCTGACATGCCATATTCGGAAGCAACGCATCCGCTGAAACCGTTGATACGATGATCATGTCAATCTCACTTGCATCGACTCCGGCGTCTTCCAATGCGGCCTGTGCAGCAAGACTTGCCATATCACTCGTCGCCTCTGTCTCCATCATATGACGACATTCAATTCCGGTTCGCTCCACGATCCATTCGTGATCGGTTTCCACGTGTTCTGATAGATCAAAATTTGTCACTCTCTTATGTGGAACATATTTTCCTGTTCCAATTATTTTTCCAAACATTTCCTGCTGTCCGTCTCCCCTTCTTCCATGATTGCTCTTTCTTCGATTTCACCGCTAATATAATCATTCTTTTTTCGGCGGTCAATAGGTTTTTACAAAGCTATACACTCTGCCCGAAAGGTTGTATAATAACCAAAAATCAGCTTTTTTCTGTCTGTTACCATACACTTTTTTTGATTGTGTAAAATTTTTTTACATATTTTTTGGCAAATATGTTCAAATATGGTATGATGTATATTAGTAAACACTGTGTAAAAAATATTATGTAAGGGGGATTGATATGAGCGAGCAGAAAACTGACCGCAGAATTCGACGTACCAGACGGGAACTGGAAAATGCGTTGATCCGTTTATTAAAGGAAAAAAATATTCAAAGCATCTCCGTAAAGGAGCTTTGCGAGGAAGCGGATGTGACACGCTCCACCTTTTATCAGCATTACAGCAATCCCTATGATATGCTGACCGAGATACAGAACCGCATCATGGATCAGGTACAGGAAATCATCAATACCACAACCGGCGGCGATTCCTATGGTTTCTTTTTGCATATTTTTACACTACTGGCAGAAGATGACGTGAAGCCCGAGATCCTGTCCTTTGACAATGGTAACGGCTCCGGCTATGAACGGATTGGATATATGATCAACAATAATTATCTGCTGCGTTGGGGTCAGACGTTTACACCTGCGCAAAAAAAACAATATGATTACTACCGATGCTATATCGTCTTTGGCTGTATCGCCATGGTTGAAAACTGGGTCAATAACGGGAAGCAGGAGTCCCCGGAAGAGATGGCGAAAATCACCTTCAGTGTCTTGCCAAAAGAACGCATGTATCTGAAATCATAAAAAAAGTCCCATCTATTATTGATTTTATATAATAATAGATGGGATTTTTCTCAGTATCTGTTATTTATCATTTTTCCGATAAAAGCCAAATCCATTCCGACCGGTTTGTTTGATTCTGTACAACGCATCATCCGCATCCTCAAAGATCGTTCCTGTCGGATTCTTTCGATCGGAAAACGCAACGCCCATGCTTACTGTCACCTTTGGCAGATTATCATTTTCCAGTGCGATAAAACGCTGCAATTGAATTAAGCGAGCCTGCACGACATCTGCCATCTGACTTTTCACGTCTGTCATGATGACGGCGAACTCATCGCCTCCAATTCGACACGGCGCATCAATCGTTCGAAATGTCTTTTTCATGGCATCGGCTATTTTGATCAGAATCTGATCACCGATGGTATGTCCGTACGTATCATTAATTGTCTTAAAATTATCCGCATCAATCAAAACCAGCGCATAATCACGCCCGGCTTGTTCATAGATCTGCTGCAAGCGCATAAACTCTCCGCGGTTACGGATATCGGTCAATGCATCATAGGCCGCCTCTTCTTTGGCACGCTCATATTTCTTTGAATATCGTACATAGATCACAAATGCAGCGATGATGACTGCAAAGATCAACAGAACCAGCGTCATCACAAAAACCAGATGATTCACAATAAAATCCAGCAGGGTATACGAATAAGAATCCGTTACATACTGATACATCGTATTGACCATGGCATCCTGGTCCATCAGGTGAATCCCCCGGTTGATCAGAGAAAGCAGTGATGTGTTTCCACGTCGCACCGCGATACAAAGGGAGCAGACATTCTGCAGCTGAATCGTACTCAGTTCGCGGTAAGCCTGTTTTTTGCAATAAAACTCAGCGCGAAAGCTCGTAAACAGAGTGCAGGAAGCTTTCCCGCTCTGAATCGCTTTCAGACATTCTGCCGCCGATCCCACATATACGATCTCACTGTCCGGATAATAGATCTGTGCATACAGTTTCTGCATCGGGCTGTGATCGGATATGGCGATACGATCGGTGTTTGCTTCTTTTCCTTCATAGATCAGACTCACGGTGATCGGAACGACCTCTGAGCTCTCGATCATCTGGTTTTGTTCGGAATTCCACAGATTACTGTACACCGGAAAGACTGCATCCACCTGATCATTCTGTAAAGCAATGGTTGCATCAATAGCGTTCGGATATTCCTGATAGATCACATCAATGGTGTCTGACACCCCAAGCTTCTCGCAGATCTGTTCCATCGCATCACGAACGACACCTGTCGCATTGCCGTCTTCATCCGTTCCCGAAAATGGCATATAATCTGCAATATATCCGACGCGAAGCTTGGAATGTGTCGCCAGCCAATTGCGCTCATCCGTGGAAAGCGTCGCATTGACGGATGTCTGCTGAAAATATTTATTTTGCAGATGATCGAGAAAATACGGATCATTTTCCTTGATCTTGACCTGTGCCTGATTTAAGTTCATCAAAATTCCTTCGCTCTTTTTGGAGACCGCAAGGTAAAATTCAGAAGAACCCACCATCGCAACCGGCGAAAAATCCGCATCCAATCCCATGTTATTATTGGCACCGACAACCGCATCGATCTCCCCCCTGTTCAGTGCCTGATCACGCTGGGCAAAGCTATCATACAACACCACCTCTGCGGCTACATGATTGGCATCCAGCCAACGCTCCAACTGCGTTGTCATCAGATTATCGCGAATCGCCCCGATCCGCTTATCGCGGAGTGAGATGTTGTTGCCCACAACAATATCGGTATCGCTGACTTTTTTATAAATATAATAGGATTCCACACCCATACAGGCGTTTGGAAACAGCATCTGCGATGCTCGCTCATCCGTATAGGAAATGCCGGCAAGCAGATCGATTTCTCCCTTCAACAACATCTCATAAAGCTTTGTCCAATCCCCATATACATATTCGTAGGTCCAGCCTGTATAATTAGCGATGTTCTGCAGATATTCGTAGCTGTATCCGCTCTTCATCTCCTCATCGCTCATCCCCTCCTGAAAGTTATGGCTCTGATAATATCCCACACGGATCACTTGATTTTGGGCCTGCAGCCTGGTTGTCCCCGTACAGGCAGGTAACACCAATACCAACAGCATGCCCAGACAAAGCATGAGTCCGACAATTCTATTCCGTTTTTTCTTTTTGTTCATCCCACACTGTCCTCCATACAAAGCTGCGCCTTCACTGCCAAAAGCGTCGGCAGAATATCGTCTGCAAGTCTGTGCATTTCCTCGTTTGCCTCCAATAAATCCGGCACCATAATCGCTTTCATTCCCGCCGCCTTTGCTGCCCGGATCCCGTTATAGGAGTCCTCGATCACATAAATGTCCTTCTTCGAAAGCTCCCACTCTTGTGCTGCGGCAAGAAAAATATCCGGTTCCGGTTTACTCTTTGTCACCTGATCACCGCCCGTGATGCGATCAAAATATGTAAGCAGCCCGGCATCCGCAATCTGCTGCCGCACCAACGATGTTCTCGTAGAAGAAGCGATGGCAATTCCGTACTGCTGTTCCTGCAAGTATTCCAGAAGTTCCCGTACCCCCGGCTTCAATGGCAGACGACCGTGATCATATCTCTCGTGATACTTTTTCGACTGTTCTTCCTTATAGATATCATAGGGAAAATCTTTCCCGTAAAAATCCAAAAAAATCTGCTTCGATACGATGGCATTGGAGCCGATACATCTCCGATAAGGAATCTCAAAATCCTCAAATCCGTATTTATCTGCCAATTCCATCCAGCCCTCATAGACTAAGCGCTCCGAATCAAAGATCACACCATCCATATCGAAGATCACTGCTTTTTTCGGTTGTTTCTCTATTTTTTCCATAAAATCCTCATCGTATCTCACAACGGTTTTTCAAAGCAGATAAATTCCTGCTCATACAGCTCGCACGTTCCGACCTCATCCAAGCCCAGATGACGGTAAGAGCGCAGTGCTTTCTCGTTGTATTTATTTACCAGATAATGAACGCTGTGATAATTCCGTTCCTTTAATCGTTCCATTGCGTATAACATCATTTGCCTGGCAATGCCTTGATTCTGATATGCCGTCTTTACCGCCAGTCTTGCCAATTCGCCTCCCGGTGCAAGATTCTGATCCCAGCAATCCAGTTTCTCCACCTGTTCATCATGATCGATGGAAATTGCCGCCATGATCTCTCCATTGTCCCGCTTCATCACAAAAAGGGAATCGTAGGACAGATCCATGTCTATCTCC
>OBLI01003353.1_pt1 | contig 12404 bp, 12 predicted proteins | sample 1519701 | NCBI WGS metagenome assembly OBLI01 (sample SAMEA3663005, study PRJEB22513) | pig gut metagenome | biome: pig gut; feature: pig-associated habitat; material: faeces | place: France | collected 2012 | reverse complement strand
TCTATCAGCTGCTCTGGGGCACGAAGTGGGAATAGCCCGTCCTGATACCATGATGAAAGCCACCTCTGAGATGCTTCTTCAGAGGTGGCTTTCGCTGTTTCAATCTATCGGTCTATCTCGTCACTCTCGCACAGAGAACGGTCGTGTATCCGATTTCGTTCTGCGGAGTCGAGTAATCCCTGCATCCTGTCTTGAAGGTCACGATGAGGAACTTGGCGTTATGCCCTTCCGTGTTCTCCACGTTCGGCTGGAGGACGGCCTTCCTGCCGGTGATGAATGAGGCGTCACGGATATCGTAGCGGGTGAACTCCCACCCTTCCCTGTAGTCGGGGTCGAACCAGTCCTTCATGTCCCCCGCTGCGGTGTTGTAAGCCCAGAGTCGGGCTATCATCCTCCATGATGCGTTCGACGGCACAAGGTCTACAATCTCGACCTCATAAGGCTCGTCATAGTCCAGGTCGCTGAAGTAGACCATGTCACTGCTGTAGCGCTCCGTCGTCCATCCGGCGGGATAGTCGTCAGCGAAAGGACCGGGGAGGCTGCTGTCGGCCTTCACGACGAACTCCCTGCCGTTCACCTTCATCAGGAGGCCCTCCAACTCGATGGCTTCGCGTGCCTCTATGCGGAAGGACTTCTCCTCCCCGGCGTTCCAGACACGTATATCAGCCTTTCCGTCGGAACGGTAAACAATGGTGTATTCGGCCGGATCTTCGGTGCGCTCCACCGATACGACTGACGGATCGGACGAGGAGACGTTGACTCCGTTGAAGGCGGCATCGTCGCTCTCCGCCCGCAGCGTGACGGTGTTCCATGCTGTCACCACCGGCGGCTCGTCCTGAGGCAGGACGTAGGTGTAGTCCATGTAACATCTCTTCTCCATGATGCCTACGCTGAAGGAGGCTGCAGCGAAGTCCATCTCCTGAGGGTTCGACGGAATGTCCTTGCTGCAGGAGAGAACCGTCAGGACAGGAAGAAGGAAGAGAGCCAGGGTGTTTGTTCTTGTTGTCTTCATTCAGTTGCCTTTCTATAGATTAATACTCAAATTATTGGAATTAGTTTCAAAAATGGCGGCTTTCCCGGTACACACTCACAGCTCAAACCCTATCCTGAACCGAATCTCCGGCCTGAGCCTCTCTCGGAAGCTCTCGTGGGTAGGCACCAGGACGGTCCTTATGTCCGGCCCCTTCACGGCTGTGGCATAGTTCGTTACGGTCCCGTCGGCTCCCCTCACATCCACTCCGTGGGATACCTGGCAGACGCCGGCAGTCACGCCGAAGTAGAGACGGTTGCCTCTCTCGATACGGACCGATACACCCGCGGTCAGTGCCGCAACGAGGCCCTTGCGGTAGTACATGTCCGGGTTGCTGTATTCGACGTAGCGGCAGTCCAGGGTATGGAACGGCTCGTCGGCGACCCTCACGACCTCTTCGGACAGAACGCTCCTGGCAGCGAGCGACCAGCCGAGGTCGAGGTTAAGGTACGGCGACACGGCCCTGTCGAGGATGTCGTAGCGCAGCCTCATGTAGAGCGGGAAGCTGTAGGCTCCCGACTTGATGACGCACGAGGCCGTCACACCGGCGCCGATGGCAAGGTGGCTGTTCACCCTCCATCCCAGGACCGCGTCGGCGGCGTAGTCCGTCTGCTGGAGGGTCTTCGATCCGTCTCCCAGAGGGCTGTCCAGAAGCAGGTTCCCCGAGGATAGGGAGATGTCCGTCCACAGCCCCGCTCCCCGGGACTGGGCAGACAGGGTGACACTGCACAGAGGCAGCATCACCATGAGAATGATTGCTGTCTTTCTCATATAAGAGTTATTTAAGGTTGAACGTCTAGTCCGGAGTCTGGCCGACGCAGATTGCGGCGACAAAGAGTATGACGCCGAATATGGCCTTCACGACCCCGAAAATGAATTTTAAGATCCCCACAATAAATCCCTTCATCACAAAATAAATTTGAATTGTTCCACTTGGGAGGACTACAGAACCCCGTCCTCCTCTTCAAACGACCTGTACCCGTCCACAGCAGCCTTGAGCATGTCCATTGACAGTTCCGCCTGGTAGATGGACTCCTCAAGGTTACCCCTTATCTCCCCTTCGTCTGGAGCGTCACCAACGGCATCCATCAGAAGGCACTGGTAGCTGTCACACAGACCGATGCACTCCTGTATGCCGGCCTCGGCGAAGAGTGCATCCTCTATCAGGGAAAGGGATGTCTCCGCCTCGCGCTTCGCATCGCTCAGGGCATTGCGCGACTCGATGGAAGACTTGTCGGACATCCTTCTCATGGCCTTCTCCACGGAGCTCAGGTACCGGGTCCCGGCTTCCGCCGCCCTTCCCATCCGCTGCTCGAATCGTTTCCAGTCCTTCATCGTACTTTCCCTTTTGTCCGGCAGAAATAACAATTCTGCCGCAATTATCAATAAAAACTCAAACGTTTAAGTAAATCCTTGTGGACCCACAAGAGGATTACTGAAACTTTACAAAGATAACACTATTACTTGATAATAGCAAATTTTTGATAATCTTATTTGTGATTTCCGATTCAGGTAACTTTGTCTAAATAAGTGAGTTAGTGTCATTTGGACTAATTTGAATCTTGATAATCTCGTCCGAATTGTGTAGTTTTGTGCGCTATAATAAGTAAATGACCTGGTAACTGATTGTAAGTGCATGGATGAAGGGAAAACCATAATGTGGTATGTTCTGACCATGCGTTATCTGAGGGCGTCAGTTGTTGCGCAGGAGATGAGAGAGGAGGGGTTCGAGTGCTTTGTGCCGCCGAAGATAACCAACATGCTATTCGTACATTCCACACGCTCCAGGGTCGATTTCTTCCTGACTTACAGAAAAACCGGACAACTGCTTGCCTACATGCGTTCCAGAAAGGACCTTCAGCCTCTGGTGGTTCCCGACAGGGACATGCAGTATTTCATGATGATATGCGACGGTTGCGAAGTGCCGATCATCATGGATGAATGCCCGACAGTCAAGCTTGGTGACAGGGTGAGGGTCATATCCGGACCCCTTACCGGCATCGAAGGCAACGTGGTGAGGATTCGCAAGTCAAAGAGGGTGCTCATATCGGTGGGTGACTTTGTCTGGGTTGCGACCGGATATATCCCGCCGGACATGCTGAAGGTCATTGATTGAAGTGTTTTCAGAAAAGGAGGAATTGATGGGAATGGAGAGAAAACATATCTGCGACGTGCTGTAAACTGGTGCTGTAGAGTCAAAGAACCGTGCGTCTTCCTGTCTGACCGCATAGCGGCCAGAGGGGTTTCTTTTTGCGTGTGTTAAATCACTAATATTATATCTGCCTATGTTGAAGGAGAATGTGGCTCTGGATGGAAAGACCGTTCTCGTGACCGGCGCCGCCGGTTTCATCGGAGCCAACCTGGTGAAAAGACTATTTGCCGATGTCAGGGACATCAGAGTCGTAGGAATCGACTCGATCACGGATTATTACGATGTAAATATCAAATACGAAAGGCTGAGGGAAATCGAAGCTCTTGGGCGCGACTGGACCTTTGTCAAGGGCAGCATTGCCGACAGGGACCTGGTGGAGAAGCTATTCACCGACTACTGCCCTGCTGTCGTAGTCAATCTCGCAGCCCAGGCCGGAGTGCGTTATTCCATAACCAACCCGGACGCCTATGTGGAATCCAATCTCATCGGATTCTACAACATCCTCGAGGCATGCCGCCACCACGAAGTGGAGCATCTGGTCTATGCCTCTTCTTCTTCCGTATACGGATCCAACAAGAAAGTACCTTATTCGACGGACGACAAGGTGGACAACCCTGTCAGCCTCTACGCTGCCACCAAGAAGAGCAACGAGCTGATGGCCCACGCCTACAGCAAGCTCTACGACATACCTTCCACAGGCCTGCGGTTCTTCACTGTCTATGGCCCTGCTGGACGTCCCGACATGGCCTACTTCGGCTTCACGAACAAGCTTCGCGAGGGAAAGACCATACAGATCTTCAACTACGGCAACTGCAAGAGGGACTTCACCTATGTGGACGACATTGTCGAGGGCGTGGTCCGCGTGATGCGGCACGCTCCTGAGCGCCGCAGGGGCGAGGACGGACTCCCTGTTCCGCCGTACAAGGTCTATAACATCGGAAACAGCCAGCCGGAGAACCTGCTGGACTTCGTCACCATACTTCAGGAAGAGCTTATCGCCGCGGGTGTGCTCCCTGCTGACTACGACTTCGAGGCGCACAAGGAGCTTGTCCCTATGCAGCCGGGCGACGTGCCTGTTACCTACGCTGATACCGCTCCTCTGGAAGAGGACTTTGGATTCAGACCGAACACCAGCCTCAGGGATGGCTTGAGAAACTTCGCACGCTGGTACGCAGCCTATTACGGCACAGCGCAGTGATTTTAAGGTTAATGTTGTAAAATATTATAAAACAAGCCCTTACGATTTCTCGTGGGGCGGGGTGCTTAACTGATACATTTATGAATCTGTTTCGCAAGGTAGTTGATTGGTATTTTTCGAACAAGGCACTTCCTTATTGGTGTATCCTGCTTCTCGACTGTGTGATCGTAGCTTTCTCCACGTACGTGGGGCACTACATTGAACTGGGAGGCGATATCTTTGCCGGTCACTTCTGGAGCATAACCAGGGGCATACTATTGGGTCTCGTCCTTTTCGTAGTCTCCTTCAGGGTGTTCCACACATATTCGGGCATAGTCAGGTACTCCTCATTCATAGACCTGCAGCGTGTGGCCACGGCGTCGTTCATCGCGACCGTTGCCTTCTGGCTGCTCGGTCTTGCGGTAAACGGGGTATGGCCTGGGCAGCGGGTCTTCCTTTTCCCGGATTTCCCCGTGTCTGTGGTGCTCTTTGCCATCAGCACACTGCTGTTGTGGGTCGAGAGGGTCGTCGTCAAGCGGCTTTATGACTCGTTCCGCAGCGACAATGCCGTTCCGGTAGCCATCTACGGCACCAAGACCGGCGGCATCAGCCTTGCCAAGAGCATCAACGTCGACAAGGAGAAGCCGTATTACCTCAATTCCTTCATTTCCGACGGGGTGGAGATGAAAGGAGCCTACCTGATGGGCAAGCCGGTCTATCTGAACGTCCCCGGGCTGGCCGAGAGCCTCAAGGAGAAAGGAGTGAAGGTGCTTCTGGTCTCCCCGTTGAAGAACGACGTCTTCAGGGACAACCAGCAGATGGTGGATGAGTTCCTCTCCGCCGGCATCAAGGTCATGATGATGCCTCAGGCCGAGGAGTGGGACGGACGCGAGGGCACCCTCAGCCACAACCGCCTGCATGAGGTGGCCATCGAGGACCTGCTGCCGAGGGAGAAGATAGAGGTGGATATGGATGCCATCGGAGCCCTTCTCACCGGGAAAAGGATACTCATCACCGGCGCTGCCGGCTCGATAGGTTCCGAGATGGTGCGCCAGGTGGCCAAGTACCATCCGGCGGAGATGATACTCATCGATCAGGCTGAGACCCCGATGCACGACATACGTCTGATGATGCAAAGGCAATATCCTGACATCAAGAACGAGACGATAGTGACCAGCATTGCCAACGGCAAGCATATGGAGAGCATCTTCCGCGAGCATAGGCCCGAATACGTCTTCCATGCGGCTGCCTACAAGCACGTGCCTATGATGGAGGATGACCCGGCAATAGCTGTGCAGAACAATATCTACGGAACGAGAGTCATCGCTGACCTTGCCGTCAAGTACGGCACTAAGAAGTTCGTGATGATCTCCACCGACAAGGCCGTCAATCCTACCAACGTGATGGGATGCAGCAAGAGGATATGCGAGATCTACTGCCAGAGCCTCAATCAGGCCATACAGGAGGGAAAGGTGCAGGGTGTGACCCAGTTCGTGACCACACGTTTCGGCAACGTGCTCGGCTCCAACGGCAGCGTCATTCCGATTTTCAAGGAACAGATCCAGAACGGCGGTCCTGTGACCGTCACCCATCCTGACATCATACGCTATTTCATGCTGATACCTGAGGCCTGCAAGCTTGTGCTCGAGGCCGGCACGATGGGCAAGGGTGGAGAGATCTTCGTCTTCGATATGGGCAAGCCCGTGAAGATCGTGGATCTGGCCAAGCGTATGATTCAGCTCTCCGGGGCCACCAACGTGGAGATCCAGTTCACTGGGCTGCGTGACGGCGAGAAGCTCTACGAGGAGGTGCTCAGCGACAAGGAAGGCAACCTTCCGACCACCAATCCCAAGATCATGGTGGCCCAGGTGCGCAAATACGATTACGAGACGGCCTGTGAGAACGAGCGCAGGCTGATGGAAGTGTCCGAGACTTTCGATGACATGGCCATCGTCAAGGTGATGAAGGAGATAGTTCCGGAGTACAGGAGCCGCCAGAGCAAGTATGAAGTTCTTGACAATAAGTAAAGTAGTTATGAGAGAATATAAGGATTTACATATAGCAGTTGCCGGTACGGGCTATGTCGGACTGTCCATTGCAACCCTGCTTTCACAGAAGCACAAGGTGACGGCAGTGGATGTCATACCGGAAAAGGTTGACAAAATCAACAACAGGATATCGCCTATACAGGACGATTATATCGAGGAATACCTGAGGACAAAGCCTCTGATGCTCACCGCTACCCTTGACGGCGAGGCAGCCTACAGGGATGCAGACTTCGTGGTGATAGCCGCCCCGACCAATTACGACAGCAAGAAGAATTTCTTCGACACCTCGCACGTGGAAGAGGTGATAGACCTGGTTCTCAAGGTCAATCCGGACGCCGTTATGGTCATCAAATCCACCATCCCGGTTGGCTACACGGCTTCGGTGAGGGAGCGATTCTCCTACCGCGAGCGCCAGGCCGACGGCACCATAAAGGTGGTTACACCGAACATCATCTTCGCTCCGGAATTCCTTCGTGAGAGCAAGGCTCTTTATGACAATCTTTATCCAAGCAGGATCATTGTTGGATACGAGAAGGGCGACGCACTGCTCGACGAGGCTGCGCATACCTTTGCAAGACTCATAAGGGAGGGCGCAATCAAAGAAGACGTGGAGACGCTCTTTATGGGGTCGACCGAGGCGGAGGCCGTGAAGCTCTTTGCCAATACCTATCTTGCCCTGCGTGTAAGCTACTTCAACGAGCTTGACACTTATGCCGAGATGAAGGGCCTGGATACTCAGGCCATCATACGTGGCGTGTGTCTCGACCCGAGGATAGGCAATCATTACAACAACCCTTCGTTCGGATACGGCGGCTACTGCCTTCCGAAGGACACCAAGCAGCTTCTGGCTAACTACAGTGATGTTCCGGAAAACCTGATTCAGGCCATTGTGGACTCCAACAGCACGAGAAAGGACTTCATTGCCGATCAGGTGCTGACAAAGGCTGGTTACTATAGCAGCAACAGCCAATGGGACAGCACTCAGGAGAAGAGATGCGTGATTGGAGTCTATCGTCTTACGATGAAGTCCAACAGCGACAACTTCCGGCAGAGCGCTATTCAGGGAATCATGAAGCGCATCAAGGCAAAGGGAGCCGAGGTGATTGTATATGAGCCAACGCTGAAGGACGGTGAATTCTTCTTCGGCAGTCGCGTAATTAATGACCTTGAGGAATTCAAATCAAAGGCACAGGCGATCATCGCCAACAGGTACGATGCCTGCCTGGATGATGTCCAGGATAAGGTTTATACGAGAGATATCTTCAGAAGAGACTGATCTAGATATAGATACATGACTGAGACTAAAACGAACTTCCAGATCTTGAATGAGCTGATCACGAACCATATCATGACAATTCTGAATGAGGAGATGTCGGGATGGAACAGGATTCATCTGTATGCAATCGGAGAACATTGGGTTGCTTTTGAGAGATCAGCTTATGCCTTGTCAAGGATATTCAGGGATTCGTTGCCTATCACTGTTCTGAACCTGAAGAATTATCCATTTCCGGTTATTATGTGCAGCGTACATTATGAGGAGATTGAGTTTGGTCGTCATGCTCTTTCCTTTTCGAAGAAGACACTTGATTACCGTCTGATAAAGATAGACACAATCAATAGGGATGAGTATAGGGCCTGGCATGATGATATAGTCATGGATTACCTCGGGGACGAGGACCCTGATGAGAATTATTGCAACTGAACAATCAAATAGACATTTTAGGAAACATGCAAATAGTACTACTTTCCGGAGGAAGCGGCAAAAGACTGTGGCCATTATCCAATAATGCCCGCAGCAAGCAGTTCCTTCCCCTTCTTGATAAAGAAGACGGGAGTATGGAATCCATGGTACAGCGCGTAGTGCGTCAGGTGCGGGAAGCCGAACTGACTGACAACATTACCCTTGCCACCAATGCAAGTCAGCTGGACATCATCATAAACCAGTTGGGGGAAAGCGTTTCAGTTGTGACAGAACCGGAGCGAAGGGATACCTTTCCCGCTATTGCCTTGGCAGCCAGCTACCTGAAATTGGCAAAGAACTGCCCTGACGACGAGGTGGTGGTCATAATGCCTTGTGATCCGTTTACGGAGGCAGGGTATTTCGAGACTATTAGCAAGATGGCCGTGTGCGTTGAAAGTAATGTGGCAGACCTTGTACTGATGGGCATCACCCCGACATATCCGAGCGAGAAGTACGGCTATGTGGTTCCTGAGACAGACAGCAGGAATGCGGAGGGCTCGATGAAAGTTCGTCAGTTCACCGAGAAGCCGAATGTTGAGCGTGCGAAGCAGCTGCTCTCGATAGGGGCCCTGTGGAACGGCGGAGTGTTCGCATTCCGGCTCGGTTATATGATGGATATCGTGAGGAAGTACATCAAATCGGATTCATTTGAGGATACCAGAGCCAGATACTGCGAGTTCCCGAAGATTTCCTTCGACTACGAGGTGGCGGAGAAGGCGCAGTCCGTTGCCGTGGTGCCTTACACCGGGCAGTGGAAGGACCTCGGCACCTGGAACACCCTTACAGACGAGCTCCGCAGACCTGTGATCGGCAATGCCGTGATGGGCCCGCGATGCACTAACACCCACATCATCAATGAACTCCAGTATCCGATCTATGTTGACGGAATGGAGGATACTGTCATAGCTGCCAGTCCGGATGGGATCATCGTCTGCAGGAAGAAATACTCCGAGGACATCAAGAAGGCCGTTGACAATCTCACTCCGAGACCTATGTATGAGGAGAGACGCTGGGGCTCCTACAGGGTCATCGACGACACGACCTATGCCGATGGCAGGCACTCCCTGACCAAGAGCATCACCATCAATGCGGGAAAGAACATATCCTACCAGGTGCACCGCCACAGGTCTGAAGCATGGACCATCGTGGAGGGCGAAGGTATCTTCGTCCTTGACGGGGTGGAAAGAAAAGTGAATGCCGGAGACACTCTGGTAATCCCGGTAAACCATCATCACGCCCTCAAGGCCCTCACCTCACTGACCTTCATCGAGGTGCAGACCGGTAATCCTCTGGTGGAGGAGGATATAGAGAGGTCGCAGTGGAATTGGAGTGAATAGGATATGAAGCGCTACTGTCAGACACTTAGCTTGAAGGACGACCCTCAGCTGGTTGAGAAATACATCGAGGTACATTCCCACGTATGGCCCGAGATCATCGAAGGCCAGCACGAGGTGGGCATACTCTCGATGGAGATCTACGCCAAGGGCCGCAATCTGTTTATGATAGTGGACACAGTGGACGACTTTGACTGGGAAAGGGATATGGCAAGACTCGCTACCTTTCCGAGACAGGCTGAGTGGGAAGCCTACGTCAGCCGCTTCCAGGGCTGCTCGCCTGAGGCGAAATCTACTGAGAAATGGCAACTGATGACCAAGATATTCGATTCAGAGAAATGAAAGCACTGGAGAAAAAATACCTTCTGCCGTTTGCGCTGGTCACCTCGCTCTTTTTGCTCTGGGGTCTGGCCAACAACATGACAGACACCCTGCTGGCAGCCTTCAAGCGGATAATGGATATGAGCGACGCCCAGACCAGCCTCATCCAGTTCGCCTTCTACGGAAGCTACTTCTGCTTCGCGCTGCCGGCTGCAATATTCATAAGCCGTCACAGCTTCAAGTCCGGAATCATACTCGGGCTGCTGCTCTATGCGGCAGGGGCGATACTCTTCCTTCCGGCAGCCTACGCAGCCAGTTACGGATTCTACCTCGTGGCTATATACATAATGGCCGGAGGCTGCAGCGTGCTCGAGACCACCGCCAACCCGTATATACTCAGCATGGGCTCCCCGGAGACGGCAACCAGACGCCTTAACATAGCCCAGAGCTTCAACCCTATAGGTTCCATCATCGGAATCCTGATGAGCAAGTATTTTATACTCAAGGATATAAGTCTCTACTCCGTCAGCGGTACCTATGCCTCGCTCGGCCTCGTTCTCATTGCCATTCTCGTGGCAATACTCTTCGTAAAGATGCCGGCGGGACGGGACTCCGGGAACAGGAGAGGAATCATTGCCTCCTTCGGACGCCTCTTCAGGAACAGGCTCTACCGCTACGGAGTGGTGGCCCAGTTCTTCTATGTCGGCGCGCAGATAGGAGTCTGGAGTTTCACCATAAGAATAGTGATGCAGGAGTTGGGAGTGCTCGAAGCCCAGGCCAGCACCATCTATCTGATAACGATAATCGGCTTCTGCCTGTCAAGGTTCATCTACACCTGGCTTATGAAATGGGTAAGCCCGGCAAAGCTCCTGCTCGCCGGAGGAGTGCTCTCCACGCTTATGACAGCAGTGGTCGTATTGGGAGCCGGAAGCGGCTGGCTGCTTATTGTGGCCCTCGTGCTCATCAGCTTCTTCATGAGTCTGATGTTCCCTACCATCTACGGCCTCTCCCTTGGAGGAGTAGCTCAGTCGGAACACCCTGACGATGCCAAGCTCGGTGCCAGCGGACTGATAATGGCCATACTCGGAGGAGCGCTGCTCACACCTCTCCAGGGACTGGTATCCGACAATAGCTCGATATATATGAGTTACATCATACCCGCAATCTGCTTTGTAGTGGTTACACTCTTTGCCGCCTACGCGGTGAAGACCAACAAACGCGTATATGCCTAACAAGAAAGTATTTGTCAGCGGCTGCTACGACTTGCTCCACAGCGGCCATATAGAATTCTTCATCCAGGCCTCCCGCTACGGAGACCTGTATGTAGGAATAGGATCTGACGAGACCTACCTCGAATACAAGCACCGCAAGCCGATGTTCCCGCAGGAGGAGCGCCTCTTCATGGTCAAGAGCATCAAATATGTGAAGGACGCCTACATCAACGCCGGAAGCGGAGTCATCGACTACGTTCCGACACTGGATATAGTGAAGCCGGACATATTCGTTGTCAACGCAGAAGGCGGCAGCGACGAAAAGCGCCGTATCTGCGAGGAAAGGGGCATACAGTACGTCGAACTTGAGCGCACTCCGCACGAGGGCCTTCAGGCCAGGAGCTCCTCCTCGCTGAAAGCAGCCCTCGGAAAGGACGACTCCGCAGCGACTGCGTATGAAGGCATCCCTACCCGCCTCGACCTTGCCGGCACCTGGATAGACCAGCCATACGTCAGCTGCTACCATCCCGGCTGGGCAATCACCATTTCCATAGAGCCGAGCTTCGAGGTGAGGGACCGCTGCGGCCTGTCCACCAGCACCAGGAAGATGATTCAGAAGATATGGCCGGTCAAGCTCCCGAAGATGGACCCCGAGATGCTTGCCCGCCTGGTGTTCTGCTTCGAGAACAATCCCGAAAGGGAGGATGACCACATCTCCGGGGCGCAGGACTCGATTGGAATATGCGTGCCCGGACTTGCCCGTCATTATTACGACAAGAACTTCTGGCCTGTTAAGATTGAGAACACGGTTGATGAAATGACGCTCCGCTTCCTGGAGCAGCATCTGGTGATGATTCCTATGGAGCCGCGCCGCCCCGGCTGCAGTGTCGTCGAAGGCAAGGACATCAACGAAGAAAAAGTTATAGCTCTGGCAGCTGCCGCAGACGCCTGCTGGGAAGCCATACTCCGCCACGACTTGGAGGGCTTTGCAGCCGCCTATCTCGCCTCATTTAATGCTCAGACAGCAATGTTCCCGGGAATGGTTAATCCATCCATAAACGGTGAGCTGTGCAAGGAGGCAAGCGTGCAGCCATATATAGACATATACTCCGCCCTGCCGGAAGTCCTTGCCTGGAAAATGCCCGGCGCAGGCGGTGGCGGCTATCTCGTCCTGGTGGTAAAGGATGCAAAGGCCTTTGCACAGGAAAGGAAAGAAGCGATAGAAATACATATAAGAAGACAATAATAATGCTAGAAAAGACATCAAAAATCTATGTGGCCGGTCACAACGGTCTGGTGGGTTCCGCAATCTGGAACAACCTCAAGAGCCGTGGCTACGAGAATCTCGTAGGCCGCAGCCACAAGGAACTCGACCTCACCGACCAGTATG
>OBLI01003351.1_pt1 | contig 12406 bp, 8 predicted proteins | sample 1519701 | NCBI WGS metagenome assembly OBLI01 (sample SAMEA3663005, study PRJEB22513) | pig gut metagenome | biome: pig gut; feature: pig-associated habitat; material: faeces | place: France | collected 2012 | reverse complement strand
AGACCGTAACCGATTATCTGGATTCTCTGGGAGTTGATCCTGAGAGCATCATGTACGATAACTTCGGATAAAGATGATAAAATAAAAGCCGTTGCGCTCATGAGTTGCCTCATGATGCCCAACGGTTTTTTGTATTGTTAACAGACTTCTTGGCTTGAAATCTTGGCTGTTTGTCGTTTTTTTCCTAATTTTGCATCACGTTATCCGTCACAATGGATCAACAGTGACAGAATCGCATCAAAATAATAGAAATCAAAAGGAAAGAAGAAATATGAAATACCTCTTATTTTCGGATATACATGGCTGTTTGCCAGCATTAGAACGGGCACTCGACTTCTATGAGGCTCAGAAGTGTGATATGATGTGCATCATGGGCGACATCATCAACTACGGTCCCCGCAACCGCATTCCGGAGGGCATCGACCCTAAGGGCATCGTGGAGCGCCTCAATGGTCTGGCAGACCATATAATCGCCGTACGTGGCAACTGTGATGCAGAAGTAGATCAGATGCTGCTCGATTTCCCTATCATGGAAACCTACGCCCTGCTCGTGGATGACGGCAAGCGATACCTGCTGACCCACGGACATATATATAATAAGGAGAACATGCCTAAGGGACCTTATGATGCCATCATCTACGGTCATTCTCATCTCTGGGAACTGTCGCATTCCGACCGTGCCATCTGCAATACGGGCAGCATCACCTTCCCTAAGGGCGGCAATCCTCCTACCATCGCCACCTTAGAGGACGGCAAGTTCACCATGTACAATTTGGATACATTGGAAGTCATGGCAACCATGGAGGTGTAATCAAAAAAAGGAAAATCCTAATAATATGATCGAGGAATATCAAATCAGAATTCTGCCAGAACAGGCAGCGAGCGAGGAAGGCATCAAGCGCTATCTCGCCAAGGAAAAGGGGTTGGATGTGAGAACACTCAACCAGGTGAGGGTGCTCAAGAGAAGCATCGATGCCCGCCAGCGCACCATCTTTGTCAATCTCAAGGTGCGTGCCTATATCAATGAGTTTCCGCAGGACGACCAGTATGTCCATACGGAATATCCCGACGTGAGCAGTAAGCCTTGTGTCATCGTGGTGGGAGAGGGACCTGGCGGTCTCTTTGCTTCCCTCAAACTCATCGAATTGGGTTACAGACCGGTGGTTTTGGAGCGTGGCAAGGATGTGCGTGAGCGCAAGAAAGACCTCAGTAATATCACCAAGACCCAGAAGGTGGATGGTGAGAGCAACTACTGTTTTGGTGAGGGTGGTGCAGGTGCCTATAGCGACGGCAAACTTTATACCCGCAGCAAGAAACGTGGTAGTGTGGATAAGATACTGAATGTGTTCTGTCAGCATGGAGCCAATACAAATATCTTAGCTGATGCCCATCCGCATATCGGTACCGATAAGTTGCCGCGTGTCATCGAGAATATGCGCAATACCATTCTCCAGTGTGGCGGTGAGGTGCATTTCCAGACCAAGATGACCCGCCTCGTCTTGGAGGGCGACAAGGTGATAGGTGTGGAGGCTGTCAACCTGCAGACGGGTGCGGAGGAAAACTATCGTGGACCTGTGATCTTGGCTACCGGTCATAGTGCCCGTGACGTGTATCGCTATCTCGCTTCTTCCAAGATAGAGATTGAGGCGAAGGGCATTGCGGTGGGTGTCCGTCTGGAGCATCCTTCCCAGATCATCGATCAGATACAGTATCACAACAAGAACGGTCGTGGCAAGTATCTGCCTGCAGCCGAATACAGTTTTGTAACCCAGGTGGATGGCAGGGGCGTATATAGTTTCTGTATGTGTCCGGGCGGTTTTGTGATTCCTGCAGCTACGGGTCCAGAACAGCTTGTGGTCAACGGTATGAGTCCGAGCAACCGTGGTACGGCATGGAGCAATTCGGGCATGGTGGTGGAGACGCATCCTGAAGATGTAGCGCCATTTGTGAAGGATCATCAGGCTGTGTTGGAGGAAATCGAACTTCGCAGACAGGAGGATTCTTCACTCTTCACTCCTCACTCTTCCCTCCAAATGATGTATTTCCAGGAGATATTGGAGAAACAGTGCTGGCAGAAAGGCAACATGAAGCAGACGGCGCCATCTCAGCGCATGACCGACTTCGTGAACAACCGTTTGAGTTACGACCTGCCTAAGAGCAGTTATGCGCCGGGTCTGGTATCCAGTCCGCTTCATTTCTGGATGCCGTCATTTGTGAGCAAGCGTCTGCAGGAAGGATTCAAGACATTCGGCAAGAATGCGCATGGTTTCCTGACCAATGAGGCGATACTGATAGCGACGGAGACTCGCACCTCTTCCCCGGTTCGTATTGTTCGCGACCGTGAAACCTTGCAGCATGTCCGCATCCAGGGTCTCTTCCCTTGTGGTGAGGGAGCCGGCTATGCTGGAGGCATCGTTTCCGCAGGCGTGGATGGAGAGCGCTGTGCCGAAATGTGTGCGCAGTATATGGAGCAGCTGTGATTTAAAATAATCAAATAAAAGTTGATAATTATGGTAGAGACAAACGATAGAAGATTGCCTGTAGGTATCCAGTCCTTTGAGGAAATCAGAAGGGAAGGGTATCTTTATGTTGACAAGACAGATATCATCTGGCAACTTGCCAATAGAGGGAAAAAATATAATTATCTGAGCCGCCCACGCCGCTTTGGTAAGTCTGTGCTGGTTGATACGATCGAAGCTTATTTCTTAGGAAAGAAAGAACTCTTTGAGGGCTTGAAAATCATGGATTTAGAGACGGAATGGGTGAAGCGTCCTGTTATCAGACTCGACATGAGTCGTGCTGGCGCTGAACCGAAAACATTACGATCTTATTTAGATCTTACTTTTGATAGACTGGAGGAGGAGTATGGTATTACTCCTAAACCTACAGCCCAGCTTGCCGACCGTTTTGATGCCATCATCCAAACAGCCTGCAAGCAGACTGGACAGCAGGTGGCGATTCTTATTGATGAATACGATTCTCCATTGCAGCATTCCTGGAAGACTCCTGAGCATGAGGCGTGCACAAATGTCTATAGAGAAGTGTTTGCCATACTTAAGGCAGATGATAAATACGAGAAGTTTGTCTTTATCACAGGTATCACCAAGTTTACACAGATTTCCCTCTTTTCTGTGCTCAATAACCTGAGCAATATCAGTTTTGATCCAGAATATGCTGCCATCTGCGGTATTACGAAGGAAGAAGCTCTCCGTGATTTCAAGCCTGAAATCAGTAAATTGGCAGCCAAGAACGACTGGACTTTCGATGAAGCCGTAGCACAATTGACGGCTTATTATGATGGTTATCATTTCAGTTATGAGAATATGGTGGATGTATTCAATCCATTCAGTCTCATTAATGCCCTTTCTGATTTTAGATTGAAGAACTATTGGGCTTCATCAGGTGCAACCTCGCTGCTTCCAAAGTTTGTGGATGATATGGAAATAAGGATGAAAGATTTTGAATATTGTCCGATAGACAACGATACCTTAGAGACCTCGGATGTGACAGGTGGAGGAGCAGAACTGTTCCTTTATCAGTCTGGCTACCTCACAATCAAGGGATACATGGAGGGAATTTATTTGTTAGGCATTCCAAACAATGAAGTTCGCAGGGCTCTTTATAAGATAGTATTACCTGTCTTGACGTTGAAAACTGAAGCCCAAGTCATATCTACTCAAAATATGTTGTTGTATTCGCTGAAACTTGGCAATCTTCCTGAAGCCATGAAATGTCTGAAAGCTCTCATTTCGGATGTACCTTACAGCAACAAGAAACTGGCAAGTATGGACATGGAAGAGCGATACCGCCTGATTCTGAGCACCATCTTCAATGCCATCGGTTGTCGGGTGGAAGTAGAGAAGATGATTGCTACAGGCAGAATTGATATGGTGGTAGAGACTATCAATATTGTCTATGTATTAGAACTGAAATTGAGCAATAATGGCGGTGTTGATGCTGCCGCAGAGCAGATAAAGGCCAAGCAATATGCCGAACCATTCCAGGCTGACAAGCGCAAAGTAATAGCCCTTGCCATAGAACTGGATGAGTTAGGAAAAGGATTGATAGATTGGAAAGCAATATAGATTATCGCAACAATATAATATGATATATAAAAAACACCTGAGCATCATTTCGCTGCTCAGGTGTTTTTGTCGGAATATTTAGGCTTACATCACGTCTTCTATTTTCCAATCTGTAATATTATGTGTAGCGACATCAAAGTTGACGCCTACCTTTACGATTGGCAAGCCACATAGAGCAAAACGTTTAGGATATTCCTTGAGGTCAATCTGCTTCATCGCTGCAGCTGCATCCTTATTGAGTTTCAACTCAAAGAGATAGAGATGCGTAGCTGTTCTCAGTACCATATCCACTCTTCCTGACGGAGTGCGAACTTCTACGTCCACGTAATTATCAAGAATAGAGAATATCACATACATCATCTGCTGATAATGCCCCTCTGAATCCGCATTGTTGCAATACGGAATTGTGGCAAGAAAAGCTTGAAGCATCTGCAAAGCCCCATTCATATCATTACGGCGAATAAGAGCCGACATCTTTGCGATGGTGGTTGCTCCCTTAGGCGTAGTCATACCTATATAATTAGGTAAGAGACTACGATATAATCCAACACGGATTTCTTTGTTTGGGATATCAAGCGTGAAAAGCTCAGTTTCAGGGTCGTATCCTTTTATAGTTATATAACCACTTTGATACAGTAAAGGCATGATGGACACCATCATTTCGGTCGGTGCGTCAAAGTCTGATTTGTCTGCCTCACAACGTCCTATATCAGAAGGCATTACCTGAAATTTCTTAAGCATTTCTATCAGATAGGTAGGTGTGCCAGAAGTAAACCAATAATAATCCAGACAGCCTGCAGCCATAGCATTCAATAGACTATATGGATTGAAGATGTCGGGGGACTGGGCAGCAAAGTGATAACCATCATAAAATTCTCGCAATGCAACAAGAGTCTGAATTCGGGTTAGATTCATCTTAACTGCCAATGCATCAACATCTGCTGACATCTGAGTCTCCAATTCCTCCTTGGTAATTCCGCAGATTCCTGCGTAATCATTGCGCATACTTATATTGGTAATATTATTGAGTTCACTGAAGATGCTCATCTGCGAAAATTTAGTGATGCCAGTCAGGAAAACAAAGCGGAGCATAGGTTCGCAATCCTTCAAAGGACTATAGAAATTACGCATCACATTGCGCAAATCTTTCAAATGAGAATCTTCATGCACAACATCAAGTAGGGGAGCATCATACTCGTCAATGAGTACAACCACCTGCTTGCCAGTTTGCTGATAAGCTTTAATAATTAAATCTGCCAAACGGGTATTAGGATCCTGACGTGGAGTATCAATACCAAAAAGTTTCTCCAGTTTATTCAATTCGAAATCCAAATATCTTTCCAGCTGGTCCTTCTCCATGTGTTTACCGCCAGCCATGCTGAAATGCAGGACAGGATATTCCGTCCAGTCCTTTTCCAACTTTTCGATGGCAAGCCCTTTGAAAAGTTCCTTCTTTCCCAGAAAATAACTCTTAAAGGTAGAAACCAACAATGACTTTCCGAAACGGCGTGGACGGCTTAAGAAGAAATGTTTGCCACCGCTATGAGTCATGCGATAGACATATTCCGTCTTATCTACGTACAGCAGATTTCGGGTGATGATTTCCTCGAAAGTCTGGATTCCTACTGGATATAATTTCAATTCTGCCATGGTTTGTTCTTTTAAGTTTCTGGTGATAATACCTTATCAGCCTATTTGCTTTTGCAAAGCTAATCATTTTATTCGAAATGACAAAGGGAATTGGCTAAAAAATGCCGATTGTGCAATCGATTGTATTGCAATAAGTGTAGAAAAATGGGGTGAAAGTGAACAGGTTTTAGATATTTTTTCTAATTTTGCCGCAATAAAGTAAGTATAATAAAAGTTTCTGACTAAGTAATGGATATTGCTAAAAGCATGTTCATCTTAAAAAAATAAGACAAAGTTAAAAATGACGTATAAGTTCCTAAAAGAAGTGATGATTCCTAACTGAATAGTATTAAGGTCATCTACCTGCTCATAGAAGCTTAGAACAACATATAAATAATAACTTAACATAAGAAAAAAATGAAAAGATTTTTTACGTTTTTAATGGCGGTCTGGGCTTTATTGTCCATATCGCAAACGGTAAAGGCAGCCGATTCTCCGACAGGGAATGATGCTAAGTATTATTTGTTTGGTAGTATGAATGGTTGGAAAGAAAAATATTGTCCATTCACTACTACCGACGATGGTAAAACTTATACTTGTACTCTTTCTAATCAAAATGGTACAGTGTATTTTAAACCAAAAAGTTCTGCAGATGAAACTTGGTTAGCCCCTGGGGCTTCTGACGCTGACATTACTACAAAATTCCAATCAACAACAAATGGTAACGGTGCTTGGATGCTTAAGAATGCGTCAAGTGATAAGACTTATACCATTATTTTGGATTGTTCTGGTACGGGAGATCCAATGATTAAGTACATAGAGGGAGGTTCTGATGATGTTGTTACTTCGAATATTCAATTGTTTAATGGTGAAACAGCACTAACAGGTTCTAATGGTAGGTACACTCTTGATTTAAGTAACGTAACTTCTGATGCTTCTATTACTCTTACTATTGATGGTAAAAAATATGGTTTAGCAGAAGCTAAAACTATTTCAGCTGTTGGTATTACTTCTGATATTGCCTTCACAGCTAAAGGAACTGAAAAATTGACATTGAAGGCTGGTCTTATCTATTCTCTTACTGTAACAGAGGATGGTAATATGACAGTTGTTGCAGAGGAGAAGGTTAATCCTTATGCAGCAGTATATGAAGCTGGTTTCTATTTGGTAGGTGACTTCATGTCACCATACAATCATTCTGACGTTAATCCTGGTGGTGATATCCCTGGTAAAATCAATTACGAAAGACTCTATTTCAAGTTTGAACAGCAGAATGATGGTTCTTATAAGATTGATATTCCTGCTTGTTTGACTGCTAAGATGCAGATTCTTGGTATAAGTGTTGATGGAGTTCCAAGAGTATATGGTCCTTCTAGCAAAGTAGAATTATATGGTTCAAAGAATACTGGTACCGCTAAGCCTGAGACAAATGGATCACTTGGTGGAAAGGCTGATGATTTGTTGGAAGTTGTAAATGATTTGACCGTAGATAATAATTATTGGAATCTTAGCACTCGTAATGATGATGGAATCGATGATGATGGTTTATATGAAATAAGCTTCAAATACGATTCTGAAAATAAAACTCCTACGGTATGGACAATTAAGCATGATGCTCTTACGCGAGTTGCTTATTTGTTAAGTGATGCGAAAGGAGCAACGGCTCAGCCTGTTTATGTAACAAGAAAAAAAATAGGTTCAGAGTTAAGAGATGATAATCTCTACTCTAATGAATGTAAAGCAGCACTTCACTTTAATGGACAGAATGGATATTATGTCCTGAGTTATATTGTAAGTGATATGACTAGTAATGAACAGAAGACTCAAGCATTACAGGCGAATGATGGTATTCATGCGACAAAGTCTGTTAATGATAATTCTGGTACTCATGATAAGTTGTTCTTCTTGGGTAATGGTGGGTATGACTGGAGTACTTCTAATAATCACAATAAAGTAAGAGCCAATCTTAAACCTTTTAAGATGAACTTGAAGGGTACTAAGGTTATTACTTATAATCCTAATCAAGGAGTCTATGAACTTGCTAAAGAAGATGGTAGTTATGGTATGACTGGTGAAATTAAAATAGATAATTCAGGTGTGGTTGATTATCCTGATGCAATTTCTATGGTTGGTCCTGCTATCCCAAGTACAACAACTACTACAGGTGAATGGTTGTGGGATGCTACAGCAGGTGATATGACTTATGATGAAAGTGACCGTTGTTATAAATTGGTATTGAATACATCTGCTGAATCGTTTAAGAAGACTTTCCGTTTTGTAGGTGATCACCATATTGACATGAACTGGTATGAGGATGATATCAAGGCAAATGATGATTATCCAACATCTAAGGAAGGTTTCTCTGATGCAACAGTTGCTGATCCTAACTTCGTAAATTATGTTTCAGGTTGCACAGCTATTAATCATGATCAGGATATTATTTGGAATCGTGGGGCAGGTTTGTGGACTGTAAGATTCTATATTGATGTAGATAATGCGGGCAACCGTACTTTCCGCTACACCATCACTGGTGCTTCTAAGATCTATATTCCTGTAACAGCTCACATGGGTAAGTTGCTTCGTACTTACACCAGTGCTGTAGATGTAGTTCCTGTAGATGCTAATGTTTTGATTTATGCAGCTCAATCATATCAGAAGAATACTGATAAAACACCAGTTGCTGGTGATGAGACAGGTACAGTAAAACTTTATCGCTTGAAGTTTATTCCTGCTAATCAGGGAGTCGTGCTGTATTCACCAAATTCACCATTGGGCAATGGAACTCCAACAAAGTTGGAGGTCGTTCCTGCTTACTCTGCAACAGTTCTGAGATATAGCAATAATGCTTATGATTATATTGAGAATTGGGCTAAATCTGCAGCAAAGGAAAGTATGTGGGTTAATACACATGAGAATGATAAGTGGAACAACTACTTGATGCCTGTTTTGACTGATACCAAGGTTACTCAGTTCTCTTATGATGAGAACAATAAATGGTCAGGACGTATTTTTGCGTTTAATCGTTATTCATTGACAGACGCAGGAAAGGCTAAAGGTGTTGAATCAGACGATATAACAAATGAGGATCCTTCAAAGCGTGATTATTATAGTTTCTTCCGTGCCGCTGGTACCGTAAAGGCAAGTTACTCTTATTTGGTGTTGCCTAAAGACATAATGACAGGTAATGGTCAGATTTTGGATGAAAATCATGATACTGCAAATAAAGAAGATATAAACAACTTCGCTAAGAGCATGGCATGGTTTGAGGACATTGATGCACCAATGGATAATGAGACGACTGGTATTTCTGAGCTGAAGAATAATACTTCAAATGCTGATGCTGCTTATTATACTCTTCAGGGTGTAAAGGTTGTAAAACCAGTTAAGGGCATCTATATCCATCAGGGTAAGAAAGTCATTGTTAAGTAACATTTAAATTGTATTTATAATGAAATATATATATATTAAACCAGAGATTCATGTTTTGGCTCTAAGAAATGATGTAGCTCTGATGGAGCAATCGGAGGGTACGCAAATTAGAGATAATTTTGGTGCCAAGGAAAACAACTTCTCCACTTTTGATTACGATTTCGATGAGGAGGATGAGTCAGAATCTAATTCCAGCAGCAAGTCGCTCTGGGATTAAGTGAAAATTCAGATGAAATGAGTTTGAAACAAAAATATACAGAGTTTATATAACAAACTTTTATTAATCATCTTTTACTAAAGTTAGGCGAGGGTTGCAGGGATGCAATCCTCGTTTTTCGTTTAGCAGGTTGTTAGTGAGGGGGATGGGGCGTGGTGTCGAGTGGAGTGATTTTAAATCTTTTTCTTCTCTATTTTGTTAAATTCCCTGTCTTCTAAAAGATTTCTTGAAAAATATTTGGAGAATTCAAATTTAAATAGTAACTTTGCAGCACTAGAATCCGCCACGCTTCCCGTAGAACAGCGTACCAGGGCGGAACTTTTTTGTTTATCAATCCCGATTTGGCTATTGATAAGCATAAGTATGCTGAGAATCTTTCCTCTTTGGATAGTTGTATTGGCTTAATGCCATTGATTCTCAAAATGAGTTATGTACTAACTTCAAAGATTTACTGTCACGGTATCCAGAAGTTGACATGAATGCCATGGGGTTCCTGCAAGGTTGGGAAAACGAACCTTTATGGAGATCGTAGTGAAGATAGTGCGGTTGTGGTCTTGATTTTTTGAAAAATAAGAATAATTCCGAAAAATATTTGGAGAATTCGAATTTAAATTGTATTTTTGCAACAACAAATCCCACCACGCCTCTCAACGATGCGTACCACGGTGGGACTTCGCTTTTTATAACCTTGCATCACAATTCAGTTAAACGTTTTAAAAGGAGATGGATATGAGACGGATAGAAGAACAGCTGAAAGAATATGAGGATAGTTTGAAGGCTTATCGTGATGTCAAAAACTCTATAGATACGGCTTTGGAAAAGGGGCGTGAGGAAGGAATGGCGGAAGGAATGGCGAAAGGAATGGAAAAAGGTCTTGCTGAAGGAATGGAAAAAGAAAAGCAATCCACAGCTCGTCGCCTTCTTTCAATGGGTCTTTCTGAAGAGCAAGTATCAACAGCTACCGAACTTCCACTGGAGGAAATTCAGAAATTGAGGGAACAAGCCTGAACTTTCAGAAACTTAAATGATAAATCCTGTATTACATCATATCTTATCAATTATGGGAGAAACGAATAATAGAATATTACCTGTAGGCATACAGTCTTTTGAGAAAATTCGAAAGGAAGGTCTGCTCTATGTTGACAAGACAGAGATTATCTGGAATCTTGTTAATAGCAATAAAACATATAATTACCTGAGCCGTCCAAGACGTTTCGGTAAATCATTGTTGGTGGATACTTTGCAGGCTTATTTCGAGGGTAGGAAGGAACTGTTCGAAGGACTGAAAATCATGGATTTAGAAAAGGAATGGGTAAAACGTCCTGTTGTCAGACTTGATATGAGCCGGGCTGGATCCACTGCTCATGAACTCAACGCTTATCTCAATCTGGCTTTCAAGGAATATGAACGGAAATATGGAATAGAAGCTTCTGCTTCCGACTCTTTATCCAATCGTTTTGATATTATTATCCAGTCTGCCTATGAACAGACGGGACAGCAGGTTGCTATCCTGATAGATGAATATGATTCGCCTTTGCAGCATTCTTGGAAGACTTCTCATCATGAAGATTGTACCTCTATCTATCGTAGTGTTTTTGCTATTCTCAAAGCTGATGACGTATATGAGAAATTTGTCTTCATCACGGGTATTACTAAGTTTACTCAAATCTCATTGTTCTCAGTCTTGAATAATTTGAGTAATATCAGTTTTGATCCTCCTTATGCTGCGATCTGTGGTATCACGAAAGAGGAAGTGGTGAGCAATTTCATGCCAGAAATTGAGGCTATGGGAGTACATAATGGTTGGACGCCGGAAGAAACGATTTTGCAGTTGAAGGCTTATTATGACGGTTATCACTTCTGTAAGAACAGTCCTGTTGATATTTTCAATCCGTTCAGTCTGCTTAATGCTTTGGCTGACAAAGAACTGAAAAACTACTGGGCTGCTTCTGGGGCAACGTCTTTATTGCCGAAGTTTGTCTGTGATATGGAAATTCAGTTGGAGCATTTCGATCATTGCTACATTGACCGTGATACTTTGGAGACTTCTGATGTTTCTGATGGAGGAGCAGAACTCTTCCTTTATCAATCCGGTTATCTGACCATCAAGGATTATGACGAGGGTGTTTATACTTTAGGTATTCCTAACTTTGAAGTAAGGAAAGCACTCTACAAAATAGTAGTACCGGCTTTGACTTTGAAGACAAAAGCTCAGGCTATTACCACACAGAATATTCTTTTAAAGATGATGCAAGATGGTAATCTTGATGAAGCCAAGAAAGCCCTGAAGGCTTTGATAGCTGATGTGCCGTATAGCAATAAAAAGTTGGCAAGCATGGATATGGAAGAACGTTATCGTCTTATCATTAGTACCATTTTTAATGCTATAGGTTTCAAGGTCGAAGTAGAAAAGCAAATCTCTACTGGCAGAATAGATATGGTGGTTTTTACTCGTCGTATTATTTATGTGCTTGAGCTTAAGCTTTCTAATAATGGTGGTGTTACTGCTGCTGAACATCAGATAAAAGACAGACAGTATGTTGAACCATTTAAAGCTGATGGGCGAAAGGTTATAGCTTTGGCTGTTGAATTAGATGATATGGGCAAGGGACTCATAGATTGGAAGGAAGTTAATTAGCATGAATGCTATGTTACAATAGACTTTCGGTTTAAATACTACACCTCTCTTAAACCATTACTTCATGGTCTAAGAGAGGTTTTTAATTATGCAAACTTTTATTAATCATCTTTTACTAAAGTTAGGCGAGGGTTGCAGGGGTGCAATCCTCGTTTTTCGTTTAGCAGGTTGTTAGTGAGGGGAATGGGGCAGATTTCTATAATTCATAGACGTCTTAACTCATTGAATATGGGAGAATCTTTTTTCTGAGTAATTTGCTGATAACTTGAAGGATTCTTGCTGTTTTTTTTGGTATTTTCGATAAAATAGCTTATTTTTGCATCACAATTCAGTTAAACGTTTTAAAAGGAGATGGATATGAAACGGATAGAAGAACGATATATTAGCTTGCTTACCGATTTCGGTTTT
>OBLI01003350.1_pt1 | contig 12407 bp, 11 predicted proteins | sample 1519701 | NCBI WGS metagenome assembly OBLI01 (sample SAMEA3663005, study PRJEB22513) | pig gut metagenome | biome: pig gut; feature: pig-associated habitat; material: faeces | place: France | collected 2012 | reverse complement strand
GATAAGCTAATTGTTCAATTCAATTGACAGTGTCCAGAAAACTGGGTACATATCAGTTCGTCAGCGGATTTCTTCATTTATTCTTTTGATTCTGCATTTGCAGGAACTTCTGCTTCATCTTTTGCAGGCGCAGGCGCTCTTTTCGCTCCTGGTTCCGGCGGAATCGGGACTGAATCTCCGGCGGCTGATTCTGAAGCTTCTCCTGAGGGATGTTCCGTTCCGACAGCCGCTTATCCGTAAACTCCCGGAGCAGCGCATAGATCACGGACGTCACGGGAATCATCAGCAGCATACCGCCCACGCCCATCAGGTCGCCGCCGATGGTCACTGCCACCAGCACCCACATACCGGGCAGGCCAATGGAGGTGCCCACCACTCTGGGGTAGATCAGATTGTTTTCCAGTTGCTGAATCACCAGGAACATAATCACAAAGGTAAGCGCCTGAATGGGGTTGTTCACCAGAATGAAGAAGGCGCCCAAAATGCAGCCCACAAAAGCGCCCACCACGGGAATCAGCGCCGTGACGGCAATGATCACACTGACCAGCGAAATATAGGGCATTTTGAAAATGGCCATGGCTACCGCAAACAGACAGCCTAAGATGCAGGCCTCCAGACACTGACCGGAGATAAAATTGGAGAACGTAGCGTTGGTCAGGCGCAGGACGCGGATGGTTTCATCGGCGTGATGCTCCGAAATCAGGGAATAGAGCAGCCTTCTCCCCTGTCGCGCCAGAATTTCCTTCCGGGCCAGACAATAGATGGCAAAGGCGATGCTGACAACCGTATTGATGATGGCGCCGGTGACGTTGCCGATGACGCTGACCGCGCCGCCCATAACGGTGCTGACCTGATTGCTCAGGAAGCCCAGCGTCTCCTTGAAAATGCCGTTCCAGTCGAGACTTTCCAGATTCAGCGCATCCTGAATCCAGGCGCTCATTTCCGGATGATCCTTCATCATCACCATCAGCTTGCCTGCCACATCCTCCACAAACAGCGGAATTGTCTGAGACAGGGACGCAACCGTCACCTGAATCTGAGGAATCAGCATCTCAATGACGAACATGATAATCAGCACCATGCACAGAATGGTCAGCACAATGGACAGCGCCCGACGAAAGCCGGGCCGGTGCAGATCGGCAAGCTGCCGCTCGATGGCCCGCATGGGGACATTGAACACGAAGGCGATGCCGGCGCCCACCACGAAGGGCGAAATCAGATTCCAAATAGCCGAAAACAGCGCTGTGGCCCGGGCAGTGTCCAGCACCAGCCAGCCGAACAGAATGCAGCAGGCAATGAGCACAAACAGCTTTTTAATCACACCTTTGTCAATACGCACACCGTTACCCCCTTTTTCTTCAGTATAACGGGAAAATGCACAAAAGTCCAATGAATAAGTTGTTAATTTTTCCCTAAAAGCCGCCGTAAGTCCGCACACAGCGCCTCCACGGCTTCCTCACGGGTACCCCAACTGGTGCAAAAGCGCACTGCCCGGTGGGTGTCATCCATGCGCTGCTGCTCGCAGAAGACGTAGGTTTCAGAAAGCTTCTCCAGCACTGTGTCCGGTAGAATGGGGAACAGCTGATTGGTGACCCCGGGCACCAGAAACGGCACGTTCAGGGAAAGCAGGGTGTCTCTCAGCCGGTCAGCCAGACGGTCAGCGTGGGCGGAAATCTCAAAGTACAGATTGTCCGTCATGAGGGTATCAAACTGCACCCCCAGCAGGCGGCCCTTTGCCAGCATACCGCCGTGCTGCTTGATGAGGTAACGGAAGTCCTCCTTGAGAGCCGGGCACCCAATCACCACCGCTTCGCCAAACAGGGCGCCCACCTTGGTGCCGCCGATGTAGAACACATCGCACAGCCGGGCGATATCCGGGAGGGTCAGGTCATTACTCTTCGCCATCAGGCCGTAGCCCAGCCGCGCGCCGTCCAGGAACAGGTACAGTCCCAGCTCCCGGCAGGTTTCCGATAACTCAGTCAGCTCCTCGAGGCTGTACAGCGTGCCCAACTCCGTGGGGTTGGAGATGTAGACCAGCTTGGGCTGCACCATGTGCTCAAAGCTGCCGTCAGAGCGGTGAGCCTCCACGGCCTGACGCACCTGCCGGGCAGTGATTTTTCCGTCCGCACTGGGCAGCGCCAGAACCTTGTGGCCCGTAGCTTCCACGGCTCCCGTTTCATGGACGTGGATATGTCCGCTCTGGGCGCACAATGCCCCCTGATGGGGCCGCAAAGCGGCAGCAATCACCGTCAGATTGGTCTGGGTACCGCCAACGAGGAAGTGCACAGCCACATCCTCCCGACCGCACAAAGTGCGGATTTTCCGGGCGGCGGAAGCACAGTATGGATCCTCCCCGTAGCCGGGGGTCTGCTCGAAATTGGTCTTTGTCAGCGCTTCCAGCACCTTGGGGTGGCAGCCTTCGGCATAATCGTTGTTAAAATACAGCATGGGCTTCTTCCTTTCTTTTCCCTGATTGTCCTATTTTATACCCTGCCCCGTCCCCTGTCAAGCGGCATAATGGGGCCTGCAAACGCATAGGATTTCCCAGCAGCACAGCATCGGAGGGGAGCCTATGAAACAAGATCTGGAGGAGCGAGCCTGTGAATTGGCTGTGTACATGATTGAAACCGGCGCAACGGTGCGGGCCACCGCAAAACACTTCGGAATCAGCAAATCCACCGTTCACAAAGCCCTGACCCAGCGGCTGCGCCTGTGCAACTATCCCCTGTATGTGCAGGTGCGAAAGGTACTGGATAAGAATAAGCAGGAGCGGCACATCCGGGGCGGCATGGCGACGAGGAGAAAGTACCGGGAAGCGGAGTGAAAAGTGAGGAGTGTTAAGTGAAATAGTTTGCCTTCGCAAACTGTGAAATAATCCCCCTGGGGGATTGTGAAATTTGACGCTTTGCGTCAAGTGAAATGAAATAAATCCCTCACGCGCCGCAGCGCATTTCACATTGCGAAGCAATATTTCACGCCGGTCAGGCATTTCACAAATCCCAATAGGATTTATTTCACTGAAAAAGCATCCTTTGTCCAAAGACAAAGGATGCTTTTTCTGGTGGGCGAGGCGGGACTTGAACCCGCACGTCCGCAGTGAACACTAGAACCTGAATCTAGCGAGTCTACCAATTCCACCACTCGCCCATATTCGCTTTCTGAGTGGTTTCCCTCAGCGCTTGTACATAATAACACAGGACTTTCTGTTTGTCAACACTTTTTTCAAAATATTGACAAGATTATTACCATGGACTGGCGATACCGAGCTGTGCCCTTTGATGTGACGTTGACAAACCAGTCTTGCACGCATTGGCTGTCCGCCCTGCGGACCTTAAAAATTGAAAAGTTTTTTCCGGGGACTGCCGACACCGAGCGGTACCCTGTGGTGTGACGATGACAAACCAGTCTTGCACGCATTGGCTGTCCGCCCTGCGGACCTTAAAAATTGAAAAGTTTTTTCCGTGGACTGCCGATACCGAGCGGTACCCTGTGGTGTAGCGATTACAGACCAGCCGGGCACGCATTGACTGTCCGCCCTGCGGGCCTTAGACAAGTTCTTTCCGTGGACTGCCGATACCGAGCGGTGCCCTTTGGTGTGACGATGACAAACCAGTCTTGCACGCATTGGCTGTCCGCCCTGCGGACTCAGTCCTTATAGTAGAGCATACAGTGGCAGTAGCCGTGGAAGTCCGGGTCGGCAATCTGCTCCCGGAATTCCTTGCAGATGCACTTATTCTCTTCCGTACGCTCCAAGCGGCAGGGGCAGTAGCCGCCGGTGCGCTTCAGGCCGTCCCGGACGGTCTTCACCATTTCCTTGTCCTCATTCAAACGTACTGCCATGGTAACCTCTCCTTATGTCGATAAAACTTTGCCGCAGAATTCCTTTATGATTTGCCGGTAGCGGTCGGGGTCAACAAGAAAGCTGATGCCGTGGTCGGCCCCGGGGAAAGTGCAGCGAAAAACCCGCATGGGGTTGGCCCGCTGGATTTCTCCGCTCATGTCGCAGGGCACAAAGCCGTCAGACTCCCCGTGAATCAGCAAAATGGGAACCCTCGCGTTCCGCACGGCCCGGACAGGGTCGCTTTCCAGTACATCAAAGCCGCCGTACACCTTGGCCCCTGCCCAGCTGAACACCGCCGCGGCCGCTGCAGGAATCCGCTTCTTCCGAGCCACGGACTGGATGATCTTCATGGGACTGGAATAGGGACAGTCGGCAACGATGCCCTTCACATTCTCCGGCAGGGGCAGCTCCGAGGCCATCAGCACCGTGGAGGCCCCCATGGAGATGCCGTAAAGCAGGATTTTGGTATCCTTGCCGAACCGCTCCACCGCATAGTCCACCCACGACAGCACATCATAGCGCTCCTTGATGCCGAAGGTGATGGTTCTGCCCTGACTTTTGCCGTGGGCCCGCTGGTCAACCAGCAGCAGGTTGTGGCCCATCTCCTGACTGATTGCCGCCCCGCCGCAAAAGTCCGTCAGGCCGGCGCTGCGGTAGCCGTGGAAGGCAATGTCCAGCGGCGCGCCGTCGGCAACGTGATAGTACCGCCCAGACAACGTCAGGCCGTCAAAGGACGTGACGCTCACATACTCACAGGGCCGGTCAATAATGGTTTGCAGCAGCCGGGCAATTTCGTCCAGATGGGGCTCATACTGCTTCCCCTTGTGCACCGGCAGGTCTTCCCTGCCCGCTTTGGGCGAATAAAAGGCATAACGGTAGGCGTAGTACCCGCCGCCCAGCAGGAGACCCAGCAGCAGGCACAGAAGAATGAAAAAGAGCATAGCTACAGACTCCGAATGTAATGTAACAGCTCCGGGAAACTGCCGTTGGGATACACGCTGATATCCCCACCGGCCGAATTGATGAGGCAGTCGGTGAGCAGGAACACCTTCATGCCGAGGATCCCCGCAATCATGTCCTCCCCCACGTCGTTGCCCACCATCAGGCACTGGGAGCCGTCCAGAGAGAGTTTTCCCAGAATTTCCCGGTAATAGTCGGGATTCGGCTTGCAATAGTGGGAATTTTCATAGGTGGTGACCAGCTCAAAATCCTCTGGGTTCAGCCCGGCCCACCGGATGCGGCTCCGGGTGGCGATGGCGGGAAACAGAGGGTTCGTGGCAAGAACCACCCGGTAGCCCATGGCCTTGATTTCCCGGATGGCTTCCGCCGCCGCGGGATTGAAGCCGCAGCTGTCCCGGGACTGGGGGAAAATGTCGGTGTAAAACTGCGTAAACAGGGCTTCGTCCTGCCTTGCGTTCTTGCCGATGGCAGCATCGAACGAGCGCCAGAACGTATCCTCATTGGTCGCGCCGCCGTCGTTCTTTACCATGGCCCCGATGCCCGCCCAGAGGGCTTTCATAAGCGATTCGGGATCGTAGCCGTGGGGGGCGAGAAACTTCGCCATGCGGCCCAGGTAGTCCCTGACGAACACCTCCTGATCCATGGGAAGCAGGGTGCCGTCCAAATCGAAAAGAATTGCTTTTGTCATAAAATACTCCAAACATCCCTTTCCCTCCGTGGAAGGGGCATTATTTTTGTGCTTATCGGCTTTTCTCAGGTGCATTGTCCTTTAGTTGACAATCGACAGTTGAAAGTCGTGGTATCCCTTCGGGATGAATTAAAATATCCCGACATATTCTGAATACGGTACATTCTACATGAGGACATCCGGTATTCAATCCAAAATGATTTAAATTGTCCCAAAGGGACTCCTTAACTTTCAACTATCAACTGTCAACTCTTATAAAATCCCCTTTCCCTGCGTTCATCAGAGAAGCACACTATTGATTATACAAAACCCGCCGCCCGGTTTCAAGTCCGGTACGGCGGGCAAATGAAAACTTTTTGTTACCGGGTGGACTCCTGACCCACCGCCATGATGTCATAGGGCGTGGTCTGGTAGACGAAATAGTTCAGCCAGTTGCTGTAGAGCAGGTTGCCGTGGCCCCGCCAGCGAACCACCGGGGGCTTCGTATCATCGTCATTGGGGTAGTAGTTCAAGGGTACGTGGATGGGCAGCCCCTGAGACTTATCCCGCAGGTACTCCCGCTCCAGCGTGTCCGGGTCGTACTCGGAGTGGCCCGTCACGAAAATCTGACGACCCTCCTTATTCATGATGATGTAGACCCCGGCTTCCTCGGAGGACGCAAGGATTTTCAGCCCCGGTACAGCCTCCACGTCCGTCCGGTCAATGGTAGTATGCCGGGAGTGGGGGGCCCAGAACTCGTCGTCAAAGCCCCGCAGAAGGATGGCCCGCTTGTAATCGGCGTGGTGGGAATAGACCCCGAAGAGCTTTTCCGGCAGGGGTTTCTTCTGAATGCCGTAGTGGTAGTATAGCCCCGCCTGAGCGGCCCAGCAGATGTGGAAGGTGGAATGGACGTGGGTCTTGCTCCACTCCATAATCTGCACCAGCTCGTCCCAGTAGTCCACTTCCTCGAAGGGCAGGTTCTCCACCGGCGCGCCGGTAATCACCATGCCGTCAAACTTGCGCTCCTTCAGCTCGTCAAAGGTCTTGTAGAAGGACAGCAGGTGCTCCTCCGGGGTGTTTTTGGACTTGTGGGAGGAAATCATCATCAGCTCCAGATGTACCTGCAAAGGCGTGTTGCCCAGAACCCGACTCAGCTGGGTTTCGGTGACGATTTTCGTGGGCATCAGGTTGAGCAGCACGATTTCCAGCGGGCGGATGTGCTGGGTTTCCGCCCGGGTCTGGTTCATCACAAAGATATTCTCGTTTTTCAGGGTTTCCGCCGCGGGGAGGTCGTTGGGTATCTGAATGGGCATGGGTTACCCTCCAAATTACACGTTTTCAAGTGCCTGAGCGATATCCGCAATCAAATCCTCCGCATTTTCCAGACCGCAGCTCAGGCGAATCAGGTCCGCGCCCACCCCGGCGGCGTCCAGCTCCGCGTCGGTCATCTGCCGGTGGGTGGAGGAGGCAGGATGCAGGCAGCAGGTGCGGGAATCGGCAACGTGGGTTTCGATGGAACCCAGCTTCAGGTGCTTCATGAAGGTTTCCGCAGCCTTCCGTCCGCCGTTCAGTCCGAAAGAAATGACGCCGCAGGAGCCGTTTGGCATATATTTCTTCGCCAGCTCGTAATATTTGTCCCCCGGCAGGCCGCAGTATTTGACCCACTTGACCTTCTCGTGGCCCTGAAGATACTCGGCAATGGCCTGCGCGTTGGCGCAGTGCTGCTTCATCCGGAAGGGCAGGCTCTCAAGGCCCAGATTCAGGATGTAGGCCGCCTGGGGGGACTGGACGCAGCCAAAGTCACGCATGAGCTGGGCGGTGCACTTGGTGATGAAAGCGCCCCCAAGGCCGAACCGCTCCGTGTAGGTCACGCCGTGGTAGCTGTCGTCCGGGGTGCACAGGCCCGGGAATTTGTCAGCGTAGGCTGTCCAGTCGAACTTGCCGCCGTCCACGATGCAGCCGCCGATGCAGGAGGCGTGGCCGTCCATGTACTTGGTGGTGGAGTGGGTGACGATGTCCGCGCCCCACTGGAGAGGGCGGCAGTTGATGGGGGTGGCGAAGGTATTGTCCACGATCAGGGGCACGCCGTGGGCGTGGGCGGCCTTGGCGAACTTCTCGATGTCCAGCACGGTGAGGGCGGGGTTGGCGATGGTCTCGCCGAAGACGGCCTTGGTGTTGGGCCGGAAGGCGGCGTTCAGCTCCTCCTCGGTGCAGTCCGGGTCAAGGAAGGTGGTTGCAAGACCCATCTTCTTCATGGTGACGGAGAACAGGTTGAAGCTGCCGCCGTAGATGGCGGAGCTGGCGATGATGTGGTCGCCGCAGCCCGCGATATTGAACACCGCCATAAAGTTGGCGGCCTGACCGGAGGAGGTCAGCATGGCGGCGGTGCCGCCCTCAAGGGCGCAGATTTTGGCAGCCACCGCGTCACAGGTGGGGTTTGCCAGCCGGGAGTAGAAGTAGCCCTCGGCTTCCAGATCGAAGAGCTTGCCCATATCCTCGGAGGTTTCATACTTGAAGGTTGTGCTCTGGACGATGGGGAGCTGGCGGGGCTCGCCGTTGCCGGGGGTGTAGCCCGCCTGAATGCACAGGGTTTCGGGACGCAGTTTCTCCATAGGGAATCACCTCATAAAAAGAAAGAATTCTGTTTGTTATTGTAACCCCATCGGAGACATTTGTCAATGGGCGGCCAGTGGCCGCGGACAATACGTGCCCGGCTGGGTGCGTGTCGTTACACCATTGGGCGTGCTCGGTATCGTTTTCTGGTACTGGAGGGGCGGGTAATGCAGGGCGGCAGGCCGCCAGCCAATGCGGGCCGCACTGCGGCCGGACAATGCATGCTGCGGTTCTGTAATCGTTACACCGTTGGGCGTGCTCGGTATCGGTGGCAAGTCGCCGCACGCACGGCACAGGCGGTTTCCGTCCAGCCCGCAACTGAACTGCGCATATTCGACAAGCGGCGAGTCGCCGCGGACAATGCGTTACGGACGCTGGCGGTGGTCGTACATCCTTTGGGCCCCTCGACCGGAACCGCTCAAAAATACCTTCCCCCGGAGGGAAGGTGGCCGAGCGTACGCGAGGTCGGATGAGAAACGGCGAAATGTACCGATTATGAGTGCAGTTCGTAAAAAAGGTACTATTTTGAAGGCCGTACCTTCCTATTTAACTGCACTCTATGTGGTAAGTTGTCGCCATTCCTCATCCGCCCCTTCGGGGGCACCTTCCCTCCGGGGGAAGGTATTACTCAGATAAAGGGGAACATTGTTGATTTAGGTGTCATTGCGAGGAGCGAAGCGACGTGGCAATCCGTTCTCCTTTTTGGGAAACTGCGTCATCAGAGTGCGAAAGGGGATACGGATTGCCACGCCAGTCTGCGGACTGGCTCGCAATGACATTCTGGTTAATCGGCTAAAGAACAATATAGTTACTCTAAATGAGCAAATCTGAAAAATAAACAAAAGACACACCTAATATGGTACAATGAGGAAGAACCACCAACCACAAAGACCAAAAAGGTGTGCCTTATGAAAAATAGTATAACAGTCGGTGAAGAACTTCGCAAGTACTTTTATGAAAGTGGCTTGAATTTTTTGTCCAGCGTGCCGCAAAGACGCATTCAGGAAATGATTCTCGCTATGGCACAGAAGGGTCATAGTGGAAAAATGGTAGATTGCGGTGAATTGGGTGCAGGACATAGAACCACTTATGGGCATTTTCTGTCCAAAGGAAAATGGGATCACGAAAAGGTAGAAACCATACAGCGTCAAACGAGCTTCAAAACGATGCTGTCTGTAGCAGAAAAAGCAAATCAACCTGTATATCTCAGCATAGATGATACCGTTGTTCCAAAGAAGAAACCTTCCCATCGTGCAACGCGTCCTATGGAGGGAGCCGGCTGGCATTATTCCCACCTGGAAGGCAAAAAGGTATATGGCTATCAAATACATGCTGCCATTGCCAGCACAGGCAGCAGCACATTGTGCTACAGTCTGCGCCGTTGCTGCAAAGAACACGGAACGAAAGTGGATATGACTTTGGAAGTGATTGATTCTATCCAGAAATCGGAAATTCCCATTTACATTCTCATGGACAGTTGGTACACAAATGCCAATGTCTGGAATAAATGCAAGGCGAAAAAGTGCCATTTAATCGGCGCAATGAAGACAAATCGCATTCTTTACCCCAATGGAGTTCGCACTTCAGCCAATGATTACGCATCTATTCTCAAGCAAGACCAGTTTCATCTTGTAACGGTGAAAGGTCGGAAATACTATGTGCATCGCTATCAGGGACACCTCAACAAAATCGATCAAGCTGTTGTACTGCTTACCTATCCAAAGGAAGCATTTGGAGTCTGTACCGCTCTTAAGGTATTCCTTTGCTCTGATTTAAGCCTTTCCGATGAGCAAGTGTTGGAGCACTATTCTCATCGTTGGAAAATCGAGGTCATGTTCAAGCAGCAAAAGCAGTATTTGGGCCTGAAATCCTTTATGATTCGCTCTGCCAAAGTGATCGACCGTTTTCTGATCATCCTGACCCTTGCGTGGTTTTGGTTTACCTGGCAGACTGGGTTTGTTCTGCCTTTTTCTGTGGGCATTCGACGCTATAGGGGGGCTTTGTCTATTTTGTGAATTTGCTCATTTAGAGATAGTTAATTAACAGCACCAGAAAGCGATACCGAGCGGTACCTTGTGGTGTAACGATTACACACCAGCCGTGCACGCATTGGCTGGCCGCACTGCGGCCCGGAAAAAATCCTTGTCTTTTTCCGCTTCCTTTGCTATACTCGCTGTAAGAACACCGTGTCTTTCACGGGGAATTCAGGAGGAAGCCCTATGAATAAGGCCTGTCGTCTGACCCGGCTGGATCGGTGGCTGCTGTGCCTGATTGCCATTGTTTACAGCCTGTTCGCCCTGCACGATCTGGGCGTTCGTACCGCCCCGGAAACCCCAATGACCCTGACCCCGGACTGCGGCTACTGCCTCATCTTTCCCACGGACGTGTCCCCCTACGCCATGTGCTGGTTCGATGGGCCTCAGCCCGATCCCAGGCAGGACCCGGCGGTGACGGTGCTCTATTCAACGCTGGATGACCCCCAGAACTACTTCCATCAGCAGGATATCAGCTTTGGTAAGGTCTTCACATGGCAGTCCACCAGCCTGAACCAGTGGGATATGCAGGGCGGCCAGCTGGTGATTACCCTGCTGCTTGACCGGGAGGTGCCGGTGATGGAGCTGGTTTTCGTGGATAAAGACGGCAACCGGCTTCTGCCGGAAAACAGCAGCTTGTTCCCCGGCCTGTTTGACGAGCAGGATGCCCTGCCCCTGTGGCTGGGCTTCCGCAACGGAATGTACTTTGACGAAATCTACCACGCCCGCAGCGCCTATGAAATGCTCCACGGGCTGTACTGCTACGAAAACACCCACCCGCCTCTGGGCAAGCTGCTCATCGGCGTGGGCATCCTGATCTTCGGCATGAACCCCTTCGGCTGGCGCATTGTGGGCACCCTGTTCGGCATCGCCATGCTGCCGCTCATGTATGTGTTCTGCAAGCGCATGACCCGCAGTACCCCGCTGTCCGTTCTGGGGTGCTGGCTGCTGGCCTTCGATTTCATGCACTTTGTCCAGACCCGCATCGCAACAATCGATGTATATATTACCTTCTATGTCATCGCCATGTACCTGTTTATGTACGAGTACGTGTTCCTGACCGCCAATGACAAACGCCTGAAAACCGCCGCGAGGCCCCTGCTGCTGTGCGGTGTGAGCATGGGTCTGGGCATCGCCTGCAAGTGGACGGGGGTGTACGCCGGGGTGGGACTGGCAGTGATCTTTTTCGCGAGTCTCCTTTCCCAGCGCAGAAACTGGGAATCCGCCGCCGACTACCGAAGACGGGCGTGGCGCACCATTGGGCTGTGCGTTGTTTTCTTCGTGGTGATTCCGGCGGTGATCTACTGCCTGTCCTACATCCCCTTTGAGGATGGCTCCAGCCACAGTACCCTGCGGAAAATGCTGGACAACCAGCGGGATATGTTCGCCTACCACATCGGCGAAATCAGCGATCACCGCTTCGCCTCCCGCTGGTATGAATGGCCCATCATGAAAAAGCCCATTTGGTACTTCGCCGATATCATCACCGGCTCCGAGGAAAACGGCGGCCTGCGGCAGAATATCAGCGCCTTCGGCAACCCCGCCGTGTGGTGGCTGGGCATTCCCGCCGCGATCTATATGCTCTGGCGGGCGCTCAGGCGGAAAGACCCCACCGCCGCCTTCCTGCTGGTGGGCTACTGCGCCCAGTTCCTGCCCTGGAGTCTCATTTCCCGCACCACCTTTATCTACCACTATTTCCCCAGCGTCCCCTTCGTAGTGCTGATGCTGATTCACAGTCTGAGCCGCCTCAAGCTCTCCCCACGGGCGCTGAGGACGGTGTGCCTGGGCTACGGCGCGCTGGCCTTCGGACTGTTCCTGCTATTCTACCCCGTGCTTTCCGGTCAGAGCGTGGAGGCATCCTTCATCACGGAGCACCTTCGCTGGCTGGACAGCTGGGTGCTGACGCTGGAATAAGATGTGCAAATACGAAAAAACCTCGAATAACCGACAAAATTGGACAAAATTGGGATTCTCCCACGGGCTAAAAAACATGCCACCGGCATGTTTTTACCAGCACTTTGTGCTGGCCGCCCTTTCGAATCCCGACTCGGATGAAAAATGTGGGAACCGCGAAAGCGATTCCCACATTTTTGGTCGGAGTATCGGGATTCGAACCCGAGGCCTCTTGGACCCGAACCAAGCGCGATACCAAGCTTCGCCATACCCCGATAGCCAGTCTATTATAGCGGCTTTCTGGATGTTTGTCAAGCCTAAGTGTGAAGTTTGAGTATGGAGTGTTGTAGGTGTTACAATGATGTGTGACAGATAGAAAAAAGAATAGCGAATAGGGATG
>OBLI01003348.1_pt1 | contig 12409 bp, 7 predicted proteins | sample 1519701 | NCBI WGS metagenome assembly OBLI01 (sample SAMEA3663005, study PRJEB22513) | pig gut metagenome | biome: pig gut; feature: pig-associated habitat; material: faeces | place: France | collected 2012 | reverse complement strand
GCCGGGGAGGGGCTTCCACAATCAGCTATTTTTTTACCGGCGTCAGCCGGACTTTTTGAACGGCCAAAGGCCGCTTTTTTTATCGTGGCGGCTGCTGGCGTCATGCCGTGCATGACGGCGGTGATGGGCCCAATGACAAGGAGGAAAACTTGTTTTCCGACAGGCATTGGAGACAGCGCCGCCAAGGCGAAGCCGCCAGCAGTGACCACGGCTTTTTATATTCATTTATCCCCTTATAGGGTCAGCAGATAATAGATGAAACGCGTAATCAACCCTCAACACGCTCCCGAATAAAATGCAAAAACCAGAACTATCAACTGAACAATCCGCTTTCCATATTCATTGGCTATTGGGTACATCCTTGCGCGTCCTTTGCTAATCTTTTTCCCCAGGCTGAGCCAACCCGAAGCCCCAAGGCAACCGCCCTACTTTCCTCGGCAGCCTCTCCTATATATATAATAAGGAGTAGCCCCTCGCCGTAACCATTCTGTCGCTCAAAACAACCACCAAATAACAAAATATCACGGTTGTGATAAAAAAAGTAACAAACTATTACTCTTTTCCGTAAATTCCTATTACCTCTGCAGCAGGTACAGGATGACATGATAGTTAACAGCAGCGCTATGACAGCCCATTCCGTTACCTCCGACTCCACTTGCGAGTCGGCACACATACAATATAACGCTATAAAGCTGCTTCAACGCAAAACCCTAAGTGAACATGAAACAATTATTACGCACGTTGACCCTCGGGGCGGCTCTCGCCACCTCTTTGGGGGTAAGTACGGTGTTCGCCCAGAACGGAGAGCCCCACACGCTGACCGCCAGCGCCCTCTTCGACAAGGTGACGCTGAACTGGAAGAAGCCCACCGACGCCATCACCCTGCAGTGGCATGACGGAGAAGACTACAACGGAAAGGACGGCGTGCTCTCCAACCCAGAAGGGGCTGTGACCTTCTATGCCGGTGCCAAGTTTACCGCTGCCGAGCTCGCCAACTATGTAGGCCAGACGGTAGAGAGCGTCAGCCTGTTTGAGTATCGACCCATCTATCGCGCCACCGTCGTTATCTTCGAGAACGGCAAGGTAGTGGCAGAGCAGCCTGTCGACATGAGCAACTTCAAAAAGAACACATGGCGTAAAGCCACGATGCAGCATCCTTACACCATCAAGGCAGGCGTCGACGTGATATTCGCCATCAAGTATGAGTACGGCCGCAACCTTGACCTCACCGCCATCTGCGACCGCGCCGCCACACAGGGCAAGGGCAATCTCTACTCCTATGATGGCAAGACATGGAAGACCGATGCCCCCGGCGACTTCCTTATTACCGTGGGACTTAAGAACAATGCCACCGCAGACCCGACAGGATATAATGTCTACCGCAATGACGCCCGCGTCAACAGCGAACCGCTTGCTGCCGACGCCACCTCTTATGTCATCAGCGGCGAGCCCGATGGCACCTATGCCTACAAGGTGGCTGCCGTCTATGCCGATGGTGAGAAGGCATCCTATGCCGTCAATGCGTCGACCAAGTCGGTCTACAACCAGGTGCCCCCAGTGTCATACGCCAAGACTTCGTCAGACGGACTCACCAATACCCTCACCTGGACGGCACCCCTGGCCCGTAGCAGCGAGATGACCTGGACCAACAAGCAGTACGGACTGTCTATCGGCGGTACAGCCGCCAAGAATACCAAGGTGTGGATCATGCAGATTTTTGACGCTGCCGATATGGCCGCCTTCCCCAACCACCAGATCAAGGCCATCAATGCCTATGTGGGTCCCGAGGGCGGTATCACCGGCGTCACCGCATGGGTGATGAAAGACGGTGTCATCGTCTACAGCGAAGAGGTAAGCAGCGACGCCGTGGCTGCCATCAAGGCCAACGACTGGAACAAGTTTACCCTCACTACTCCCTACAAGATGGAGTTGGGCAGCGTCTACGCCTTTGGCCTCTACTACACGCAGACTCCTAAGCTGCACCCTGTGGGTGTGGACACTGGCACTGCTGTCGACTGCAAGGGCAACTACTTCTCTGTGAGCAGCCCCAGTTCGAAAGGCTTCAACCTCTCCAAGCCCTCATGGAAGACTCTCTCTTCGGGCAAGATTTCTGGCAACCTGATGCTTACCGCCGATGTAGAGGCACTGAGCGATGAGGCTGCTGCCAGCCAGACGGTGGCTTCATACAAGGTATATCGCGAAGGCACACTTGTGGCCGACAATGTCAAGGAGACCAACTATGTAGACAAGGTCGACGACCTGGGACTCTATCATTACGACATCGTGGCCTGCAGTGCCGACGGCAAGACCAGCGAGCCCTATTCGCTCGTGGCACGTGCGTCGCTGCCTGCCGAGTACACCGCTCCGCTCATTATCGGCAAGTCGCAGGAAGGCAAGAACGTGAAGCTCGAGTGGAGCTCCAACGCCTACGAGATGCAGAAGTACGTCAAGGCCACCAATGTGACCGGCTTCCCCGAGGAGATGTCTGTGCTCTATGGTGCCAAGTTCACCAAGGAAGAGCTCAAGCCCTATGTGGGCTTCAAGCTCTACTCCATGAAGTTCGGTATCTACGCTAATATCGGCAACTTCAAGATGGAGGTACGCGACGGCAACAACAAGGTGCTGCTCAGCCGCAGTTATACTCCCAGCGACATCGAGCCCGGATATATCTATAACACCACCTTCGAAGACGGTGAGTCATGTACTATCCCCGCCGACCAGGATCTCTATATCTGCTACAACGCTACACTGCCCGCCAATGCTACGGCAATTCTCTTCGACGACGGTCCCGCTGTCGAAGGTGGCGCGATGATCAGCCTCACCGACGGCGCCAAGTGGATGAACTTCGGTTCTCTCGCCGCCGCAGTCAAGAACTACAACCTCGTTATCGGTGCCATGGCAGTGGCTCCCGTTGAGGGTCAGAAGAGTGCCAAGGCTGCCGTGCTCACTCCCGAGTCTATCAACACCACCGAGATACAGCGCTGCGAGGTGGGTACCGTGCGTCTGGATGCTATCCAGCTCGAAGAAGGCGGACTGGGCGTAGAGGCCGACCGCCCCATGCGTGCCCAGGCCGAGGCTGCCAAGCCACAGGTCAAGGCGTTCCGCGTCTATTGCAACGGCGAGCAGATCTATGAGGGACTCAACACCAGCTATAGCACCACACTCAACAAGTATGGTTCGTATCAATACTACGTTACTGCCGTCTATGCCAACGGATGGGAGTCGCCCGCCAGCGACGTGTCGACCTTCGACAATCTGATTAGCCAGAAGCTGCAGGCGCCTTACGACCTCAAGGCCACCACCGATGGCTCTACGCTCAAGCTCACCTGGAAGGCTGGCGACACTGCCCCCGAATATACCTACCAGCATGATGGCAAAGACATGGTCATTGGCATGACCAAGAGCTCGGGCAACCTCGAAGGCTATCACGCCATCAAGTTCAAGGCTGCCGATATGGCCGACAAGGTAGGACAGAAGGTATCGCGCATCAAGTTCAAACTCGCCACCAACGACATCCTCTCCGCTTCAGTCTTCGTGATGTATGGCGAGAATATCATGGCAGAGCAGACCGTGCCCGTATCGTCAATCGTGGCTGGATGGAACACCGTGGTGCTCAACACTCCTGTCGAGGTAGTCAGCGGTCAGGATATCTCCGTGGGCTATCACATCACCTACGCGCAGAAAATCAAGCCCATCGTGATGGATACCGAGTCCGCCGTAGCAGGCTACAGCGACCTGATTTCCTCTTCGGCTACGCCAGGCTACTGGCATTCGCTTGCCACCAAGTACAAGATCAACTACAACTACCGTATCTCTGCTGTCTTCGAGTCTGACGACCAGGAACTGCAGCCCCAGAAGCAGCAGCGCGCCCTTGTGCTGACAGGCTACAATGTCTATCATGACGGCGTGAAGGTCAACAAGAGCAAGATTGGCACCACAGAGTACAGCATCCCCAATGCCGCCTATGGCGAGTACACCGTCACTGCGGTAGACCTCTCGAGCGAGTCGAGCGAGTCCAATAAGGTTGTCTATAGCGAGACCACCGACATCACCCTGCCCACCACCACTCGTGCCACCGACGGTAAGGTATACTCCATCGACGGCCGTCAGGTAAGCGGCAATGCCCGCACCGAAGGTCTGCAGAAGGGAGTCTATGTCACCAATGGCAAGAAGGTCATTGTGAAATAACCCAACAGCATTTGCATAGTAATAGATAGTTATGGCTTTGCCTCCACTGCCGCCAGAAATGACGGCACGGGGGCAAAGCTTTTTTGTGTAGGTAGGGAAGGGGAGCCACAAACGGCCCCTCCCCAGCCAACCGAAAGTCCGTCCATCCACCCCGAAGCCCCTCCCCAACCCTCCCCAAGGGGCGGGGGCTTGTTCCTGCTGTGTTTAAGGCGGTTGAGTGAGACTCCTTCTCCTTGGGGAAGGCTGGGATGGGGCTTTCGGCTGACTGGGATGGGGCTCCACTGACATTGATATAGTTAGTCCATCGCTGAGGGTACGCACCCCTGGCAACTCTGTAGGAGTTGCGCTTCCCCAGCCCAGGGTTGCGGGCGCAGTCCGCTACCCTGGGTATTGATACAAAAAGGGATAGCAACGCTGTAGGTGTTGCGTTTAGCCGAAGGCGTTATCCACAGCAGGATAATGGGTTGAGATGTGTAGGGGGAGTACTCCTAAACTCAATTTGTAATATCCTTCCCAACCCTTGCAGCCCATCCTGCGCCACAGGCAATGCCCTCGGCTGGCTCGTAACGGCCGTTACGCGGTCACGTATCGTCCGTCACGTGCCCACGTTTCATTTGTCACGTGCCCACGTTTCATACGTTACGAACCACCAATGATGGTCGCGGGCGATGCACACCGGCCGATAGAAAGCCCCTCCCCGACCCTCCCAAGGGGCGGGAGCTCCTCGCAAATGCCTTAGACACAGCAGGAAAGAGCCCCCGCCCCTTGGGGAGGGTTGGGGAGGGGCTTTCGGAGGGCTGGGGAGGGGCTTATTCCCACAAAAAAAACCGGAGAGCCGACTGTCACGGTTGGCATCCCCGGTTGAGGTTATAGATGTTGTGATTGAGAATATCAATCCTGTCGCATCGCTATTCCTTCTGTCGCAGATAGTCCTCGTATTCGGCTATCTCGCGCTCACCGATATGCGACAGACCATAGTGTTCCTCGTGCTGGGAGATGTCGAGGCCCACGCGCTCGCTCTGTGCACTCACGCGCATGGGGATGACCTTGTCGATAAGCCAGTAGCCCAGATAACTCATGGCAAACGTATAGACGATGACGATGGCCACGGCAAGCAGATGGTAAAGGAAGACCACCACGCCAGTCCACGTGCCCGAGATGAGGCCTTCCTGGATGAAGATGCCCGTGAGCACTGTGCCGAAGATACCGCCCGTGCCGTGGGTGGGGAATACGTCGAGGGCATCGTCGATGCGGCTGTAGCTGCGCCAGTAGACAGCGATATTGCATATCACTGTGATGACAAAGGCGATGAAGATGCTCTGTCCTACGGTGACGTAGCCTGCCGACGGGGTGATGGCCACCAGACCTACCACGCAACCCACGGCGGCGCCCATGGCCGAAGGCTTGCGCCCGCGCAGACAGTCAAAGAATATCCAGGTCATCATCGCCGTTGCCGAGGCTGTATTGGTATTGAGAAACGCCTTGACTGCCTGGCCGTCGGCGTGCAGCGAACTGCCTGCATTGAAGCCGAACCATCCCAGCCACAGCATAGCTGCTCCCAACAGTACAAAGGGGATGTTGGCAGGCTGCGACTGGCGCGTCTGGGCAGCCCTTCTGCCCAGGAAGATGGCTCCCGCGAGGGCTGCCACTCCCGATGAGGCGTGGACCACGATACCTCCGGCAAAGTCGACGACGCCCCATTTGAGGAAGAGGCCGTCGGGGTGCCACGTCATGTGGGCCAGCGGACAGTAGATGAACACCATAAACCACATCATGAAGAACAGGTAGGCCGAGAAGCGCACACGCTCGGCAAACGAGCCCGTGATAAGCGATGGGGTGATGATGGCAAACTTCATCTGGAACAGCGCGTAGAGGGCGAGGGGTATTGTGGCACCGCCCAGCAGCTTGCCCGTAGGCGTGATGTAGGTGTCGGCGCCCACGTGCTGGAACATCAGAAAGGTGGTGGGGTCGCCCAGCACTCCGCCGATGTCGTCGCCAAACGCCAGGCTGAAGCCGAAGACCACCCATAGCACGCTCACCAGACCCATGGCGATGAAGCTCTGCAGCATGGTAGAGATGACATTCTTGGCTCCCACCATGCCGCCGTAGAAGAACGACAGACCTGGCGTCATCATCAGCACGAAGATGGTGGCGGTGATGAGCCATGCCACATCGGCGCCATTGATTTTGTTGAAGTCGCAGACGAACGAGGGTTCGGTGGCAAACAGTCCGGCGAAGGCTATGACCGTCATGCCCGCCATGAGGATAATCCATTTCTTGTGTACTTTCATTTTCTTTTCTCTTTATAGGATGATTATTTATGTGAAGTCTGTCGGTGACGGGCTCAGCCCCGTCTTCGGGACGGCAGTGTCAATAAGCCTGGGCATGAACGTCGTGGACGGCACGGCCACTGGGGTCGTTCTTGCCGCTGAAAGTGGCATCCCAAGCCAGCGCTTCTGGGGTGGAGCAAGCCACGCTGGGCACGCTGGGCACACTCAGAGCCGCGCTGTCGCTCGGGAAATGTTCCTCGAAGATGCTGCGGTAGAAGTATTCCTCCTTGTTCTGCGGCGTATGTATAGGGAAACGCTCGTGGGCATGTGCCATCTCGTCGTCGCTCACCGCCTCGGCAGTCATCTGCTTGAGGGTGTCTATCCACGAATAGCCCACGCCGTCGCTGAACTGTTCCTTCTGCCGCCACGCCACCTCGTGGGGCAGCATGTCGGCAAAGGCCTCGCGCAGAATGTATTTCTCTATCTTGTCGCCGGGACACATCTTGGCAGCGGGGTTGAGGCGCATCGCCACATCGAGAAACTCGCGGTCGAGGAAGGGCACGCGTCCCTCCACGCCCCATGCCGCCAGACTCTTGTTGGCACGCAGACAGTCGTAGAGGTAGAGCTTGGACAGCTTGCGCACCGTCTCCTGATGGAAGGCGCGGGCAGAGGGAGCCTTGTGGAAATAGAGGTAGCCGCCGAAGATTTCGTCGGCGCCCTCGCCCGAGAGCACCATCTTGATACCCATCGACCTGATGACGCGGGCGAGCAGATACATGGGCGTCGAGGCACGCACGGTGGTGACATCGTAGGTCTCGATGAAGTAAATCACGTCGCGCAGGGCGTCAAGTCCTTCCTGTATGGTGTAGTTGACCTCATGGTGCACGGTGCCGATATGGTCGGCCATCATGCGGGCCTTGACCAGGTCGGGCGCCCCTTTGAGTCCTACGGCGAAGGAGTGCAGCCGGGGCCACCAGGCTCTCTGCCGTCCGCCGTCTTCGATGCGGCGCTCGGCATACTGCGAGGCTACGGCCGAGACGATGGAACTGTCCAGTCCGCCGCTGAGCAGCACTCCGTAGGGCACATCGCTCATGAGCTGGCGGCGCACCGCGCCCATCAGCGACTGGCGCACGGCGTCGGCGCTGGCATCGTTGTCGTTTACGTTGTCATACTGCATCCAGTCTCTACGGTAATAGCGCTTCATGCCAAGGTTACGGCTCCAGTAGTAGTGGCCTGGGAGAAAAGGCTCGTAATGGTCACATTGACCCTCGAGGGCCTTGAGCTCGCTGGCCACGTAGACACGACCGTCGCCGTCGTAACCTATGTAAAGAGGTATCACGCCGATAGGGTCGCGGGCGATGAGAAACTCTTCGCGCTGTTCGTCGTAGAGGGCAAAGGCGAAGATGCCCGAGAGACGCTCGAGCATGGCAACGATGTCTTCATTGCTGGGGTCGCGGCCGTCGGCAAAGAGGTCGCGGTAGAGGGGGAGGATAGACTCGCAGTCGCTGCCTGTGGCGAAGGTGTAGGAGTCGGCATACTGGGCGCGTAGGTCCTGGTGGTTGTATATCTCACCATTGACGGCGAGTATCTGCTTGCGGTCGCAGCTGAACAGAGGTTGGCGACCGGATTGGGGGTCGACGATAGACAGGCGTTCATGGGCGAGGATGGCGGTGTGACCTGTATAGATACCGCTCCAGTCGGGACCACGGTGTCTTATCTTCTGACTCATACGCAGTGCTTTGTCACGGAGCTGGCCCATAGGGCCGCTAATGTTGAAAATGGCTACAATTCCACACATATTATATATATTTATAAGGTTGGCTGTCTCTGGACGATAGCCGGTGTGTCGTCGTCTGATGCTGTTACCCTGTAGTGTAGCATCCATAACGGACGAAAAGCCGGAAATAAGTAAGTTTACCCCTGCAAAAGTAATCACTTTTGTCATGATAACCGCCAGAAACAGAGCAATATGATTTAATGAAATCGCAATAATCAACAAAGTGTAAGATAGAAACTCCGCAAACCTTACACTTTCTCACATAATCACCGCGATTTGGTTACAGATTGTTACCATCGTCCCGATGGATGGGGAATGCATAAGGAGGTTTGCCCAGGTCTTCCTCTCCAGTCCCGAATACAATGCAATAGGCGTGAGGATAATATAGCCCAATGTGGAAGGCTTGCTCCCACCGACCATGTATAGTTAGCCCAATGTGGAAGGTACGCACCCCTGGCAACTCCTACAGAGTTGCCGCTGCTTACGGCTATCCTATTGACCATCTCTTTTGTTCCGGCGCGAGCCGGGCTTTTTTTACCGCCAACGGCGGCTTTTTGCTCCTTGGTATCTTCTGACGTCATGCTGCGCATGACGGTGGTGATGACGGTGATGGCACGAAGGAAAACTTGTTTTCCGGCTGCCATTGCTGTCATTGCCACCAAGGCGGAGCCGTCAGAAGACGCCAAGGTTTTTTGTATTCTCTTCATCCACGTGGGGATAGCAGATGCGCGCATGGAGATGACCTCTGCAATGCTCCTGGCAATCTCCACGCTGCTGGAGGCCATCTCCACGGTATTTTTGATGACCTCTGTGACAAAAGTGTAAGTCTTGGCGACTTTCGTGCTTACATTTTTATACGAAAACAGCATCTCGGCGTTGCAAATCGTAACTTTCTCATAAATAAAAGATAAAAAAACAATATTTTAGGGCATGGTTTGTGACAAACTATGTACTTTTGCAATCGTAAGATTGAGAGAAACGATGCACAACAGGATACACTTTACCAAGATGGACGGTGCCGGCAACGACTACATCTATGTCGACACCACCCGCTACCCCATTTCCGACCCGCAGACGGCGTCGGTGAAGTGGAGCAACCGCCACACAGGCATCGGGAGCGATGGTCTGGTGCTTATCGGGAAGCCCTCGATACTGAGCGGAGCCGACTTCTCGATGCGTATCTTCAATGCCGACGGCTCCGAAGCCAAGATGTGCGGCAACGCAAGCCGATGTATCGGCAAATATCTCTATGAACGACATCTTACGGATAGCAGCGATATAAAACTTGAGACCCTCTCGGGGGTGAAAACACTCTCGCTGACCCTCTCGCCCGACCGGCTTACGGTCACCGGCGTCACCGTCGATATGCTCCAACCCGCTTTCCACCAAGCCAGTCAGTATGACGAGCAGGTGGGTCTTGATGCCCTGCGAGAGTATGGGCATCCTTTGTTTGTGTCGATGGGCAATCCCCACTGTGTGGTCTTCGTCGACGACATCGCCGCCATCGATGTGGCGCGCGTGGGGGCTATGGGCGAGCATCTGCCAGCCTTCCCCGAGCGCTGCAATATAGAGTTTGCCCAACTGACGGGCACCGACGAACTGCGCACCCGTGTCTGGGAGCGCGGGTCGGGCATCACCATGGCTTGCGGAACCGGAGCCTGCGCCACCGCCGTGGCTGCCGCCCACGTGGGGCTGACCTCGCGCGAGAGCGATGTGGTGATGGACGGCGGCAGGCTCCACGTGAGATGGGCCGAGGACGACCACGTGATGCTCTCGGGCCCTGCCGAGTTTGTCTTCGACGGCGAGATAACCCTGTAATTCCACTTTAACAACATCAAGAAGAATATGGCTTTAGTAAACGAACACTTCCTGAAACTCTCGGACAATTACCTCTTCGCCGATGTGGCCAAGAAGGTCAACGCCTACCGCGTGTCCCATCCCAATGCCCACGTCATCAGTCTGGGAATAGGCGATGTCACCCAGCCCCTGTGTCCAGCGGTGATTGAAGCCATGCACCGCGCCGTAGACGACCTGGCTGTCAAGCAGTCGTTTCACGGCTATGGCCCCGAGCATGGCTACGACTTTCTGCGCGAAGCCATCCTGAAGAACGACTTCGCCCCTCGCGGCATACACCTTGACCCCTCGGAGATTTTCATCAACGACGGCGCTAAGAGTGATACGGGTAACATCCAGGAGATAGTGCGTTGGGACAACTCGGTGGCTGTCACCGACCCCGTCTATCCTGTCTATATCGACTCCAATGCCATGATAGGCCGCGCCGGAACCTTCGCCAACGGCCGCTGGAGCAACGTGACCTATCTGCCCTGTACTGCCGAGAACGATTTCGTGCCCGCGCTGCCCGACCACCGTGTCGATATGATATACCTGTGCTATCCCAACAACCCCACGGGTACCGTGCTGTCTAAGGCAGAACTGAAGAAATGGGTCAACTACGCCCTCGCCAACGACGCCATCATCTTCTACGACGCTGCCTATGAAGCCTACATCCAGGACAAGTCCATTCCCCACTCGATATACGAGATACGGGGCGCACGCAAGTGTGCCATAGAGTTCCACAGCTACTCCAAGACGGCAGGCTTTACAGGTGTACGCTGCGGATACACCGTCATCCCGCGCGACCTGAAGGCTGTGACCACTGACGGACGCCAGCAGGTGGAGCTCAACCATCTCTGGGAGCGCCGCCAGTGTACCAAGTTCAACGGCGCCAGCTACATCTCACAGCGCGCAGCCGAAGCTATCTACACCCCCGACGGCAAGGCACAGACCCGAGCCACCATCGACTACTATATGGGCAACGCCCGACTCATGACCGACGCCCTGCGCGCCATGGGCTTCAGCGTCTATGGCGGCGAGAACGCTCCCTATCTCTGGGTGCGCACTCCCGAGGGTCAGGAGAGCTGGCGCTTCTTCGAGCAGATGCTCTACGGCGCCTCGGTAGTCTGCACCCCCGGCGTGGGCTTTGGTCCCAGCGGCGAGGGCTACTTCCGTCTCACCGCCTTTGGCGACCGCGACAGTTGCGAAGAAGCCATGCAGCGACTGCGCCAATGGATGGGATGACGGCAGAGAGGATGAAAATCGTAAAAAAAAGTGACAAACAGTAAAGGAATAGGCAAGATTTTCAGTAACTTTGCACACCGTAACGGTGAGGCCCTCCATGTCGGTACGCGACGGAGCCATCGCCGGCAGCGCTGAAACAAAGAATATTCAAGTTATCAACATATTTACAATTCACGAAGATTATGGCAAATTTGAGATTTGATGCTGTAGAAGAGGCTTTCCACAAGAAACCCGTCGAGGTGGCCACTCCCAAGGACCGTCCGTCCGAGTATTTCGGAAAGCTGGTGTTCAACCGTGCCAAGATGTTCAAGTACCTGCCCGCCGATGTATATCGCAAGCTGGTAGATGTGATGGACAACGGCGCCCAGCTCGACCGCTCCATAGCCGACGCTGTGGCTGCGGGCATGAAGCAATGGGCCGAGGAGAACGGTGTGACCCACTACACTCACTGGTTCCAGCCCCTGACCGAGGGAACGGCCGAAAAGCACGATGCCTTTGTCGAACACGACGGCAAGGGAGGTATGATAGAAGAGTTTTCAGGCAAGCTACTCGTCCAGCAGGAACCCGACGCCTCAAGTTTCCCATCAGGAGGAATACGCAACACGTTTGAGGCACGCGGCTATTCGGCTTGGGACCCCACATCGCCCGTGTTCATCATCGACGACACACTCTGTATCCCCACCATCTTCATCTCTTATACCGGCGAGTCGCTCGACTACAAGGCGCCGTTGCTCCGCACGTTGCGCGCAGTAGGAGAGGCTGCCACCGGAGTGGCTCAGTACTTCTATCCCGGTGTCAAGAAGGTGCAGGCCAATCTGGGTTGGGAGCAAGAATACTTCCTCGTAGACGAAGGACTCTACTTCGCGCGTCCCGACTTGATGCTTACCGGCCGTACCCTTATGGGTCACGACTCTGCCAAGAACCAGCAGATGGACGACCACTACTTTGGTACCATCCCTGAGCGCGTTCAGGCCTTTATGAAGGACCTGGAAATCGAGGCTCTTGCCCTTGGCATCCCCTGCAAGACCCGTCACAACGAGGTAGCGCCCAACCAGTTTGAGCTGGCGCCCATCTTCGAGGAGTGCAACTTGGCTGT
>OBLI01003346.1_pt1 | contig 12413 bp, 9 predicted proteins | sample 1519701 | NCBI WGS metagenome assembly OBLI01 (sample SAMEA3663005, study PRJEB22513) | pig gut metagenome | biome: pig gut; feature: pig-associated habitat; material: faeces | place: France | collected 2012 | reverse complement strand
CGGAAGCTGCCGCTCCGCAGGTCTGGGAGGCAGTGGAGATAACTATAAAGCCGGTAAAGATAGATTCCGTGACGGCTCTAAGCCATACTATCTCCTTGGCTATGACGTGGCGAGGGTTGATAAGAGCGAGAAAATTACCGAAGGCAAGGTTCTCGGTGCATTTATCCTTGCTGCGACAGAGTATGAGCGTCAGTATCAGTCTCCTATGCTGCTTTCTAATGACCTTAACAGCACATATACTCTCAGCTCCAATGAGTCCCTCTCTGCAGAGGTGTTCGGCGAAGGCACAGCCACATACCAGTGGTTCGATGCCACAGGAACCACTCCATCCGCTATCACTGGAGCAACAAACGCATCATATACCCCTACCAAATCAGGCAAATACTACTGCGTAATAACAGTCACTCCTACTTCTACAGCTGCAAAGACAAGAGCTGCAAGCACAGAGCCATACACCATCACTACAAGCACTGCTGATGTGACTGTGGAATCAACTGGTACAGAGACTGGTGGCGAGACAGGTGATGGAAGTTTGCTCGTAACATTGCCTTCTACTGAGACGACAGAAATAACCTGTAATGGAACTGCAGAAACAGTCTCGTCTAAAGACTATGTAATGTACAATGAATACTGCTACAAAATATCCAGTGGCAAAACTTGTATATTGACTATCCCATCTGGTGTAACAGTAACAAAGATAGAAATCATCGGAACAAGTAATGACAACAGTGCCAAATCCACAATTACAATTTCCGATTGTACTCCTACCAATGGTGGAGAACTGAATACGAGAAAGGACACCAAGAATGGAAAATCAACTCTGACTTTCACCCCAACATCTCAGCAATCTACTTATACAATCAAATCAAGCACAAAAGCTTCCCTCATCCAGATAAAGGTATATGGCACCACAGGTCCATTATTGACAATCTCCACACAGCCTAAAAGTGCTGATTATGTAACAGGAGCTACTGTTAAACCTCTTACAGTAGTGGCAACATTAGATGGATACACACTCTCTTATCAGTGGTATAAGAACACCACAAATTCAAACACTGGTGGCACTGTAATATCCGGAGCAACCACAAATAGCTACACACCGACTTTGTCGAACACAGGCACAACATACTACTACTGTGTCGTAACAGCGACAAAGGATGGTTCAGAGACTATTACCGCCACATCTGATGTCGCTGCGATAACAGTCAGCGAGCCATACGTCAAGTTCACTACACAGCCTACGAGTGGTTCATATGCAATAAATGTTGCTGCAAGTGCACTCACAGTCGTAGCAGCGACAAACCTCGGGGTAGAACCAACATACCAGTGGTACTCTAATTCAAGCGCAACGACAGAGGGTGCGACACAGATAACAGATGCCACATCTTCGTCTTATACTCCGTCGACCAGCACTGTAGGCACAACATATTATTATTGTATCGCTACTGCCAAAAAGGATGGGACAACGGTTACCGCCACATCAAACATCGTTTCTGTCACTGTCGCAACAGCCATTTATTCTTATAAAGTTAAATCTGGCGATACTGCTCCAGGAATCAATACATCAAAGTATATCACTGACAACAGCAAGAATAAGCTTGTAAAGATGACCTTCGGCGGATGGAAGTGGGGAACTAATGCAGATAAGAATGACCACACTTATACAATGCCAAATAAAGACAAACCTCTGACAGACAGCTGGTCAGCAGCAACAACTGAAAGTGTCGACAAGAGTGCTGGCTATGATTATTGGTTCGAAGGCACGCAGGACGCTGTGGATGAGTCGAAAGCATTGACTGGGACCATCTATGGAACACCTCGTTACGGATGGTTCGTCTCTCCGACAAGAGTGGATGGTAAGACAACAGAATCTCACCCATATACCTTGCCGGTACGTGGCTCGTTCATGACATTTGAGCCTACTATGAATGGTACGCTCTCTATCTATATCCTCCAGAATGGCGCATGGAATACAAATAAAGCAGATACCTACAAAGATCCAGATGGAGAGGGAGAAATAACATTCACGAAGGGACAGATCGCTGCTGGAGAGTTCCGTCCACACGCATTCCATGTTGTAAACCAGCGCGGACTCACCGTACAGGAGTTCTCACCAAATTATAGCGTTGATACAAAGCAGACAGTTAATGGTGATTATTATTGTATGTTCAAGGGGGACAAAGGCTTTGACCAAACGAAATATGATGACCCTCATAACGTAGCGAGATGGAAAGAGTTCGCTGAATACATGTCACCAGCTGAGCAGCAAAGATGTCATGACAACTGGAAAGGAGAGGATGGCGCTCAGAAAATCATTGAGCTTGACAATGGCTCATTCCTTGCCATAGAGAAGGGTATCGCCAAGTATACATTCCATGTGACAGGCAACGAGACATACTATTTCTTCTCCAACTTCTCAAAAATGGGATTCGCAGGCGCTTCCTTCCTGCCTGATGAATCACAGCCACAAGAAAAGGTAGAAGGCAAGACATCTACATTGGAGCTGAGCGATGTCACAGCATACAACAAGATAACTGCCACAGAGAAAGGGACAATTGAGGGTACGACCCTGAAGGATTACACCTATAAAATTGGTGAAACAGAGATTGCTCCTGTAGCTGGCGTATCTATCCCACAGTTCTATAGCATCAAGCTCAATCGCACTTTCAAGCCTAACCAGTGGACAACGCTTACCCTGCCGTTCAACCTGACAGAGGAAGAAGTACAGAGAATCTTTGGCGCTGGAACACAGCTGATACAGCTCAATAATGGCACGATTAATGGTAACGCTGCAAGACTGGAGTTCATATATCATGAGATACAGAATGTGCTGCCTGGTCATCCTTACCTTATCAAACCGACAGGTGTAGAAGTTGATGAGACAAATGATGCCACAGCAAGTGTAGATAACGTCGAGAATGGAAATATCACTGCTTTCACTGTCTACAGCAAGTGCGTCAATCCATTCATTAGCCAGGTTGACATTGATTGTGGAGCCTATACTTTCAAGGGTACACCGGGATATAGTACTGCTGAATTAAAAAATGGAGATAAGTCAGGCTACAGCGTCCAATACGCAGAGGACGATATCTTTATCAGCGAGACCAACGGAAATCTGTATGTCTCCGGCGGCTCATCATACGGCAAGGGTTATCGCGCTTGGATTCAGAAGAAGAAAGGCTCATCCGCAACAGCCAAGATAAGCAGTATCTCTCTTGTGATAGACAATCCTGGTGATGATGACAACAATGAGACAACAACCATAGACATGGCGGATGTTGACCCAGATGCATTAAACGCACTCGGTGTGGCTACAGGAGTCTACAACCTCAACGGCCAGAAAGTATCTGACGATATGCACAATCTGCCTAAGGGAATTTATATTGTTAACGGTAAAAAAATAATCAGAAAGTAATATGGGAAAGACATATATAAGCCCGGAAGCCGCCATTATTAAGATGGAGAATAATCTCATGAGAGATTTTGCGTCTAAAGCAAATACCAATAATGCCGCAGATGATTCAGGAAATCAAATAGTAGGGCCAGAAATTGGTGAAGGTGAAGCTCCTAATGAATCCAAATATAATTCCTTTAATCTTTGGGAATAAAGTAAAGACTGATTAGAGCCGAATCACAGTCTGATAGTGATAAATGGGACGGGAATGGCAGTTGCCATTTCCGTCCCATTGCTTTTTATTGATACCGAATTAAACGGGGTGCTCCGAGAAGGAGGCCGCAAGGAGATATTCCGAATGTATCTTTGCGCGCTTTGCGACTTTGCGAGAGTTCTTTCCCGTTCTCCACATCATACTTCTCACAGCTATAGAGGGTAGCGGATGGCTTGCGGCATGGATGGCCCACCATTTCACATGGCAGATGATGCACGTCCTCACCGTAGGCACTATGTCGTTCGTATTGCTGACACAGATTCTACTGTGTAGTCCGTTCTGCCCTATGCCCAAAAGGTGTTCGCTGAGGGGGACCGACTGGCAGGGAGCGTTGCTTATCTGCCTGACGATGCTGCTGTATTCCTATATCTTCGTCTATGGTGATTACTACAGATGGTTAGCCAGCCAACACATAAGAATGGCTGTAGCGTTGGCTCTCGTCTCCACAGGACTTACCATTTACCGACTGTCCCACAACCGCTATCCATACGTAGAACTGGAGTTGCTGAAATGCAAGAACGTGGTGCCGATACTCATCGTTACCACCTTGGCGGAACTGGCATTCGGAGCCGAGCACACACTGGAGGAGATACTCTACTCCGAGGTCGTAGAACTTGAAGAGCTGACCAAGGAGAGCCAGTATCTGTGGACATTGCCGGGCATGTTTCTTGGCATCGCCCTGGACCTGTACTGGCTTAAGGTACAGAAGTGGAAGATATGGAAACTGATTGGCATAGCCTTTCTGTCCATCTTCTCCTACGCCCTGCTGATGTACACCACGATAGGTACGGATGTGAACATCGAGCAATACCGTCTGGCCATCATTCTTCGCGGCTTCGGCTATGGCATCATATCGCCAGCACTGATGTGGGCACTACAGGAGTCTGTGACCAGACTTGAGCTGTTCTTCATGGGCTTGTTCTTGTTCAACATCACCCACATGTACTTAGGTGGAGCCATGGGCTACGGCTTCTATGCCACCATCTTCTCGCATTTTCTCAATGAAGACATGATGCACTATGGCCGCCTGCTCACACTCACAAACATCGATCTCTCCCAATTCAATTTCGGAGCTTTTATGGGCGGCGACTATCTGCACGCCATGATGCTTGTGGCCATAAAGCAGGTGTATGGCTACGTCATCTGGTTCTCACTTCTACTCGCAGCCATCTTCCTGTTGTGTGATATTCCTGCCGTAAGAACAAACATACGCAAAGTGCCTCTATGGCCGGTATTGGCGATAGAATATCTTTCAGAAAGACGCAAGAGCATGTCATAACCAAAGAGGGGGTCGAGATGGTCGAGGGGGTCGAGGGATTCGAAGAGTTCGAGGAGTTCTCCTTAACTCCTTTTACCTCCCCTTACCTCCTCTTTACTACTTGGTAAGTTGAGTTATATAATAAATAGCCAAGTGGGGTTATCTATACAGACATGCCATGAGCATCTATCGTTGCCTTGTCCCATGACTGGATTGAAACTGCCAGATTTAAGAGTGTCAATAAACAAAGCGCACAATAAACGCTTTCCCATAAATTAGTCGCTGCAAAGATAAGTTGTTTTCGGTTAACACATGACGGTTATATGCGTCCCTCGTCACGATAGCTGTAGTATTTGCCGTCGCATACTATTACGTGGTCAAGGAAATATATGCGCATGGTCTCGCACGCATCCCTCATGCGCTTGGTCAGCTGGTCGTCCATGCGGCTTGGTTGGGCGTTGTTGCTCGGATGGTTGTGGCAGATGGCGAGTACGGTGGCGTTAGCCAATATGGCCTCCTTCATCACCACCCTCACGTCTACTGCTGTCTCACTTAATCCTCCATGGCTTATCCTTACGGCCTTAATGAGCCGGAAGTTCTGGTTCATCATCAATGCCCACGCCTCCTCCACGTCAAGGTCCTGCATCTTGGGGTGCATATATTCGTATATAGCCAGTGGACTGCCCATGTCGGGACGCGCCTCCGGCTGGCATGCGGCCCTTCGCTTGCCCAGCTCGCATGCCGCTATAATGGTGACGGCCTTGGCCTCTCCAATGCCGTTGTAGTCCATAAGCTCGCTCAGCGACCTCTTGCCAAGGGTGTTGAGGTTATTGTTGCAGTCCTTAAGGATTCGTTTCATAAGGTCTACGGCACTCTCCTTGGTAGAGCCAGACCCTATGAGTATGGCCAGCAGCTCCGCATCGGACAGTGCAGAGACTCCCTTAGACATGAGTTTCTCACGCGGGCGGTCTTCCTCCGCCCAATCTGTTATGCAGAGTTTTTCCATCATTTTCCCACCATAGAACCTATGAACTACTTATAGAATGTTTTCTCGAAAGCGGAGAACTCGTCCTTCTCCAACACACACCTGCGCCACCAGGCATTGATGAAGCCGCATCCGTAGCCAAGAAGCTGCACGAAGGCCGACACCACGCTCAGTGCTCCCACCACAAGACTCCTGTTCACGGTGGAAGAGTCGAGGAATATGGCAGCAGCGTATAAGGCAAGTGGGAGCAGCGCCCACAGGAAGCCTATAGCGGCAAGCAAGAGCAGATATGCCACACCAACGGTGAATACCATGGGCAGCAGATGGACTATCTTCAGGCTTTCGGGATATTTCTTGTAGAGATTGATACGTGCAATACCGCTGTTGTACACCTGTCTCCAGAACTTGCGGAAGTCGGTGCGCCGCTTATGCCACACCCAAGCCTCAGGGAACAGGCGGCAACGGCAACCGGCCTTGAAGATGCGGATGGAGAAATCTATATCCTCACCGAAGCGCATCTTCGAGAAACCTCCAAGCGACATGTATGTTTCCTTGCGTATGCCCATATTGAACGAGCGTGGATAGAACTTGTCGAGCTTCTTCTTGCCACCCCGTATGCCTCCCGTGGTAAAGAACGATGTCATGGAATAGGAAATTGCCTTCTGGGTATCGGTAAATGAGGGATGAGCCTTGTCTGGTCCACCGAAGGCATCGGCAGGAGCATCATGAAGCTCCTTGTCAACAGCAGCGAGATAGCCCTCTGGCAAAACCACATCAGAGTCGAGGACTATCAGGTACTCGCCGCCAGCACGTTCCGCGCCATAGTTACGGCTCTGGCCAGGCCCGCTGTTCTGCTTCATGAAATACCGTATGTCAAGCTTGGCAGCATGGCGGTCGCACACGTCCTTACATGGTTTGTCACTGCCGTCCTCGACAATAACAACCTCAAAATCCTTGAGCGTCTGACCCTCAAGACTCTCCAACAACTCATCAACCTCGTCAGGGCGGTTGTATACAGGCACTATAAAGGAATATTTCATATAATCCGGTTTTATTTTGCAAAGATAATGCAAACGAATGGAATAAAAAAGGAAAATGGGATTTTTACTTTTTTATTCCTGAGTGCAGCCTATCTCATTTTTTTTACGTACATTTGCACTATCAATGTTGAACGAAACAAATATGACACAGGAAGAGAAAACAAGAATTGAGGAAAGAATAGTAGACGTTCTCAAGACCGTCTACGACCCAGAGATACCTGTAGACATATGGAATCTCGGAATGATATACAAGATTGACGTACAGGAAGACGGCACCGTGGATGTCGACATGACGTTCACTGCCCCATCTTGTCCTGCTGCCGATTTCATACTTGAGGACGTAAGGACAAAGATAGAGAGCGTGGACGGTGTGACGGGCGCCAACATAAACCTCGTCTTCGACCCCGTATGGGACCAGAGCATGATGAGCGAGGAGGCAAGGGTAGAACTGGGATTTGAGTAATTATGAAGAATGTATATTTCCTGAGCGACGCACATCTCGGGTCCCTGGCCATTGACCATGGCAGGATGCAGGAGAGAAGGCTCGTGAGATTTCTCGACAGCATAAAGGAAAAAGCCAAGGCCATATACCTGCTTGGCGACATGTTCGACTTCTGGAACGAGTACAAATACGTTGTACCCAAGGGCTACACGCGCTTCCTCGGAAAACTGTCAGAGCTTACCGACATGGGAGTGGAGGTACATTTCTTCACCGGCAACCACGACATCTGGACATACGGTTACCTTGAGAAAGAATGTGGGCTTATCGTACATACCAAACCGGAGACGACAGAGATTTACGACAAGGTGTTCTATCTCGCCCATGGCGACGGGCTCGGCGACCCCGACAACAAGTTCAAGCTCCTGAGGAAGGTCTTCCACAACCGTCTATGCCAACGGCTGCTAAACTTCGCACACCCATGGTGGGGAATGCAGCTCGGACTGAACTGGGCCAAACACTCGCGGTTGAAGAGGGCCGACGGCAAGGAGGCTCCCTACATGGGCGAGGATAAAGAGTTCCTGGTTACATACACAAAGGATTACATGAAGACACACCCCGACATCGACTTCTTCATCTATGGTCACCGCCACATAGAGCTCGACCTGATGCTTAGCCGCAAGACGCGCATGATGATACTCGGAGACTGGATATGGCAGTTCACCTATGCAGTCTTCGATGGAGAACACATGTTCATGGAAGAATATGTCGAGGGCGAGAGCCGTCCCTGACGCAGCGTGGCAAGAGGCGGCAGCCAGTTTTCTCACCATCCCTGTATGCCAGTGATGGTGAGAAACGGCCTAGCTCACGAGTTTTTCCTAAAGTCCGAGGCCGGATGCTTGCATGTCGGGCAGACAAAGTCGTCGGGCAAGGTCTCGCCTTCATATATATAGCCGCACACGGTGCATATCCATCCCTTCTTCCGGGTTTGCGGCGCCGGCTTAATGTTCTTGTGGTAATAGCTGTATGTGGCAGACGGTGTATCTTCGGTGACAAAGGCATCAGTCACTTCGGCAATAAACAGCGTGTGCGTACCGAGGTCGACAGTCTGTTCCACCTTTGCGCACATCACGGCATTAACGCCATCCACAATATATATCACGCCGTTCTCAAGCCTGAAGAACGTAAAGTCTTTTGTCTTGTCCACATCCTTCCCGCTCTGGAAACCCCAATGCTTGAAAGTGTCGAACTTGGCATCCTCCGACAATACCGAGACATTGAACACTCCCGTACGCAATATCATGTCGTGCGTATAGTTGTTTTTGTTAATCGTTACCGATATGCGGTTTGGGGTTGTCGTCTGCTGCACTACAGTATTTGTCACGCAGCCATTGTCTCTGTCACCTTCGTGGGCTGTCACCACAAAGAGTCCGTAGGATAGTTTGAAAAAAACAGAATTGTCCATATTATAGATTTATTTTTAATGGTTTCTGCTGCAAAAATACAAAAAAATCAGAAAACACATCGTTCCCAACCTATTATTTTTGTCACCGTTTCATCTTTTCCACCCCATGTCGGCCATGGCGGAAATCTCCCGCATTTAAGGGGCTCAGTGGAAAAAACATGAGGAAGAGATTCCGATATGAAAGCGCCTTTCCTCCCTTTTCTCATTCAGAATAAATGAATGACCGTTGGTTCGCAAGTAGTAAAAAGGAGGTAGACGAAGAATGAAAATACTTCTTTTACCTCCTTTTTACTACTATAGTTGAGCGAAACATGAAAAGTCCTACTTGTCAACCTTGAAAATCTTGTGGTCTTTTATGTAAAGTCCACGTGCAGGCCGTCCTGAGAGCCGTCTGCCCTGCAGGTCATAGTATACAGAGCTTGCCGGGTCGTGTGGTTGCGAGGTTGTGACAACATCTATGCCGGTAGCCCATCCGTAGAAGTCGAAGACACGGTTCTCCATTCTTCCCAATGCCATCACCTCAGATATTGAGAGTGCGCGGTTGTAGACGATGAAGTCATCGAACATGGCATCGGGCGAGCCCCAGAACGACCCTTTGCCAAGGCAAATCTCTGCCGAGGAAGAAAGGAGGTCGAGCAGCAGACTGTAGTCGAAGCCTGTAGCTGTGGTGACAGTCTTTCCGTCCATCACGCCGTTCCATTTGCTGAAGTTTGTCTTCTTGCTGTCCACATACATCGTGACGCTTGATTTTGTGAACACCAGAGTCACAAGGTTCCATGTGCCTATGCCGAGGTTAGTAGAAGCTACATCATTGGGGTGGTTGATGTCTATCCAGTTGTTGTTCTCAGCATTGCCGGCATTGAAGCCGATGTATGTGTTGCCTGTCATGTACAGCCGTGCCGTTCCGTCAGTAAGGCCGAACAGCGCATCCCAGCTGTTGTTGTCAGCACGCTTCACCCAGAACGATATTGTCGCACCATTGGCAAGTTCCTGTCCCAATAGCGGGTTGGGCATGGCCACGTAGCTCTCGTTGCCGTTGGCACCGAATGTCAGATGAACGTAGTTGCCAGTCCTGAGGGGATCATCATCGCTGAGTGTCGGCACCTTGTTAGTTCCTTTCTTCAGCAGCGACGCCTTCCTGCTGCTGTCGAAGGCATCGGCGAGATCATCATCGTTGAAGCCATAGTATGCCACCATGCCGCTCTGCCAGTCGGCTGTAGGCAGGGCGTTGGCCTCAGAATAGGCGTTGACGGTATAGCTCTTCTCCCAATACCATCCCGGGGTCTCCAGTCTTACCGACAAGTCTACGTAGGTATTCTCCTGCAGTCCCGTAGGATTGTATTTTCCGTATGGCGATATGACATCCTCGTTGCTGCTTGTCCATGTCATCTTCACGTTGCCGGCCTTCAGGTCCATGCTGTAGAGGTCTATGTCGCGCATGACGTTCTGCTTGTTTACTAAAGGCTCCGTCTGATTGTTCAGCTGCCATGCCAGGTCATATTTTGGCGACATCTTGTAAGCCCAGACGCTTGTTCCCGTCGACGGCGCGCTTGCCGACACTGAAACGGTATGCACGGTCTTGCCGTCCATGACCTCCTCCGTCACCACACCATTGTATTTTATGCCTCCAATAACGAGCGATATATATCCCGTACCTTCCGTAATGGTCCATGTGCCTGTCTTGCCGCCAGTGATTTTTCCATCTTCCGACAGTGTTATCTCTACAGGCGTCACCTCCTCGTAGTTGGCATAGTCCATGCCGTATTTGTGTATCAGCAGCTTGTAGGTTCCTGCCAGCTCAGCGGCGGTGAATGGTTGTGCGGAGGCAATGTCGGCATCGGTCACCATCTCGCCATTATATCTGAAAGGAGAGGCAACGAGCCATCCGTCGCTGTTCGTAAACAGCTGGTGTGCCCTTACCTGATGTCCGGCTGTGCCGTCGTTGAACTTCGTATGGCATACGAGGAATGCCCTTCCGTCTTCGGTCGTTATCGCTGAGTTGTGACCCTGTGCGCATTCCCCGACGGTCTGGAAACCCCATCCGTTGTATGCTCCCATTAACTTTCCGCCCCTTGTGTCGCCATTCTTTCCGTAGTTCATCGCGTACGATGTGAAGATGGCACTCTTGCCCTTGGAGTCCTTGTACGGTCCGTCGGGCTTGTCGGAGCGGAACACCCTCATCTCATATCCTCCGTCAGGAGAGAAGAAGCCGTAGCTTACGAACAGATAGTACCAGTTGCCTATGTGCTCTATGTAAGGGCCCTCGCCCGACACATAGTATCCTCCCGCAATCTTCTTTCCGAAATATGGGTCACTTGTCACGCCGTTCGACGAGCCATTGACCGAGGGATATTCTACGTCGTAGTCTCTGAGTCCTGTCTCCTCGTCGAGTTCCAGCATCCATATGCCGCCCGACCATGAGCCGTAGCACAGCCACAGCTTTCCCTCCTCGTCGAAGAATACGCTGGGGTCTATGGTGTGCGGCCAGCGCTCGCCCCATTTGGTGCCCACATTATAGCGTGAGGGCAGCGTCGACTGCTCGCCAAGCACTATCTCTAGGTCGGTCTCCTTGTATGAGTGTGAGGTGTCATAGAAGCCGCATGTCACCACAGGTCCCTGGTAGAGGTATGGTCCGGTGATGTTGTCAGCGGTGAGCAGGATGATGCTCGAGTGCCAGGCGTCGCCATTGATGCTCAGATACTGGCACCATTTATTCATCGTAGGGTTCCATATCACGTCGGGAGCCCACATGTTGCCGTTTATGTCGTAGCTGGCATCGCTGCGCTTCGACCAGTCCATGGCATTGAAGGCCGGCAGGGCTACGGTCGCCCCACCCTTCTTAACGGCAGTAACGGCAGGCGTGACGAAGGCCACGTCATTGCCTGCATTATTGTTTGTGCCTTGTTGCCAGGTGAACGAGGACGATGTCCAGTTCTGCATATCTGTGGAATAGGCGCATCCGCGGTGGGAGCCGAAGATGTAATACCTTCCGCTGCTCTGGTCGTAGACCACCGACGGGTCGTGTATGCTCACCTCCTTCTTTGTCTTGTTAACATACAGCGTTTTGGCTTCCGTATAAGTCAGCTCTGTCTGCGCCGATGCGGCCAAAGGGATGGCGGCGGCAAGCAGAAGCACATGTTTCAGTTTGATGTCTGTCATAGGTTGTGGTAAAAATTGATAAGTTTCAGTTGACAATGCAAAAATAATTAAAAAACGATTATCCGACAAACAATTGCATGATTTTAACACAGAAAGACCTGTAGCATACCGACACTATGCTCGCCGTATGCAGGTATGGCCTCCCGTGGAACGTAGAGCGTAGCATTTAGATAAGGTTCATCAGAAATATGGAGTGACGCACATAATAATATATTATTCCTGAAGTATATTATTAAATGAAGTGGGTGTAACCGTTTGCTATAGGATATGAATACGTTTGCATCCCTGATAAGGTTAATAACCTTACGGCTGAAAGGTTAATAACCTTACGGCCTTAAGGTTATTAACCATGAGCGGTCGAAAGATTGTATTGTCCTCAATTTCAGATTGTTAATTAAT
>OBLI01003344.1_pt1 | contig 12414 bp, 9 predicted proteins | sample 1519701 | NCBI WGS metagenome assembly OBLI01 (sample SAMEA3663005, study PRJEB22513) | pig gut metagenome | biome: pig gut; feature: pig-associated habitat; material: faeces | place: France | collected 2012 | reverse complement strand
CTGCCAATGCTGTGATCCTGCAGGGTGGTTCCGATGGTACTGAGACTCCTGATGCGCTGTTCAAGGATTTCTTTGGCGGTAAGATTCTGGAGGATATTTCTTCCGTTCTGCGCTATCGTGTCACTTATATTCCCGATCTGGGTTATGATGAAGACACAAAGGAGGAGATTGTCAAGCTTGTCAAGCTGCGCAATCGTATGACCACTGCTCGTCTGATGGTTGGTAATGAGACCTTTGAATCGGCTATTGTCGATCATCAGTCTAATTACTATGAGAACATGCCGAACGTTTCTCTGATTGCTAAGTGCCAGAGCCCGATGATGTTCAATGAGTTTATTCGTCGTACTGTCACTGTTCCTGCTGGTTACTTCGATCTGGTTGCTATTCTGAACCACATGTATAAGTGGGGCAATCCTTTCCAGCCCTTTGCTGGTGCTCTGTGCCGTTGGACTGGCTTTATCGAGGATACCATGAACTATCCTGCAAACGATGCACAGTTCCTGCAGTCTCTGTATGTGAGCCGTATCAATGTTGTAATGAAGGATAGCGAGGCTGGTGCTTATCTGGCTGACCAGGAGATGAATACTGTTCTGACTTCTGATCAGACGGAGCTGAACAATGCCTTCCTGATCTCTTCTATGCTGTATGATCTGGTGGCTCTGGTTCATCGTCAGCACTTTAAGTTCAATGAGGCTGAGGAAGTCCGTATCTTCAACGAGAATGTCAATGACATCATCAATCAGAAGTATGCTCCCTATAGTGCTTCTCTGGATGTCGAAGTGTATCGTAGCGGTACGATTGGTTTTGCTAAGTCTAGAAATATCATCAAGGTCACGGTCGATCTGAAGGATATCAGTAAGTACACTGATGTTGAGATCGTCCTGACGGATGAGTAAGAAGGAGGTGTAAGAATATGGAAATGAATCCTAATCCGCTGTATGCGCTTGATAATAATGGTGCTCTGACTCTGGGTAGTCGTATCTCCCAGTCTATGCCTTATGATGCCGAGTCTCAGCTGATTCGTGGTACGATGTCCTTCTCCAAGGATCGTCTGCGTGAGCTTGATCCGTCTTACACCGGTTATTCGCACATCTTTGTGCTGCGTATGCCTGCCTTCATGACAGCTATTGCTAATGGTAACGTTATCTCTGGTTATGATCCTAATTCTGTTGCTATTGCTCAGATGCATTGCAAGAATCTGAAGGCTCTGTTAGAGCTGGGTTCCACTTCTTATAGTGGTACGCCTGATCTGGAGCTGAACACGACCAACGTAAACACCGGTTTTGCTGAGCGTAACTATGCTGCTCCTCTGACCTCTGCTTACGAAGCTACGACGTTCCAGATCAACTGCCTGGAGACTCGTGGTGAGCCCCTGCGTCGTGCTCTGGAGTACTACATCAATGGTATCAGCGATGCCAACGTCAAGGCCACTATGCTGCATGGTGCCCTGAATGCTGATGGTACTCTGATGGATCCTTCTCTGCCGAACTATACGTTCGCTATCATGGTTGTCCAGACTGATCAGACGATGCTGCGTATCCAGGATATCTCTCTGTGGAATTCCTGCATTGCTACCTCTGTTTCTCGTAGTGATTTGGATTGGACCAATGGTGATATCAATATTGCCGAGCCCAAGACTGTCCAGTTCTCTGGTGTCTACATGCCCGATTCCAATAATGCTTCTGTTGTCTATAAGGCTAAGCAGCTTCTGGGTCAGCGTATGCAGTATTATAAGAGATTCAAGGACATGACAGATAAGGAGATTGGTACTCCTACCTGGCAGGTTACTGGTAACGCCTATTAATATTTGATAGATTTAACCTATCAAATAGGGGTGCACAGAAAAACATAGTGTCGTAGAATATCTTTAATATATAGAGACCCGGGTACTTACTCGGGTCTCTTTTATATTTCATTTATTTTATATAAAAATGATATGTTTGACATGATTATAATACATGAATTTTTTGTATTTGAAAGGAGAATATAGCATATGGCTACTTTTGAAACTTATCATGCATTGTTAACACTGACAGAAAACAATATGAGAGTAATTCATTGGAAGCTGAAGGGTGATGATTTCAATGTTACTCACTCCCGATATGGTATGTATTATGAGAAGTTGGGAGAGATGATGGATGAAACTGCTGAGCAGATGATTACCATGGGTCATACTCCTATGAATATCAGTAATGCATTGATGCATCTTGGTAAGGATATTGGTGTTGATGCTACTATTATGAATCCTGAACTGGATTATAACAGTAAAATTGCTGATGAGACTACCTACAAGATGTTTAAAGAGCTGTATGATTTTGCTGCTCACCTTGCAGTAGATGCTGCACTTCCTGCAGATGTACAGGATATCTTTATGGGTCATGCAAAGTGGTTCCGTATTGAGGGACTGTATAAGCTTGGACGCAGCATTGGTATTATTAGTAAGGAAGCTATGGAAGAAGCAAATGCAAATAGTGCACAGACTGAAGATGTTGAGGTAATTCCTCCTGCAGAGAATCCGGTGATTGCTCAGGATCATAATGCGGAGAATAAGCCTCTGAATGAAGAGCAGCCCACTGATGCTGATGTTCCATATGATACAGACGATTCTGATACCAAACCATTGGATGATGGTGGAGAAAAATTTGATGATAATGAGGCTGAGCCTTCTATGATTGAGCCGATTGCTGATGATATGTGAGGTGTTCATATATGAACTTTATCATCGGAGTTATTGTTGGCGCTGCAATCGGTTTCTTAACAGCATCTTTACTTAATGCTGCGCATGAAGATTGAAATAGTATTCCCCCTCCCTTAATTGGGAGGGGAATTTTCTTTTATTCTCTATAGGCCTGGATTTCTGAAATCCGGCCAGTTGATCACTGGTCAAACAGGTCTTATATATAAAGGTAAAGATGGTACTGGCCGGATTATTAAACCAGATGAATATGCATTAAAATCTGAAGTGGAAGGAGTAGTAGGTGATATGAATAATGAGTTAGTTAAATACGGAAAAGAAAAGATCTCTGAAGCTATCACTGAAAAAGGTGTACCTACTTCCACTTCAGATAGCTTTGATCAAATGGCTGCTAATATTGGAGCAATTAAATCTGAATATAATAATGGAGATCTGAATATCTTTTGTCAAACTACAAAACCATCTGCTCAGAATGGGTTATGGATTAAACGTAATCCCAGTGAGATAAATAATATTCTCATTAAAGATGACTATTATTTACAGGATGGTGTTGCTGGAAGATTACCAATAACTTTTCCCACTGAAAATAATAATCTACCTATAACAATTTGTGGAATCGATGATAATGATAAAATGACAATCGCTAGCTTTAGAAATACCGGTAGTCCTGGTATGAATTCATCTGGTTCCCAATTATTAGTAGATCTAAATAATAATACAGCAACTAATATATCAGTTAAATATTTTAGCGGTTTTGGTGGTACTATTCAAGTATATTTTACATATGATAATCATTTATTTTATACTGATACAAGCTCTAATTATATTAACAATTATGATATGATTAATTATCAAGGACCGACCAATGCTCCTGCTAATACTGTATATAATGGTATTCGATTTGATAATCTTGGAAGCGCTGAAAAAGGTAGTTTTCTAAGAGCTGTAGTTTTGGTAGATAATATCTTATATGGTGTAGTAATATATTATAATACATCTAACAATAATAAACCAACCACTGCTAAATTTGGAAGCTTTGATATGTCCACTTTAACTAAAAGTGGTTCACTTACTGGTAAATATTGTACAGTATTATCACAAATTGATATATCACAATATAATTTGAGTAATGCCGGTTATAATTCTAGAATTAATAGTAAGTTAGTATATTATGCTAATAAATTATACTATTTTGAAAATACTAATCTATTCTTTTCATATGATTTATCTGATAATTCTCTTACTCCAATAAACAGTTCTGTATTACCTACTGGATATTCAATTGATCAGCGACCCTTAGCTATTGGTTATTTAGCTGGTAGTGTGTATTTCATAGGATTAAATACTAGTCCTGCAGCTGATAGTAATATTACAGATATTGCTATCTATAATATACCTAATAATAGCTGTGAAATTAAGAAAAGTGTAATACCATCAGATATGATGTACCCATTTATATATCCATATTATAAAACATATGGATATTGTCAAAAAGGAAATGATATCTATATAGTAGGTGCTAATCATCATGATAATATTAATTCTACTACAAAATATAAAAATGCTGTGACTAAGTATTCTATTAAATCGAATACCTTTGAAACTGGTACTATTCTCTGTCAACCTTCTGCTACTAGTAATCTTACTAAGATGTATTCTTCTGGTCTGATTACTCTGAGCTATGGTATTGATGATGTTTATTATCAAGCTGCAGATGGTCTGCATAAGCAGAATGCTGCTATTATTAAAGATGGAGTAGTTACAGATATTTAAGCTATAAAAATTCCCTCTCCTTAATTGGAGAGGGAAGCTTCTTTTTATTTATCTGAAACATAACTATAATTAAGTAATAACCTATGATAGGGGTGAGACTCCGTATGGGCATGGTTAAACAGTCAAATAATCAATATCTGACTGAGTACTATGTCGACCTTAAGACGAAAAATAAATCGTTTATTAAGATCGCTGCAGTGCTTTATCAGGAAGGTATTGATAATTTCTTTTTCCTTGGATTAAATAACAAAAAGCTGCAGGGAGTAGATCCCTATAATCCGGATATCACAGATGAAGAGCGCTTCATGATATTCCGTGAATGTGCTGAAAATAGATGGTACTTCTATCGTGAAGTATTTAGAGTTTCTGAATCTGGTGCCTCCACTGAAGTTGGTGGTGGTTCTCCTTTCTTACTGAACCGCGGTAACTTGGCATACTTATGGGCAATGAGTTTAAATATCTCTGCTTATTTGATTATGCCTCGACAGACAGGTAAAACCTGGGCTGCTATTGCTGACTGTGTATGGACGCATCAGTTTGTCCGTGGTTCTAACATCTTACATTTTAATAAGAATCAGTCCGATGCTAATATGAACGTCCGACGTATTTCTGATGCTATTAAGATGCTGCCTATGTACATGCAGCACTCTAATATTGATCAACTTGATCCTTCTGAAAAACGCCGAGTAAAGAATAATGAAAAGACGATTCGAAATACAATCAATGCAACGATCGAAGCTATGGCATCTGCTGGTAATGAAGCTAAGGCAGACTCTATGGCCCGTGGTAAAACGGCATCTAAGATTTGGTGGGACGAGTTGGCCTTCATATTCTTCAATGAAGCTATGTATGGTGCATCTACGCCTGCATACGAAAAGGCTCGGGAAATCTCTGAAAAGAACCAGACACCATATGCAATCAGTATTACAACAACGCCTGGTGATCTGGCTACACCACATGGTGCATTTGCCTATAAGATGATGGAGGATTCTATTCCTTTCCAAGAGGAGATGTATACTTGGAAGAGAAAGAAACTCTATGATATTATTTATAATACACCAGATAAGACTGGTTTCGTATTTATTCAATTCTCGCACTTGCAGCTTGGTGAAACGGATGATTGGTATCTGGATCGTGCTAAGAAGATGAATAATCCGATTCGTGCACGACGTGAGTATCTGCTTGAGTGGATCAACTCAAATGGTAACTCCCCGTTTGACCCGGATGACATTGAAGTTATTGGTGATCTGTCTATGCAGCGCCGTGGTACTGCTGAGACTGTTAAGATCAATAAATACTTCAATCTGAATATCTATCAAGAGTATCATGGACGTAAACCAGTATTGATCGGTGTCGACGTTTCTGGTGGCCTTGGTCGAGATAGTACTGCAGTTGTTGTGGTACATCCTGAAACACTGATGCCACTTGCATTCTTTAAATCTAATATGATTCCTTCTGATCAGTTGAAGAAATTATTGATTACTCTGGTTACAAGAATTTATCCGAATTGTATATTGACAATCGAAAATAACTCTGTTGGTAAACCGCTAATTGATCATTTACGAGATACTGCAGTTGGACGAGTATTATATAAGGAACGTAAGAAGAAAGAAATTGACATGGGTGTCAATGCTGCTACCAAGAAGAAGCATAAGGAAGTTTTAGAGTATGGTCATAATACCAATCCCACTTCTCGTGCACAGATGATGGAAATGCTGGAGAATATTGTTCATAACTCTCCTTCTCATGTAGCATTCCCTGAACTCTATGAAGAAATTCGGTACATGGAACTCCGTAATGGACGTATCGACCATGCTGCTTCTACACATGATGACTGTACCATGGCATATCTTGGTATTCTGTGGGTGGTACGTTATGGTACTGGCTTAAAGAATAAGGGTATCTACTGGACTATCACCGATGGAGAAGACGAAGCAGAAGATAGATATGATACTTCTGATTCTTGGAAGAAAGCCCATCGAATTGTTATTGATCACCGAGAAGAAAATGAAGAAGATCGCCTAATCGACTTCTTATCTTCTGAACAACCATGTGAGACAAGTTCTACACTTGCAGAACGTGAACGAGCAGAATACTATCGAACCTTAGATCAAATCGAGGGTATTGAATTGGATGATGATCCAACATTATCTGCAATCGATAATATTCCTGACTCTACACAACGTCTTATCATGAAGAATTATTACTCTATGCTATCTACAGACATGAATGAAAACTTACTGAACACTTTTGTTGATCCAGAATATGGACAGATGGGTGTTAGTGTTGGCAGTAAAGATGATTGGAGTAGCTTGTATAGTTGGTAATATAACATAATTATAGATGCATGCTTTTGCTGGGGAACGGAAGTCTGCGTTAAGTGATGACGGAATGGATTATTGTTTTCCATACGTATTGCTCCTTTAAAGTGAAGAAGGTGGGAGAGGCATAATGCCTCTCCCGTCTTCCCTTCTTTTATAATACACCAGTGCTACCAGCATGATATAGATCTAACATTAACCCTCTATTCCGATTACACATTATTAGGATACGCATCAGTTCTCCAAATTCAAATGTGTCAATATTGATTAACCCTTTCATGAATGACTGTAATCGTACAATATTCACATATGTTAATTTAGCAAATGCTGATACAGTAATATTATTCTCTTTACAATATTCTGTAATAGCAGCTCTGATACTTGGTGATTTTGATTCGCAGATAGAAGTAAAATTCTTACACCTATCATCAAATGAAAGTTGTGGCATACTATTTACTCCTTTCTATATAATATTAGAAACTCGAAAGATGCATACCAGAAATACTGTAATAATACCAGCTATCGCAGCAATAATTTTAAAGTCCTTATCTTCCATAATATATACCCACTTATTTAAAAGTTTTGAATATATCCAATATACTGCTCAGTTAAACCTTTGTTTGTTAACTGAATAGCATATATCCATAGATGATCAATATCCGTTTGCTCCAATAGTATATAGAATTCATCTGGATCTGATATACCTTGAAGCATCGATTTATAAATAGGAACTTTGATTCGTTCTCCTCTGATATCGATCTTAAAGAAATATATCTGTGGAGACTTTATTGCAATTTGATACAGATTATAACGACTTGCATCAAAAGCTATTCCTATACCCCCTGCATTGATATATTCCATCATTCTTTGATACGCATTACAAATGTTTTCTACTATAGGTGAGTGACTACTCACTGGATATTCAAGAGTAAGAACTTCAGTTCCTATCACTTCATCACAACAAGTAAACAACATACACAAACGTAATTTATGATCAACTTCTCGTACATGAAGTTCTTCTTTAATATCCTTTGTTTTTGCTTTTACTTTCTTTTTTGCTTCTAACAATCCAGCATGACCACGAGCATACATAGCTAACAATTCTTTTGGTTCTATGATCAAAGTCATATCATAAAATGGATCATTATACTCTTCCGCTTCTGGTATATATAAAATATAATGTAATCCAATATCTGAATCATCATCTACAGAATAACAACCCATGATCATTCTGTCTCGCATCAGAAATTTTGTATACTTAGACTTAGTTGCTCGACGTAACAACTCTATAAAAGGCTTCAGCTTCATTGATGTTTTATTTCCTCCTTTATAAAGATAGACAGGACTCATTTCGAGTCCTGTCCGTCTTTTTCTTCAACTTTCTTCAAAGCTTCATCCAGAGAAACTCCATCTAACATCTGATCAATAATATCACCACATTCATCAGATAACGGAAGATTAAACCATGCAGAACCAAGAGATAAATAATCTTGTGATAAATAATCTCCTGTAAATTCTGCACCAGGGATATAATATTTTGTATCTTCTTTTCTCTTTACCTGACCCAATGGTAACAAATTTTGATACTTACTAACTTTATGAGGAATAATCAATCTACCGATCTGAGTAGAACGAGACAACGATCTTGTAAATTTTGCCCATGGATATTCTGATGCATAATCCTCATCCATTACTTCATCGAAGACATGTTTACTCGGAATACCATCGATTAATTCTGCGCCATTTGCAAAGTTATTATCCGGATTACCAACCAGACCACCAGGTAATGGAAGTTTACGATTTGGACTATCTTCAAAAATTGCTAAATTCTCATCATATGCATTTGCTGCTTCTGCTTTAGCTGCTTCTGAAGTTTCATCCTCTTCTTCACCACTATTACTAGATACACTATCTTCGCCAATACTTGTAATCAAATCATCGACTGAATCAATACCTTCTAATAAAGTCATATCAATATCGTCTTCATCAAGATTCAGTTTATCTAAAGCCATACGAAGAGCTTTCCGTTTACGAGCTTCTTCTACTTTCTCAGCTTCCTCTTCACTTGCATACTCAGTATAATTCACATTAATATTATGACCAGGCACAAATCCTCTTCTCAGATATCCAGCATAATAAATCTGCTTCTGATACTTCGTCTGTTTTACCAAATGATGAAGCGGACAGTTATGTTGATTCATATCGTATACAAGAGACATCGTATCATTGGTCACAAAGTCAATCAGATATTGACACCAAACATCTCGAATATTATATAACACAAAGTTCCAATAATCCAATATTGCAGCATTTGTAACATCAATACCTTTCGGGAAATCCCACTTACCCATACCAAGTTCAATGTTTGCAATATTATCTAACTTATTTGAACCATATGCTTTACGACCTTTACGAATACCCGCATAATTCTGCATCTGATCGATGTATTGCGTCGTAGATGTCATACGAATATAACTATTACGCTCTGCAATATCAATCGGACGATTATCCATATGAAAATCTACATACTGACAATCTCTTGGAAAGAAATCCTTATCAGACATAATCTCAACGGGATCCATCCCAAGATATTCCATACGAGCTTTCATCTTCGGCATATCGTACGGCATATTCCAGAATTCACACAAATCGGGCTTATATCTATTGATTGTATCAAACACATTCTTCAGAAGATCATTTTCTGTTTTACACATCACAATATGATATTCAGCTTTTGTATGAACTTCTTTCTTCTTACCTTTCTTAATAACAGTTTGTACATCAAAACATTTATGACACTCTGCATAAAAGTCATTTAATTTACTTACAAACTTTTCTTGTTGAGGATACCGTTTATAATCCTCTAATAAGAATGTAAATACCTGAATACCAAGTTTTGACCATTGACTCTTTTGATCAAAATTAAAAATCAATGTTACTGCATTCACCGGGTCCATATTCATTGCTTGTTCAGATGAATTCAAACCATAAATATCATTCTCGATATCGGCGAATACTTTATCAATTACTCCACCATGAGATAAGTCATAATGAACACCCAATTGAACCCAATAATAATCTTCAACTGACATATCACCAAATAATGCATACGGCCATTTGAAGATTTCTTTCTTCACTCGAGAATTACCAGTTGTAACTCCATTGTTATATACTTGAATTAACTTCTGACCAACCGGATCTGGAATTACCTTCATTTCATCATATATTCTACGTAATACCAATCGAGCTGGTACCTTTACAGGATACACATTATCAATTGGATAATATTCTCTTGGTGTTAAAAATGTCTTACGATATTCAGGTTTTACAAAAAATATTTCCATCGGAGGTTCTGTAATCCGATGAACATTTTTCTTACCTGTTTCATCTCTATATGTGATAAAAAGTTCATTATCTTTATGATCACCATGATGTTTAAATTGATTATATTCCAGTACATTAAATACTGTTGCAATTCCACCTTCTTTAATCGGCAGAATACCATTCATACTCATACCATATTACCTCCACTGTAATACTGTATTATAATGTCTTTAAAAGCGTCATTTTATACATATTTAAAAATCCGATTTTAAAGGGATATGAAGATATATACTATAAATGTGATAGGAACAAAGAATACCTATCAAAATACATAACCAATCCATCAAATTTACCTAAGATGGGTCAAAAACAAAAGAAGCCCTTAAGTGGGTTAGGGCAGAAGCCCGGAAAGGAAAAATTATGAAGTACTTTGTAACCATGACAAAAACCGAAATTAAGGACCTGTGCAACTCTTTCACCGCACTATCCAAGACCGTGCTGAATGCCATCCTGCCTCAGATCAGCGAGGACTATGCTGAGGTTCTCAGTAAGACTGATATCAGCTTCAACGACTTCATTGATAAGCTGACATCTGGTGGTATGTCCAATAAGGACTTTACCATCAATTACATTGTCCGCAATGATTCCATTACCGTGAATGTGGAAATGGATATCAAGCTGATGTTGAAGGTTCTGTCCTTCTACAAGAAGTTCCTGGCAGACATCATCCCGTACATCGTTGCATTCTGCAAGAAGCATGAAGATGAGCTGGGTGATCTGTCTGAGCTTCTCAGCTCTCGTGCCGAAGCTATGACCGAGGCACTGATGGAGATAATCGAAGACTTCGATATGGATGCTCTGCAGGCTTCCGCTTGGGGATGCTTCAAGGAAGTACTGAACCCCATAGCAGATACCAGCACTGATGATTCCGATGACTCCTTCGAAGACATCTGCAAGACCACCGATGAGATGCTCGATGATATCGTTGCAAAGGCAATCGAGGCTATCGATGCTGCTTCTGATAAAGAGGCAGAAATGCATCGGTTTGGCAACGCAGTTGCCAGTACGCTTAGTGATTTGGATGCAGACGATGCACTGCATCTCACGAAGCAGATCTTCGGTCGTATTATCGATCACTATGAAGAGCAGGAGAAGATGTCCAAGGAAGAGGAACTCGAGAGAAAATATCACAAGAAGAATACCGAGGAGTAATTAAAAGTTACATCCTTGTGTGTTATAGGGGAGTAGAGATAGTTGTAGGTCTCTACTCCCCTTCCTTTCCAATGATATTTTCTTTTTTTTTATAAAAGAAGAACTCCCGAGGTTAATCCTCGGGAGTATGTAATTACTTCTTAGCTCTAATCTCTTCCTTCTTCTCGGAAACAGCACCAGAAACCTTATGGTTCTTCTGAGTCTGAGCATACAGCTTCTTAGCAATGCGCTCAGCCTTATCGCCATACTTCTTCTTCATCTCGGCCATGTTATCCTTCTTGATCTTGCAGCCCATCTTATACTTGGTGAACTTACGGTCACCAGCCTTACGGGCCATCTTCAAGGTGATAATGGACTTCAGACGAGCAATCGTGGCAGCCTTACCCATATGGATAACATTGGTCTTCTGGTTCAGTGTAACACTGGTGGACTCGCTCATCGGCAGATAACCCTGGCCTTCCAGGTAATCAGCAACGCGAACAAAAGCCTCACGAGTAGCCTCATCCATCAGCTCAGCAGACTCACCCAGAAGCTCATTCTGGATAATAGAGGGCAGACAAGCAGCATAGCACTCCTGCATGAACTGCTCATCGTTCTCGAAATCGAAACCATCGATCTCAGTGGATTCATTGGTGAACACATCATCCTCACGATTTGCAAATGCACGGAGGTCATTCAGGAACTTACTCATAATTCAATAATCCTCCTTATGTTGATTATTCTTTTGAACAGACAAAAATACTTGCGCAAGCATTTTTAGCATTATTTAGTCATCTCTCGGTCCGATAAGTGTCCAGTTTATCAGACTACAATGCTTATATTAATGTTTGGATATTTAATTGTATAAAGAGGCGTTTCTTTTTCCACACTTTTATTAACTTCTATATACATGGAGGTGAGACCTTGGAATGAAAGAGATACTAAAACATGAGTGGATCTCTCGTATGACAATGGCAATGTGTGCAACACATCCGGATGTGGAGAAGAGCAAGATTGAAGAAATGGTTGCACAAATATATGCAAAGCGCGTAAAGGATACAGAAGTACAAATTTTTAATAACTATGAAAACACATTGGCTTCAGCAACAC
>OBLI01003343.1_pt1 | contig 12421 bp, 10 predicted proteins | sample 1519701 | NCBI WGS metagenome assembly OBLI01 (sample SAMEA3663005, study PRJEB22513) | pig gut metagenome | biome: pig gut; feature: pig-associated habitat; material: faeces | place: France | collected 2012 | reverse complement strand
CTCCCTATTTCTTGAAATACAGTATTTTCACTTCCCGAGGGTAGAAATCGAGGGTGTCTTCGAGTGTTATTGTGTCTCCGCTGATAACTTCATAGGCATGTGAGGCAGGTATAGCTTCTGCCAGGTGCTCAAGGTGGGCTGTCTGCCTACGGGATGTGCCGTTGAGTATCACGGTGACCGTCTCGTTGTCCGATTGTCGTGCGAATCCATAAATTCCGTTGTGTATGGTAAATTGCGTCATGGGACCCATACTGACGGCCCGCCGTCCCTTACGGAACTGCAACAGGCGACGAGTATAATCGTAACGGGCGTTTTCGCTGGCAGTGCGTCCTTGCGATGTAAAGGCATTGCGGCCGTCGTCGGGCCATCCACCAGGGAAATCCTGTCGCAGCAATCCATCACCCTGGCTCTTGTTGCTCCAAAGTCCTATCTCGTCGCCATAGTATAATTGGGGAATGCCGCGTGCAAAGAGGAGTATGGCCAATGCTTGTCTGTAACGTGCAGCATCGGCGCTTTGGGCTTCTGTGGCACAGAAGCGGTCGGTGTCGTGATTGCTGAGGAACGTGAGCAGGCAAAGCGGATTTTCGTAAACGCCATCCTGTGCGAAGTAGTCCCAAAGCCGTGCAAAGCCATGGTCCCAGTCGTCGGTCTCCTCGTCGCAGACATGGCCGAGGAGTGCCATGAGCGGAAAGTCCATCACGGTCTTCAGTTCGGTGTTCGTGGCAGAAAGCCTGCTGTCCTTTTGCCAGGGGGCAACGCCGACGTTATAGTTTACCCACGTTTCTCCCACCACATTGTAGCCGGGATATTCGTCTTCGAGCCGGCGGTTCCAACGTGCCATGGCTTCCACATCGCAATAGGGGTAAGTGTCCTGCCGTATGCCGTCGATTCCTGCATATTCCGTCCACCAAATGCTGACCTGCGTGAGATAGTCCATTACCAGCGGATTTCGCTGGTTGAAATCGGGCATCTCGTGGGTGAACCATCCATCGGTGGCAATCTGCCGTTCACGGAAGGTGGCATGCGGGTCTGTCAGGGTTCCTAATTTGTAGTTCGTCTGTACGTATTGGGCGTCAAAGTTGAACCAGTCTTTGCCGGGGAGGTCAGCAAAGAGGAAATTCTCTGCCCCGCAATGGTTGAAGACGAGGTCCATGATGTATTTGATGCCCTGCCGGTGGCAGTTTCCAACAAATTGCCGGAACTCTTCGTTGGTACCTATTCGGGGGTCAACGTGGTAGAAGTCTGTAATGGCATATCCATGGTAGCTGCCTTGGGGCATATCGTTGGTGAGGACGGGGGTGGACCATATGGCGGTGATACCAAGGCTACTGAGGTAATCGAGATGGCTATCCATGCCTGCCAGATCACCGCCATGACGTCCGTAGGGTTCGTGCCGGCCGATAGCGGGATCCTTCATTCCCAAACCGTTGTCGTTGGCGGTGTTTCCGTTGGCGAAGCGGTCGGGGATGAGCAGATACAGTACGTCGGAGGCATCGAAACTTCCATAGCGAAGAGAGGTTCGCTGACGGATTTCGTAGGGCTGTCGCAACACCGTCTTTCCACCTTTTGTCAGTAGGATTTCGAAGGTTTGGGGCTGTGCCCTACGCACATCAAGATAAAGGATGAGATAGTTGGAGCTTTCCGTGCGGACGGTACGTAGAAGTGCGATGTCGCTCGTGTTTTCCAGACGGATGCTGCAATCGGCAATGTTTGTGCCGTGCAAGAGAATCTGGAGTTCGGGGTGCTTCATTCCCGACCACCAGTTTAAGGGATGAACGTGCGTGACGGACGGTGGGGAAGGGGAGGCCGCAGAGGGGTGGGACACTGCCGGCTGTGTGAAGAATATTGCCTGAAGGAGCAGGCATAGAAAGATGATTTTTTTGGAGGCCATTTGTGATGTTTTAATAAAGAATTGCGGCAAATTTACGAACTTTCCCTGTCATTCATTCCATTATAATCTTCCTATCAAGTAAAAATCAAAATATAGTTGATCGTAATACCTTGAGTATCAGCACATTATATTCGTGATGTACGTTTGAATTTATAAATTTGAAATACAGTACCTTTGTCTGCGCAAAAGGATATTCCAGAGGAGGACAGTCAATTTTCTGACAAATAAAATGTGCAATCGTTGTCCTCTTATAGAAAAAAACGTAATTTTGCGTTTCCGAATCCCGAACATAGTCCCCCTCTCTCTCCCGCCGCCGCATATCGGCTTTGCGCCAAGTGGATGGCCTTCGCTGGGGTAAGGACTGAAGGTTATTGGAATATACACACTTTTCTCACACTTGGTATGCAAAAGAAAAATACGTCTGAGACACTGAAGGAACGTACCGCAAGGGGTATGTTCTGGTCCGCCTTCGGAAATGGTGCCCAACAGGCAGTCACCATGCTGACCGGTATCGCCCTTGCGCGCATGCTCGATGTAGAAGACTATGGTATGGTGGCATTGCTGACAGTGTTTACGGTGATAGCTGGGAACATTCAGGAGAGCGGTTTTACTTCAGCATTGGGAGTCCGGCGCGATGTGAAGTCTGAAGATTTCAATGCGGTTTTCTGGTTTTCTGTAGGGGTCAGTGCAATATTGTATGTTTTGCTCTTTTTGGTAGCTCCCTTCATTGCTGATTTCAACCATTGTCCGGAACTGACTTTGTTGGCAAGGGTGGCGTTTGTAGGTTTTTTCATCTCTTCGCTTGGAACGGCGCAGTCTGCATGGCTTTTCCGAAATTTGATGGTTCGCGAGAAGACTTCATCGCAAGTTCTCGCTTCATTTGCAGCAGGCATTGTGGGCCTATCGGCGGCAGCGTGTGGTTGGGGATGTTGGGCTCTTGTGGCGATGGACCTTATGTACAAGACGGCATATACCACTATGCTGTGGGTGTATTCTCCATGGAGGCCATCGTTAAGGGTCAGCTTCAAGCCAATTGCTGAAATGTTTGGCTTCGGTAGCAAGATATTGTTGACAAACATGCTCAATACACTCAATGTGCAGCTTCTACAGGGTGTGCTTGGACATTTTTTTCCGTTGAGGCAGGTGGGATATTATTCGCAAGCCAACAAATGGAGCCTGTTGTCGAATGGCCTGCTTTCGGGTATGGTTTCGTCCGTTGCACAACCTGTTCTGGCAAAGGTGGGCGACAGCCCGGAACGGCAGACAAGGGTTTTCAGAAAAATGTTACGGTTTTCGGCTTTTCTGGCTTTTCCGCTGTTGATGGGTCTTTCCCTCGTTGCTCCCGAGTTCATTCCTTTAGCCATAGGTGAAAAATGGTCGCCGTGTGTTCCGTATCTCATGCTTCTTTCCGTTTCTGCGGCTTTCTCCACGGTGAATGGTGTTTTTACCCATCTGATGGTTTCGTGCGGCCATTCGAATCTTTACCTTCGTACCACGGTCTTGCTGCTGCTGCTACAAGGGTTGCTGATTTTGCTGACAGCGGGAATAGGGAATATGTTCTTGCTGCTGATAGCAATTGCTGTATTGCAACCGTGCTGGACATTGTATCTTGCCTTGACTGTACGTGGGCTCATAGCTGTGGGCATTAAGGAGATGATGGCAGATGTCGTTCCCTTTGTATGTGCAGCCGCCTTTGCCATATTCATTGGGTGGGGAAGTTCTCGGATGGTCTTTATTGACCTTAACTGCCAGGGTTGGTGGAGGTTGCTGCCAATGGCGGTAAAGTGCTGCGCAGCGGTCTGTACCTACTTCATTGTCATGCATTTTGTACACCCCGATGTATATCAGGAAAGTCTGGATTTCATCAAACGGCATCTGGCATCTAAGACGGGGAAGTTTTTCTGAACAGTTTGGACATTTCCTACGCGTATTTTACCTGTTGGTCTGAAAAGACAGACAAAAAGGGGGAACATTTTCGTAGAATCCCACACTTTGTCGTATCTTTGCAAAAAGAATTTATAACCAACGGTCATTTATAAGTTCATGACATCATCCAATGAATATCTCATCACGCTTGTTGGCGCTGGACGTCTGGCCACACAACTTGCAAAAGCATTGCAGGGTGCCGGACACCGTATTGCGAGCATTTACAGCCGTACGTGCCATTCGGCGCACAAACTGCATCGACAGTTGGAGAACAATGGACAGATTGTAGTGACAGACCATTTGGCAGACCTTCCCCAATCAGATGTTTACATCATTGCTGTAACAGACACTGCGCTTGCGGAGGTGCTTTCGGCATGGCCTCTACAAACCAGAGACAAGGTGGTGCTGCACACTGCCGGGAGTTTGTCCATGGATATGCTGAAGTCTGTTTCGAGCCACTATGGAGTGCTTTATCCCATGCAGACGTTCAGCAAGGAAATTCCGGTGGATTTTAAGGATGTCTTTGTCTTTACGGAATCCAACGGTCCCACTTCTCAAAAGGTCGTAAGCGATATTGCCCTCAGCATTTCTGACCATGTTTGTGAGCTTTCTTCTGCAGAGCGCAAACATCTGCATATAGGTGCTGTAGTGGCCTGCAATTTCTCCAATCATTTATACGAAATGGCATTCAACTATCTCTCGGAATATGGCATCCCTTCGGATTGCCTGTTACCACTCATTGATGAAACAGTAGCAAAGTTGCACAGGATGTCGCCTCATAACGGACAGACGGGTCCTGCATGCCGTGGTGACAGGCGTGTGGTGGAAGAACATTTGCAGATGCTTGACGGCCATCCTTCGCTCAAAGAGTTCTATAAAATGTTTTCAGACAGCATAGCAAAAAGTTTTACATAGCACTGTCTTGCCATGCGTTGACGACAATGCTTGCCTGTCCAATTATTTCCTTATAAATTGTCCGATATAATAAGCCTGATATGATTGCGTACGATTTATCAAAAATACAAGCCATGGCGTTCGATGTGGATGGTGTGTTGAGCAGTTCTTTGGTGATGCTCATTTCCGACCAACCTACTCGCACAGCAAACATTAAGGATGGCTATGCGTTGCAGCTTGCCGTAAAAAGAGGTTTCGATATAGCCATAGTTACTGGCGGTCGTTGTGAAAAGGTGCGGGAAAGATATAGAGGACTTGGCATTGAGGACATTTTCATGGGGCAAAGCGTTAAAATAAGTGTGATGGAGGAATGGATGAAGGATAGGAATCTGACTCCTGAGGAAGTGCTTTATATGGGCGATGACATACCCGACTATCAAGTGATGAGATTTGTGGGATGCAGTTGTTGTCCTCATGATGCTGCAGAGGAAATAAAGGAAATAGCCACGTATGTTTCTCCCTATGCAGGAGGGGAGGGCTGTGTCCGTGATGTGGTGCGTCAGGTATTGATGGCGCACGGATGCTGGATGACTGATGACAAGGCATTTGGCTGGTAAGGTAAGGAATGGAAATCAAGGTAAGGATTAATAATCACGGAATCAAATCGTTGTTACACAGCGGTCTTTATAACCCCTCCTATGTTTGAAAATCTGTCCAAATATCATATTATTCTTGCAAGTCAAAGTCCACGGCGGCGTGAGATTCTTGCCCATGTGGGGCTTGCATTTGAAGTTCGCGTCCTTCCTGGTGGCGATGAATCATATCCTGTAGGGATTGCAGGCGAAGAAATAGCCCGGCATATTGCATTGAAGAAGGCGTTGAGATATCGTCGTACTATGGCTCCTGATGAACTGATTATTACTGCAGATACCATTGTATGTATAGATAACAAGGTGCTTGGAAAGCCTTCCGACGAAAATGAAGCTTTTGAAATGCTCAAATTGCTTAGCGGGCGCAGTCACAAGGTCATTACATCTTTTACAGTAACTACGGCGGAACGTTCTGAATGCCAAAGTGTTGTGACCAAAGTTAAATTCGCAGAACTGACAGAAGATATGATTCGACATTACATTACGCATTACAAACCCTATGACAAGGCCGGAGCTTACGGCATACAGGAATGGATAGGATATGTGGGCGTTGAAAGTGTTGAAGGTTCGTTCTTCAATGTGGTCGGTCTGCCTATCCAGCGTCTTTTAAGCGTACTTATGACATTCTGATATCTTCATAGGCAACAAATAATGCGGAATGTCCATTATGTTAAATATAACAGAATTAATAATCTAAAATTATCACTCTCCCTTGAAAACCAATATCGTTCATATAAATACTGTATCCGACCGAAGGGGCGTCTTGTCTTTTCTGGAAAATGGGTCGGTGGGAAGCGGAATCCCCTTTCGTTACGAACGTGTATTCTGGATTTACAATGTACCTGAAGGCGCAGAACGCGGAGGGCATGCCCACAGGACATGCTCAGAATTGTTCATTGCTGTTCATGGAAGTTGTGATATTGAGCTCAACGACGGAATCACCGCTTCTGTCGTGCATCTCTCCAGTCCGGACAAGGCTGTGGAGATACCTGCAATGATGTGGTGCCGGTTATATAATTTTTCCTCTGATTTTGTGGGCCTTTGTTTTGCCTCGCTACACTATACTCCAAGTGGGTATATTCACGACTACAACAAGTATGTGCAAGAAGTTAAATGTTATACTGCAGAAAAGGCTGCAAAGTAGATGTTAAAAGAGAGAGATTCTATAAAGTTGGTATTCCCTAAACAATGAGAGTTTTACCTTATTCTTCTTCATTCTGCACACATTGGGATGCCGCCGTAGCTGGCTCCCGAAATGGGACGTTCCTATTCTTTCGCGGTTTTATGGAGTATCATTCAACTCGATTTCAAGATGCATCTTTAATCTTTATGGACGATAGAGGCAGGATAAAAGGCCTCCTCCCCGCATCGTGGCACAGCGAATGTCAGGAAATTCGAAGTCATGGCGGACTCACATATGGAGGTCTTGTACTTGCGTCGGAAACACATGCCGTTGAAGCGGGAGAAATGTACTCCCTTGCCATGGAATACTATGTCCGCGAATATCACGCCCATCGGCTTGTTGTCCGTCCTGTGCCATATATCTACCATCATCAGCCTTCTGATGATGAACTCTATTGGCTTTTCCGATATGGGGCAAAGCTCTGCGCCTCCGGACTGGCTTCTGTGATAGACCTTTGTTCACCCGGACCTTTAGCAAAACAGAGGAAGCGCTGTTTGAATCATGCATTGAAAAGCAATTTGGAAGTACATGAGGCCTGTATAGAGGATACCACTACATGGAGTGAATATTGGAATGTTCTTACAGAAGTTCTCCAATCGCGTCATGGAGTGAATCCTGTGCACAGCTTGGATGAAATCACCCTCCTCGCCAAACGTTTTCCTGATCATATCAGGTTGAAGGTCGTACGTTATCCTGCAAGTCGTCAGATTATTGCTGGAACTATTTTGTTCCTGTCTTCGCCAGTTGTGCATGTACAGTATATTGCTTCAACTTCTGAGGGGCGTGGCATCGGAGCTCTTGACCTCCTTTTCGTTTCGTTATGTAAAGAATATTCGAGATTGGAGGGTTTCAGATATCTTGACTTCGGAATATCTACGGAAAACGGAGGGCTGGTTCTGAATGAAGGTCTGAATCGTCAGAAAGAGGGTTTTGGAGCACGGTCTGTGGTATACCAAGCATTCGAGATGGAGCTTTAGGCAACATGTGGTCTCCATCTTGTGTGCGTTGTCCATTCCCATTTACGTTTGTAAATTAATGCTACAATTACTATGGTGAAATTTCTTGATTTACAAAAACTTAATAAAAGTTTTGAACCTGAATTGTCCCATGCTATCACCCAGACGGTAGCCTCAGGATGGTATCTTCGGGGCATGGAAACTGCTGCGTTTGAGCACTCTTTTGCGGTATATTGCCATAGGAAGTATTGCGTAGGAACTGCAAACGGACTTGATGCGCTTACGCTTGTTTTAGCGGCCCAGAAAAGGAATGCAGGGTGGCCTGATGGAGCGGAAGTCATTGTGCCTGCCATGACTTTCGTTGCAACCGCACAAGCTGTTGTACGTGCAGGGCTAAATCCGGTGTTTGTGGATGTGGACGACCATGCCTTGCTCGACATTTCTCTTTTCTCAAAAGCAATTACCTCACGCACCCGGGCCGTAATCCCTGTACATCTTTATGGCCAGCTTGCAGATATGTCTAAGATATGGAAAATCGCCTCTTCTGCGGGACTTTTTGTCCTTGAAGATGCCGCACAAGCACACGGCACGGCAGGGAAAGGTCCGAGTCATGCTCTGGCTTTCAGTTTTTATCCTGGTAAGAACCTTGGAGCATTGGGTGATGCTGGGGCTGTCGTGACCGATGATATGGAATTGGCTGAAACTGTCCGTGCAATGGCAAACTATGGTTCACGGAAGAAATATTACCATGAAATGGAAGGAAGCAATTCCCGCATCGATGAACTTCAGGCTGCTATGCTCAATGTCAAGCTGAAACGTCTTGATGCAGACAATGAACGCCGGCGCATCATTGCACAATTATACACTGGAGAATTGCAGAATATAGAGTCACATGTAATTGGATTCAGGCTCCTTCACCCCACGTCTGAAAGTGTCCATCATGTTTACCCCGTTTTCTGCCTTGAACGCGACAAACTCAGAATGCATCTTAAGGCATTGGGGATTGAAACGTTAATCCACTACCCCATTCCACTCCATCAGCAGCCCTGCCTGTCACGGTATAATATCGCTAATATGACCTTTCCGAAGGCGGAATGCATTGCTTCTTCTGTGCTCAGTCTTCCAATGTCTCCCGTCCTTACCGAAGATGAAGTCTGCCAGGTAATACATGCCGTTCAGTCATTTTATGGATTATGAATAAACAACTTACGATAGATGTGCTAATCTGTTCCTTTAACAAGGGTGCAGTGAAGATGGATGTCTCGGTTCTTCCTCCATGTGAGGGCGTGCGTTACATTATCTCATATCAATATACGGATGATCGCTATCTGGATCTTTTGCCGGACAGTATCATCAAGCGCGATGATGTCCGCCTTTTCGCATACCGTGGACAGGCAATGGCATTGGCCACTGCGGACCTGGTGATGTTTGTGGATGATGATACACATATATGCAAAGACGCTTTCGATACCATTCGGAGGGTTTTCAGTGAAAACGAAGGCCTTGACATTGCTTTCTTTCAAGCTTCAAGCTACACAGGACGCCTGTTGAAGCATTATCCCCTCCAATCCTGCGACATTGTCCCACCTCATATCCCTTATCTTGTTTCTACTATAGAAAAAGTATGCCGACGCACAAGTGTTCAAGGACAATTACGCTATGACGAACGCTTTGGACTGGGCACTCAATTTCTGACGTGTGGTGAGGAAGATGTTTGGCTGTATGATGCATTCGTTGCCAATTTGCAAATTCGGTATTTCCCCATTGTAATTGTGGAAACCAACATGATGCTTAAGCAATACATGCTTTATGTTGATGCCGGTGTACAGCGTTCTTATGGCGCTTACCTGTTTTATATCCATCCACATACAGCCTTTTTCCGTTGTCTCGCTTTTGCTTTTAACACTACACGTAAAGGCATGGCACATTTTTTTCCTTTACTCCGTCATATGACTGAGGGCATACGATATATGCGACAGAGTAACGGCTGATCATTTTTGTTATTTTCCATAATTTAATCATCTGAAAACATGAAAATCAATCCTACTCCCCTACTCTCTTCTCTCATCATTTCTGCAGGTCTTTCCGTCCTTGCATGGGGCATTTTTCAGGGTGTTGTCAGTTTTAAGGACCGCGACCGTGTGGTAATCGTCAAGGGACTTTCCGAACGCGAAGTCAAAGCAGATAAAGTGACATGGTCGCTTCAGTATAAAGAACTTGGAAACGACCCTTCTGTGATGTATTCCCTTTTGGAACAGAAAAATCGCATAGTGGTGAATTTTCTTAAGGCAGAAGGGATCACTGACGCTGAAATCAGTCTGAATCCCCCGACAATTTCTGATCGACAGGCGGATAATTACGGAAATGAAATCATGAATTACCGTTATAAGGCTACTTGTATCATTACTGTTACAAGCTCGGATGTGGAAAAAATACGCAGACTCATGCGTCGGCAGGCAGAACTCATGAAGCAGGGCGTTGCCATTGTATGTGAGGAATACGGGGGCAACACGGCTGTTTCCTATGAGTTTACAAGGCTAAACGACATTAAGCCGACCATGGTTGAAGAGGCAACGAAAAACGCCCGTTTGACAGCAGAGAAGTTTGCCGAAGACAGCGGCAGTAAACTCGGAGGCATACGTTCCGCCACCCAAGGACAGTTCTCTATTGAAAACCGTGATAACAATACCCCCTATATCAAACGCATACGAGTGGTAAATACCATTGAATATATGCTTGACTGACCAATCTGTCCAGTACTGATACATATAACCCCATAATGAAATCATGAAAAATATACTCCCTACCATTGCCGTTGCCGGCAGTCTCCTGGCGTCTTGTGGCCACGAAACGACAAACCCACTGACCACGGTGTCCGATGCCAAATACGGCATTGAGCATTATGACCGGATCAGTATAGCACATTATCGCGAAGCATTCGAGCAGGGTATGCAGGCACAGACAGCCCATGTGGAAGCAATTGTTGCCGATACTGCTGCACCGGATTTTCAGAATACCATTGCAGCCTTCGACAGGTCCGGTGATGAGCTCATGCGTACTATGCTCATATTCAGTGCTCTTTCAGGCAGTAACTCCACCGAAGAGATTCGTCAATTGGAAACAGAAATCTATCCTAAGCTTTCTGCCCATAACGATGACCTCTACATGAACAGCAACCTTTTTGTGAAAGTAAAGGAAGTCTACGATAATTTCAAGCGACTTGAAGAAACTGATACTGCAGCCCTGTATCGTCTGGTAAATCACGAACAATACAGCACCACGAAGAAAATCTATCGTGAGTTTGAACAAGCTGGAGCAGCACTTGCACCTGAGGAGCAGAAAAAGCTTCGCGAAATCAATCTAAAACTTAGTGAGTTGGAATTGAAGTTTTCTCAGAATCTTCTTCATGAAACAAACAACACTTGTGTTTTTGTGGAAAATAAGGAGGAACTGGAGGGCCTTTCCAATGCAGACATTGAAGCTGCTGCGCAAATGGCAAAAGAACAGGGAAAGGACGGGCAATATGCGTTCAATATGCAACGCCCTTCATGCTACCCGGTTATGCAAAACTGCCGCAACCGTGAGATTCGTCGTAGGGTTTATGAGGCATATTACGGACGTGGAAACCAACAGAACGAGTGGAACAATGTGAAGATTTCGGAAGAAATCATTGCCCTTCGCATTGAAAAGGCAAAGATTTTCGGGTATGATACAAGTGCGGAGATGATACTCAAGGACCGCATGGCGAAGAATCCCACTGCTGTTTATGCCCTTCTTGATGCAGTATGGAAGCCCGCTGTCAGAAAACTCAGCGAGGAGATAGCCGATATCCGGCAGGAGATGAAGGCCGATGGCATCAACGAAGAGCCCCAAGGATGGGATATTATGTATTATCAGACGAGAGTCAAAGCGAAAAAATTCCATATCGATGAACGCCAAATTTCGGAATACTTCACTACAGAGAACGTGCTGAAAGGCATTTTTCATGTGGCCAGTCAGCTTTATGGACTCCACTTCAAGGAAATCACCTCTGAGGTGCCGGCATACGAACCTTCGGCACAGGCATGGCTCGTTACCGATTCCGAGGGGAAAGACATTGCAATTTTCTATAGCGACTATTATCCCCGCGATGGAAAGGGCGCAGGTGCTTGGATGACTGAATTCCGGCAGCAATCCTATGATGCAGAAGGGAAACGAACGATTCCCATTATTGTCAATGTTTGCAATATGACAAAGCCTGCTTCTGGACAACCTGCGCTCCAAAGTCTTGACAACGTACTCACTATGTTCCATGAATTTGGACATGCCCTGCACTATATGCTCCATGATGTGCATTACAATGCCGTCTATAACTGCGAGCGTGATTTTGTGGAATTACCATCACAGATTAACGAGCATTGGGCACTCCATCCCGAGGTGTTAAAGGTTTACGCCCGCCATTATCGGACTGGTGAGATTATCCCCGATACGCTTGTGGCCAAGATTGATGCTTGCAATAAATATGGTCAGGGATTTGCCACTGTAGAATATCTTGCCGCCTCCTACGTCGATATGGACCTTCATACCCTTTCCGAGATGCCTGAAGACTTCGATATCATGCAGTTTGAAACAACAAAGCTTCAGGGGCGCGGTATTCCCAGCCAGATTTATCCTCGTTACCGTGTTACAAACTTCAGTCATAGTATTGGAGGGGGATATTCTGCAGGATACTATGGTTATCTGTGGAGCGAAGTCCTTGATAGCGATGCTTTTGATGCCTGGCTTGAAAGCGGAGATGTCTACAACAAGGAGGTTGCTACACGTTTCAGGGATAATTGCCTTGCTCCCGGTGGCATCGACGATGGAATGACGATGTACAAACGGTTCCGTGGAAAAGAGCCGCAGATTGATGCCCTTCTGCGTAATCGTGGACTTGCAGCGT
>OBLI01003342.1_pt1 | contig 12423 bp, 12 predicted proteins | sample 1519701 | NCBI WGS metagenome assembly OBLI01 (sample SAMEA3663005, study PRJEB22513) | pig gut metagenome | biome: pig gut; feature: pig-associated habitat; material: faeces | place: France | collected 2012 | reverse complement strand
TGGTTGTTCTTACGTTCTGGCATCCTAGGCGCAGGAGGAGAAATTTTCTTCTTCATTTAGTCCACAAAACCCGCATTTAATGGACTATAAGTATTATAAAAAACACAGGAGCTGTGCTAAAGAAGTGAAATTCGCTTCGTTTAGCAACAGCTCCTTTCTTACTGATTTCAGTCATCATAAACTGATTCTGCTTCCCATTCAAGAATCTTTCCTGTGGAAGCATCGATTTCAAAATCATATTCCATTTCCTCATAAATGACAGAGCCTTCGTAAATCTGTCTTCCATCATCTTCATCCAAATGGATTCGAACATCGGATTCCTGTGCACCCTTCACTTTTGCTAAGACTTTCTTGATCGCAGTGTCTTTACTTACCTTTACATCTGTACGATCCGTTCCAAAATCATCTTCAATCTCCGTATCCTTACTTCTAATGGTTCCATCGGATGCATCAATATCATAATCATATTCTTTATCACCTACATAGAAGTCTACTTCATACTCTTTTGTTCCATCATCTGTCTCCAGCTTAATGCGCATACCACTGACATCGGATTCCTTCACCCCTGCATCTTTAAGAGCAATCTGCTTTGCTTCTTCTTCAGAGATGGCTGACTGCACATTCTTCGTCTCTACTTTTGCTTCTGCTGTCGTAGCAACGCTTTCTGTTCTTGGTTCTTCTCTACTCTCATTCTGATTGCCACACCCCATCATTCCTGCTGCCAGTGCGGTCATTCCTATAAAAACGATCATTTTCTTTTTCATGTTATATTTCCTCCTTCTTAATTACTATACACAGAATAACAAAAAAATATTAAAGTAATATTAGAATTCTTAAATTTCCAAAATAATTGTAAAAGGTCCGTCATTTTCCAGAGATACCTTCATATCCGCACCAAAGATTCCTTTTTCAACGACAGACACCCGCTTTTTACACTCTGAAATAATATACTCATATAATTCCTCTGCCATAGCCGGTCCTCCAGCTTCTATAAAAGATGGACGATTTCCTTTTTTGCAATTTGCATATAAAGTAAATTGAGATACCAATAATAGTTCACCATCCACGTCACGTAAAGATAAATTGGTTTTTCCATTTTCATCTTCAAAAATACGCAAACCAATTAGCTTTTTGATATATTTGTCCGCAATCTCCTTTGTATCAGAATCCGAAACACCGATCAACACCAAAAGACCTTTTCCAATAGCACCGACACAGTGTCCATCTACATTTACTTCTGCATGATTTACTCTTTGAATCAAAAATTTCATTTTCTCTTTCCTCCAATTATTTATTATTATATCATTCTGTAAAAAAATTTGTCTATTTTTTTAAATTTATAGATTTTCACTAGCATATTATGGATTAATTTTATATAATAATCAAGAAAGATTGGAGGTTATTATGAAGTTAATTTCATTTATTGTCCCATGCTATAATTCTCAGGATTATATGGAACACTGTATTGAAACCCTGCTACATGGGGGAGACGAAGTTGAAATCTTGATCGTCAATGATGGTTCTAAGGACCGTACTGCTGAAATTGCAGATTTCTACCAACAGAAGTATCCAACGATCTGTCGTGCTCTTCATCAGGAGAACAAAGGACATGGTGGAGCAGTAAACACGGGAGTCGCACATGCCTCTGGTATCTATACCAAGGTCGTTGACAGCGACGACTGGGTAGATCAAAAATCCTTAGACTTAATTCTTGACAGATTGAGGGAGTTATATCGTCAGGACACGATAATCGATATGGTCCTGGCAAACTATGTATATGAAAAACAAGGACAGAAACACAAAACTGTAATTCAGTACCGACGGGCTATTCCGACAGGAAAGATTTTTGGCTGGGATAAATTAAAACGTTTAAAAATCAACCAATATATTTTAATGCATTCCGTTATTTATCGTACAGGGCTTCTAAAAGAAAGCGGTTTACAGCTTCCAGAGCATACCTTTTATGTAGATAATATTTACGTTTACCAGCCACTTCCATATGTAAAGACCATGTATTATATCGATACTGATTTTTATCGTTACTTTATTGGAAGAGATGATCAGTCTGTCAATGAGAAAAATATGATTGCCCGCATTGATCAGCAGTTATTCGTCAACCGTTGGATGATCGATTACTTTTTCACGGCAAATGTTAATAATAAGTATTTACGACGTTATATGATTCATTACTTAAAGATCATCATGACGGTCTCTACTGTTATTGCGTTAAAATCTAACACAAAAGAAAATCTGCGCAAAAAGCAATCCTTATGGCGCTATTTGTACCGTAAGGACAAAAAGGTATATTATAAAATCCGTCTTGGTGCTATGGGACAGCTGATGAACCTTCCTGGCCGAGGTGGCCGTAAGGCTACGGTTACTCTATATAAGATCAGCCAGAAGATTGTTGGATTCAATTAGGAGGAAACACTATGAGTCAATATGATTATTTAATCGTCGGTTCCGGGCTATTCGGTTCTGTCTTTGCACATGAAGCTTATAAAGCAGGTAAAAGCTGCTGTGTCATTGAAAAGCGAGACCATATTGGAGGCAACATTTATACCGAGGAGAAAGAAGGTATTCAGGTTCATACATATGGTGCCCATATCTTCCATACTTCTGACAAGAAGATTTGGGATTATATTCACCAATTTGCCGATTTTAATCGTTATACCAATTCTCCGGTTGCAAATTACCATGGCAAGATTTATAATATGCCATTTAACATGAACACCTTTAATAAACTGTGGGGTGTCGTTACTCCTGCAGAGGCTAAAGCAAAGATTGAAGAACAGAAAAAAGAATATTACACGGAACATCCACAAAATTTAGAAGAACAGGCTCTGAACCTGGTCGGTAAAGATATTTATGAAACTCTGGTCAAAGGCTATACTCAGAAGCAATGGGGTCAGAAATGCAGTGAACTGCCTGCATTTATCATCAAACGACTACCAGTGCGCTTCACTTATGACAATAATTATTTTAATGACGCGTATCAGGGAATTCCTATTGGCGGGTATACTCAGATTATCGAAAAGATGTTAGCCCATGCAGATGTGCATACGAATACAGACTTTTTTGACCAGAAAGAATACTGGATGAATCAGGCAGATCAGGTTATCTTCACCGGAATGATCGATCAGTATTTTGGTTACCAGCTCGGCCAGTTGGAATATCGAACATTAAACTTTGAGACAAAGGTGTTGGATTGTGATAATTTTCAGGGAAATGCAGTCGTCAATTATACAGCCTATGAGGTTCCATATACGAGAATTATTGAGCATAAACATTTTGAATATGGCACTCAGGATAAGACCGTTATCACTTATGAATATCCTGCAACATGGAATCCTGGAGATGAACCATATTATCCTGTGAATAATACACGCAATAATCAACTATATCTACAGTATAAGGAATTGGCCAAAAAAGAACCAAATGTGATTTTTGGCGGTCGGTTAGGACAATATCAGTATTATGATATGCATCTTGTCATTGCAGAAGCCTTAAAGCTGGCAGAGAAACTTTTATAACTCTCACATATTGAAACGAACAAGCTCCACTGTCATACTATAAATTAAGTATGAAATGGAGCTTATTTTTATGGAGCAAGTGTCCCAATTAATACACCTCGATTATGCGAAAGAACAACAGATAACCGGAAAGAACGTTACCATTGCCTATCTGGATTCTGGAATCACCATGCACCACGACTTTCTAAAACCACACAACCGACTGATTCTGTTCAAAGATTTTGTTAACCATCGCTCGCTTCCTTATGATGACCATGGACATGGGACTCACGTAACCGGCATTGGATCTTCCAGCCGGATAGGAGTTGCCCCTTCTTCTAATATCCTTTCATTAAAGGTATTAAACCGGCAAGGCAACGGAAAAGCACGTAATATCATCCGGTGTTTCCAGTGGATCTTACAATATAAGGATATCTATCAGATTCGCATCGTTAATATTTCCATTGGCATGGAAGCAGATTCTACTCAAACCCATTCCAGGACGCTGCTTCACTGGGTCAATCGCCTATGGGATGCTGGATTGATCGTCTGCATTGCTGCAGGAAATCTGGGTCCTGCGAAAGGTAGTGTTACGATACCTGGAATCAGCAAAAAAATCATTACCGTAGGTGCATCCGATGATCAGTGTCAGGAAGATTATTCCGGCCGAGGTCCCACCAAGGCCTGTATTATCAAACCGGATCTCACTGCTCCCGGCACGGACATTCTCTCTTGCTATGGTTCCTCTCACTATATAAAAAGAAGCGGGACTTCCATGGCAACGCCCATGGTGTCTGGAGCAATCGCACTCTATCTGGAAAAAAATCCCGCTGCTACAAATAAAATGGTAAAACTGAAATTGCGCTCCAGCTGTGATGACCTTGGTTATCCACCAAATCAACAGGGCTGGGGACGAATTAATATACAAAAATTACTAAATGATTAAAAATTTACAACCTCTTCTTTTGGTGGCTTGGCACGTTCCATTCGAAGACCATTCAGCATGATATGTTCGCTGCGATAATGAACTTTTGCAAGCATCATAACCCATTCGCCGTCTTTCACATCCAATGGATCTAATGTATCTGACTTTGCCTTCCCAATATTGCACGGATAAGCAAAGAATGAGATATCATCCTCACAACAGGTCATGATCTTTCGACCGGGATAAACACCAGTGCGTGGCAGACGGTTCGAATGGCGAATCTGAACTTTCATCTGAACAACTTTCCCGTCATATCTCTGTGGGTGCTCCTGCGCATCTACAAACCAGATTCCATATTCTGCATCTTCAATTTCAATTATGTCTTTTGTCACATCAAACGGAAGTAAATCTTCTACTTCAAACTCTTTTCCATCACTTCTTTCAAAGTATACCTGAGACCGGCTGTTAACTGCCATGATCGCACGGCGATAGGTGGCTGCAGGTGTGTGATCATCACATCTGTTAAATACTACCATATCTGCCATTTTGAATTTTTCGATCAATAACGCTCTCATATTTCGCATGTACATATCATATGTGCTGGCATCCACTGTCATGATCGCCTGATAGATTACCCCAGGTGTATCAACAAAAGCATCATATAAGGTCTCTTGCTGCCACATACCGTTAAATTCTACGATGATCATTGTTGGATCATATTTTTTAATACAGGAATTGATCAACTGCGGCGTAAAATCTTCTTCATCCTCGACATACACACAGGCATTGGTCTCAAATTCCTCTTCTCCTTCTTCGCAAGAGATTACCATAATCCTCTCTCCTGCACGAAAATCCGGCTGTCGCAGCGTGTCATTGATAAATGAAGTTTTTCCACTATCTAACAGCCCTGTAAATACATATACTGGAACTTCCATTACTCTCACCTACTTAAATAATTTTGCAATTTCCTCTTCGTTCATTTTAGAACCAATAACACAGATTTTTCCACAAACCTCTGGGGCTCCCTCTCGGATTTCCATTTCTTCTGGCACATAATCGAAATAAATCCATTTTCCATCCTTAGCAGGCACCATTCCCTTGGCACGGAGAACATTCTCCGGAAGCTGTTTCAGAATCTGTTCTATTTCTTCTTTAGTAAATTTCTTGCTTGTTTCCAGACCCCAACTACCAAATACATCATCCGCATGATGGTGGTGATGTTCATGACCACATCCACAATCATGATCATGGTGATGATGTTCATGCTCATGATGGTGCTCATGTTCATGATGATGCTCATGTTCATGATGGTGCTCATGTTCATGATGGTGCTCATGTTCATGATGATGCCCACAAACAGGACATGCATCATCCAACAAATGTGCAGAATGAATATCTGCTCCTTCCATTGTGGAAAGAAGCTTTTTGCCATCCAGCTGATTCCATGGAGTCGTAACGATAAATGCTTCTGGATTCTTTTCCTTTAACAGATCCATGATCTGTTCCAGCTTTTCCTCCTTCATGCTGTCTGTTCTGCTTAAAACAATGGTTCCTGCACTCTCTACCTGATTATTATAAAACTCTCCAAAATTCTTCATATAAGACTTACAGCGTTTTGCATCTGCAACTGTTGTCAGACTGTTGATCGTTACTCCTTCCACTGGTTCCACTGCTTTTACCACGTCAGATAGTTTTCCAACTCCAGATGGTTCAATAACGATACGGTCTGGATGATAAGTATCTACGACCTGCTGCAAGGATTCTTCAAAATCTCCTACTAAAGAGCAGCAGATACATCCAGAATTCATCTCACGAATCTCAATTCCTGCTTCTTTTAAAAAGCCACCATCGATCCCGATTTCTCCAAATTCATTCTCGATTAATACGACCTGTTCTCCTGCATATGCTTCCTTTAACAATTTTTTAATCAATGTTGTCTTTCCAGCACCTAAAAACCCTGAAATAATATCTATTTTTATCATTTTCTATTTCCTCCTAAAAATAAGGTCTTCCAACAGTTAAATTATAGTTTATCACTTTCTTTTGAAAATGGCAAATTTTAAGAATTCTTCTATTCAATCAAAAAATCACAAAAAATATAATTACTGACATCCAAGCCTCTATCCGTAAGCTTTACAATGCCATTTTTACAAATCAGTAAGCCTTCCTTCTCATGTTTTCGAATCACCTGTCCGTAAATTTCCTCCATAGTATGACCAAACTTTTGATAAAAATCCTCAACATTGACCCCTTTTGTCATCCGAAGCCCCAGAAACATAAATTCACCCATCTTATCTTCTTTGGTCAACACTTCTACGTCCTGAGGGGTTCCGTCGAAGCGATATTTGGAAAGCGTCTCTTCATTATGAAACCGTTTCCCTTTAAAGAAGGAAGAAGCACCCAGTCCAACTCCCAGATATTCTCCTCCAGTCCAATAGACACTATTGTGCCTGCATTCATATCCTGGTTTTGCATAATTTGAAATCTCATATCGCTCATATCCATGCGCATGTAGAAATTCTTTTGTCATCTGGTACATCTGACGATCCAGTTCTTCTCCCGGTAATTTTTCTAATAAAATCTCATCTTCATACAAAGGAGTTCCCTCTTCCACAATCAGACTATAAGCAGAAATATGTTCTGGATCCAATCGTACTACCTTCTTAAGCGTCTTTTGATAGCTTTCGATGGTCTGCCCAGGCAAAGCAGACATCAGATCCACATTGATGTTCTCAAATCCCACTTTCCTGGCATCTCGATAATTTCGTTCAAACTGCTCCCACGTATGGATTCTTCCCAGCATCGCCAGCTCCTGATCATCTCCACTTTGAAGCCCTATGCTCAGTCGATTGATTCCGATTCTTTGATACTGTAAAAGTGTTTCTACGGTCAATGTCCCTGGATTGGCCTCCATGGTAATTTCTACATCCTCTGTTAATGTATAATATTCTTTTATGAGAGAAAGCAGCTCTTCCATCTGTTCTACTCTCAATATCGATGGCGTTCCACCGCCAAAAAAAACAGAAATCACCGAAGCTCCACTGGCCCACTGGCTTTTCCATTGTAATTCCTTCTTTAACTCCTGAATATAAGAATTCCTATCCTCCTCCAAACTGGAAAAGGATAGGAAATCACAATACTTACATTTCTGAACACAAAAAGGAATATGAATATATAAGCTTATATCATTTCTAATTTTCATCTAACTTTAATACACTCATAAATGCTTTCTGTGGAATCTCTACATTGCCCACCTGACGCATTCTTCTCTTTCCTTCTTTTTGTTTCTCCAATAATTTCTTTTTACGTGAAATATCTCCGCCATAGCACTTGGCTAATACGTCTTTTCGCATAGCTTTTACGGTTTCTCTGGCGATGATCTTGCTTCCAATGGCTGCCTGAATTGGAATCTCAAATAAATGTCTTGGTATCTCCACTTTCAGCTTTTCGCACATCTTTCTTCCACGTTCATATGCTGTATCCTCATGTACAATGAAGGATAATGCATCCACTTCTTCTTTGTTGATTAAAATATCCAGTTTTACAAGACGGGATTCTTCATATCCCTTCATCTCATAATCAAAGGAAGCATATCCTCTGGAACGTGATTTTAGTGCATCAAAGAAATCATAGATAATCTCATTCAGCGGAAGCTCATACTTTAATAAAGCTCTGGTCTCTTCCATATATTCCATGCTCAGGTATCGTCCACGACGTTCCTGACAAAGCTGCATAATCGCTCCCACGTACTCCGTCGTAACCATAATTTCTGCATTTACGATCGGCTCTTCCATTCTTAAGATCTCAGATGGATCTGGAAGATTCGATGGATTGGTCAGTTCGATCATCTGACCATCTGTTTTATAAACCCGGTATACAACCCCTGGGGCAGTCGTAACCAGATCCAGATTGTATTCTCTCTCCAGACGTTCTTGTACGATTTCCAGATGTAAAAGTCCTAAAAATCCACAACGGAATCCAAAGCCCAGTGCAATGGATGTCTCCGGTTCAAACTGCAACGCTGCATCATTTAACTGAAGCTTTTCAAGAGCATCTCGAAGGTCTGGATACTTAGCACCATCGGCAGGATATAACCCACAAAACACCATTGGATTTACCTTCTTATATCCTGGAAGTGGCTCCTTACATGGCCGACTGGCATCGGTAACGGTATCTCCCACTCTGGTGTCCTTCACATTCTTAAGGCTTGCAGTAATATATCCTACCATGCCTGCAGACAATTCATCACACGGAATAAACTGTCCTGCACCAAAGGTACCAACCTCTACTACCTCTGCTTCTGCACCAGTTGCCATCATACGCATGCGGGTACCTACTTTGATCGTACCTTCCTTGATTCTGGCAAAAATGATAACACCTTTGTAAGAATCATAAAGGCTGTCAAAGATTAACGCCTGCAATGGCCCATCAGGATCTCCTTCTGGTGGTGGAATTACTTCTACGATCTGCTCTAATACATCTTCAATATTAATGCCATTCTTAGCAGAAATCAGCGGTGCATGCTCTGCATCAATGCCAATTACATCTTCTATCTCTTCCTTTACACGTTCTGGCTCCGCACTAGGCAGATCAATCTTATTGATTACCGGCATGATCTCAAGATCATGATCCAACGCCAAATATACATTGGCCAATGTCTGAGCTTCAATTCCCTGAGCAGCATCTACAACAAGAATTGCTCCCTCACAGGCTGCCAGACTTCTAGAAACCTCATAATTAAAATCCACATGTCCCGGCGTATCAATTAAATTAAAAATATATTCTTCTCCATCATTGGCTTTATATACAATTCGAACTGCCTGAGATTTAATCGTAATTCCTCTCTCACGCTCCAAATCCATATTATCCAGAACCTGTGCCTGCATCTCTCTTGATGTTAAAAGTCCTGTCTTTTCGATAATTCTATCTGCCAAAGTTGACTTTCCATGGTCAATATGTGCGATAATACAAAAATTTCGTATTTTACTCTGATCAATGGCTGCCATACCTCTTCCTCCTGTTTCGTATATCAATGCTTTTTTGCATCTTGATTCACTTTTATATTATGACGGAAGCAAGGCAAATTGTCAATTATTTCAGCACCATGGATAACAGCTTTGCCAAAGGTTTCATAGCATTATAAGCCTCAGAAACTGTATTGGTCTGAGCTCCCACCTCTACCAGCATACTTCTTTTTCGGTAATGAAGGTTATATCGATATCCCTTTATATAAACCTTTCTCGTGAATCCCGGATAATTTTCATATGCCTTCTTCTGCATCTGCATGCTAAAAGCCAAATTCCATAACTTATTAGGATTTTTTAAATATGAGATTTCCCCATTGGTAGCCGTCCGGCTCATCCCATTGAAAAACATAATCTGTGCCGTCTTTTTGCCATCAATTTTCGTCACTAGCCTGGTCCCCTGTGCTACTCCATCTCTATGCAAATCGATAATAACCTGAATCTGTGGATACTTTTTCAAGATTCTTTCAATTCCCTGCGCCGCATAATAATATGCCTTGGAACGATCCAATCTTCCAGCTCTTACATCATAGGACGTTGTATCATGATACACGCGAAATCCCATCTTCTTCAATTCCTTTGTAAGCTGTTCTCCTACTCCAGTCACTGTATCGCTTTGTTTTCCAGAACGGCTATCAGCATAAGCTTCACTGCCATGTGTATGAAAAATCAGGATCTGTGGGGATTCCTGGCTATTCAATTGCAGGTTTTTTCGAAATAATTCTCTTCCATCAAGCTCCTGGTCTGTAATCGTTGTAGTACTATCCACCTGAATAAAGTATTTTCGTAAAAAAGAACGACTATATAGCTGTTTTTCCGTAAAGGTGGTGATGGAATTTCCAGATACATTCTTTGCTTCACTGGTTTCATCGTCTTCCGAATACAAAAAGGCAGGAACTGCATTTTCACTGATCAGCTCCTGACTGTTGATACCGTAATTCTCCAAATATCCTAAATATGGTATCATTTCGTTAGATACAATCCTTTTCATAATGCTATAAACTAACTGTATATTGCTCTGATCCTGGTATCCATATTGGGGAAGCATTTCTTTTACTGTATATTTTACAATCTGCACTGTTTGATTCACACAGCCTTCCTTTAAGTCCTGCCTAATCTCTTTTTTCTGAATTCCAATCAATAGTATCGATGTCGTTGCAAGAATCATAAAAAATATACTGCTTATTTTCATCCATTTCTTCTTCATATCCTGCCCTCATTGCTCTTCTCATCCCGCTGATTGATTTCCTCTTCCTATTAATCTATTCTACAGCTTTGATTTTTATGCTTCTTTTCCAATAATCCACTGATTAATTCCTTCTGATATGGTAAAACTAATACGTTTTACCGCTTCATCAATATTTTTTGGCGTAACGAACATTTTCGCAAAGGGCGTATTTACCATTTCATAGGCAAAATGATGGCGTTCTTCTTCCGATATGGCTTCCTGACCCACAAAAGGCTCTAATGCATCATAAATAATTGTAGAAACCCCTATCACAGTAGGTACTCCTATGGCGATTACAGGAATTCCCATGGTCTCTATGTTCATACCTTCCCTATGATTCCCAATGCCTGCTCCTGGCTGTATTCCCGTATCACATATTTGTATTGTGGAATTTAGCCGATTAGAGCTTCTGGCTGACAAGGCATCAATGGCAATTAATACCTCCGGTTTGGTCTCTTTGATAATTCCCCTTAGTATCTGGCTTGTCTCCATGCCAGTCTGAGCCATCACCCCTGGTGCTACACCACGAATATCCCTGGCCTTTTTATAATACCCACGCTTGCGTAAATGACTGGTAATAAACAAGTGCTCAATGACATATGGGCCCAGTGCATCTGGTGTCACATTCCGATTACCAAGTCCTGCTACCAAAACCCTCTTCTTATTCGGCAGCAAAAGATTTAACTGCTCCGCCAAAGCCTCGCTCATTTCCTCATGGTAGCCTTTATCATTTTCCTGCATATCACTACATTCTAATGTGATATAAGTTCCTATCGGTTTTCCCAGCTGTTTACTCCCCTTCTCATTTTCAATCATAATACGGGTTTCTTTGATATGATTATCTGCATCCACTCTAGTTCTCATGTGAATTCCTTCCATCCCGTATTGATGATCCAGATCTTCTTTCAGCTCCAGTGCTAAATCTGTTCTTACTACCATATTTCCTAAACCTCCGTGTTTTAAATAAGGTTAGTATATACAGAAAAATCCATTTTATTTTAAAAAAGCATTGACAAAATATAAAGTTTTTACTACAATTAATGAGTATGTTTTATGCATGGCATATCCGTGTCTCGTCATGTATGATAATTATTACTATAACAATATATAAGAATACATTTGGAGGTGCCCAGATTGGCAAATATTAAATCAGCAAAAAAAAGAATCAAAGTTATTAACACAAAAACACAGAGAAATAAAGCAATCAAAACTAAAGTAAAAACTTACATTAAGAAAGTTGAAGCAGCAGTTGCAGCAAAAGATGCAGCTACCGCTCAGACAGCTTTAACAGCTGCTATCGCAGAAATCAACAAAGCTACTTCTAAAGGAATTTTCCACAAGAATACAGCAGCTAGAAAAGTTTCTAGATTAACAAAAGCAGTTAACAGCATTGCTTAGTCAATATAAATAAAACATACGAAGAAGACAAAGAAAAGTCCCGTCAGCTTTTCTTTGTCTTTTCTTTTTTATCTAAAAAATGAGGGTTTCTTTGACTATGGGATAATGTGTGAGAACGAAATCATTCCGATCAGCAATCAGGCTACGGAGCTTCCAAATCTGATACATGTTTTCCTTTTTTCTACACCATGACAGACGAAAATCTTATCCCTCGTCCAGGGACAAATGGCTATGTAAGCAAGCTTCCAGCCATTTGTCCTTATGGACGACCAAAAGCATCGCTTTTGCCAAAGATTTTCTGCCTGAGAAAACATGTAAGCTCCTTCGCAGATTGCT
>OBLI01003341.1_pt1 | contig 12423 bp, 13 predicted proteins | sample 1519701 | NCBI WGS metagenome assembly OBLI01 (sample SAMEA3663005, study PRJEB22513) | pig gut metagenome | biome: pig gut; feature: pig-associated habitat; material: faeces | place: France | collected 2012 | reverse complement strand
GATTGCATCACGGTCATAGGCTTCTCCCAAGCGGTACAAACGAGTCGCTTTTTTGCTGTTGACAGAGCGAATGGTGGCGTACTTATGATATGGGTTAAGGTCGATTACATATCCGAGCTGTTTCATAACATAGGTAAAAGCTTTGGGATTTGTACTCATCGAAAGTGCTTTATCTATCGCCTCACGCATTAAATTGTATCGAGTCGGCTCGCCGTTCTTTTCCGCAAAGTACAGCTTGCGGGGTGTCTTTCCATTAGGATTTTTAATAACCGTCAAACCGTTTTCTTTGCAAAGCTCATCGGAAATACTGCGCAGTTTCCAGTATGCTCCCTCGTTGCAGTTAAACTTCTTACCGTTCCACATATTCACCGAATTGATGACCAAATGATTGTGATATGTGCCGGTGTTAAAGTGCGTAGCGACCAGCACTTGGTACTGATCGCCCCACATTCTTTTGGCAAGCTCAACGCCCAGCTTGTGTGCAAGTTGCGGTGTAACTTCGCCTGTCTTAAAGCTCTGATATGCGTGATAAGCCACATTACCGACCGTCTTATCAAAGCGTTCTTGTACCGCATTCATCTCGACAAAAGCTGTTTCTGCTGTGCAGTTTACGCCTGTCACATACATTGCTTTTTCTTCACCGATTACGGTTTTTCGCTCGTCGCTTGCGTAGTGAAGTGCCTTGCAAATATCGCTGTAGATCGTCTTGTCCGGGTTTGCCGCATAGCTCAAAACACGGTTGACGCTGTCTGTTGCAGCCCATATTTTTGTTACTGCCACGACGAATCACTTGCACTTTCCGGCTCACCGATTGAGTGATAAGCTTTCAAAAATTTGCTCACAACATCGTTGAAACTTGCATTTACATTGACTTCTGAAAGCGACTTCCAATTGTCACGAAGCGAGGTCAAACCTCGGTAAGCTTCGTAAAATTCCTGTGGCAAGGTTGCCTGAACTTCCTTGCCAAGACCAAGTTTTCTAAGGTAAGCAGAGAGCGAAAGTCCGCATTTTTTAGCGGCAGTTTCCATTTTTCTTTTCTCTCCCTCGGTCACTCGAATATTGATTGCGGTTGTTCTTTGTCTCATATATTTTCATTCCTTTCTCTGTATAATCGGGGTTACAGGGGCGGCAAGTCCCTTTCGGCAATTTGCCGCCGGTTTTGTGAGCTTCAAAGGCAACACAAAACCTATGCTCGCTATCCTTACGGATTGGCATTACCTGTATAGCCTTATATCCACTTTCTCAAAAAGTGACGATAGTGACAGCTGTGACGGCTTTTTCCTATATAGTGGATTTATTGTCATCACCGTCATTGCCGTCACTCTTTTTTAAGTAAATCAGTCGGCTTGTGCCGGTGCGTTTTGTTTTGTACTCGATGTCTTGCGGCTGAAAAACTTCTGAAGAAAATCGAGCAAGCATTTTGGTCACAACATTTGGCGTAATCTCGGTTTCGTTCACCTGCGTTATAAGTTGCGTTGCCGTGCCTCGCCATTCTTTTACTTCCGAAATATAATCAACCAGCCGGAAAATAAACTTCGGTATTTCTTCACGGTGAATATCCTCCATATCCTTTCGCTCGACCAACTCCCACAAGTGACTGCGGTTGTCAAACTTCAAGGTCAGCTCCTGATATGCAATATCTCGACCGGTGGCAAGCAGCGTTCCGGTTTCATTGGCACGGCTGCGCTTCAAAACAAAATTCGTATCTGCCGCACCTGTGATACCGGTGGAGCCTGATACCTCGTTGAATGGGTCGCTAATATCTTTCAGCTTCCTGACGTGATGAACAACCATAACGGCAATGCCGTACTTATCCGCAATATTTTTCAGTGCCGTTACATCGTCGTAGTCGCCTGCGTACATTCCGTTTTTTCCGCCGGTGCTTTTTGAATCTCGCACCTTTTGAAAGGTGTCGATAATGACAAGCTTTGATTTCGGAAAGTCGGAAAGATACTGTTCGATTTGCTGTTCCAAGCCGTTGCCGATTTGAAAACTCGTTGTAGCAATGCGAAGTTCGGGCGGTGCTTCGTCTGTAATTTGATACAGGCGGCTTTGTATTCTTGCGTAAGTATCTTCCAAGCAGAGATAAAGTACATCGCTCTTGTGTGTTTCAAAATCCCACACGTGTTGTCCTCTCGCCACTTGAACACCGAGCCAAAGCATAAGCCAGCTCTTGCCGATTTTACTTGAACCCGAAAGCACGCTGAGTCCTTGCGGTATCAAGCCGTCAACCACAAATAAGGTTTTGCTTATCGGCGTTGACAGCAGCGTGTCCGCATCGATTGTCTTCAACTTTTCAACTTGCATTTTTCACACCTTCTTCCATAACATAGTTGATGACATTGACCTTTGGAATCTTAAAAGCGTTTCCGATTTTGACACCGGAGATATATCCGTTGTTAATCAGGTCGTATGCCAAGTGTCGGCTCACGCCGAGCATTTCTTGAAGTTGAGCTACCGTGACAATATCCGGGTAATCCGGGAACATCATCTTGTAAAGCTCTTTCAATTCTGTTTTTCTCATCTTCTTAACCTCCTTTGTGAGAAAAAAGCTGTACGATGTGTACAGCTATGTACGAGGCAACAGATAGAATGGAGGTCTCTTTCTGTTGCCTTTTCGCCGTGCTGCCCGAATGTCGTTTTTGTTATCCCTGCTCCCCTCTCAGCGGCGTTGCTTCGCTTGAGTCGTCTCCGACTGTCATCGCAAAGTCATATCCCATTCGGACGGTCATTCAATTTTAGAAAATCAAATTTAATAAAATCTTGATTTGCAAATTTATTATAGCTATGTATTGACACAAAGGCAATACTTTTGTATAATGTTCTTTGTAGTGATATAGATTTGCCAATTACTCGAAAATTCTCATTTTCTAAAACGGAGGTCTTGGTAATGAGCGAAAACCTACTCCAAACAGAAGATAAATACAATGCCGTGTACTTTGGATTTGCTCCAAATAGATGGCATATAACAAACGACGAAAAATCTTGCGTTCTTTCCGTGAACGGCGAGTACAATTACTCAAAACTACTTGAGTTGTATAACGCAATCGAGGTCGATAGACGAGAAACGATTGCTTTGGCTGTTACCGGCAAAAAAGAATTTGCTTTATCGGACGGTGAACTTGCTCAAATCAAGCAGGATACTGCCGATACGCTTGCTCGTTTTCGGGCCGTTACACAAAAAATAAATTCTGCATTTAACTTTCTTCCTATGGGCGACAGCAGAGCTTATATCTCACCGATGAACACCGCTTCTGTCTTTTTTTCACCGGGCGAAGGAATTTTGAATTTTCTATATGCTGATTTTGATTCGGCGTATAATGAATGCCTGAATCGCACAAAAAAAGACCTGCCTGACGAGACAAGTCTTGATATATCTTTACTGACCGAAAAAGAAAAGAAATTGTATTATTATTTGGCTTTAACCGAAACGCAAAAACGCTTTAAGCCATTGATAGAAGCGTCGCTGTTTACAGCGGAATTTCCGCCTATTCTGCTTTATTGCTCAAAGCAGGAGTTGATAGACTATTACCGCTACCTTAAAGAAATGCAAAATAATCTGTTGCATTTAATCGAGGCGACATTTGACGAGAATTTTTGCGACGGATTTTTTAATCATCTAACCCATAAAACAAGATTTGCAGGCTACTGCCGTAAGCATGGATTGCCGGCAGAGCAAAAGCGAACGATTGTGCATAGTATCAGCATCATTGATGCTGAACATCAGATAGAAAATGTGCTTGACGGCTATATCGGAAGTGATTTTGATTTGGATATCAAGATGGCTGCCGCTTCGGAGGTTTCTCCGAGTGTTCAAAAGAATTTGGATAAGCTCGGTTTTACTATGCCGGAAATGATTGCCTTGTCTGCAATGCAAGCCGACGAGTACGAAACCTGTATTTGCGAAAGTATTGAACAGCAAATTGAGTTTGAACTGATACAGTTGTTGAAGTCCGACATCGGAATGCGTAAATGCAAACGCTGCGGTAAGTATTTTATTATGAAAGGCAACTATGACACCAATTACTGCGACCGCATTGCCGAGGGTGAAACTCGCAACTGCCAAGACTTAGCCGCACAAGCGAACTATAAAAAGAAAATGGCGGACAATGCCGCCATTCCGTTGTATCAAAAATATTACAAGCGCTATGCCGCCCGTGTTCGTGTAAGGCAGATTAAAGAGCCTGATTTCAAAAAGTGGAAGTATCAGGCGATGACAAAGCGTGACGAATGCTCCGACGGCAAAATAACACTTGCGGAGTTCGAAACATGGCTTGATGCCAGTTTTCCGAATAGGAAGAAGAAAGGATAACAATAAAAATTGTAAAAGCACAGCTGATTCGTCGGCTGTGCTTTTGTGATGTATGTTTTCCAAATAAATACCGATAATTTGCCTTATGAGAAAGTCGGTAAAAATGAGCCAGTGTGCATTGCTGATGAGGTGCCATTTGAGATTCCTGAGAGTTGGGAATGGGTAAGGCTAAAAAATTGTTGTATAGATATTTTTAGCGGTAAATCTCCCAAATACGTAAAAAGTGAAACCGCTTTTCATATCATAGGACAAGCTGCCAATCAAAATACTGGACTAGATTTTTCTCAATGCAAATATACTGATGCTGATTTTTGGAACAGTATGGATGAAAAATATTTCCTTAAAAAATACGATGTTTTGTTGAATACACTCGGAAATGGTACTCTTGGACGTTCTGGAATTGTTACCGATTTACCGTATCCTACATTAACAGATGGGCATTTATTTATATTTCGAACCAACGAAGAAGTTGTAGGTTGGTATTTGTATCTGTATCTACAGTATAGAAAGCCAGAAATAGAAAAATCTGCAAATGGTTCAACAAACCAAACATTTTTGAATCTCACTAAAACAATGGAATGGCTTGTTCCGCTGCCTTCAAAAGATGAACAAATTCGTATTGTTGAAAAATATAAATCCCTGACACCTATATTAGAAGCGTATTCAAGAGCCTATAACAATTGTATTCGCTTAAACGATACATTCCCAGAACTTTTAAAAAAATCTATTCTACAAGAAGCGGTTCAAGGCAAACTTGTTCCCCAAGACCCTACTGATGAACCTGCATCTGTTCTTCTGGAGCGCATTCGTGCGGAAAAAGAACAGCTGATTAAGGATGGAAAAATCAAAAAAGACAAGCATGAATCCGTCATTTTCAGAAGGGATAATTCTCATTATGAAAAGCGAGGCTCAGAAGAGGTCTGCATTGATGAGGAACTACCTTTCGATATACCATCTTCATGGGAGTGGTGTAGAATCGGCTCTCTTTTTCAAGTTAATCCCCGCAATGACATAAGTGATGATACAGATGTTGGTTTTATTCCGATGGCACTTATAAAAGATGGGTTTAGAAATGAACACACTTTTGAAGAGCGAAAATGGAAAAATATTAAATCAGGGTTCACTCATTTTGCGGATGGTGATATAGTTGTGGCAAAAATAACCCCATGTTTTCAAAATAGAAAATCAGCAATTATTTCACAGCTTCCAAGTGGTATTGGTGCAGGGACAACAGAATTACATGTGCTTAGAGATGTCACTTCGATGTTATTTATGCCGTATTTTCTATTGATTTGTAAAACAAATGATTTCATTGAAAATGGAGTTAAAAATTTTAGTGGAACAGCCGGTCAACAGCGTGTCGGTAAGGACTATATATCAAACTATTTCATCCCAATTCCACCTATAAATGAACAAGTGCGCATTGTGGATACTGTAATGAAAACATTCTCAAACATAGATGATTTATATGATTGAGTTCTCATTATGAGAAGTTAGACGGAATCGAACGCTGTATTGAAGATGAGATACCTTTTGAGATTCCGGATGGCTGGGAATGGTGCCGATTAAAAACAGTGGGAATTACTCAAACAGGAAACACCCCATCAAAAGCACATCCCGAATATATTGGCGAGGATATTCCATTTATCACTCCGGGTGACATTCAGAATGGACATATTTTTTACGACAATCAAGCTCTTTCTGTTGAAGGAAAAATGGTTGCCCGTGTTTGTGATAAAGGATCAATACTTCAAGTGTGTATTGGTGGATCTATTGGTAAATCCTCAATCACAGATAAAGAAGTGTGCTTTAATCAGCAAATAAACGTGATTTCTCCGATAATTGTTTATAGCGAATACCTCTATACAATAATACAATCGCCATATTTCATAACAAACATGAAAGAGCAAGCGGGAGGAACTGCAACGCCAATCATAAATCGAGGATTGTGGGATTCATTACTTATCCCTGTTGCACCACTATCAGAACAGTATCGCATCGTTGAAAAACAGAGAGAATTGTTTGATAGGATTACGCTAATTTAATGCAGAATTGTATAATATCTGGCGAAAGGAGGTCTTTCGCTATGATAGATAAAGAAAAATTTGAAAGACACTTGAGAGGTACAAACCTCTCGGAAAACACGATTTCATCATATCTGTTTGCCGTTAAGCAATTTAGTGAACAATATGACGAAGTCACAAAGAAAAACCTTCGTGAGTACAAGGTATGGTTGATTGAAAGCTACAAACCGAAAACGGTCAATTTGAGACTGCGAGCAATCAACTGTTATTTAGAAAGCATAGGTAAAGAAAAATGGAAAATGCCCTTTGTCCGTGTTCAGCAAAAGGCATTTCTCGAAAATGTTATCAGCGAGGCAGATTATGAATATTTCAAAACCTGCCTTAAAAATGATGATGAAATGTTTTGGTATTTTGTCATTCGATTTTTAGCTGCCACCGGTGCAAGAGTAAGTGAACTAATTCAAATCAAGGTCGAGCACATAAAACTCGGCCATCTTGATTTGTACTCAAAAGGCGGCAAACTCAGGAGAATTTATATACCAAATACGCTTAGAGAAGAAGCCCTTTCTTGGTTGAATGAAAACCACCGTGAAAGTGGCTTCATTTTTTTGAACAAATATGGAGACAGAATAACCACTCGTGGTATCTCGGGACAGCTGAAAAAATTGGCTGTAAAGTATGGTATAGACCCTGCTGTTGTTTATCCGCACTCGTTCCGCCATAGGTTTGCAAAAAGCTTTCTCGACCGTTGTAATGACATTGCTTTCCTTGCTGACCTAATGGGACACGAAAGCATAGAAACAACTCGAATATATCTTCGAAAGACAGCAACCGAGCAAAGAGAAATTGTAGATAAAATAGTTGATTGGTAAAGTTAAGGGCATAGGGGTGATCCTTCGTAGCCTCGAAGAGCTGCTCCAGCTCCTCCAGACGGTAATAATCCGCAATATATTTCTGCTTCTTCGGACGCTCCACCTTGTCGGCGGGGTTGTACGGAATGAGGTCCATCTTGACGGCATATTTCAGAGCCTTGTGAATATTGGCGTGCTCATGGATGACCGTGCTGGCAGACACGGTTTTCAGCTCGTACAGATAGAAGCTCTGAATATGCCTGGCCTGAAGCTCGCCCAGCTTGACGCCGGTTTTCCGAAAGTACGGTGCGATTTTTCCCTTTACCATCTGGGTGTAAGAGGAAAAGGTCGTCTTCTCAATCGAATTGCGAACGACCTCCAGCCAAAGCTCCATAAAGTCGGCAAAGAGCATATCGGCGGACAGCTCTCCGTTTGACTTGTGCTCGGCAGGGGGAACATAGGTCTGACGCAGCTCCAGCAGCATTTTCTCCGCGCGCTTTTTGTTGTTCTTAATTGGCAGTCCCGTTGGAAACCACGGCTGCTTTCGTTTGCCGTTGGCGTCCAAATAGCTCAGGACCATATAATAGTAGTCGTTTTTTATTTGCAGGTGTCCCGCTATCATTCATCCATACCTCCTTTTGCTGACAGCGTATGAATGGGCACCCTTTCGGACCGTAACCATTATACGGCCTACTCAGATGCCCGTCCAATGTGTCGTTTCAGTTCAAATCCGTGTCACGCTGCCGGCTGGGGATTGCCCGCCGAGAGAGCGTAGCGGATCACGTTGATTTTCGGAATGCGGTAGGCGTTTCCGATTTTCATGCCGGGGATATACCCGTCGCCAATCAGCTCGTAGGCCAGATGGCGGCTGATTTTCAGCATGGACTGGACCTGGGCAACGTTCACAATGTCGGGGTAGTCCGTGAACATCACCTCGTACATGGCCTGCAGCTCAGTCTTCGTCACCGAAACCACCTCCTCCGTCGTCAACAGTCATGCTGTCATGCCTCGTTTTTCTGCTCTCGGTCAGCCTGTAAAGAATAGAATTGATTTTCATTGTAAAAACTCCTTTCAGCGGGCGTCGCGGTCCAGGCGCTGACGCTCCAAATGTTTGTTGTAAAACTCCATAGCCTTGACAAGCGTCTCGGTCATCTGTTTCATAGAGGTATCCGGTCGGAAATAGCTGCGGAGCTTGTCCACCGGCACCTTTACATATTCCACCTGATTGCCCTTGACTTCGGACATGAGCTGCATCACTGCACTGTCAGTAAACCTCTGCTCCTCGCTCATGCGTCGCAACCGCTGAGCCTGGGACAGCGATGGCGTCACCTCGTCGCAGTCCATAATGGAGAAGAGTGTTTCCTGCTCGGACGGCTGCAGGTACGACAGCTCCACCGCCGGAGTCAGGGCAATCCTTCCGTCATCCACCATCTGAAGGATTTCGGGGATCAGGTTCGTGAGGCGGATATAACGCTGAATCTGCCGTCCGCTATCAGTGTCAGATAATTCATCCCGCGACCACTTCTGGCCAAGTTGGCCAGAAGATTTGCCTTGGTGTTTCAAGGCGTCAAGCTTCATCTTGTATGCGAAGGCCTTCTCCGACGGCAGAATATGCTCCCGCTGCAGGTTGCTGTCCACCATCGTAATGACGGCCTCCTCGTCGGTCAGCTTGCGGATAATCACCGGCATGGTGTCCATCCCCAGCGCCTTGCAGGCCGCCAGCCGCCGGTGGCCGGAAATCAGCTCATACCCGCCGCCCTCATTGGGCCGCGCCAGGGCCGGCGACAGGACGCCGGTATCGGCAATGCTCTTCATCAGCTCCGCCATCTCCGCGTCATTTTTCACCTTGAAGGGGTGGTCCTTGAAGGGCGTCAGCTCCGTAAGCGGAAGCTCCTCCACCTTGGGCTTGCGGGTGTCCGCCCGCTCCCGCTCGGTCATGAACAGCTCATCATAGCCGCTCAGACCCAAATCAATGGTTTGTTCTTTCAATTTCATCATCTCTCTTTCTGCTATAATCAGCGTTCATAATGGTTTTCCTCTCTCGCCGGAGCGTTCTGCTGCCGCAGGGCGCTTTTCTCCCGCTCCGAGAGATAGGGGTCGTTCTCCAGCCGCGCCTCAAATTCGCTCTCCAGAAGCCCCCGGAGCTTCGGGTGGTCCTCGATGATGTCGCAGGCTGTTTTCTTTTTCCTTCGCAGATCGGCCAGCACCGTGGTGCAGGCGGCGCACTGCTTTTTGAGCTCCGCCATACGCTCCGGGTCGGTGCAGTTTCTCTGCTTGTTGCGGACCTTGCTGCGGGTGTCGGTCACCCCGTCGATCTCCGCGTTGACCCGCGCGATATAGCTCTGCAGATCCTGCGGCGTCTCCAGATGCTCCCGCTCCACCAGCGTCATCTCGGCAGTATAGCGGTCCAATCGGCGGCAGGCCTCCCGGCACTCCGCCGACAGCGGTTGATGATATTCCTTTTCGTACAGCGGCGCGATGCCCAGCACGATGGCCACGGCGCGGAAAAAGCTGACGTAGCCAGTGATGTGCGGTGCCTTGAAGTAGAAATCCCGCTTGCGGTAGTACGCCTCCGTGGGCGGGTTTTCTCTTGCGTAGCTCTTGGAGTAGGGTTTCAGAAAGGCGTAATAGCTCTGCGTGACCCGGTAGTCCCGCTGGTTTTCCAGCAGCCGCTCCCTCATGGCTTCCTTTTCGTAGGCGGGGCCGAGCCGGAAGGTGCGGGTACATTTTTTGGAGCGGAAGGGCCGGATGGTGGCGTACTTGTGGTTTGGACCGCACTCGAACTCGTAACCCAATTTACGGAGCACCGTGGTCATCTCCGACCAGCTGCTGCACAGGGTCAGCGCCTTGTCCAGCGCCTGGCGCATCAGATTGAAGCGGGTGGGCTCACCATTCTTCTCGGCGAAGTAGACCGAGCGCGCCGTCTTGTGCCGCTGCGGATTCTGCACCACCGACAGACCGTGCTCCTTACAGATGCGGTCTGACATTTCCCGCAGGGCGTAGTAGACGCCGTATTTGGCCTCCAGCTTGCGCCCGTCCCACATTCCGACGGAGCTCACGACAAAGTGGTTGTGGTAGGTTCCTGTGTTGAAGTGGGTGGCCACCAGTACCTGGTAGCTGTCGCCCCAGAGCCGCCGCGCAGTCTCCAGCCCGATCCGGTGACACTCCGCCGCCGACACCTCGCCGGTCTTGAAGCTTTGGTAGGCGTGGTAGGCCACGTTGCCGCCGGTCTTGCCGAAGCGACGCTGGGTAGCCGACATCTCCTGTGCCGCCGTTTCTGCGCGGCAGTTGACGCCGGTGACAGCGTAGCTCTCCTCTCCCTCGTCCAGGGTTTTGGCCTTGTTGGCGGCGTAGATCAGCACCTGCTCCAGATCGGTCAGCCGGGTTTTCTCCGGATTGCTGCAGTAGTCCACCACGCGGGAAACGCTGTCATGGATCGCCCAGATCTTCGTCACCGCCATCTGCCTCATCCTCCTTTCCGTGGTAGACCGTCAGAAGCAGATCCTCAATCTCCGTCAGCGCGTCGCTGAACGCCGCCATGGAGACCTCGTAGCGGATACCGTCATGCAGCCGCGTCAGCTTCCGGTAGGCCTGCATCAGTTCTTCCTTGGGCGCCTCTCTGACCACCGTGTCCGTCCCCAGGGTGCGGAGATATTCCGACATGTTCATGCCGCATTTCCGCGCCTTTCGGCGGATCAGATTCTTCTCGGTCTTGAAGACGCGCACATTGATTTCCTCCGTACGATTGCGCATATCGTTCACCTCCTTTAGGCGGGGTTACAGGGGCCGGCCCCTTTCGTATCGGCAGATACGGGGGAATTGGGAGCCGGACGGCTACACAAATCCCATGCTCGTTACCCTTACGGATAAAAAGGGCGCGTATAGCCACGGGGATTTCAGCACTGTGATGCTTCATCCTCGTTCACCTCCTTCCGTGACGCAGATGACGGCTGTGACGGTAAAAAGGGAAGCGGGGCGCTACCGTCATTCAAAACCTTCTGTGACGCAAGTCCCTCGTTCCCGGAAGCATCGTCATGACCGTCAGCACCGTCATGCAGCTCCAGGATGAGCAGCCGTGCCGCCGCTGTTTTGCGGTACTCGTAGCTGATCCCCATAGGGAAGAAAACCTCGCTGTAATACCGCGTCAGATACTTGCTGGCGATGTTGGGCTTCAGCTCAGTGTTGCCAACGGCGGCCAGCAGCTCGGTGGCGGTGCCCTGGAATTTACTGTGCTCAAAAAGGAACTCCACGACCTCGTATACGAAATCGGGAATCCGCTCCCGGCGCAGGTCGTCAGCGCTCAGCTCCTCGGTGATCTCCCAGCGGACGCCGCACATCTGCATTTTCAGCTTCTTTTCCTCCACGTCGCGCCCGGTGATGCAGAGGGCGGCGGCGTCCCCGAAGCGCTCCTCCTTACGTAGGATCATCACCGTGTCCGCCACGCCCATAATGCCGGTGGAGCCGGTCATATCGTTGAAGATATTGCTGCTGTCCCGATCCTTCCGGGTGTGGTGCACCAGGAAGATGCAGATACCGTGATTGTCGGCGATCTTCTTCAGGGAGGACAGATCCCGGTAGTCCTGGGCGTAGGCGTTGACCTTCCCGGAGACGTTGTCCCGGATCATCTGCAGCGTGTCGATGAAGATCAGCCCCGTGGAGGGGTAATCCTGCAGCACGGCCTCGATCTGGCTTTCCAGCTCAGAGCCCAGTCGTCCGCAGGAGAAGCCGAAATGCAGGTCCTCCGGCGGCGCTTCGGTCAACTCCTGCATTCGCTGCTGGATGCGCCACTCCCGGTCCTCCAGCGCCAGATACACCACGTCGGTTTTCCGGGTGGGGATGCCCCATACCGGCTCGCCCTTACTGATCTGCAGACAGAGCCAGAGGACCATCCAGCTCTTGCCGATCTTGGAGTCGCCGGCCATGACCGCCAGCCCGTCGGCGAGGATGCCGTCAATGAGCATTCTCGGGTGCGCCAGCGGCTTGTAGTACAGCGTCTCCGCGTCAATCAGTTGAATCTTGTTCATGTGTTTCACCTTCTTTCTTTTTAGGTGGTAAGTTTGTTTTGTGGTTTGCGCCGTCCTTCCGATACGGTTTTTGTGTGCCTGCCCCGGGACCTCCGCAGCGTCGCTCCGCTCATGTCTTCGCAGAGTCATATCTCTTTTGGTGACGGCTATTCAGTTGTCAACGCCTCATGAAAGGCCATCACAGCTGAGAATGAAAATATAGTCTGTGCGTT
>OBLI01003339.1_pt1 | contig 12424 bp, 20 predicted proteins | sample 1519701 | NCBI WGS metagenome assembly OBLI01 (sample SAMEA3663005, study PRJEB22513) | pig gut metagenome | biome: pig gut; feature: pig-associated habitat; material: faeces | place: France | collected 2012 | reverse complement strand
TTTCTTTATTACTTTCTTTTTAGATGCAACCTCAATCTGGCCGTATGTTTTCAAAAAGTTATGTCTTATATACGCACGCGCATGCATGTGTGGAAGAATAATAACAATTCTATAATAGTTTAATATAGTTTACTAAATTTTCTCCCTTGCTTATTAATGCATTAATAAAACGGAATTTTTTCGGTTTTGATGAAATTTTTCGGGGAAAATTTTTCAACTTTTTTCAAAAAATTTTTTAAGCATTTAATTATCAATATTTTACAAAAAAATAAAAATTTTATTATATAAAACATTTTTGTTACATTTTGGTCGATTTGATATAGAGGTGGGCATCTATGATAAATTGGAGATTATTGTCGTATCATGAAATGAAGGAGATTCTCCTCAGCTCTGCGCTAAAAATTTTATTTGACTCAAATAAAAACAGTTTGAATTTTAGGCGTTTTAACGAGTTTTAATCTCTTGGGTGGACAGTTATACCATTTTTCTTCTTAAACTCTCTCTAATGGCAAATAAAATGGCAAATTGGCGATGTTATTGATATGGACTCACAAGATGCAAACTCAAAAAGAACATTTTAATGTTACCTGCTGTTATGAACACTTGTTTTGTTTTTCTGTTTCCTTCCACAATTATATCTCTCGTTTGAGTAATAGTTGCGGAAGGGTTTTGATTTGTCATTTTTGCCACCTTTCAGACGATTTCAGGTACCTTTACATAAAAGATGAGCAATTTATCATCTGGAGAGTTTGAGTGCCTTAGACGGCTTTATTTTGATTTTGTATAGAAATAAAAAAGACACCCTCTTTAAGAGAGTGTCTTTTTGTCAGTCGAGGAAATACTCTTCGTCCCCAATAGTAATTTTTATGACATTGCTGAGGTCTATGAGGAGTGTCTTGATTTGTTCAGACTTTTCAAGACCTGCATTTTCCTGAGTCTTTACGGACGCGTCCTTTCTGATTTTAAACCTGTTAATGGTTTTCATATCTTCTTCGGACGCAGGTTTTTCATCGACATAATAGGAAACTTTCGTTGGAGTTTCATCCTTGAGCGGATAAACTTTGATGTAGAGTTTCCCAGTTTCCTTGTGTCTGACAAGTTTATCTTTGACGACGGTTTCAGCCCAAGGTACAGCCTTTGCCTCAAAGTTACCTTCGATGTTCTTTTCTTTGAGTGCCTCGTTTACTTTTTCGGAATAATTGACACCGAACTCATAGGTGGCTTCAACTTCCTTTTCGACCTTTGCTGTCTCAACAAAACTCCTGCCTTCCTTGCGATAGAAAGGGTTTTCTTTTTTGTTCATCTTGACAGGTTTCCTATATAGCAGGGAAATCCTGTTCTCCTCCGTATTAGATAAAAGTTGAAGGAGGTCATTTTCTGTAATAATTTTCATGTATTTGATTGTTATGAATTATCGAATCTCATTGATTGCTAACTTGCGAAGCACCAGATTATGAATCCTATAAGTGCAATCACAAACAGGAAGCCGAATACTGACTCCCATGCTATGCCTATGCAGACTCCCCCGAATATCAGGGCAAGTAGTTGCCACACGAGCCATCCGAGACCTATGATGAAAGGCAGGATGAGCAGTACCAGAAAGAGTGCGAGCAAAAATTTAAGAATGTCTCCCATAATTTTGTCTTTTTAATTGTTCTTTGATGCAAATGTAATAAAAGAAAATGAGATTTCAAAATGTTTTCGGAGTTTTTGCAGATTTTCTGAACTCTGCGGTTTCGCAGGCAAAGGGAATTTTATTTGACTCAAATAAAATTGGGCGCCCCGTTCTGAGCTATTCTGAACTGACAACAACTTTGATAAAAAAAAAAAGAAACCCGATTGCAAAGCAATCGGGTTTCAAAAAAACAAACTATGGTAAATCAAATGTGGCAATCGTATAAATTAAAAGGAGTGTCGGGTTCTTCTTCCGATATGGTCTTGAGGAGATTGAACTGATATTCTCTCCACTCCGAAGGGGACATCTTTTCGTCGAGTTCGATAGCCCACCAGCCCATTTTGGCTCTTTCGTGCCAGCCGTCCTCTGTCAATATGGAATGGAAAGGAAGGCAACCTTCTTTAATGTATTCCTCTCGTGTCTTTCCGTAGAAATCATCGAGAGCGCATCCGTGCCAGAAGTGTGTTTTTTCGTTGAACATCTTGACAGGCTCTTGGTTGAGATAGAAGTCTCTTATTCCGTTCAGAAGTTCTTTTCTTTGCCTTTGGGCTTCTGCCCTTTCATCCTCAGACCTTTCAGAATCGGTGTAGATAGCATAGAGTTTTTCTTCTTTTTCCTTTATGGAATCGAGCAACCCTGTCCAAGTTTTATATTCGGGAATTGAGCCTCCGAAGATTTCAAGAGCCTTATCATATTCCTTTCCGCTCTCCTCATCAATTTTGGCGAGCATCGCATCGAAATCAACATCGCCTATTGTTGTTTTGTTGTTGAGGGGATCGAAATCTTTTTTCTTGAAGATGAAGTTTGAGAAATCCCACCTTGAGTCTGAATCTCTTGCGTCAATATAATAATCGTACTTGGCGTAATCATTGTAATAGGTAAACACTTTGCACTCGCCATTCTTGTCCACAAAGGTGTGCCTTTCATTATTTGCTCTCTTTTTCAGGTGTTCGGACTCGCTATTGACAATAGTAGCCCCCTCCCATTCTTCTGCAAAGTGGAGAAAATCATATTTTTCTCCGTTGATAACGCCTTTGTGTTTTTCAAAGTCGGCACGGACTTCTTCTGTGATGTTGTGTTCGGTGAAGAAATCTTCATCACACTCACTATAAGGAGCGAGCAAATCTTCTGGATAATGCCCAATCACTAATACTGTAAAATGACTCATTGTTTTGTTTAAGGGAAGCTTTGGTTCTCATTCCCCAATACAAATATAGAAATAAAAATCATAACTACCAAATTTTATTTACAATATTGTGTTATTTTTTTCGAAGTTCTTGGGGTGAGTTCATCGCGGGCGACAAATAATTTTATTTAACTCAAATAAAAATTCTGAAGAGAAATCTCCTCCTGCGATCCACCGGGGTGAACTCGTTGATGTCATCCTGTTAACAATAATTTTATTTGACTCAAATAAAAATTCTGAAGAGAAATCTCCTCCTGTGATCCACCACCAGGGTGAACTCGTTGATGTCATCCTGTTAACAATAATTTTATTTGACTCAAATAAAAATTCTGAAGAGAAATCTCCTCATCTCGTATCAGAATTTCTTTTGTTGAATGAACAAAAAAGAGAACCCTTTTTCGGTAAGGGTTCTCTTTTCAGAGGAAATCGGACATGTACTGAAATCCTTAGAGAATTCAGACGATTACTGATCAAGTTCAGCGTCTATGGCATCAAGGATAAGGTCATCAGAGTCTCCAATTACGCAGTCGATGTCGCAGAGCCAATCACCGTCGTTGTACTCATAGTCATCATCGCCTTTCGTTACGGAATACACTTCGAGGAAATCCTTCCCCTCAACATCCTTTACAGTTCTGACGAGATAAGCGTCTCCGCCTATTCCTCTGACAACTCTCTGATCGAGATGATTTTTATTTTTCATGGTTATTCTGATTTATGATTTCAATTTCTTCTTACTCGGAAATTAAAGACCTGAGCCAGCCCTCTGAAACGATGCAACCTCCGTCATCGGCTGGAGAACAGTTGTCATCATATCCTTCGAGTTCCATAAGTATCTGGTGGTTAGGGAAGTCCACATAAAGGAACCTCTCACTTTCTTCAATCATCTTTTTGATGCTTTCTTTTGTTTTTGCACTAATTTCCATAATAAATCTTTTTATTTGGTTTTAAGTTTTGTTTACTGTAATTTCTGATTTCGTTTTCAAATAAAAATCAAAAAACATTTTGAAAATGTTTATGAAATCTTTTTGAAGATTTTTATTCGAAGTTTTCTTTGATTTTAATTTCAAATTTTTTCGAGAGTTGTAACAAGAATATTCAAATCGAGCGAAGTTACAAAATTTTCGAGCAAAAATGAAAGATTTTCTCCAGGGATTCCACAACAAAGATTGATTTTTTTGATGAGAGAAATGGCTTCGTCATCGGGCATAGTTGCTGTGATATTTTTGATAACGGTCTCATATTTCTTCATCAAACTCGTATTCATAAAAGCAATATCGTTTCTCCCTTCTTTTATTGCATCGACATCGAGATAGATATATCCTCCGTTTTCGGTATTTTCGCCTACATAAAGCACAACTTTGTCTGGCTCGTCCGTGTCATAGACCTTGTACCCGTAGTCAACTTCCACCACTTTCTGTCCTAATGGATTAACATAAGTGGACTTTTCTTTGTTTCTTCCCATAATGTTTGTTTTTTATTATCTGGAAACAAAGGTAAGCAAAATAAATGATATATGCAAGAGTTTAAGCGAAATTTCCAATTATTTTCATGAATGTTTTTCTACCTGGTAATCACCAGAGACGCTTGCCCGTTAATTTTATTTGAGTCAAATAAAATTCTTCTCTGCGATCTGCCCAATAAACAGACCTGTCATCAAATTTATAAAACAAAAAAGACACCCCGCCTAATAAATGGGCAGGATGCCTGAGTTACATATTACGATTGAAGAAACTATTTGTCGAATAACTTATTCTTTCAATGATGCTAAAAAGGATATTCCAAAGGAGTTTAGCAAATTCACTCCATTAGCGGGTGCATTGGTTGAGACCATGAAGTCTGACAGGCACTTGTACATTTTGACTGAAACTGCGCCCCCTTCCTCGGGGATTGTCCCATAGGAAAATGAAACACTGAACCTTTCCGATTTCTCCTCAACATAATAAGGATTTTCTTTTATTTCAATCAGAAGGATGTTGGTGGGGAAACTTTCGATTTCTTTAATAGGTCTGTCGAGATTGAGTAGGTAATCCATGAAGTGTGGTGAGAAATCGTCTTTACACTCATCATATTCTTTCCAGATGTTCTTCAACTTCAACGCCCCAGTTAAATAAGGGAAAGGAATGTCAGTCGATGCTGTCAATGTGAAATGAAAATCACAATCGAGTTTGAAATTTGACAGTTTGAATTTAGAAGGACACAATGAAAGTTTGCTTTTTATGTTTATCAGCAGTTGTGTCGCCTTGTTACCATCCATATAGTCGGAGTGATAAATCCGCATAGTTCTTCCACCCTTTGCATCTTTGGTGATTATGAATATTTTTCCGTCCTTTTTCATAATATTTTTATTTTTATGGTTCAAAATAAAGTTCGATTTTAATTTCACTTTTTTGTTTAAATCTTTTCTGGAAAATTTTTATGGAATATTTTACGAAATCGATATCAAAATATTCAATAATTCTACAGACCGTTTTCTTTGGAATATTTTCTTTCCCAGACATAAAGTCTATTCATCAAATCGTTGAGGTTGCTGCAGTTTCTGCAAACATCATCGAATTTGAGAACTATTTCACACTTCGGGATTTTGGTTTCCTCGATGTCTCCGTACAATATGACATCGTCCCTTGAATTTAGAGCCACACTATGCACATTCAGAGAAAGACTTGAAATCTTTTTCTTTTCTACATTGAATGTGTTCACCTTGTACTTGGGGCAATGTGGGGCATTTATGAGTCCGTGGAGACTTATTGCTTCATTTTTGTTGAGTTTAAGTATCCTTACGGCTTCTGATTTCATCTGCTCCCTGAAAGAGATGTCCTTTTCACATCCCCTTTCCATTATGGCAACCTTTTTTCTTATTTCGTAAGAGGATTTTCTTTCCATATAAATCAGTTTTCGAGTTCAAATCGGTAATCTTCAAGGTCGCCTTTCAGACAAAGGATGAAATCGTCGTCGCTCCAATCGCCGAACAATACACTATCGTCGTCCAGAACATATTCTGATTCCTCAAGAGTTATTCCGAGTTTGAGTTCCTTGTTCATATATTCAACAAGATGAGGTCGCAGCGCGTTGGCAACTGTCTCGTCGGAAAAATCACAGCACTCCACTTCATCAGGCAGTCCGAATGACAGAATATCTTCAACTATTTCCTCGACCTCGATGACATCTCCCCAATCGGTGTGTATTTTTCCATTGTCGTCGATGCGATAATATTTTGCCTCGCTGTTGAGATTTCCCTTCAACAGCAACTCGGCAAGTTGATTTTTGTCGAAATCCTCAGCAAGATTATAAGCATTAAGAGGCTTATATATCAAATCATAATTTCTGTTTCGTTCCGCCCAACTATTGTTGAGTTCCACCATAATTTCACTGCCTTCATCAATCATCTTTTGGATGAGGTTGCGTACAACTTCCTTCTTGATTTTCTTAACATCCTCGCTGGCGCGTTTGTTTTCGGTTTTCATTTCGTTATATTTTTTTGAGTTATCTTTGAATGTGATTATGAATGTTCAGTTCCGTTATAAAATTCACAATATAATGTGATTTATGATTCAGTCCCTGCGAGTGCGCCATTTTCCGTTACGATATTCACAATATATTGCGATTTCGGGATCGGCAGTCATACGCGTACCGTCGTCTGACAGTTCATACGCTTCCGCTTTACCTTTGGAACCCGTTTGGAACATAGAAAGTTTAAGGTAGTTTGTCGCCTTTGCCTTTCTGAGCGCGTCGATGCCCGACTGTGCATTGACGGTTTCACTCACATTCGTTCCGTTATTGTAAGAATAACATATTCTATAAGTTTTCATAACCATTGTTTTTATTTCTATGACAAAGGTAAACATAAAATATGAAACCACCAAACATTTTGTGTGAAATTTTTCATATAACGTGTGAGATGTATCATGAGCGTCGTTGTTAATTTTATTTGACTCAAATAAAAAATGATTCCGAAACATGGTGAGTCGGGCGCGAAAAAAAACTGACATTACACAAAAAATAAGAGGACTTCCTTTTTAGGGGGTTAGAAGTCCTCTTGATGAGTTCGATGTCTCGAACTTTAGATTTTGAACGCCGCGGTCAGAAACCTGGCAGGCAATAAGTAACGATATTAGTTATAATATTTATCCGACCACAAAGATGCTCTTATTTCTCTCTGTATTCTGAAAGGTATATCTTTGTTTATTGATTTGTTCAGTTTGCTTTCGAACAGTTCTCCATAGGCAGGAGATTTTTCAACTCTTTCCTCTACCATTTTGTTTATTGCATCGACATTGCCTGAAAATATACCGAAAGGTATTCTGAAAGAAAAGTTCTTTCCTACTATGGTCATATCGTCATCGAGATTTGTCGTCTGCACATCAGTTGTGGTATCTATCAATCTGTATTGAAGTAAAGAAGGATGCTTTCTTGCGAGTTCTTCATCTTTTTCACTTATCTGCTTTGAATAAAATGAAAACTCGATTTTGTTTTCATCGCTATCGTTTGCTTTTCTTTCGGCGAATATGAAACTCTCCTGATCAAATCTATGTCCGAGATATTCAGCATACTTTTGGGAGATGTTATACAATATGAACGAGTTTTCTTTTTCTCCGTACACACCCTTAACAGGAAAATAAAGAACATTCTCCCCTTTCATAAGGGAAACAAAATCCTTTTTGTGTTCCCTATTGAGATTAACCACATCTTCTTTCGTAAGTTCTCCATTCGCAAGCAAATCCATATCGTACATAGCGTTCTCGGGAGTGATTAACGCAAATGTGGACACTCTGTCATTGAGACCGAGTATAGTCCTCTGTGCTTTCTGTCGTCTTGATGACTCGTTTATGTTTACTGTAATCATATTCTGTCTGTTTTCTTATGCAAATATATGTATTTATTTTCAGATATCCAAATCAAATTTGATTTTGTTTGCTTTGTGTCGTGTGTATGGCGGAGAATGGCACTCAAGAATTTTATTTGAGTCAAATAAAATTGTCTGTGTTCAGGTTTCCAGAGATCTGCCATTTCTCGGAAGTGATATGCAAATAAAAAAGGAGTCCCCCTCAACGGGGAACCCCAACCAAAGAAAAACAAACAAAACAAAAGTACAACAAAAATGAGTTATCTTTTTCTGACTATTGTGAGTGTCTTTATCAGATGTCTTATATCATCTGGTGATTTGTCCACGAGATCTGAAATCTCTGTTCCGTATGTGTAACAATTTTTGACGGTTATACATTCTTCTTGCCTGTGCCTATATTTCCTTTCGTCTCCTGTTATGAACAATGAACAACTATAAGAAAACGGAATGTTGTTTTCGGTATCTTTTTCGAAATGCAATTTGCCGTTTTCATCGACATATTTCTTTTCAAGGTATCCTCCTTTCTTTGTGATGAAAAATCCTAAATCAAATGCACTTATCATTGAGTTATGAGCATTTCTGCCGACAATATATCCTTGATTGGAGTTGTCAATGTCGAAAAAGAAAGTCAGACTATCCGAAATGCAACCTTTCTTTGTCCTATAAACCAATTTACCCCCTTCATCTCTCTTGAACAGATTGCTTATATTGTAAGGCAGATTGTCTATGAAAGCGGACAGAGTTTTTCCAATCTCTTTCTTTTCTTCTGCTGTGAACGGGATACCATATTTCCCTACAAAATTTCCATATTTCATAGTTGAACTTTTATTTTGATACAAATATAAACAAAATTTTCTTATATTGCAAGAAATCAGAAGAAAATTTCTTCGATTGTTACATTGACATCGGAGGAAAGTTTGCTTTCATAATAATATCTGTTCCTCGAACTGAATATGTTTTGAAACGAAAATGGCTTTCTTTTTCTTTGAAGAATGATGATGTCTGCCTCATCGTTTCCTTTTTTGATTTCGATATGAGGGATGCTTTTCGCAAGTTTATTGAGAATATAATTCGGTTCGTCCGAGTATGTCGGCGACACATCCTGATAGTCGTCAACCTTAAATCCCAGGACTCTTATGAACCCTGTGTTGCCTTTAGGTTCTGGAACATCTGCACATACGAGGAATTTTCTTCCCTCTGTTGTCTGAATTATAATTTTCTGCATAGTTTTTTAGTTTATACGTGAAACAATCTCTCCGAAAGCGTCAAGTATCTCGTTATCCTCGTCGAGATCGCTTTCATTGATTTCCCTGACTTCATAATCCCAACTTGAGTATCCGTTTATTTCCATAAACGCTTCGAGTTCATCTCTTGACTCAAAATACTGATTTGAACACAGGCAATCGAAATCGCCCCAATCAATGTTGGTTCCGTCATCGAAATACCTGAAAGGTCTGTAAAATTTCTTTTCCATAATATTATATCATTTGTATTGTTTGTTTTCTGTTGCAAATATAGAAACAAAAATTCATATATCCAAATTTTTTGATGAGTTTTTGATTTATTTTGTTGAGGTGTGTTGGGGAATCGGATGAAGTTTGCAGGTGAAATTTTATTTGACTCAAATAAAATTATAATTTTTTATATAACTGCCTTAGCAGTTATATAAATGCTCGGCGAGATTATGCTCGTCAATCTTAAATTCATAAAAAATTTTTTTTTGATTTTGTTTGGAGGTTTGAAATTTTATGCTTACATTTGCAATAGAAAACAAATGAACAAACAATATGAAAAGGTTAGAGTTAGAACACGAAGTACAGACAAACGAGAGGTTTGTATCTGTTACCGAGCAGACTAAGAATGAAGTTCGCTCAAAAGTAATCAATCGCATAAGAGAAACGGTCATACTGGGTTTAGGTCATTGTGCCACAGGGGACGAAAACCTTGTTCTCGATATGTCTGAACTTTCAAAGAGTGAAATTACTATGCAGACGGAAGTTCAAGATTATCTTTCCGAGGAGACGACACAGGAAACTCGCACGATTGACCGACTTGAAGTTGATTGCAGAGACGGTTTGTGGATTTATGATACGGAAGAAGATGAATATGACGCCAAAGACCTCGATACGGATGTTCTTTTCGGTATAGGCATCATTGTCGATAAGTGGTTTTATAACATCAACCATATGCAACTTATCATACCAGTTCCGTAAATGAAAACGAAAGGACGATGATTGATAATATATAAACAATTTAATATGGAACTAAAACATTACAGATTTAACGGTTTGAATTATTATGTTTCGGCTGTATCAAAGGAAATTGCAGTAATCGTGTGCCTCAAGAACAGGTGGGGAGTTACAGAAAACGACCTCATCGAAGTCGAGAGAATACCTGATGATGCAGAATGGGTAATAAGACAGTTTTAATCCAGTATTTTAATCACTCACTCATAAATTATAAGAACTATGGATGTTTTGCTTGATTGTGTCGAATATAATCCTGGCGATAGGATTTTCGCTGTTGTTCATCTTACGACGAATGAAATTTCTGTTATAAGTTCTCTTGAATCTCACACTTTCGATTATCTCGGTCTCGACGATTGCAGGAATTTGGAAGCGGCTGGAGATTCTGTTATCGTTGTTGATGATGAGGGAGAGAAACATCGTATTATCCGCATAGAATAAACAGCAATAAAGGTTATGGATATGGAAAATAAAACTTATGCTCTTGTGTGCTTCAATGAGGACCGCAATATAGTTTCAATGACAACATCGAAGGATGCCGATAAACTTGTCGCCAAAATGAAAAGTGAATATGAAAGCAAACTTTCCTGTTTTGGAGAAGGCATCGAAATCAGTTGTAATAATTTCCTGAGCGAAAGGAAAATAGCTTACATATTTTACGGGTACGGTTCCTATTTTTGGGAAATAAAGGAAATTGTGAATTTGGACTGACATAATCTCTCATATTTTTATAGGAAAAAGAAATCTTTCGGACTGAACATCCGAGGGGTTTCTTTTTTAGTGAAATATGAATACTTTGTATCATGGTTTCGGTTATAGAGCCAAGAAGGTTGGGTTGCGAAATCCGACTTTTTTGTTTTCAATGAGGGATTTGGTTAAGATGCGGGCAGATCTGGAAATATTTTTTATTTGACTCAAATAAAAAATTCTGTAAATGCTTCCAAGATATTCCCGTATAAAAATAATTTCACATATTTTGTGAAATATTTCACGGAAAATGTTTGGAGAATAAAAATAAAAGCCCTATATTTGCATTAGAAAATAAAACAAACAATATGAAAGAAAGTAAAACAATCGAGGCAATCGTCGTCTGTGGCGGAAGATTGCAGTTGTGGAAAGATTACAGGAACGCAACAAAATTCTATCTGGAAGGGGCTATGTCTTGCGACGGCTCTGAAAAGGAAAGATACAACTCCATATTTTCTATGCTTTATAAGCAGTCAATGAAATTCGGAAGCGGTGTGCTTTATGCAAGTGATGTCTTTGATTTGTGGGCAGATAAGTCGTTGCCTGAATTTATGGTTGCTATGAGCAGGAGAATTTTCTTTGTTTATGAGCAAAACGGAAAGTACAGTTTCTATGCTGACGGATTTGAGGGTAAAACTCAAATTGTCAAGGATGTCCCTTGTGGATGTGAAGAAAGTCTCATAGAATATCCGTCAGACAATCTTCTTGATGTTATGGGAAATATGATGCAAGGCTACATCGAAACGGAAATTATAGGCAAGGAGATAGAAAGGGCTGATGATGAAAACAACATTTCAAAACTCAATCTCAATGCAGAACCTGAAATCTTGGGCGTTTTCAAACTGGATAGAGACAGGTTTCCGTTTGCCTGGAACAATAAAGTTGCTGAACTTATGGAGCAGGGAATGTCAAGGGAAGATGCCGAAGATTCTGTCAACAAAATGGATTTTCAGTTGGAAATCTACTATGAAAAGGATTTTGGTATGTTTGCAGTCGAAAGCGACGCTGTTGAGTGTAGCGCAAACATATATTCTCCATATAACGGAAAGGTTTTGAGAGGCTCTATGGAGTGCGATGATTTTAATTTGCCGAATTATGAGGGTGCATTTATCCATAGAGGTTACTACAACGTTGTAGCGGATTTGGAAGAACTTTCAGGCAAGAGTGCCGATTACATTGTGAACTATATGAAAGAGGGTATGGGAGCTTTCAACACAGATTCAAATTCTGATGCTTTCGCTCATATAGAGGAAGAAGTTCTCGGTATCTTCAAGAATACAACAAGACTGAGTTCTGATTTTCGTTTCCTCGTTACGGACAATCTCGGAGGAAGGGATTATGTGCGGAAATCGTCGGATGCCGACAATACGGCTTCAGATTGCTATATAGATGTCTGGGAACTTTGCTAATGTCAGTATGATAGACTGATAGAACAAATCCGATTTTGGTTTGAATTTGTTTCGCTTGCTCGGAAGGGTGGGCGAAACATTTTTGTTTCATTTTTGCGAAAGTGCCTTGAGGAGAGAGCTTTGATGGGGGATCTAAAAATGAATTTTATTTGAGTCAAATAAAAATAAAGTTTGTTTTTTACTGAAATCTTGAATGAGGGGGTGAAGATGTGCGTCGCGGAGGAGAGGCGTCTGTTTTTGATTTTTATTTGAGTCAAATAAAAAATTAAACCAGAAATCGTCCGAATCGTTGGGAGAGTTCTGGCGGGCGGAGTTTTATTT
>OBLI01003337.1_pt1 | contig 12431 bp, 14 predicted proteins | sample 1519701 | NCBI WGS metagenome assembly OBLI01 (sample SAMEA3663005, study PRJEB22513) | pig gut metagenome | biome: pig gut; feature: pig-associated habitat; material: faeces | place: France | collected 2012 | reverse complement strand
CGCGGGATTATTTTAAAAATATTCGTATATACAAAAAATCTGATAACCCAAAAGGTTATCAGATTGTGATTAGCTAATGAGTTCAAGCACGTTTGAGAGGTGTTGGATAGACTTCTCACGTCCAAGAAGATAGATAGTATCTGGCAACTCTGGTCCGTGCATTTCACCTGAGACGGCAACACGGATTGGCATAAAGAGGTTTTTGCCCTTAATGCCTGTTTCTTTTTGGACTGCCTTGATTTGTGGGAAGATATTGTCCACCACAAAGTCCTCGTCAGAGAGATTTTCCAGTTTTTCCTTGAAGGCAGTAAGCACTGTTGGCACAGTTTCCCCTTTTAGCACCTCGATAGCATCCTTACTCAAGACTGGATAGTCGGAGAAGAAGAGATCTGTCAATGGCACAATCTCGTCAGCTGACTTCATTTGTGGTTGGTAGAGTTTGACCAATTTCTCTGCTTTTTCCTTGTCCTCTAAGCGTCCAGCTTCTGCTAAGAATGGTTCACAAAGAGCAAAAATCGTCTCAAAATCCGCATGCTTGATGTAGTCATTGCTCATCCAGTCCAGTTTTTTCTGATCAAAGGCAGCTGGAGACTTGCTGAGGCGTTTTTCATCAAAGAGCTTGATAAGCTCTTCACGAGAGAAAATCTCGTCCTCACCACCTGGATTCCAACCAAGAAGAGCGATAAAGTTAAAGACTGCTTCTGGCAGATAACCTTTCTTGCGGTAGTCCTCGATGAATTGCAATGTGTTGGTGTCACGTTTTGAGAGTTTTTTACCCGTCTCAGAGTTGATGATAAGAGTCATGTGTCCAAACTCTGGCGCTTCCCATCCCAGTGCTTCATAGACCATGAGCTGTTTTGGTGTGTTTGCGATGTGGTCGTCTCCACGGATAACGTGGGAAATTTCCATGAGGTGGTCGTCCACAACCACGGCAAAGTTATAAGTTGGGTAGCCATCACGCTTTTGGATAACCCAGTCACCACCGATATTGCCACCTTCAAACTCGATGTCGCCCTTAACCATGTCATTCCACTTGTAGATACCCGCTTCATTGACCGCTAGACGCACCGTTGGGGTAATGCCTGCTGCTTCACGCTCAGCGATATAAGCTGCCTTTTCGTCCTCACTCATACCGAGATACTCGTTGATATAGCGAGGAGTTTCGCCCGCTGCTTCCTGACGTTCGCGCTCCGCAGCCAACTCTTCCTCAGTCACATAAGACTTGTAGGCTTTGCCTTCTGCCAAAAGCTGATCAATGTAGCCTTGGTAAAGCTCTAAGCGCTCAGACTGACGATACTTGTCATGCGTTTCTGGGCTTTCATCCCAGTCAATCCCTAACCAACGCAAGTTTTCAAGCTGTGAACGCTCACCGTCCTCCACATGACGTTTGCGGTCTGTATCTTCGATACGAATCACAAAAGTACCGCCATAATGACGGGCATAGAGATAGTTAAACAGTGCCGTACGGGCATTTCCGATATGTAGTAGTCCTGTTGGACTTGGTGCGTAACGCACACGAATTTGCTTAGACATAGCATTCTCCTATACAATTTTCAATCGTTCCTATTATAGCACAAAAATAAGGCAGGGACAAAATTCCCTAGACCTTATTTGTTTTTTCTTGACTTTGCCAAAAATCAGAGCAACAGTTAGCCATCTGACAGAGGTAAAAAGCTCTCTAGGCTGTGGGCAAAGGTTTCAAGATTAAGGCTCTGTACATAAACCTCACCTGTGCCACGGAAGGTATTGACCACACCTTCGCCTGTTCCGATGGATTGGACAAAGCCATTTTCCAAGTGAATGTTGTAATCAAGCTCGGTGCTCCATGCGACAACATGAGCATTGTCAATCGTCATCTCGTCAACATTAAGCTCAATTTTTTTGATAGAGCCAAAGGCATTAGCTAGAAGCGTCCCAACGCCTTCAGTTGTCATGACAAAGAAGCCACCTTGTCCGCCAAAAAGCGCACGACCAACAGACTGACGCTCCATGCGGTATTGAGCAGAGCCATCGAGCGCTAGAAAGGCACCATCGTTGAGGCGATATTGCTTGCTACCTAGCTCTAAGGCAAGGACTTGACCAGGTGTATTTGGAGCAAGGGCGAGCTTGCCATTGTCAGCGTTTGAGACGGCTTGGGTAATCAACATGGACTCGCCCGAAGTCATCGAGCGTCCAATAGCTCCCATGAGCTTACCTAGACCGCTCCCACGACCATTTAGCTTGGTGTTTAGGCTGACGCTAGGCGTGTGGTAAACCATACTGCCACGCTGAATATAAACCTGCTCACCACGCTCAAGCGTCACCTCAACTAGCGGAAATTGCATATTACTGTCAATTGAAAAAGCCATTTCTTATTCTCCTTTTTTGTATCGCTGTTTTGATACAATTATAGCATTTATACAAAAAGTTTGCAAGCCTTTTCAAGGATGATTGCTGCTTTATTAAGCTTTGACCTCACTCATACGTCCTGTGTCAACGTCATAGACCGCTCCAGAAATTTCGACATCATCTGGAATTAGCGGAGATTGTCGCAAGAGCGCCATGTCCTCACGCACACTCTCCTCCACGTCTGTAAAGGGTAGAAAGTCCTTATCATGCACATCAACGCCCAAATCACGCTCAAGCTGTTGTGTAAAGGCGGCATTTTCAAAAGTCTGCGCTCCACAGTCGGTGTGATGGATGACGATAATCTCACGAGTGCCTAGCTGCTGCTGTGAGATAACCAGCGAGCGAATCATATCCTCTGTCACACGCCCGCCAGCATTACGCAGGATATGCGCATCCCCAAGCGCCAATCCTAAGGCTTGCGCCACGTGTAACCTTGAGTCCATGCAGGTCACAATCGCCACACGGGTCTTTGGGTGAATAGGCAAGTGCGCTGTCCCATGCAGGTCAACGTAAGCCTGATTGGCTTTCATAAATTGCTCAAAATATGACATAACTTCTCCTTTAATGTGCAAACACTTTCTTTAAAACATCACTCACGGTTGAAACGCCGATAACCTCAATGCCGTCTGGCAGAGAAAGCCCAGCGAGGGCATTTTTAGGGGCGTAGATTTTTTTGAAGCCTAGTTTTGCCGCTTCGTTGATGCGTTGTTCGATACGATTGACCCGTCTAATCTCACCTGTCAAGCCAATCTCGCCGATAAAGGCGTCCTGCGGATTGGTGGGCTGTTCTTTGTAGCTTGAGGTGATAGCGACAGCAACGGCAAGGTCAATAGCTGGCTCATCCAGCTTGACACCGCCCGCTGACTTGAGGTAGGCATCTTGATTTTGTAATAACAGTCCGCAACGCTTTTCTAAAACCGCCATGATAAGGCTCACTCGGTTAAAGTCAAGCCCTGTCGTTGTCCGCTTGGCATTGCCAAAGACACTAGGCGTTACTAACGCCTGCACCTCAGCAAGGATAGGACGTGTCCCCTCCATAGTCACGACAATAGCAGAGCCTGTCGCCCCATCCAAGCGCTCCTCTAGGAAAACTTCGCTAGGATTGGTCACCTCAACCAGACCCGCCGACTGCATCTCAAAGATGCCGATTTCGTTGGTAGAGCCAAAACGGTTTTTAACCGCTCGTAAAATCCTAAAGGTGTGATGGCGCTCACCCTCAAAGTAGAGCACCGTGTCCACCATGTGCTCTAGCATACGTGGTCCAGCAAGAGTACCTTCTTTGGTCACATGCCCCACGATAAAGGTAGCGATATTGTTGCTCTTAGCAAGTTGCATGAGTTCTGCTGTCACCTCACGCACCTGACTGACCGACCCTTGGACACTGGAAATCTCTGGACTCATAATGGTCTGAATGGAGTCAATAATCAGAAAATCAGGCTGCAATTTCTCTATCTCCGCTCGTATGCTCTGCATATTGGTCTCAGCATAGAGATAAAACGCATTGTCAATATCGCCAAGACGCTCACTACGCAGCTTAATCTGCTCAGCAGACTCCTCACCCGACACATAGAGTACCGTTCCCTTATTTGCCAGCTGAGTAGAGACCTGTAGGAGCAGCGTTGACTTCCCAATCCCAGGGTCTCCTCCGATGAGAACGAGACTGCCTGGAACAACGCCACCGCCTAAGACACGATTAAACTCTTCCATATCGGTCTGTGTGCGGTTGACGTTGATGGAGCTGACCTCACTCAGCTTGATCGGACGAGTTTTCTCACCAGTTAGGCTGACTCTGGCATTTTTGACCTCGGTGACGTCCACTTCCTCCACAAAAGAGGTCCAAGACGAGCAACTGGGACAACGCCCTAGATATTTTGAAGAATGGTAACCACATTCTTGACAAACAAATGTCTTTTTCGTTTTAGCGATGATAAACCTCCTATTTATAAATCTACTGTTATCGTCTCACCATAAGCAATTTCTTTCTGAGAGACAAATTGGCGCATGAGCATACTGTGGGTCACGATGATAACCGTGTCATAGCCACGATACTTTTCCAAGGCGGCTAGAAAACGTTGTTTAACCTGTTCTGCCGTTTCATACCGATAAGACGCATTTTCTGGTAACTTGCCATCATTTTCCCAAAAAGTCTGATAGGCTTTCGCAACCGCTTCTGCTGTATAATTTAAATGTTCTAAATCAGGTCGCCACTCATGAAAGAAAGGCTCAACTAAAAGGTCCAAGCCAGTCTCACGGGCGATATAGGTTGCCGTCTCAAGCGCTCGCGTTATCGAGGATGAGATAATGACGTCAGCCGATTGAAAGCTTTCGCTTTTAGCAAGCTCTCGTGCTAAGTGCCGACCATGTTCGCTCAAAGGTGCCAAATCACGTCCAAAACCACTATAGTTTTCAGGATGCTCACATCCATCTAACATGGAATAGTCTGGTTCAGAATGGCGAACAAAAATGACTCTCATAAAAATCTCCTATTCTACTCGCAAAGCTCACTTAGTTTCCTGTACTTCCAAAACCGCCGGTTCGCACCCCTGTTGCCTCGTCGCCATCCACTAAGAGATAGGGCACAAAGACACCTTGGACAATGCGCTCACCCACCTCAAGGGTAACGGACTGGTCGGTGATATTTTGCATTTGAGCAAAGATATGCCCCTCATTTGCGGGATTGCCATAGTAATCTCCATCAATGACACCCACCGAATTAATCAGAACCAAGCCTTTTTTTCTCGGATTGGACGAGCGGTCGTAGAGATAGAGTACCTCACCAGCTTGCATATAAGCCTTGACGCCTGTTGGCACAAGGACAATCTCACCTGGTTCAATCACCACACGCTCAGCCACTTTCAAATCATAACCAGCCGCATGCGCTGTTTCACGCTTCGGTAGCAACGTCTCATCAGTATAGCTTGACACCAACTCAAAACCACGGATTTTCATCACATTTTTCCTCCAAATATTGTTTCTTTATTATAATCTATTCGTTTGCGAAAAGCAAAATTCTAGGATAATATTGGCTCAAGTCAGACAAGCGACTTGTGACTATGGTATAATGAACAGGATAATAGACTAAATTTAGCAAAGGAAAGAGGAAGAAAATGGCTAAGCAAACTGTTGCAGTCCTAGGACCAGGGTCTTGGGGAACTGCTCTAGCTCAAGTCCTAAACGACAACGGACACGACGTGCGTCTTTGGGGCAATATTCCAGAACAAATCGATGAAATCAATAACCAACACACCAATACCCGCTACTTTAAAGACGTTGTCCTCTCAAGCGACATCAAGGCTTATACCGATTTAAAAGCTGCGCTTGACGGCGTAGACGCGGTTTTATTTGTCGTTCCGACAAAAGTGACACGCCTTGTCGCAAAACAAGTAGCTGAAGTCCTTGACCACAAAGTCACTGTCATGCACGCTTCAAAAGGCTTAGAACCTGGCACACACGAGCGCTTGTCTACTATCCTCGAAGAGGAAATTCCTGAGGACCTACGTAGTGAGATTGTCGTGGTTTCAGGACCAAGCCACGCCGAAGAAACCATTGTGCGTGACATCACTCTCATCACAGCAGCTTCTAAAGACACCGAAGCTGCCAAATACGCTCAAAAGCTCTTTAGCAACAACTACTTCCGCCTCTACACCAATACAGACGTCATCGGAGTTGAGACAGCTGGGGCGCTCAAAAATATCATCGCCGTTGGTGCCGGTGCGCTTCACGGTCTTGGCTACGGTGACAATGCCAAAGCGGCTATCATCACACGTGGATTAGCTGAAATCACCCGTCTAGGTGTCAAGCTAGGGGCTGACCCATTGACTTATAGCGGGCTTTCTGGTGTTGGTGACTTGATTGTCACAGGGACATCTGTTCACTCCCGCAACTGGCGTGCTGGGGACGCTCTTGGACGTGGTGAAAAGCTAGAAGATGTTGAGAAGAATATGGGTATGGTCATCGAAGGAATCTCAACGACCAAGGTTGCCTATGAACTGGCTCAAGACCTAGATGTTTACATGCCAATCACTACAGCTATCTACCGTGGTATCTACGAGGGCGCTGACATTCGTGAGAGTATCCTCAGTATGATGACCAATGAGCTGCGTGCTGAAAACGAATGGCGATAGGTCTAGCCTTTTGCTTTCCAATATGATAAAATGTAGTAAATACGCTTACATATAGAAGGGAAAAGTTATGACTAAAGTAAGAAAAGCAGTTATCCCAGCGGCAGGACTTGGGACACGTTTCTTGCCAGCTACCAAGGCACTCGCTAAAGAAATGTTGCCTATCGTTGACAAACCAACCATTCAATTCATCGTTGAAGAGGCTCTAAAATCTGGTATCGAGGACATCCTTGTCGTTACAGGGAAGTCAAAACGCTCTATCGAGGACCACTTTGACTCAAACTTTGAGTTAGAATACAACCTCAAAGAAAAGGGCAAACACGATCTTTTAAAACTGGTTGATGAGACAACAGGGATTCGTCTACATTTCATCCGTCAGAGCCACCCACGTGGACTTGGTGACGCTGTTTTGCAAGCCAAAGCCTTTGTTGGCAACGAACCGTTTGTTGTTATGCTTGGTGATGACCTCATGGATATCACCAATCCAAAGGCAACACCGCTGACTAAACAGCTCATCAACGACTATGAAAAAACGCACGCTTCAACCATCGCTGTCATGGAAGTCCCTCATGAGGACGTGTCTAGCTACGGCGTGATTGCACCTCAAGGTGAAGGCGAACACGGGCTTTACAGTGTGGAAACCTTCGTTGAAAAGCCAGCTCCAGAAGACGCACCTAGTGACCTTGCCATTATTGGACGCTATCTCTTGACACCTGAGATTTTTGCTATCCTTGAGACACAAGAACCAGGCGCAGGCAATGAAATCCAGCTGACAGACGCTATTGACACGCTCAATAAAACACAACGTGTCTTTGCCCGTCAGTTCACAGGTGACCGCTATGATGTGGGCGATAAGTTTGGCTTCTTAAAGACAACCATTGACTATGCCCTACAGCACCCACAAGTCAAAAACGAGATGAAAGACTATCTCATCACTCTTGGTAAAGAGCTGGAACAAGCTGAACCAAAAACTAAAGACTAAAAATTAAAAGAAGAGAACGCTGTTCTCTTCTTTTTTTATTTAAGCTAAAGCAAGAAAAACCAAAATCACTACAATCAACACATAAAGACCAGCGGCTAGGGCGCGGTATTTTTTACTAAAAAGATTTGGCTCAAGTAGCGTTGGCAAGGAAACAGCCATCAAGGCTCCACCAAGAAGCCCACCAAGGTGACCAGCAAGACTAATCCCTGGTGTAAAGAGGTTAAAAATCAAGTTAATAGCAATCAAGGCTTGATAAGAACGTCCCAGTTGCTTGAGCTGGACATTGTAACCATAGTAGCCAACCAAAATCACTGCTGCAAAAAGACCAAAGATAGAGGTTGATGCTCCAGCAGCCACGACATTTGGCGTGAAAAACAAGGTCACAGCATTTCCCATGATACCTGACAAGACGTAAAGGAGCAAGAATCGGCGTGACCCCCAAATGGTCTCCGCCATCTGCCCTAAAAAGTAAACGGTCAGCATATTGATGAGAAAATGCTCCCAGCCAAAGTGGACAAAGACGGGCGTAACCAAGCGCCAGAGCTGAATGGGACTTGCCTTGACCAGCTCACCATACATCCCCCCAAACTGGATACCTGCTATACTGGTCTCCGCATAGCTGCCATAGGTCAGCTGCATAGCAAGAAAAATAAGCGTCGTCAGTACCAAGATAAGCATGGTAACAGGGTATTTTTTGAACTCTCTCATCGCACAAAAACCTCTCTCACAGCCACATCATGACTTTCCTCCTCAAAGCTATAGCGCTGAAAATCATAAATCGTACTCACCGTAGCTCCACAAAAATCAGCCAAGTAACGGTCATAATAACCGGCTCCATAGCCGACACGAAAGCCTTTGTCATTAAAGGCAACCCCTGGCACATGAATGAGATCAATCTTATCCTTAGGAAAAGCGAGCTCGCTTTTTGGCTCTAAAAGCCCAAAGTTCGTCCTCATCAGCTCTTCTTTCTTATACTCACCAAAAATCATGCGTCCTTTGGGATAGGTCTTTGGGATCAGCACCGTCTTACCATCTGCAATCACCTGCTCAATCAAAGGCAGCGTCGCAAACTCATGCCCAAAAGCCATATAAGTAGCAATGACTTGAGCGTCCTTGTAAGAGGAACTCTTTGTCACATCCAAGAGCAACTCCTCATCACGCTGCGCTTTTAGCTGCTTATCCTGCTCTGCCATTTTGGCAATTATCATTTTTCGTATCTCTTTTTTTTTTTCCATAATCCTATCATATCAAAAAATAGCTTTTTATGCTTTTATTAAGGTTTTTAAGAAATCTTTAAGCTTACTCACATATAATTAAAACATCCTAATTAAAGCGGTTGTACAACCGTTTTGGAGGATACTCTCTCCTAAATTATTTTCCTTTTTCATAATCCTAGCTTTTATCAGATTGTTAGGATAAATCTCCTAAAAAGGCGCCCCTCCCAAGGCGCCTTTTCCTTTTTGTCTAATTGGCTTTATAGTTAAAAAAACGGCTGATTGCATTGACACCAAAGCTTATAGCCTTTTCATCTGGTGACATTTTAGGGTGGTGTAGAGCATAAGGGCTATTGACACCTAACCAAAACATGACACCTGGCACTTGGTGTAAGAGATAGCCAAAGTCCTCGCCTGTCATGGCTGGCAAACAATCCACCAGTGTGACCTCCTCGTCCTTGTCAAAGAAAGCCATCAATTCAGCTGCTAACTCAGGATTATTTTCCACAGGAAGATAGCCACCTTGCTTGAGGTTAACCTCAACACTGAGCCCAAAGGACTTGGCAATGCCGTCAGCAAGGTCACGAAGTCGCTGCTGGATGAGGAGACTCATCTCCTGCGTCAGCGTGCGCACGGTGCCGTGAAGGGTCGCTGTCTCTGCGATGACATTGTTGGTCGTTCCTGCGTGCATAGAGCCAAAAGTCACCACCCCACCCTCAATAGGGTCGACATTGCGACTGACGATAGTCTGAGCCTGCGTGACAAAGTAAGAGGCAGCAACCAAGGCGTCATTTGCCTCGTGTGGGAAAGCAGCGTGTCCGCCCTTTCCTGTAAAGGTGATAAAGACCTCACAAGTACCTGCAAATAAAGTGCCTGTATTGGTGGCGATAGTCCCTACAGGAAAGTCTGGTCGCACGTGCAAGCCATAAAAGACATCTGGCAGCCAATCACCAAAAGCTCCGTCTTGATACATAAGCATGCCACCAGCTTCATTTTCCTCCGCCGGTTGAAATAAAAAGAGGAGACTGTTCTTAGGCTGTGTTGCTGTCATTTTTTCCAGCAAACCAAGCGCCACGGTCATGTGAATGTCATGTCCACAAGCGTGCATACGCCCTTCGTGCTGACTTGAAAAAGGCAGCCCTGTCTGCTCTACAACTGGCAATCCGTCAATATCAGTGCGCCAGCCAATGGTTTTTTCTGGCGCAGTCCCTTTGATAAAGACCAGAATACCAGTCCGCCAAGTGCGGTACTGGGTAAAAGGCTTGTCCTTAACTAGCGTCTCTATCTGGTCTAGCAAGTAAGCCTGCGTCTCAAACTCCTCCAAGCCAATCTCAGGAATCTGGTGCAAGCTTCTGCGTATTTGAATCAAGTCTAGTGTCATCTTCTCCTCCTTGTCATCACAACTAGTCTAAAGGTCTAAAACGCTTGTTTTAGACCCATTAGCATTAGAGTTGGCGCAGCGCCTCTTCGAGGGCTGTTTTTTGCTGTGTCTTTTCATCAATGGTCTTGATGATACGAGCGGGCACACCTGCGACAACCACATTTTCAGGGACATCCTGAGTCACGATAGCTCCTGCTGCAATAACAGCGTTATCGCCCACTTGAACCCCCTCGATAACAACGGCGTTGGCTCCGACAAGGACATTGTCTCCGATACGAACAGGCTCAGCGGACGCTGGCTCAATCACACCGGCAAGCACTGCACCTGCTCCGATGTGGCTATTTTTCCCGACAATGGCACGCCCACCAAGGACAGCACCCATATCAATCATGGTACCGCTGCCGATTTCAGCACCGATATTGATCACAGCGCCCATCATCACAACAGCGTTGTCCTCGATAGTGACTTGGTCACGGATAATCGCACCTGGCTCGATTCTAGCGTTGATGTTGCGTGTATCAAGCAAAGGAACAGCAGAGTTGCGCCCATCCTGCTCGACGACATAGTCTTTGTTTTCCGTCAAGTTAGCAAGCAAAGGCTCAACATCTTTCCAATCACCAAAGAGGACATTGCTAAGCTTAGTCACGCTGTCTGGAACGCTACTAGCCAACTCCCCCTCAAAGGTCACCTTAACCAGTGTTTTTTTCGGACTATTTGCAATAAAGGCAATAATCTCTTGTGCCGACATTTTCTGTGCTGTCATAAAGTCATCTCCAATCGTTTTTTTCTATTATAACAGAATTTTCCAAATATTGTAGTCTTAATTCTCATAAAAGCGTATTCTAGGCAAAATATCAACCTCAATAAAAGAACTCTAGTTTTCTAACTAGAGTCCTCTTTTTATTTCAGCTTGTCCTTAATGCTGTCAACGACACCTTCTACTGTTTCTTTGGCGTCATCCGCCAGCTCTTTGCCTTTAGCAATTGTCTTGTCAACAAAGCCTTCGGCTTCTAACTTTTTGTCACCAGTCACCTTGCCTACTTTTTCTTTTAAGCTACCAGCGGCTTGGTCCAGTTTGGCTTTTAATTTTTCTTCTGACATAGGAATGCCTCCTTTTGTGATATGCTCTATCATCTCACTTTTTGAAAGCGTTGTCAAATATTATGTGTTTTCTAGTAAAAAAGCCTCTATGAACACTAACTTTTAGCATGCGTTCATAGAGACTTGTATGTTATTTGTTTTTTAAAGCTTCAACAAGCGCTTCAGTTTGTTTTTCTGTATGCACAGCAACATTAGTGTTGTCGTATCTTTTTTGAATTAAGGCTTCTATCTCTTGCTTACATGCAGCTAAATTTTCCTTTTCAAAAACTACTACACTAATATCATATGAGCCACCAGATGTTAGTTGAAGAGACATAATCGTTTGAAAAGAACTAAGCACGGTTATAGCACCATAAATGGTTATCAATACTCCTGCAAAAAGGGAACTTTTGAAACTACTCAATCCAATTAGGATAAAAATTATTCCCCAAATGAAAGATTTCAAATCAAGTTTAAAGGACTCGTCAACACTTGAAACTTGATTAACTGGGATAGATTTATTGCGAACACCAAGTGGAATCACTTTTAAAATAGAGTTGGGATTAGCCACTTTTATAAAATCTCCTGCTAACTCAACGGTTGCTTTCATGTAAAATGTTAAATATGATGTAATAAATTCTTTTTTCATTAGTTTTACCTTACCTTATTGATTTTTTTAATTATTGCAATGCTGAACTCATTTGTGCTACATACGCATTTAGCTCATCACGATAATCTTTTAAAAATTGAACCAAATCCGATTTCCCAACGATAGGCGACTTTCTCATAGCGCCGTAGGCTTGTTTTTGTTGCGCAATGCCTTCTTCAACGCCGTCTCTCATTGACTGGAATGTCGTAGCATCTGTGAGACCATATTGTGCCATAGCTGCTTCGTAATTGCTCAAATACTCATTGGCGATTAACTGATACATTGTGAGATAGTCATCATAGGTTGCGATACTCTCGATTGTAGCATCCGAAGTATCTACTGGATTAAAACTACTCACCACAGTCGTGCTACTCTCTGCCGTCGTACTTTCAGCTGTTGAAGAACTACTAGATGTACTGCTAGACGTAGATGACTCCTCCGTACTACTTGAAGAACTCGAAGAAGTGGCTGTCACTTTTGTTTCTTCTTGTGTATTGGATGAGATACCTCTTAGCTTATCACCAACAAAGGCAAGTAAGGCAATAACCAATATCCAAAACCAGATGCGTTTATAGATTGGTTTTTTTGGCGATTTCCCATTTTCAGCCATAAAATT
>OBLI01003336.1_pt1 | contig 12431 bp, 9 predicted proteins | sample 1519701 | NCBI WGS metagenome assembly OBLI01 (sample SAMEA3663005, study PRJEB22513) | pig gut metagenome | biome: pig gut; feature: pig-associated habitat; material: faeces | place: France | collected 2012 | reverse complement strand
TGCAACTGAATTGCAAAAACACACGCCCCATCAGGTGACAGATAGCGCAAGCAATAAAAAAACCGATTTAATTGGTGTTTCCGTTCGCCCTCTCGTGGCAAGTGGCTTTTCCGAAGCCAAAACTATCGTCTTAACTTCTTTAACTTCTTAACTCCTTGACTTCAATGAAAAAATCTCCTTAACTTCTGAGAAAAAATTCTTCTTCATTTTTGGATTAGTGGGCTTCGAGCCAGTTGGGGGCGGAGGCGTAGGAGGCGGTGAGGCGGACGTTGCCGTGGTAGGCGTTTTCCATTTCCTCCACCACTATCTTTTGCACCTTCTCCAGCTCGGCGGGCAGCACGTCGAAGTTCAATTCATCGTGCACTTGCAGAATCATCTTCGATTTGATGCCTTCCTGCTCAAAACGGCGGTCGATGGCAATCATCGCAATCTTTATCACATCGGCGGCGGTGCCTTGGATTGGGGCGTTCACGGCGTTGCGTTCGCTGAACTGGCGCACCACGGCGTTGCGTGAATTGATTTCGGGCAACATACGGCGGCGGCCATACAGCGTGGTGACATAGCCCTTTTCCTTCGCCTGCGCCACACTGCGATCGATATACGCCTTCACGCTTGGGAATGTGGCGAAATAGCCGTCGATGAGTTGCTTCGACTCGGCGCGTGGAATGTTGAGGCGTTCCGACAATCCGAACGACGAAATGCCGTAAAGAATACCGAAGTTGGCGGTTTTTGCCTTTCGGCGCTCATCGGCTGTGACCTCTTCAAGAGGCTTATGGTAAATTTTCGCCGCCGTGATGGCGTGAATATCGTGGCCGTGACGGAAAGCATCGAGCATGATTTCGTCGTGGCTGAAATCCGCCACCAGGCGAAGTTCGATTTGCGAATAGTCGGCGCTGAAGAACACATTGCCCTCGGCAGGGATAAACGCCTTGCGGATTTCGCGGCCCATATCGTCGCGCACCGGGATGTTTTGCAAATTCGGATTGGTCGACGACAGGCGGCCTGTGGCGGTCACGGTTTGGTTGTAAGTGGTGTGAATGCGCCCTGTGCGATGATTGATAAGCTGTGGCAATGCCTTCACATAGGTGGAGAGCATCTTGCGTATGCCACGCAGTTCCAAAATCTTATCCACAAGAGGGTGACGGTCGCGCAACTTCACCAGCACCTCCTCGGTGGTGGAGTATTGCCCCGTCTTGGTCTTTTTCGCCTTGTCGTCGAGGTGCAGACGGTCGAACAGCACTTCACCCACCTGTGCAGGCGATGCGGTGTTGAAATGCACGCCAGCGGCCTCGAAGCACTCTTGCTCCAGTTTTTCCATCTTGGCGGTCAGCACCTCGCCATATTCGTTGAGTGCCTTCACATCGATGCGCGCGCCTGCCATTTCCATCTTGGCAAGCACCTTCACCAGCGGCAACTCAATGTCGGTGAGCAAGTGCGTCATATCGTTTTCCTCCAGCAGGCGTTTCTCCACATCGGGCAAGGCGAGAATAATGTCGGCTTGCTCGCACGCCACCGGGGTGAGTCTTTCTGGATTCACCTCAAATATCTTTTTCTGCCCACGTCCTTTCGGACCGAGGTACGATTCGGGGGCAATCACCTCGTAGTCGAGCAACTCCTGCGCCACCTGCGCAATGCTGTGCCCACGTTCTGGCTGAAGCAGATAGTGCGCCACCGAGGTGTCGAAATATGGGGCGGTGAAATTCACGCCTTTCTCGTGGAGCATCACCATGTCGCGCTTCACATCGTTGGAGCAGATGGTCACGTCGCTTTCGTAGAGCGGCTTCACCGAGTCAATCATCATGCCGAATCCGTCCATCGCCAAATATGCGCCCTTATGGGGTTCGGGGCAGATGGCGAAGCCGAGGATATTGGCATTCATCGCCTCGTCGCCCACCGACACGATATGCACCGCCACGCGCTCCTTGTCGAGCAGCGATTGCACATAGGCGGCGGCCTCGTCGAAGTCGGCAATTAAGCGGAAGTCACAGTCATAACTTTTGATAGTCTTTGCCGTGGTTTGGGGTGCGACAGGTGCGGTATCGCCAAAGAGCGAACCTTGCATACCGCTTTCGGGCAATGGCTGCACTGTGCCTTCAAGTCCCACATTCGCCTCGCCTTGGTCGATAATGCGCTTGGTGAGTGTGCGGAACTCCAGTTCGTTGAACACCTTGCGCAGTGCCACAAAATCCACAGGCACACGCTTCAGTGCTTCCTCGTCCCAATCGAGTGGCACATCGGTCTTGATGGTAGCAAGGTGCTTCGACAGCCTGATTTGCTCGGCATTATTTTCCACCTTCGCCTTCAATGCGCCTTTCAGTTCATCGGTGTGGCTCAACAGGTTTTCAATGGAGCCGAACTGCTGAATGAGTTTTTCCGCCGTTTTCGGACCCACGCCGGGGCAGCCGGGAATGTTGTCGGCAGAGTCGCCCATCAGTCCGAGCAGGTCAATCACCTGAATAGGGTCGGTCAAACCGTACTTCTCCTTCACCTCTTCCACGCCCATGATTTCATTTTTACCGGGGTTGTATATTTTCGTGCAGTCGTTCACCAGCTGCCCAAAATCCTTGTCACCCGTCACCATATAGGTTTCGAAACCGTGTTGGCAGGCGATTTTTGAGAGCGAGCCAATCACATCGTCGGCCTCGTAGCCCTCTTTCACAAACACCGGGATGCGATACGCCTCCAGTATGCGCTTGATATACGGCACCGCCACCCTGATGCCCTCTGGCGTCTCGTCGCGGTTGGCTTTATACAGTTCGTATTCCTCGTGGCGGAAGGTCTTTCCGCCTGGGTCGAAGCACACGGCTATGTGGGTGGGCGTTTCGCGCTTTAAAAGGTCTTGCAGAATGTTCACAAAACCGAACACCGCCGAGGTGTCGATGCCTCCGCTCGAAAAGCGTGGATTGCGCATAAGCGCATAATATGCTCTGAAAATCAACGCGTATGCGTCGAGAACGAAAAGTCGTTTTTTGTCGCTCATCATTAAAAACGTTGTTTATTGCCAGTTGTAATGTCAAAATGCCGAAAACTTTCGGCTTGATAAAATTACTCCTTTTTCCCCGATTATTGAAATTTTAGCCCATAAATCGCTCCGCATTTTTTGCACCACACCAAGAAATTTTGCAACTATTAACCGCAAAAATCCCCACATAATCAGAATTATTCGTACTTTTGCACTCAAATGGTAAAACTCGACCAAATACAAGAAACGATTAAGCCAGAATTGGCGAAGCTCAACGCAATCATTGCCGACACTCTAAAAAGTCCAAGTGCGCTCACTAATCACATAGTTACTGATTATCTGCGCACTAAGGGTAAGCAAATACGCCCAGTGCTGGTGCTGCTGAGCGCAAAACTTTTTAATGGTATCAACGAGCGTGTGCTCAACGCCGGTGCCGCCATCGAACTCCTGCACAACGCTTCGCTCATTCACGACGATGTGATTGACCAAAGCATGTCGCGCCGTGGGCTGCCTACGGTCAACAGCGTGTGGGACAACCACGTGGCTGTGCTCGTGGGCGACTTTTTCGTGAGTGGCGCGCTTTCGTGCGCTGTGCGTGCTGGCGACATTCGTGTGCTCAACTCGCTCTCTACGATGGGTGCGGATTTGGCGATGGGAGAAATCGATCAAATCGACAACGCCCGTAGCCGTGAAATCACCGAGGAGGTGTACATGACCATCATCAGCCGCAAAACGGCATCGCTTTTCACCAGTTGCGTGGAAGTGGGTGGCATCACAGCGGGAGCCGACGAGGAATCACTCAAGAAGTTGAAACGCTTTGCGGAACTTTTAGGTCAATGTTTCCAAATCAAGGACGACACCTTCGACTATTTCCACGACCCAGTAGTAGGAAAGCCCACAGGCAACGATTTGCGCGAGGGAAAAATCACCTTGCCGCTCATCTACGCCCTTGGCAGAAAGGAATTGCCGGAGTGCGAGGAAATGAACAAGTTGGCGCACAAGCAAGAACTCAACGACGAGGAAATCAACCAACTGGTGGAGTTTGCAAAAAATGCTGGGGGCATCGACTACGCATTCCGCACCATGGAGCGCCTGCGCCAAGAAGCCGAGGTTCTGCTCGCCGACTTCCCTGCAAGCGACACTGTGGACGCCTTCAAATCCATCTTCAGCTACATCATCACCCGCAACAAATAAAATTCCCCACATATCAAACAGAAAAACGCCCAAAATCTGGGCGTTTTCTTTTTTCCGGATTTTCAAAATCTCGAATCATTCGAATCTTCGAATTTTCGAAACCTCGATTTATCTAATTTCTAATTTCTAACTTCTAACCTCTGCTTCCTCATCTTCTCCCTTGCTGCTTCAGGTATTCGATGAGCAAGGCTGGACGGTCGGTTTGCAGGAATTGGGCATAGTGATTTAATGCCCAGCCCCATGCGCCGTCGGGGTCGCCATCAATCACGGCACGGTCGTCGTCGTGTCCGCCGTTGAGCGACGGCCACAGCGTATTGATCCACACCTTCACGCCAGCGTCGTCAATCTTCTTCAGCAATCGCTCCACAGTGGGTGTAACCGTCTTGAAACAGCACTCCACAGCCACCGGGCGAATAGCCAAAAACTCGTCAAGCACCTGTTCCGCATTGTCCACATCGAGGTGAACAATCGGCATAAATATCGACTTTTGAATCACATCGCCTTTCTCCTTCTGTATCTTCTTCAATCTACCCTTCGCCTTAATCACGATTTGGTCAATCATATCCAGGCGACGGGCTGCGGCATACACCTCGTCGAAGTAGTCGTAACCCTTATCCACATTTATCAGCACCTTGCCCTTCAGAGCGGCAAACACCTCCTCCATGGTAGGCACCTGCACCGTGGTCACACGCCCCATGCCATTGCGCAAACGCAACTGCTTGATTTCCGCCAGCGTGAGATTCTTCACCTCACCTTTACCATTAGTGGTGCGGTCCACCTTCTTATCGTGCATCAGCACCAAGTGGCCGTCTTTCGTCATGTGCAAGTCGATTTCCACCATATCCACACCCATCGCCACGCAATTCAGCATCGCAGGAATGGAATTTTCGGGAGCGTTACGCCAGTCGCCACGATGCGACACCACCAGCACACGCTGCGCCTTCGGATTGTTAAGCGCATCCAAAGCCAACCCCAACTCACCATCAGCCCAAGCCAAATTCACACAAGCCACCGCCAAAAGCAGCCCAATCAAAGTCCTTTTCATCATCAAAAAAAATTACATTTACCAATAAACCCAAATCGCCCATCAGTCCTAATGACCGATTTGGAATAAAAAAATCACCACAAATATACCAATTCCCCCCACCATCCCCAAAAAAACAGAGACAAAATCAAATTTATAAAAGTTTATGACTGAATATCGTGGATATTCAGTGCGAAATCAGTAAATTTGCGAATTAATGAAGACTATATCCAACATCATATTAGACAAAAGTATAAAGGAAACGCCATTCCTTAAAACGGCTAAAGATTCCGATGGCAATCAGATAACGCTATCGGAACAAATGGCATATTTAACCCATTTTATCCAAAACCACAAGATTTCGCACAAACTTAGTTACTCACAAAAAGCATTGGAAATCATTAAGGAAGTGAGTGAGTATTTAAATGCAACAGACGAAGGAAACGATATTGTAAGCGAACCAGCAGTTGACTACTCGTATAGTTTGTTCAACGACATAGTACACCCCAGATTTCCATCTGTAGCAAATCCCAAATTCACTTTTATCGATTTGTTTGCTGGTATTGGTGGTTTCAGAATTGCGCTTCAAAGTTTGGGCGGAAAATGTGTTTTTTCTTCAGAATGGGACGCAAATGCCCAAAAAACCTATTTCTACAACTTTGGAGAAATCCCATATGGTGATATCACTAAGGAATCCATAAAAAACTGTATTCCAGACGGATTTGATGTGCTGTGCGCAGGATTTCCTTGCCAGGCTTTTTCTATTGCTGGTTACAGAAAGGGGTTTGAAGACACAAGAGGAACGCTTTTTTTTGATGTAGCCGAAATCATAAAAAGAAAGCGCCCTAAGGCTGTTTTCCTTGAGAATGTAAAGAATCTTTACACTCACGATAATGGCAAAACATTTGCCGTTATCAAAGCCACATTGGAAGAACTGGGGTATGTGGTATATCACAAAGTGATGAACTCGATGGAATATGCAAATGTTCCACAGAATCGCGAGCGAATTTTCATCGTTTGCTTTGACCCAAACCAAGTAAAGAATCATCATCAGTTCTCATTCCCTGAAAGAACGGAATTGACCCATACTATTCATGATTGCATAGACCCGGAAATCAACGACAAAGCACTATTTTACGGAGCAAAATTCATCCATTATGAAGAATTGAAACGTGATATGGTCTCAATGGACACCATTTATCAATGGAGAAGGCAATATGTGCGTGAAAACAAAAGTAACGTATGCCCAACCCTTACAGCCAACATGGGCACAGGTGGGCATAATGTGCCTTTGATTTTAACTAAATATGGCATTCGAAAACTATCGCCTAAAGAGTGCATCAATTTCCAAGGCTACCCAAAAGAATATCAATTCCCTACAAGTATAGCCAATTCTGCAAAATATAAGCAAGCAGGAAATTCTGTTGTAGTACCTCTAATAACAAAAGTATGCCAGAACATAATATCCATCATTTAGCCTCTTTCTTAGAGAACTGGACTAAAAACGACAAGTATTTTGAGATGCTGAGGCTAATGGCTCAGCTTAGTCGTCTATTCTCTGAAAGCAAAACTCCATACTTGGATTACAGACTAACTGAGAACTTGTTTTGCCGATACTTCAAAGCCCTTAACGATGCACGCTCCTGCACTGCATACGATGCACGAATCGGAAGTGTGGGCATAGGTATAAAAACATTTATACTCAATGGAAGCGACCAATCTACGGAAAAGATCGCCGAATTCAATAAGTTAAAAAAAGAACTTGACGGCTTGACGAAGATGGATTTGGCAAAAAAGATTGCACAATTTCGCAACGAGCGTATGCAATTTGCCAACAATCAATACGGTGTGAGTGAGACTCAATACCATATTGTGGGCAGAAAAGAAGGACTTTTGAGGGTTTTTAATACGCCATACGAAGAAGTGGATATTGACCACTTGCATTTAGAATCTGACACTGCCACTTCATGCCGTTTCAATGACGAAAAAAACGAGTACACCTTCAATAAAAGCAAAAGTGTACTGATGAAGCGTTTCACAGTTCCACACGTGCACTTTGATGTGGAAGTGGAAATCTTTGACGAGCCACTTATGCTACTCGAACTGTTTTTCAACAACCAAAAGCAAGGCATATCATTGGCGAAGAAAATGGGAAAAGGGCAAGACTTTGTTATGTTGCCACTTTACTCATACACAAAAGCCAAAGGAAAATATGTTGCAGAAAAATCAGGGCTTAACCAATTTAACGCTGGTGGTAGAAGAAGAAATCCTTTAGAAGTGTATATTCCAATACCAAAGGATGTCCATAATCATTATCCCAATTTTTTCCCGAAAAGAGATGAACCATTTTCACTATTATTGCCAAATGGAGAGCATTTATCTGCAAAAATCTGCCAAGATGGAGGAAAAGCCCTCATGTCGAATCCAAATTTAGCATTAGGACAGTGGATTCTCCGTGATGTGCTCAAAAAGAAAGAATGTGAACTTGTGACTATAGATGACCTTAATCGTTTGGGGTTTGATAGCGTGTGTGTGGAAAAACTACACAAAAAGACTCCAGATGGTTTAGAGATTTTTAAAATCTATTTTGCTGATTCGGAAATGAATTACGAATCCTTCATCGAAAACAATCGCTTTTAACCACAAACGAACCAATTCTTCCACATCCCCCCAAAAAATAAATTTCCTATCCACCTGTTGATGCTGTGGTATGGGGAATTTGTGGAGTGTAAATAAAAGTGTGGTGAATTTTGCTGGATTTGTGAAGTGTAAATAAAATTTGAGCAGAAATTGCTGGAATTTTATTTATAAGTGATAAAATGCACATGTGGTTTTTCAATATTGGGATTTTTTTGTGGGGGATTTGTGGGGTGAAGAGGGGGGTGGTGGGGGTGAAAAATGCACTTGCTGTTGGGCTCTACAGGGGTGAAAAAAATAAAAAAAACACACATTATTATAGTAAGTTGGCTTTTTTTGCCTAATTTTGCACCCGAATTTCAGAATGAGCCTGCAATTTTGGGCTTGAATTTATTTAACAGTGGTTATAATATGCCAAAGAATTTAGTAATTGTTGAGTCTCCTGCTAAGGCGAAGACTATCGAAAAATATCTTGGAAAAGACTACAAGGTGATGGCAAGTCAAGGCCATATTCGCGACTTGCACAAGAGCGATTTCAGTATTGATGTGGAACACGGTTTCCGCCCTATCTACGAAATCCCCGAAGACAAGAAGCGCTGTGTAGCCGATTTGAAAAAAGCAACGAAAGAGGCACAGATGGTGTGGCTCGCATCCGATGAGGACCGCGAGGGAGAGGCTATCGCTTGGCACTTGTATGAGGTGCTTGGTTTGAAGCCCGAAACCACGCGCCGTATCGTGTTTCACGAAATCACCAAACCTGCCATTCTTGAGGCTATCGAACACCCTCGCAATATCGACATCAATTTGGTGAACGCCCAGCAGGCGCGCCGTGTGCTCGACCGCATTGTGGGTTTTGAACTTTCGCCAGTGCTTTGGCGCAAGATTAAGCCGGGTCTGTCGGCTGGCCGTGTGCAGAGTGTGGCTGTGCGCCTCATTGCCGACCGCGAGAAGGAGATTGCCGACTTCAAGAGTGAGCCATACTTCCGTGTGACGAGTGCCATGCAGCCGCTTGGCTCCGATGCCACGCTGTCGGCAGAACTGTCGCGCCGCCTTAATAGCCGCGACGATGCCATGGCATTCCTTGAGGCGTGTAAAGATGCCTCGTTTGCCGTTAGCGATGTGAATTTGCGTCCGCTCACCAAGTGCCCAGCACCACCATTCACCACTTCCACCCTCCAGCAGGAAGCGGCCCGCAAACTGGGCTTCTCGGTTTCGCAGACCATGCGTGTGGCGCAGTCGCTCTACGAGGCTGGTCGCATCACCTACATGCGTACCGACTCGGTGAACCTTTCCACCCTCGCCCTCGGCGCTATCGCCAAGGAGGTGAAGGAGAACTATGGCGATGACAACTACAAGCGTCGTCAATACACCACCAAGAGCCGTGGTGCACAGGAAGCGCACGAGGCAATTCGCCCAACCTTCGTTTCCGAACACGAAATTCAGGGCACAGCGCAAGAGAAGAAACTCTACAACTTGATTTGGAAGCGCACCATCGCCTCGCAAATGGCTGACGCGAAGATTGAAAAGACCACAGTGGACATTTCAATCAGTAACCGCGAGGAGCATTTCTCTGCCACTGGCGAAGTGGTCACTTTCCCTGGATTCTTGAAGGTGTACACCGAATCGACCGACGACGAGACCGGCGAAAAGGGCACCGACATGCTTCCACCTATCGTGGCAGGCACACAGATGACTCCTAAAAAGATTGAAGCCACCCAGCGCTTCACCCAGCAGCCAGTGCGCTACACCGAAGCGTCGCTCGTTCGCCGTATGGAGGAATTGGGCATCGGCCGTCCATCTACCTATGCGCCTACCATTTCCACCATTCAGCAGCGCAACTATGTGGCGAAGGGTGAAAGCAAGGGCGAATCACGCACTTGCGAGGTGCTGACGCTGTCAAACAAGAAGATTTCGACCAAGACCAAGACCGAACTCACCGGCGCGGAAAAGGGCAAACTCATTCCTACCGATGTGGGTATGGTGGTGAACGATTTCTTAATCAAATACTTCCCAAAAATCATCGACTACAACTTCACCGCTAATGTGGAAAACGACTTCGACGACGTGGCTGAAGGCATTACGCAGTGGACCGACTCGATTGCTCATTTCTACGACGATTTCCACCCCAATATCGAGAGCGTGGCAAGTTTGCGCTTGGAGCACAAGGTGGGCGAACGCATTTTGGGCAACGACCCCAAGACTGGCAAGCCTGTGTCGGTGAAAATCACTCGCTTTGGCCCTGCCGTGCAGTTGGGCAATGCCAATGAAGATGGCGAAAAGCCACGCTTCGCATCGCTCCATGCCGACCAGAGTATGCAGACTATCACCCTCGAAGAGGCTTTGATGCTCTTTGAGTTGCCTCGCACACTTGGCAAGTTTGAGGGCGAAGATGTGGTGGCATCGATTGGCCGCTTCGGTCCGTACGTTCGCCACGCCGGCAAGTTTGTGAGCATTCCAAAAGGACTCACCGCCGAAACGATTAGCCTTGAGGAAGCCGAGCAACTGATTGTTGACTATCGCAAAAACGAAGAGCAACGCGTGATTGCCACCTTCGACGAGGAACCCGATATGCAGGTGCTGAACGGCCGCTTCGGCCCGTACATCTGCTACAAGAAGGCTAATTACAAGATTCCGAAAGGCAAAGATGCCAAGGAACTCACCCTTGCCGACTGTCGCGAGATTGTGGCTGATGAGGCAAACGCCTCAAAGTCGTCGGTGCGCCGCGCAGCGGCCAAAAAGACTACGCGCAAGGCCACCACACGCAAAACCGCCACAAAGAAGGCAGCAAAATAGCATCGCACATTCACCACACGATTCGCACTGTTAGTGGACTTGGGCTCACACAGATCGCACAGATCTCACGGTTTTCTTTGTGGGTGAGAAATCTCACAGATGCTCTCCGCTGATTTTCTCCAAAGGCTCACACAGATTCAACGAGATTCAACAAGAAGATTATTTGTGGAAATTTGTGGCAGAAAAAATCTTTACAAAAAAATATTTGTGTGATTCGTGAAATTCGTGGTTCTAAAACGAACCACGAATTTGTGTCTTTTGGGGTGACGTTATGGGAGCGTCAACATTTCAATCCCTCTCGCATCTATAGCAATATTGATTCGATATTTTTAGGGGTGATGACTTTGTAGTCGGTATTTGGGTAGGCTTTTGTGAAAATTACGGGGCATTTAGTGTGGGCTTTACGCTCGTTCCACTTGATTTCAAATGCCTTTATTTCTCCGTCGGCATCTTCCAGGTAGTCAATTTCCTTTTGCTGCTGCGTGCGCCAAAACCACGATTGGGCATAACTGCCGTCATAGTGATTCTTTTTCAAGCGTTCGGCAATCACGAAGTTTTCCCACAAATTGCCCACATCTGTGCGGCTCTCCACTTGTGAATAGTTGCCAATCACTGCATTGCGTATTCCCAAATCCCAGAAATATATTTTTCGGCTGGCTTTCAGTTCATTTCTTAAATTTCTCGCATACGACTTTAATCGGAAAATGATATATGATTTTTCCAGAATGTCGATATATCGTTCCACCGTTTTTGAGTCAAGCCCCACGGTTTGCCCAATTTCATTATAACTCACTTGCGAACCAATCTGATAAGCCAACGCTTGCAAAAGTTTAACCAGCTTCTCCGATTTCATAATCTTGTCAAACGAAAGGATGTCGCGGTAAAGATACGATTCCGACAGTTCCTTGAGCACAGCTCGTTCTTCTCCCACCAACTCCACCACTTCTGGGTAATACCCATACACCATTCGGTGCGGAATCATTCGCAATTCTTCGAGCAAATTGGTGTGATTCACCATCTCGCCAAAAGTGAGAGGAAACATTTTGTATTCGCGTTTTCTGCCCGTAAGTGGCTCGTTGATTTTTGAGGCAAGTTCAAACGAACTGCTTCCGGTGGCAATCACTTGCACATCAGGAATGTTGTCGGTGATTAATTTGATTTTCAATCCGATGTCTTGAATTCGCTGCGCCTCATCTATCACCACAATCCTATGGTCAGCAATGATGCTGCGAAGGCGTGTGGAAGTGATGTCGCTAAACAGTTCTTTCACATCATATTCGTCGCCGTTAAACCACATGACATCAGTCCTGTCGCTTAACATCATTTTTAGCAAAGTGGATTTTCCCACTTGTCGCGCCCCCATAATGGTGACGGCTTTCTTGCCATTTAATACCGAGGCTATTTTGTCCTGAAGTGTTCGCTGTATCATAGGGCTTTTATAGTGTAATTAGAATCTTGTGCAGATAATAGAAAAACGCAGAATGATATGTGCAAAAATAGTGGTTTTCGCTCAAGAATCCAAAAATCTTATAAGAAATTCGGAATAGAATCCAAAAATCTTATAATATTTTCGGAATCCATTCCAAATTTATTACCCCACCCTTGCTTCCTTGGGCTCACACAGATCGCACAGATCTCACAGGGCTTTCCTTTGTGGGTGGGAAATCTCACGGATGCTCTGCTCCTTTGCTTCCAAAGGCTCACACAGATTCAACGAGATTCAACAAGATGATTATTTGTGGAAATTTGTGGCAGAAAAAATCTTTACCCTCAAATCCGCAACCGCCCTCATAAGATGACACAGAGGTCAAAAAGGTAGCG
>OBLI01003334.1_pt1 | contig 12437 bp, 11 predicted proteins | sample 1519701 | NCBI WGS metagenome assembly OBLI01 (sample SAMEA3663005, study PRJEB22513) | pig gut metagenome | biome: pig gut; feature: pig-associated habitat; material: faeces | place: France | collected 2012 | reverse complement strand
AACAGATATAAATCCCTCGATTTTACTTCGTTGTTCGCCTTTATATCTGAACGATAATCTACATTATTTTTTAAAAACAAGTCATTATCTTGAGTGGGAACCATATAGATTCGGTCCTGTGCCTGAATAATCTCAAAGCCAAGTTCCTTACCCATCTGATCTAGTTCATCTCTGGCTTCCTCATCCTCAACACAATACCATAGAAGACTGTGTTCATTTCTATCTATCCAACCTTTTTTCATTATTTCGTGATAAAGCTTAAGCGAATTATTATTCATCGTTCCACCTCAACCAAATAATTAGTCATTTTAATCGTCGTACTGACATCTCCATCATCTACAGTAAATTCAAAATCATCATCTGTTGTGCAAAAATGTATTTTTTTCATATCCAAATAGTCCTTGGGAAGATTTATTAATATCCATAAAAGATCAAGTTCCCCTAACGGCTCTGCAACAAATAGTCCCTCAGTATTTTTTAATTCCTCTATATCAATCTGTTCCTTTTGATACAACGTAAGAAGTGTATTGGGCAGCATACTTTCTTCATTCCACCGTATTAATTCATCCATAGATAATGACTTGACAAACTTTTTTATCTCGAAAGAACCATTCCCCTTAAGGTATTCAAAAAAAGCAGAACATATTTCCATATAAACTGCATTTCTCTCCTTATTTCGATCAGATGCAGCTGCATCTTCATCATCTATACTTATTCCCGGTTCTTCCTCTGAGATATTTATTGTTCCATATGTAGCATAAAAATTTTCTATACTAAATTTCTTTTCCAAATCAGGTTTGGCAAGTGGCCACATCAAAGTCATTACTGCATCACCAAGCTTATCCCCCATTTTGCGTAATTTCACCATAATATCCTGCTCAAAATCCAGACGTTCGTAATTTTTAATCACAAAGCTGTCTCGTAGCATTTGTTTATATGATTCCGATGCGGAATATCTTGTATTTATAAGTGCTCTTTGCTCAAATATTGTAGTATCTAAATTACTATTTATCTCATTAAGTGCCTGAAGATTCTTTCTTGCTTCTTGCGTATCAGCGCCATTGTCCAATGCATTTCTAACAGCCTCTGCTTCTCTAATTGCATTTTTCTGAATTTCCTCTAATTCCTTTTGTTCATCAACAAGCAGATTTCGATACTGTCCAACGATTCTCTCATATTCATCAACTGTGATTTTTGATATATTTTCACGGCATCGCAATATAAAGTCATCCATGCTATGACTCATGTTACGAAGTCTTGCAACAAGCTCTTTACTTTGTGCCAGTGCCTCAGAATAATTCTTGCGTTTCATATATTCCTGCATTTTAAAACGCGTAACAGAATAATCCAGTTCAGATTCTATTTCCTTGGACCTGTACAGAAAATCAAACACATCATCTGTTAAATGATAGGAACCCTTCTCCTCATTTATCAAACGAACGGGCATCTTCTTAAATAATTCTGCGTCTGCAAAAAATGTGTTATATTCTATGAGTTTTCCATTATTTTGCAGCACATTAACTACTATAAAGTATGCTAGCTTATCCGTATCCACTTCATATTCTTCTGGAACAATTTGCACTATATTATCCAGAAATCCAGCAATATCTTTTAATGTGCAAGACTGCACATCACCAAGAGTTCGTTCCTTTATATATAAAAGTACTGCTACAACCAAGTTATCGATGACATCGTAATCACCACCGAACATTTTCTTAATGTCATCCGGATAACTCGTCACAGTTATGCTTCGAACGATATCTATAAACTTCATTCTGTTTTGAAAGTCAGCAAATATTTCCTTAATGTCAGAACGAAGCATCTAATCACCCCTCACTTAAAAATTTATATGATATGATCTCTTGCGGTATCAATTTATTTTCAGCTAATACGTTATTCAAAAAAAAGATTTCATCTATATCAAATCCATCAAACAAATCATCAAAACACATTCCTTCTTTCTTTGATGATGGACTGTCTTCCAATGTGGTATTTTTAGCCTTTTCTATCATTTTTTTATATCCTGGCAGAAATAAAGAAATATTTAGTGTATCATTAATTTCTTTTGTCCTTCTGAAGATATCAAATCCTTCTCTGTCAATATCTCCCCAATATAAAAATGTCACATCTGGATTTCCCATGAATTTTACATATTCAGATAAAGCCCCTTGTTTCTGGGAAACCTTATTTCCATTTCCATAAACCACACCATCAATCTTAGTTCCAAATAGACTATTATATCCATCCTCAAACATACAACGACGAATATTAAACCATATATCCTTATTCTCACAAATAAGCAATATCAGTTGCTCCTTACGAACAGGAATATAATCGTGAAAGCAATACTCCGGCGTATCATAAAAGAGAAGATCATTTTCCGTTATTTGTATATTCTTTAGCAAAGCTTTTATTGAGCTATCATCCAAAATCTTCTCACGTCCAAATATCTGATAAGATCTTTCCTTTCTTGAGACAAGACATTCATCATTTTCCATAAAAAAGTATTTACTTAATGCTTCTATAATTACCCTATTCTCCTGATATACCATAGGATGCGAAGGAAGATAGCCATTCTTCACTAATACAGGATGCAATCTTTTAATCTTTTCAAAAATCTCTTCATTATTTTCATCAGCAAACAAAATGCGATATTTTTTATATAACGGATAAGTCAAGTTACCATTCTTGCCAGAAGATTTAACTGCTTCTATCATCCCAGCCTTTGTCAAACGCTCAACTGTTTCAAATGCATTTTTAATATCTGTCACTGAAAACCTAAGTAAAGACGCTAGCTCTTCTATCGTAATATTCTTTTTTCCATATTTTTTTAGACACTCTCTATCGTCCATTACTAAAACTCCTTTTCTAAAGAAGTAATACACTAATACTTCCCTAATATTCTATTATCCAAATAAGCTGTCTGTTAAAAGCACTTGTAATATTCCATTTAAAGTTTATTCCAGATTATCAAGAAAACTCCTTGCTGCTTCTTTCATCTGTTTCACAACTTCGCTTGGTCCGACAACTCTGACATCCTTACCCAAACTAAAAATCCATCCAAAGAACTGTGGGCTGACATTAACGCTTACATTGATCTCGCTGTGCTCCTCATCTACTTTCCTGATACTGATATCTTTTCCAAATCTGTCAATGAAGACACCGCACATATAATTTGCAAATTCAATTTTTACAGTTGTCTTTGTTCCTTGATACATTCCAAAGGTCGCTTTGGAATACTCTGCCATGTCAAAGTTTTTGAATTCTTCCTTCCCATCTCGCTTCTCATCTTCAATAGAAATGCGCATCATCTTATCTACACGATAATGCTTAACCCGGTGGTCCAGATCATCAAAGGCAACGAGATAATAATTCTCATCGTCCCAGGTAAGGGCCCACGGACTTACAACAAACCAGTCACCATTATGTCTGGGAACAAGTTTTTTATCTACATTCCATTTGTAATATTTGAACCGAATTTTCTTATTCTGATTGATTGCGGTATGAATATCATCTACGTTGTAATATACAGATTCGTTCATGGCCTTCACACGATCATTGATATAAACCTGGCGTTGAAGCTGCTTTGCCTGGTGTTCACTGACGTTGCTCTTAATCTTATTGATCAGTTCTCTTGATTTGGTCTGCGTGATAAACTTGGAAGACTGAATAGCATCGATCAGAAGCTTAACTTCAGCAAGTTCAAAATCTCTTGATCCGACATGGTAATATGTCTCGCGACCGATCTGCTCCTTAATGATCTCTACACCGAACTTATCCGTCATATCCTGAAAATCAGCATAGATGCTTTTTCTTTCTGCAGTAACATCATATTTTTCAAGCTCATCCATAATCTGAGACATGGTAAGTGCATGCTCATCATCTGTCTTAGCCAGCATTATTTTCATTAAGTATGTGAATTTGAACTTTTGATTTGTTCCTCTGGACATTATTCCTCACCCTCCAAATATCTTTGTAGTTCTTCATCAGTTCCATACGGATCTACTATTTGGCAGATCATCTGAATATTTCCCACAGGGAACCAGTCATCATCATGCTCCACTTCACGAAGTCGCTTTGCGATAGCTCTGCCTATTTCCTGAGCCTTCTCTCTTTCAAGTGCATCATCTAGAACCTGCAGCTTATCAAGGATTTTATAGAACAGTTCATCAAATGCAGGAACATTTTTATATGAAAGAAATCCGCCTCTGTCTGTAGTAACTGCAAGTGCTATCTCAAGTTCTTCCATCAGTCCATGCTTGGATATTTTAACCGGAACAAGATATTCGTTATCTCCAAGCAATTTGTCAGAACCATCTTTAATCTGATATTGCATTTGGAAGCTAACATATCCTTTTATAAGTTCTGCAAATTCCTCAGGCGTAAACTTTTTTCCATCTATTACAAAGGCCGGTCCCCAGTCATTATCCTCATCTTCAATAATTTGTATGTTTCCTTTACTCTTTAACGAGAATAAAAGCGCCTACATCAAACTGCAAGCGCGCTCTTATTTCTAAAATACTATATTAATACCATTCGGTTCCATAATTTTCTGAACCAGTTCTCTACTGGTCATTGAAATCTTATCATCAACACTTAGGTCAAAAACAGTTGTACCCATTACAACTATTTTCCCTGAAGCTCCCTTAGAAATAAGATTCTCCATTTCCTCTTCTGACATGGTTATTTTTTCTTGGAACATGTGTTGCACGAGCTTAGGTGTACTAAATAAAATTATCTTAGCCCCTCTATTATTCGGATTTGTTCTTCTCATTACAGAGTCAATTTTTCCTGCTGCTCCTTTATCATCTGTTAGAACACTCAGTTTACCATCTTTTATTCCTACCATATATGATAAAATATGTACACATATTGCTATTAGTTCTTCTCCTAGATTATCATCATGTTCTTTATTTCCTCTTACAGCTGAAAAGAATCTAATGTACAAATCTGACTGTCTGAGATTTTTACCTTCAATTACTTCAGAATATAGTTTTTCATCTGTTTTTAGTGTATATTCTATCGTACTTACCGGTGACCTCACTGTTCTAACCGCCCATACTAAGTACTCGTTAATTTTTTCATTAGTAGAAAAGCATTCGGAAAGAATATCAAATGTATACTCTTCATTGAATATCGCAACAACTATTCCTGCGTCATAAAAACCCTTAATAAGATTCACATGTTCTTCTGCCAATTTATGGTAATCTGATACTAACTCCATCAATACGCATCTAGAAATACAAATTAATGTACCATGTGCTTTGAAATAATTTATTATGATACACTTTTCCCGATCCGATAAATTAGAATGTCTTTGAAATGAACATGCATCATAAAACAAAACCCTATCAGCAGAAAAAAACGCATTTTTTATATCCTTAACATCTGATGTAATAAAAGGTTCTATTTCGTTGTAATTGTTAGGGATTTCAGTATAAGTTGTTGCCATACATTATTCCCCCTTAATCTTTGTATATAATTCACGCATATTCTGAATAACCTTCTTCAATGTACGTTCATTTATATACTCGTCCTCAATGTACTTTTTTCCTAATCTGTCAACTATAAGCTCGATATGAGAATAGTCATCCCTACATGAAGCATCCATTATACTCTCATCCAACCATAAATCAGATAATTTCTGACTAACCAGACTTCTGTCTATATTAAATAACTCTTCAGAAATTGAATTACCAAGAATCAGTTTTAATTCCAAACATCTAATTAATACTGCCATATATGGCACTTGATAGTATGACATCAACTTAATTACTGTATCAACTTCATTTCCATCTGATTCTTCTTTAAACTTTGAATACATTCTTTGAAAGCTCACCTCAGGCATTAATAACATACCCGCAAAAAGATTTGCTGCATATTCTTCTTCGTGTTCATAGTAATGATCATCTGCAAATTCAACTTTTGACACAAATTCGCTTTCGCCAAAAAAAACATGATATACCTCGTGCGCTAATGCAAAATTTACATTTACTCTAGGTAATGACGTATTAACAACGACATACCCTAAACCATCACCTCTATAGCACAATGCTCCAATTTCATCATCAGCAAAAGGCATTTCAAAGACAAAAAAACCCTTCTTTTCAAATGAGGATCTAACAATTTGCAAAATATTTAGGAGATCACTATCATATTCAATTCTTGCAAACGCGCAGAATCGTTTTACCATAGAATAAATATCTTCACGATTCTTATCACTATACGCAATGATTTTCCGTAAATGTTCTACATTCATTACTTATCCCCTTGCTACATTCTCAAATCGACTTTTTGCACTTATTACTTCGTCGATATTCTCCATAAGTTCCATTAACTGTTTTGCAATCTGCTCCTGCTTCTGAGAAGGTTCTCCAGCATAAAATGCGATTTTATTGATTGCCATATTTCCTATCTGTGGAATAACAATAGCATCCGCTAAAAAGAATTCTACACTCTTTCCCAATCCACTCGCTATTTTTTCCATATCTGTGCCACTCTCTTCCTGTGAACCGGTCAATAAGCGCGACATTTTATTCTTATCAATTCCAGTAATCATGCTAAGATAAGTTTGCTTGATTTTCATTTCTGATAAGTACTTGTTTACATTGCTTATAAACTTTGTCATGACACTCGCTCCTTTTCTTCTTAAAATATGAGCTTTCATTTTGCTCAATTATTATTATACTCTTTGAACTGCACAATGCAACCATTTTATCTCACTTTTTGAGATTTTGCAATGATATTTTTTACTTTTTTATTTCTAATTCAATAAATATTATTCCACAATCTCATATTTTAATACATTCAATGTTTTGCAGCACTCTCTCATACCCCCATCTTCCATTTCGCAATTTTACACAGAAGAGGGGGTGCCGGTCTTGAAGCCTACAGGTTCTAGAGATTCAAATACCCCCCCTCAGACCGTCCGAAAACCCTGATTTTCCGTGGTCTATAGCTCGTTTTTTACAACAAAAATGCTAAATATATTCCTCTCAGAATATATATCTGCTCCTGACAACTGAATAAAGTGTATATTAAGTTGGATCAGTAGTGTCACACTGTCATTAGTTCCATCATTTTATTGAATCCCAATAAGTTTTTTGCACGTTTTATGTTATACCCCAGACACATGAGCGCAAATTCCCCTGTTACTTTCCGCAAGCCTTTCAACAGAAAGTAACTAAATCCCATCGCACGTTTTATTGTTCCAAATGGATGCTCTGATAAGCACATCCGCTCCATAGTTTTGGTCCTGTCCGGTTTCAGAAAAAAACTAACAATTTTTACTCTTTCAAAATGGCTCATTTCTTTGGCGGCTTTGATGTTATCAGCTTCTTTACCTTCCGCCTTAAGCCATTCCCTGCATGGTTTCTCCAGACAGTCTTTTGTAAAATCGATTTCCTTCCACTCATTCTTGCCCTTATAGCACTTATTCCTGTTCGGGCAATGACGGCATGCATTTTTGTTTGCATACCGAACGTTACCGTTTTTCTTAATGCATTTCTGGCGAAGAATTTCTCCATTCGGGCAATACACAAGGTTTCTTTCCGGATCTCTTACAAAATATCCTTCCTTTGCCCTTGCCATCATTTCTTCCTGCGTGCCATATATGGATTTAGCCGGTTCGTCTGCTTCCGGTTCATCGCTGACCTTTCTCCGCACTTCCTTAATTTCGATATCTGATATGATATCTTTGTATGCTTCCGGTATCACACCTGCGTGGAGTGCCTTTCTAAGTTCATCAGGATCTGTGCTGTCTGCATTCACATCATCCGATTCCTCATATGGAATCACCAGTTCATATCCATCTTTTCCTTCATCTGTAATAACGTGTGGGATAATGCCTTCTTCAAGGCACTTTATCATATCCTCCTCGCTTTCATATCCCCTGTCTGCAACCGTCTCTATAATGCCTTCTTCCTCTTTTCTAACTTCTTCAAGAGTGGAATTCAGAAGGCCGTGATCCGTCACCTGATTTGTCATCTGAAAATCTCTTATCAGATGTGTATTGGAATCTACTGCAGTCTGTGGATTATAGGCAACCGCAAAACCATTTTTACTTTTCATCAGCCTTGCATCTGCATCCGTAAGCGACATCTGCGACTGTCCGCTTTCCTCCATGAGCTTCTGATAACGTTCATACTTCTCAAGTCGTTCACGGGCTTCCTTCAGTTTTTCTTCTATCAGTTCTTTGGTGAGTTTATCCGGATCTTCTTCAAAATCCTCCTGCTTGTCTGCATCATCCAATATGCGTAAGTATTCCTCGATATGCCCGTTCAGCCATTTGATCCTGTCATCAAGCTTATTCTTGGTAAAGTTATTACTCTTTGAATTGCAGGCTGAAAATTTACTGCCATCAATGGATGTGAATCCCCATTCCACAGCACCGGAAACCCGTCTGTTAAATTCATAGAAAATCTTTTTTAGGCTGTCTATATTTTCTTTGCGGAAATCTGATATGGTCCTGAAATCAGGCTCTACTCCGCCAAGCATCCACTTGACTTCCACATTTACTCTGCAGCTCTTTGCCAGTTTTCTGGAAGACTTGATTCCGTTGTCACTTCCATAAATATAGAGTTTCAAGAGACTCTTCGGATCATATGGCGGTCTGCCTTCTGCTGCTATCTCTTTTATGCCGTAATCACTAAGATTAAGACTGTCTACAAAAGCATCAATAAGTCTTGCCGTACTATCAGGCTCAACCATGGAATTCCATGTCGTCATCATCATCTGATTCCTGTCAAAAGCTTCAACATAGTGCATAGAAATCACCTCAAAATGTAGTATTATAAGCACTTTTATTATACCGTATCTACTGGTTTGCAGCCAGTATTATATACACTTTATTCAGTTGTCAAGGTACACATTTTATATATAAATCACCTACTTCATCGCAGATGTATTTACCAAGTTATTTTACTAGGTTTTCGGACATTCTGCCCTACTCCAGCTCAATCAGAACCGATACTCCACATATCTATCTTCCGTCATAGTCTTTACTGTCATGCGTCGAATTATAGTTCCCACCTACGGCAGCTTTACCGCAGATTAAATCCGACCTCTCCTTCCTATCATCTATTCGAATGTGCTGTTTTTTACGGCACGTTTTTTTCTGTCCTCTTGACCATTTATAAATGTCAACATTAGAATGCACATTTATACAGCTTTTGCATGTTCCTGAATTCGATTCATTCCCATACTATATAATTCTGCAGCCTGCTTGTACGTTACGAAACGCTTACGAATATTACCATCCGCCAAGTTATACTTCTTCTGTTCCTGCATATCAGCTTCTCCTTTCTGTTGCCATCCTTTATTTGCTGGCTTCTATCATTTACTTGGAGTCAAAAAAAGCTGATTGCAAAAATGGTTCAAAAAAAATGATTTATTTTCAATTATTTTCTTATAAACCACTTTATATCTGCTTAAAATGGTGCGCAAAAAAGGCATCAGCCGATTATGACCAATGCCTTACACATTATCCTCTATTTGGTTCGCTTTGTTCTATTAGCCATTTTCTTCTTTTTTTCATTTTTGGCTAATAGCATTATTTATCTAACAACCAATCCGCAATATCAATAACCTTGATTCCCTCATACTGGTATTCATCATGCCTGGTTCTGGCTATCACATACTTAGGGTATGCATCCTTAATCTGCAAAAGAGGAGCTACCTCTCTTTCAAAGGTCTTCTCTTCACTGATATTATCAGATACCTGAATATAGATTTTCTCACTCCGCTTCACTGCGACAAAATCTATTTCTTTCTTATATAGTACGCCCACATATACCTCATATCCTCTGCGCAAAAGCTCAACTGCCACAATATTTTCCAATATCCGTCCATAATCCATATTCTTTGTTCCAAGCTTTGCATAACGGAAAGTATGGTCACTCAAATAGTATTTGTCGTTGCTCGATAAATACTTTTTCCCCTTAATATCATATCTCCTAACCTTATAGAATGCGAATGCATTGCACAGATATTGCATATAATTACCAACTGTCGTATGGTGTATCTTCTCCTGCATGCTTCCCAGAGCATTGGTAATGTTACGCGCGGACGAAAGATTCGACACATTATCCATAAGGAAATCCACTATTCTGTCCATCAGCTGCGTATTTCTTATCTTGTATTTTTTGCGTATATCACGCACTATCAGTGTATCAAACACATCAGCGATATAATCATACTTTGCTTCCTGATCTTTATAAAGATAGGAACCAGACATTCCACCCTCCAGCACATACTTATCCAAAGCGTCATAGCGGTCTTTCAAGCCAAAGTACTCCATATATTCACTAAAGGAAAACGGATATACTTTGATTTCAAAAGTACGCCCTGTAAATAACGTAGCCAAATCCGAACTTAATAAAAAAGCATTAGAACCGGTAATATATATATCATACTTCTCGCTGGCATGAAGTCCATTGACTGCTTTCTCAAAATCTTCGCACATTTGCACTTCGTCAATAAAGACAAAATTCTCTTTACCTGCAACATAATGTGCATTTACATAATCATATAATGCCCGATAAGTCAGTAAATCATCAAAATCCGGCAGGTTAAAATTTATCTGTATGATATTGCAATCCGGGTTCTCCGATTCAATATATGCTCTAAATGCTTCTAACAGCTTTGACTTTCCGCTTCGTCTTACACCGGTAATGACCTTGATATCCGGAGTCCCAAGTACATTGATTAACTTATCTAAATACTGTCTACGCTCTATCAGCTTCATCTGCATCATCCTTTCACTAACAGTATGTACTTATTATGCTCTTTCTATTAGCCAAAATCAACATTTTTTCATTTTTGGCTAATAGGAAGAGGTTTCCACAATTTGTGACAACCCCATTTTCTACTTGTACTTCCTTAACAGTCTTTCCCACTGGTCCATAAAATAAGCAATTCCACAATCACCTGCGATATCGGACATTCGAGGGTGTAAAATAAAGTGTGTAAGTTCTTCCAAAACATTTTACTTATGACATCATTTTGATTATGATTTATGAAAGGACAAATTTATGGAAGGTACTACACTAATGGCAAAGAAAGAAAAAACACCCCAGGAAATTTTTGCTGAGCAGTTCGTTTCAGAACTCCAGCCCAAAACCGTTGAAGACGTTGAAAATGGTCTCAAATCCATTTTCGGTCCCATCTTCGAAAGTATGTTAAGAGGTGAGTTATCAGCCCATCTGGGATACGAATCCAATGATCACAATCCAAAGAACACGACCAATCGCCGTAACGGATCAACGAAGAAAACTCTTAAGTCTTCTGTCGGCGAAATACCGATCAAATCCCCACGGGACCGTGACGGCACTTTTAATTCCCAGCTTATTCCTAAGCGGCAGACAGACATCAGCGGCATTGAGCAGAAAGTATTAGCCTTGTACGGCAAAGGCATGAGTCAGCGGGATATCTCTGATATCATTGAAGATATCTACGGTTTCCAGCTCTCTCCTCAGCAGGTCTCCATTATTACTGACAGCGTCATTGAAGAACTGACTAAATGGCAGGAACGAGCTTTAAAAAAGATGTATTCCTTCATGTTCGTTGATTGTCTCTATGTCAGCATACGCACCGAATTCGAAACCAAAAAACACGCCGTCTACTGTATCGTTGCCTATGATCTGGATGGCCGCAAGGACATCCTGGGACTATGGGTTGACGAATCCGAAAATAAACATCAATGGATGCAGATCTTTGATGAACTAAAGCGCCGTGGGGTTGAAGATGTTGCTTTCATCTCCATGGATGGTCTCCCAGGCCTTGAAGATGGTGCTAAGACAATCTTTCCCAAGGCCGTTATACAACGCTGTATTGTACATCTGGTTCGGAATTCGATGAAGTACATTCCAGCCAAGAATTACAAGGAATTCACCGCTAACCTGAAGCTTATTTATAAAGCCCCGAACAAAAAAGTCGCTTTACTGGAATTCGAAAAATTCAAGGAACGATGGAGTGAATATCCTGGTGCCATAAAAATCTGGGAATCCAACTGGCAGCACGTGGAGCAGCTTTACAATTACACCGATCCAATCCGTAAGCTGATGTACACCACAAACACAATCGAAAGCATCAATTCCAGTTTTCGAAAGGTCACTGCTAAAGGTACTTTCCCAAACGAAACTGCCGTCCTGAAAGTTCTGTTTCTCCGTGTGCTGGAACTTTATGATAAATGGAAAGGGAAAGCTTACCCAAACTGGCCTATCATCCGTAACCAGCTACTGTTAATCGATGATCTGGGCGAGCGCATCAGTTACTATGAACAATTCGAATAATCATAACTTATAAGTTCTGATGTATGAACCTTGACAACCAAATACCAAGACTTTCGCTTTGGTCATAACTTATGTTCACGAAAAGGAGCTAAATATGATATGTGGATACGCCCGTGTGAGCACCAAACTACAGGAGCGGGAAGGCAA
>OBLI01003331.1_pt1 | contig 12457 bp, 10 predicted proteins | sample 1519701 | NCBI WGS metagenome assembly OBLI01 (sample SAMEA3663005, study PRJEB22513) | pig gut metagenome | biome: pig gut; feature: pig-associated habitat; material: faeces | place: France | collected 2012 | reverse complement strand
ACACCGCCCTTTCACGGCGGTAACATGGGTTCGATTCCCGTACGGGTCACCATGAAGACAACAGCTCGCTGCAATCGCGGCGGGCTGTTTTTCTTTTGAAAAAAAGAGAAAAGGCGCTGTTGCCTATTGAAAAAAACCGGGTCTTTCTGCTATAATGTGGGAAAAGAACGAGAAGGAGGAAATAATCTTATGATTACCAACGATATCCGCTATGTGGGCGTAAACGACCACCAGGTCGACCTCTTCGAGGGGCAGTATGTGGTGCCCAATGGCATGGCATATAATTCCTATGTGATTCTGGATGACAAGGTGGCCGTGATGGACACGGTGGACCAGCACTTCCCCCAGCAGTGGCTGGATAACATCCAGGCCGTGCTGGGGGACCGGCAGCCGGATTATCTGGTGGTGCAGCATATGGAGCCGGACCACTCCGCCAACATTGTGGAATTTTTGAAGCGCTATCCCGAGGCCTGCGTGGTGGGCAATGTGAAGACCTTTACCATGATGGGCCAGTTCTTCCCCGATGCCCCCAAAATGCAGCAGATGGCCGTGAAGGACGGGGCGACCCTGAGCCTGGGCAAGCATGTGCTCCATTTTGTCTTCGCCCCCATGGTCCACTGGCCCGAGGTCATGGTGACCTATGACGAAACCGACAAGGTGCTCTTCTCCGCCGACGGCTTCGGCAAATTCGGCGCCCTGGATGTAGCCGAGGAATGGGACTGCGAGGCCCGGCGCTACTACATCGGCATCGTGGGCAAATACGGCGTGCAGGTGCAGAAGCTGCTGAAAATCGCTGCCACATTGGACATTTCCATCATCTGCCCCCTCCACGGACCCGTCCTCAAGGAAAATCTGGGGCATTACATCGAAAAATATGACATCTGGTCCTCCTACCGTCCCGAGGATTCCGGCGTAATGATCGCCTACGCCTCCATCTACGGCCACACCAAGGCCGCCGCCGAAGCGCTGGCAAAGGAGCTGGAGGCCAGGGGCCAGAAGGTCGTTTTGGCGGACCTGGCCCGGGAGGATATGGCCGAGTGCGTGGAGGATGCCTTCCGGTATGACCGGCTGGTGCTGGCCTCCGTCACCTACAATGGGGACATCTTCCCCTGCATGCATGCCTTCCTCCACGCCCTGACAGAGCGGAGCTACCAGAACCGCACTGTGGCCTTTATGGAAAACGGCACCTGGGCCCCCGCCGCTGCCAGAATCATGGCCGCCGCCCTGGAAAAGAGCAAAAATCTCACCTTTGCCCAGGAAAAGGTGACCATCAAGTCCGCCATGAATGACGAGACCAGGGCATCCATCCGCCGCCTGGCAGAGGAGCTGACGAAATAAGGAGGAAACCCGGCATGAAAGACATCGTTGCAATCGGCGAGGTTCTGATCGATTTGACCCAGACGGGTGTGAATGAGCAGGGCGTGGGCCAGTACGCGGCCAATCCCGGCGGCGCTCCGGCCAATCTGGCGGTGGCCGCTTCCCGGCTGGGAGCCAGCACCGCCTTTGTGGGCAAGGTGGGCAAGGATGCTTACGGAAGCTATCTGCGCGCCGTGCTGAATGAAAACGGGGTGGATACCCAGGGGCTTTTGGAGGATTTCAAAGAGCACACCACCCTGGCGGTGGTCTCTGTGGATGAAACCGGAGAGCGGAGCTTCAGCTTCTACCGCAACCCCAGCGCGGATGTGAACCTGAAGCCCGAGGAAATCCCGGCGGAGCTGCTGAAAAACACCCGGATTCTCCATTTTGGCTCCGTCAGTCTCACCGCCGAGCCCGCCCGCAGCGCCACTCTTTACGCCGCCAAGGCCGCCCGGGAAAACGGCTGCCTGGTGAGCTACGATCCCAACTACCGGGCAAGCCTGTGGAGCTCGGAGGAAGAGGCCATCCGGGAGATGAAGAATGCCCTCCCCCTGTGCGACATTCTGAAAATCTCTGACGAGGAGCTGCCCCTGCTCACCGGCACCACCGACCCGGCAGCGGGCTCTGCAATCCTTTCCAAGCTGGGCATCCGGCTGATCTTCATCACCCTGGGGGCCAACGGGGCTTTCTTCCGGCTGGGAGAGGAAACCGGCAGCGTCCCCGGCATCAAGGTGAAGGTGGGCGACACCAACGGCGCGGGAGATACCTTCTTCGGCGCGGCCCTGTCCAAGCTGGTGAACGAGGATCTGGACAAGCTGACGCTGCCTTTGCCAATAAAGCTGCCAGCATCACCACCAGCCGCCACGGGGCCATCCCCGCCATGCCCCGGCTGGAGGAAGTGGAATAATCAAAAAAGCCTGGGATTTCCGCTGCTTTGGCGGAAACCGCAGGCTTTTTTTCAGCTGTTTTTTTCTGCCCGGATGAGGCTCAGGTACTGGTCCAGATAGATTTTGTAGGTGATGGACAGCAGGGCGGTACGCAGCAGCTCCTTTTCCTGGGAGCGGGTGCTGCCGACCACCGCCGGGGTCTCCCGGAGGCCGCAGACATATTGGAGCAGGTTTTCCAGCTCGTCGCAGAAATAGTCGTAGGCCACCTGGAGCTCGTAGCTGCTCTTCTGCACCTCCATCATCAGGCGGATGTCCTCCAGGGGCATGACGGCTTTGATGTAAGATAGGAAAATCAGATAGGCAATGCTCTCCTGATAATAGGACTTTTTCACCGGGCCGGGAATCAACTTCTGCTTGACATAGTTGCTCACCATGGAGCCGGTGAGCTGGCTGGGGACATAGCGGGAGGCGTAGCGGGTGACCTGCTCCAGATGCAGGCCGATATCCGGCAGCTCCCGGTACCGGGGCAGATGGAACTCCGCCACATATTCCGCCAGCTGGCGGCGATATTCTTCATTCATCGACCATAATCCTCTCTTTCGCTGTCCCTATATTAATACCATTTCCCTTTCCTGTCAACAAGTTTTTCAAAAACCGATTGACAGCTATACAGAAACGTGTTAATATGTAAGCGACCATAGAATCTGCTTTGGAGGACGATTATGATTCAACTGATTGCCGACTCTTCTTCCGACCGGCCGAAGCTTTCCGGGGTAAAATATGTGCCCCTGATCATTTCCACCGACGAAAAGAGCTTCGTGGATAATGAGCACCTGAATGTGAATGAGCTGCTGGACTATCTGGCTGACTACAAGGGCCGCTCCTACACCGCCTGCCCCAGTGTGGATGGCTGGCTGGATGCCTATGAGGGGGCGGATGAAATCTATGTGGTGACCATCACCGGCAGTCTCTCCGGGTCCTACAATGCCGCCATGGCCGCCCGGGAGCTGTACCTCCAGGAGCACCCCGATGCCAAAATTGCCGTGTTCGACAGCCTGAGCACCGGGCCGGAGATTCTGCTGATTCTGGAAAAGCTCCAGGAGCTCACCGGTCAGGGCCTGGCCTTTCACCAGGTGGAGGCCCAGGTCCGGGAGTATATGCACCACACTCGGCTGTTCTTCTCCCTCCAGTCCCTGCATAATATGTCCCAGAATGGCCGGGTGAGCAAGGTGGCTGCCGCTGCGGTGGGAGTGCTGGGCATCCGCATTGTGGGCACCGCCAGTCCTGAGGGTACGCTTTCACAGCTGGCCAAATGCCGGGGAGACCGGAAGGCCCTGCCGGAGCTCATCGAGCAGCTGAAGGCTGCAGGCTTTCATGGGGGCAAGGTCCGCATCACCCATGTGCGGAATCCCCAGTTGGCAGACCGGCTTGCCGACCTGGTGAAAACCACCTGGCCCGGCTCCGATGTGGCCATCAGCGAAAGTGGCGGCCTTTGCAGCTACTATGCCGAATCCGGCGCCATCCTGGTAGCTTTCGACTTTTAAAAACACACAAATTGGTATTTGCAGAGTCAATTCGTAGGGAACGGATTTATCCGTTCCGCCTGGCACCATTTTTATGGGGTGCACGTTGAATGGAAAAATGTTGAAAAAAGGACCCCGTTACCATCCAACGAACCATGGATGTTAACTGACGTTTCGGAAGGTCTAAATCCGTTCCCTACGCACACGTTAAAACATTTTCAATTCAATAAACTCGACAAAATTCCGATTTATCGCTGTACTGCGTCAAGCAAATATAACACAATATAAAAACACAGCCTTCTCTCCTTTTGCTGGGATGGAAAGCTGTGTTTATTTATGCTTACATCAAAGGGGCGATGGCTTTCAGCAGGATGCCGATTGCTTTCCGACTGAATTTCACCTTCCGGGCGGACTGGGGGGTGATTTGGGTGGATTTTTCCAGGGTTTCCTGGAAATCCTGTTCAATCTCCGGAATGCAGCCGGTCTCCCGCAGGTAGGCGGCGCACTCAAAGTGATGGTAAAGGCTGCGGTAATCCAGATTGATGGTGCCCACCACCGCCTCCCGGTCGTCGCTGACGAACACCTTGGCATGGACAAAACCGGGGGTGTATTCGTAGATTTTTACTCCCGAATCCAGCAGCGAGGCGTAGTGGGTCCAGGCTAGTCCATGGGCGGCGGTGCTGTCCGTCACCCCCGGCAGGATCATGGTGACCTCCACGCCCCGTTCCGCAGCAAATTTCAGAGCGGTCTCCATTTCGTTGTCCAGAATCAGATAAGGGGTCATGATGTGCACATACCGCTGGGCCCGATTGAGGATGTCCATATACACCCGCTCCCCCACCTTGTCCTGGTCCAGGGGGCAGTCGCCGTAGGGAATGACAAAGCCCGGGGTATGCTCCGGCGCAAGGGTGGGATAATCCAGATACCGCTGGAACTCCGGCTGCTTTTCGTCAATGCTCCAGGTTTGCAGGAACATCAGGGTGAAGCTCTTCACCGCCTCCCCTTTCAGCATGATGGCCACATCCTTCCAGTGGCCGTACCGGCTGCGGTGGTTGATGTATTCGTCCGCCAGATTCACACCCCCGGTAAAGGCGGTGTGGCCGTCAATCACCATGATCTTCCGGTGGTCCCGATAGTTGTAATGGGTGGAGAGGAACGGGGTCACCGGGGCGAACATTTTGCACTGGATGCCCAAAGCTTTCAGCTTTTGGGGATAGTTGTGGGGCAGAGTGGAAAATTCGCAGGTGCCGTCGTACATCACCCGGACCTCCACCCCCTGCTTGGCCTTCCGGGCAAGGAGCTCCAACAATTTGCCCCACATCAATCCCTCGTCCACAATGAAGTATTCCAGGAAGATGAAATGCTCCGCCTGCTCCAGCTGCCGCAGCATCTCCTCCCACATCTGCTCTCCCAGGGGGAAATAGGTCACATTGGTGTTCTGGTAGGCGGGGTAGCAGCCGGTGCGGCCTAAGTAACGGGTCAGCGCCGCGGCATCCGGGGCCTGCTGCTCCAGCTTCTCCATCACCTGAGGGGCTTGGGGAATGCTGTGCCGCGTCCCGTCAATGAGCACGTTCATCCGCTTTTTCAGGGCGCGGTGGCCCAGGTCGCTGCGGGTATAGCAGAACAGCAGCGCGCCAAACACCGGCAGGAGCAAAATCACAATCAGCCAGGTGAGCTTCGCCGTGGCGTCCATCCGGCTGTTCAGCAGATACAGCACCATGGATGCCGTGAAGAGAATGGTCCCGCCGTAAATATGGGGTAAGAATTTGCCAAACCAACGGAACGCACCGAACATCAGGAACAGATGAAATGCCAGCAGCAGCAAAATCAGTCCCAGCCGGCTGAAAATCAGGTGAATCAGCCCTTTCTGTCCTTTCCGCAAAAGCTGCAGCCCCTGGTTCGATTCTTCGTTCATGCCGCACACCTCCAAATGAAATTTTAAAGCTACTATATCACCCGTTTCGGCAAATTTCAATAGGCTTGGGAATCCCCCACCTGTATCAGATGCATTTTTATTTCCCCGGTTTGACGGCCCGGGTGACCCAGAACGAGGGGATGTTGTGCTCATGGAGATTTCCGGCGCCGTTGGTGTCCTCGTAGACATCCGTGAGCATCAGCCCGGCCTTCAGCTGGCCGCCGATCTGCTCGTCGATGGTGTGGGAGAACTGTACGCCGCAGTCCTGCCGCTCCAGCAGGGCCATCTGCTCCGGATGCACCAGGGGATTAAAGGGCATGGTGTAGGCGATGCGTTCCTCGTCGTCATCAAACCAGAAGTTCACACCGTTGTCCAGCCCCGCCAGCAGTGCTCCGCCGGGCTTTAATACCCGGAAGCACTCCCGCCAGATGGGCTCCACCTGCTCCACATAGCAGTTGGATACGGGATGGAAAATCAGATCAAAGCAGTCATCCGGAAAGGGCAGGGGCTTCGTCATGTCCGCCCGGATGATTTTAATTTCATAGCCCTCCCGCCGGGCAACCATTGCCTCGCTTTCCAGCTGATGCTGGGAATAGTCCAGCACGGTGCATTCGGCCCCCAAGGCGGCAAAAATGGGCATCTGCTGCCCGCCGCCGCTGGCCAGACCCAGCACCTTCTTGCCGTTCAGCTCTCCAAACCAGCTGTGGGGCACCGGCTTGGTGGGACTGAGCAGCACCTGCCACCGACCCTCCTTGGCGGCCAGATATTCCTCATGGCTGATGGGAACGCCCCACTCCCAGCCATCGGCGCACCACCGGTCGATGGTCTCCGCATTGATGTCCTGATAGGATTTTTCCATTCTCTTTCTCCTTTTGGATGAATTTGTTTGATTTTTCCCCAATCCCAGCCGCTGGAACAAACAACAATTCGGGCATTGGTATTAAGCAGCATAAGAAGCGTTTAGCCAATTAACAACGCACCCCTTGCCCGCCCCATTGGGATAATGTCATCAATTTAACGTTTTATCTCGTAGGGCGGGTGGCTGTCCCCTGCCGCTTGGTCCCGGGTTTGAACGACTTTCATTCAACATAAACGCTCCCAAATCGGCACATTTCGGCGGGGGCAAGCCCCCGCCCTACGAAAAGAATCAACATTTTCTCATTCAAGGCACCGGCGCAAAACCATTACCCAGACGGAATGCATAAATGCATTCCCTACGAATTGTTAGTTAGCAAAAGCACAAGATAGCTGAGTAACAGCCAATACGTATAAACATTATAGTGAACCGGGGGATGGAAGTCAAGCGCTGGGCCTGGGGGCAGATTTTTGAAAATAGATTTGACAACCGGCTTCCAATTGGGTAAAATAGTATCATCTATGCGAATAAAAAAGGAGGGAATACCATGGACGCCGGCGGCAGTGGCAATATACCGGGCCGAAGTAGCATGCGGTCTGCTTCCATGGCAGGCCCCAACGACTGATGCCCCGTATTTTGCCTCCCCTATTTTCATTGACAATCGAATAAGGAGGTAAATTATGGCAGAACGTTTTGAAATCGTGGAAAAAACCCTCCTGCGAATGCTGGAGAGCAAGAAGTACACCACCCTGCGGGATATTCTGATCACCATGAACCCCAGCGACGTGGCCGGAATATTCAACGATCTGGAAGAAAAGCAGGTGCCCCTCATGTTCCGCCTGCTGCCCAAGGAGCTGGCGGCGGAAACCTTTGTGGAGATGGAATCCGACACCCAGGCGCTGCTGATCCAGGGCTTCTCCGATAACGAGCTGAAAGAAGTGCTCAGCGAGCTGTATGTGGACGATGCCGCCGACCTGGTGGAGGAGATGCCCGCCACGGTGGTGCGGCGGATTCTGGAGCAGGCCGACCCGGAAATGCGTAGCTCCATCAATCAGATTCTCCGCTATCCCGAGAACTCCGCCGGCTCCATCATGACCACGGAGTACGTGGCTCTGCGGCCGACCATGACCGTGGAGGAATCCATTCTCCGCATCCGCCGGCAGGGCGTGGACAAGGAGACCATCTACACCTGTTACGTCATCGACACCGACCGTACCCTGCTTGGCCTCGTCACCGTGAAGGATTTGCTGCTGTGCGATGACGATGAGACCAAAATCAGCGACATCATGGTCACCAACCTGATCTCCGTCACCACCCAGGACGATCAGGAAGAGGTGGCCCGGATGTTCTCCAAGTATAATTTCCTGGCCCTGCCCGTGGTGGACAAGGAGAACCGCATGGTGGGCATCGTCACCTTTGACGACGCCATGGACGTCATGCAGGACGAAGCCACCGAGGATATGGAGATCATGGCCGCTATCACCCCCTCGGAAAAGAGCTATATGGCCAGCTCTCCCTTTGACCTGTTCAAGCACCGGATTCCCTGGCTGATGCTGCTGATGGTGTCCGCCACCTTTACGGGGATGATCATCAGCTCCTTTGAGGAGTCCCTGGGTGCCCTGCCCATCCTCACTGTGTTCATTCCCATGCTGATGGATACCGGCGGTAACAGCGGCTCCCAGTCCTCCGTCACCGTCATCCGTGCCCTGAGCCTGGACGAGCTGAGATTCAAGGATATTTTCAGCGTCATCTGGAAGGAGCTGCGTACCGCCGTGCTCTGCGGCCTGGTGCTGGCAGTGCTGTGCTTCGGCAAGGTGATGCTGGTGGACCGGCTGCTTATGGGCAACCCCAGCGTGACGGTTTGGGTGGATGTGACTGTGTGCCTGACTCTGTGCGTGACGGTGCTGGTGGCAAAAATCGTGGGCTGCTCCCTGCCCCTGATTGCCAAGCGGCTGGGCTTCGACCCGGCAGTGATGGCCTCCCCGTTCATCACCACCATCGTGGACGCCATGAGCCTGCTGCTGTATTTCTTCTTTGCCAAGCTTTTGCTGGGTGTATAAAATGTCCTTCTGGTGATCGGTTTCAGTAAACTCATATGCAAATTGGAATTTGTAGGTGCGTTTGGTGGGAAGCGTAACAATGTGTGCGTAGGGAACGGATTTATCCGTTCCGAAAGGTTGGATAACCTCCATACTGCATTGGATGATATGTTTTCATACAAATCGCAGCTTTTTTCCATCCAACCAGCTGCGTCAAAAGACGTTACCGGGCGGAATGCATAAATGCATTCCCTACGAACGTAACTCAACAAATTCCAATTTACCACCGCCGGAACGATACCGGGCGGGTAATGGGGTAACGATGACCGGCAACCCCGGTGCGAAATTGCCTGCGGGGGGCACCCCGTCGAATTCAAAACAATTACGTTTCGGAACGCATGAATGCGTTCCCTACGAAAAAATATGCAGCCCCCTCCTTATTTTTGGAAGGGGCTGTTTGTTATTCCGCGCTGAAAAGGATCCGGTCGTTATCCACTCCGTGCTGATGGAAGGCCTGGAGCAGCTCTTCCGTGGTGATGGTGCTACGGCGCTGGCCGGAAAGCTCCAGGATAATCTGCCCATCCTTCATCATGATGGTGCGGTTGCCCAGCTGGAGGGCGGACTGGACATTGTGGGTAATCATCAGGCAGGTAATGGAGTTTTCCGCCACGATCTGCCGGGTGAGGTTCAGCACCTTTTCCGCGGTGGCGGGGTCCAGGGCGGCGGTGTGCTCATCCAGCAGCAGCAGCTTGGGGGTGACCAGGGTGGCCATCAGCAGGGTCAATGCCTGACGCTGGCCGCCGGACAGAAGACCCACCACGGTGTTCATCCGGTCCTCCAGCCCCAGACCCAATTGGGCCAGCTTCTCCCGGAATTCCTGCCGCTCTGCCGCGGAAACCATGGAAAAGGGGGAGCGGGCGTTGGAGGCCCGGAGATAGGCCAGGGCCAGGTTTTCCTCAATGGTCATGTTGGGGGCGGTGCCTTTCAGGGGGTCCTGGAACATCCGGCCGATGAATTTGCTCCGCTTATAGTCCGGCAGCCGGGTGATGTCCATTCCGTCCAGAATCACCTGGCCGGAATCCGGCTGAAAGGTTCCGGCGATGGCGTTGAACATGGTGGATTTGCCTGCGCCGTTGGAGCCGAGAACGGTGACGAAGTCCCCGGGGGCCAGATGGAGGCTCAAATCGTTCAGGGCCCGCTTTTCATTCACGGTGCCGGGGGCAAAGGTTTTGGAGATGTGGTTCAGAGTCAGCATTTTGCTTTGCCTCCTTTTTTGATCTGGATGGCGGGCAGCCCGATGGCCAGCGCCACAATCACAGCGGAAATCAGCTTCAGGCATTCGCTGGGCAGGTCCAGCCGCAGGGCCACGGCGATGATAAACCGATAGATGATGGAGCCCACAATGGCGCCCACTGCCTTGATCCAGATTTTTCCCTTGGGCAGCACCGCCTCGCCGATGATCAGGGAGGCCAGGCCGATGATGACCATGCCGCTGCCCAGGTTGATCTCGGCGGTTTTCTGGTACTGGGCCAGGAGCGCGCCGGACAGGGCGGTGCAGGCGTTGGCGATGCACAGGCCAACGGTGATGGTAAAGGAGGTGTTGATGGAGCTGGCCCGCACCATGTCCGGGTTATCGCCGGTGGCCCGGATGGACAGACCCAGCCGGGTTTTCAGAAACAGCACCATGAGGATCGCCGCCAGAGCGGTGACAATGGCCACGGGAACGAGCCGGTAGTAGGTGCCGAAGTACGGCTTGAGGATGGTAAACAGGGTGGTTTTTTTCAGCAGACTGACGTTGGAGGAAAAGCCCATCACCGCCAGATTCACGGTGTACAGTCCGGTGTCGGTGATGATGCCCGCCAGAATGGAGGGAATCCGGAATTTGGTTTGCAGCAGGGCGGTGATGAAGCCCGCCGCCGCCCCCGCCAGCATGGCAGCGGGGAAAGCCAAAAAGGGATGCCCGGCCAGGGCAATGGTGGCGGATACGGCAGCGCCTAGGGTGAAGGCGCCGTTGGTGGTCATGTCGGCGATGTTCAGCACCCGAAAGCTGAGAAACAGCGCCAGAGCCACCAGCGAGTAGATGCACCCCAATTCCAGGGCGCTGATCAGGGCGGCAGTTGAAAACATGGGAATTCTCCTTTTTGATCGCGTTTTTACAGTTAAAGGCATGGTTGCTGCCTGCATCAATTGACGCAGGCAGCAGGGGGAGGATACACATGAAGTGGAATCTATCTTGTAATGGATATGGGCTTACTCTGCGCTGGTGACTACTTCCACCACGGTGTTGGCCATCTCGCTGAACACAGAGTAGTCAATGCCCAGCGTTTCGGCAGTCTCGGTATTGACGGTGATGATGCCGCCGTCCATGACCTTGAATTCGGGAATCTCGCCGCCCAGCAGGATGTCAACGGCCATCTCGGCGGTGTAGGCGCCCAGCTCGGTGTAGTTGACGCCGCAGGTGGTGAAGGCGCCGCAGGCTACGAAAGAGTCAGCGCCGGTGTAGTGGGCAATGCCGGCCTCGTTCAGAATCTCGGCAACGGCACTTTCCGCAGCCATCACCACGTTGTCGGTGGGGGTGAACACCACGTCGCAGCGGCCAACCAGGCTGGCGGCGGCGGTAAGGATTTCGTCGGTGGTGTTGCCGGTCTTTTCCACGTAGGCAATGCCCTTTTCATCCAGATATTCCTTGGCCTGGGCGATGGGGGTCAGGGAGTTGGTTTCGGAGTTGGAGTACAGCAGGCCGACGGTCTTCACATCGGGCTGGGCCGCGAAGATCATGTCCATGATAAAGGGGGTGTTCAGAGCGTCGGAGGTGCCGGTGACGTTGGAAATGCCGGTGAGCCCGGAGGACTCGGGGTCGGAAATGGCGGCGTAGATCACGGGGGTCTGGGTTTCCTCGGTGGCGGTGGCCATGCAGATGGCAGCCAGGGTGGCGATGGGGATGATGGCATCGTAGCCGTCGTCCACTACCTGAGCGCCGATCTGGTTCAGCACGGTGTTGTCGTTCTGCCCGTGGAAGTCCTTTACTTCAACGGAGAAGCCCTTTTCCTCGGCCAGCTCTTTCAGCCGGGCGTCGCAGGCGATTCGGATTTCATCCAGGGAGGGGTGATCCAGCTGCTGCACAATGGCAATTTTGAAGCTCTGCTCTTCGGCGAAGGCGGAAACGGAAAGCATGGAAACGGCCATCACGGCGACGAGAATCAAACTGATCAACTTTTTCATAATAATAACTCCTTTAAAATAATTTGATTGTTTGTTGGTGTCAGGACGGAATCAGACTTCCTGTCGCCATCGTCTGCCGGGATTACTCATAAGATTTACCTCCTTGGGAAATAAAAAAAGCCCTCATTCCCTATCATAGGGAACAAGGACAGAATTCATATTCTGCGGTACCACCTTGTTTGCCGCCGAAGCGACCACCTCATGCAGATGCCAACACATCCGCTGCCCCATAACGCTGGCAATGCGTCAGAAGATACTCAGGACGAGCCCTTTCCCCCTGCCCTCGACGGCCCATTTGCCAACCCGCTTTTCGCTCCGCTCTCAGCTGTGCGGAACTCTCTGTGGATGCGCTGATGACTTTACTTCCGTCTCAACGGTTTCATATTTAAGATATGCCTACTATAACGTCTTCGTGTCCATTTGTCAAGTACTTTTTTTCACATTGGGCGGACAATTTAAAAAACCTCCAAGGCCATTGGACCTTGGAGGTTGGGGAAATTACTTGTTTTCCATTTCTTTCAGGGCATCCTTGCGGCTGAAGTTGGCGCGGCCCTTTTCGTCGAAGCCCATGAACTTGACCCAGGTCATGTCGCCCAGGTTCAGAACGTCCTCGACCTTTTCCACACGGCGGTTCTCCAGCTTGGAGATGTGCACCATGC
>OBLI01003330.1_pt1 | contig 12461 bp, 13 predicted proteins | sample 1519701 | NCBI WGS metagenome assembly OBLI01 (sample SAMEA3663005, study PRJEB22513) | pig gut metagenome | biome: pig gut; feature: pig-associated habitat; material: faeces | place: France | collected 2012 | reverse complement strand
TTATCCTGCGTTATTTAGCTGAAAGTCAATGATACAGTACACTAGTACACCGTATAAAGGAGATAATAGGGAGTTGAAAAAACAAAATAAAAACAAAATTAAACGTTCAACTACCAGACTGGTTGCGTTAGGATTTGCTTTGATTATAGTGATTGGTACAATGCTGTTGAGTCTGCCAATTTCCGTGCGCTCAGGGCAACCCAATATCATGAATGCACTTTTTACAGCGACTTCAGCGACTTGTGTGACAGGGCTGATCGTAGCAGACACATATCAGAACTGGACTACGTTTGGAATTATCGTGATTTTCACGTTGATTCAGATAGGCGGACTGGGATTTATGACGATAGGTGTCTATATCTCTATTATCCTGAAGAAGAAGATAGGCTTAAAACAGCGTGAGAATCTGCAGGAAAGTGTGAATTCTATGGAGATAGCAGGGGTGGTAAGACTTGCACGGAAGATTGTGCAGGGAACTTTTTTAATAGAAGGAATCGGAGCACTGCTGTTATCGACCAGGTTTATTCCACGATTCGGATTACAGCGTGGAATTGCTTTTTCTATTTTTCATGCAGTGTCTGCTTTTTGCAATGCAGGATTTGACCTGATGGGATATGAAGAGGCTTATGCGTCATTGGTGTCCTTTGAAGGAGATGTTCTGGTCAATATGGTGGTCATGTTCCTGATTCTGACCGGAGGTATCGGCTTTATTGTATGGGATGACCTGATGCGTAACAAATGGCATTTTAAGAAATATCTGCTTCATACGAAGATTGTTTTAACGTTTACAATCGGGTTGACGGTCATTGCAACGATTGTTTTTCTGGTTCTTGAGAATCATGGAGTACTGGCAGGATTAACTCCGGTGGAAAAAGCATTGGGTGCAGCCTTTTGCTCTGTAACACCAAGAACGGCAGGGTTTAATACCACAGATGTGGCAGGACTTTCCAATGCAGGGAAAATGCTGACGATATTACTGATGTTCATAGGTGGAAGCCCAGGCTCTACAGCAGGTGGTGCCAAGACGACAACGATTGTGGTATTGCTTCTGTATGCTGTGGCAATGATACGAAATCACGAAGATATCAATCTGTTTGGAAGACGGCTGACAGATGACGTGGTAAAGAAGGCAAATGCAGTTGTAGTGACGAATTTTATGCTGGCTGCGCTGGCAGCGGTCATCATTATGGCGATGCAGCCTTTTGATATGGCAGATGTGCTGTTGGAAGTATTCTCAGCAATCAACACAGTGGGAATGAGTACGGGTATAACCAGAGATTTGAACACCGTGTCACGGTTGATTCTGATTGTATTAATGTATTGTGGGCGATTGGGAAGTTTGTCTTTTGCACTGGTATTTGCCCAGAAAAACACATCAGATACCATCAGGCTTCCGCAGGAAAAGATTATAGTAGGATAGGAGAACGCAATGAAATCAATATTGATTATTGGGATGGGATGTTTTGGTCATCATCTGGCGAAGAACTTTCTGGAAAATGGACATGACGTCATGATTATAGATGAGAATGAAGAAGCTATTGAGGATATGGTGCCATATGCTACCAGCTCCAAGATTGGTGACTGCACCAAGGAAGAAGTATTAAAGACAATAGGTGTGAGGAATTTTGATGCTGTATTTGTCTGCATAGGTACGAATTTCCAGAGTAGTCTGGAGATTACCAGCCTGGTAAAGGAACTGGGGGCTAAGCGGGTCATCAGTAAAGTGACCAGGGATATTCAGGCGAAGTTCCTGCTGCGCAACGGGGCAGATGAGGTAATCTATCCGGATAAGGACATTGCAGAGAAATGGGCAGAGCGTTACAGCCTGGATAATATATTTGACTATATTGATCTCCCTGGCCCTTATGGAATCTATGAGATCAGTCCTTTGCAGGAATGGGTAGGCAAGAGCATCAGAGAGTCTAACATTGCTGCAAAATACAAGGTGTCCATTCTGGGTATCCGAAGGAGTGGGGATGAGGAGATGAATATCATGCCTTCAGCGGATTATGTGATTCAGGATAAAGAACATCTCATGGTCATGGCACACAATGATGTGGCTGCGAGGCTTTTGGATACAAGGAAAAAGCATAGGAAATAAGTATAAGAAATAAACACAGGGAGATTAGAATGATAACAAGCGCTTCAAATCAGAAAATGAAGAATTTAATGGCATTATGCCAGAAATCCAAGGAGCGGCGCGCACAACAGTCTTTTATTGTAGAGGGATCTAAGATGTTTCTGGAAGCGCCACAGGCGTGGATCAAGGAAGTCTATGTATCAGAGAGCTTCTGGGCAAAGTGCAGCTTTAAGGATTGCCTCAAGACGACAGGCTATGAGATTGTATCTGATGATGTATTTAAAAGAGTTGCAGATACCAGAACACCACAGGGAATTCTGAGTGTATTAAAGACACCGCACTATGAACTGGAACAGCTGCTGGCGCAAAAGGCACCACTTCTGGTTATATTGGAGGATCTGCAGGACCCGGGCAATCTTGGTACGATTCTGAGAGCGGCAGAGGGCGCGGGAGTAGATGGTGTTATTATGACAAAAGACACGGTAGATATCTTTAACCCCAAGGTAATCAGGGCCACGATGGGATCAATCTACAGAATGCCTTTTTACCAGACAACGGATCTGAAGGACACAATCTACACGTTGAAAAATAAAGGAATCCAGGTCTATGCGGCACATCTGGAGGACAGTGTATGTTATGATGAGGCAGACTATCGTGTTGGAACAGCATTTCTTATTGGTAATGAAGGAAACGGATTGAAGAGAGAGACAGCAGATGCGGCAACGAGATATATTAAGATTCCCATGTTAGGACAGGTGGAATCACTCAATGCGGCAATGGCGACTTCTATACTTATGTATGAGGCAGCCAGACAAAGGCGAGAAAGGCATGGTTATTAAAATGAAGATTGGTTTTATAGGTTTGGGAAATATGGCGAATGCCATGGTTGGTGGAATCCTTGCGAAGGGATTGTATACAAAAGAAGAACTGACAGGGTCTTCCAAAACAGAAGCGACTGCGAAGCGTGTACATGAGAAATATGGTATCAAAACCTGCACGGATAATGCGGCAATTGCCAAAGAGGCAGATGTTATTGTGTTGGCGGTAAAGCCTGTCTTCTTCCCGGAAGTAATTAAAGAAATTAAGGAGTTTGTAACAAATGACACGCTTGTCATTTCTATTGCAGCAGGTAAGAGCCTTGACTGGATTGAGAAGGAATTCGGTAAGGCAATCCGTCTGGTAAGATGTATGCCGAATGTACCTGCGCTTGTTGGAGAAGCATGTACCGGTGTATGCATTAATAATACAGTCACAAAAGAAGATGAGAAGCTTGCTCTTGAATTGATGGAGAGCTTCGGCAAGGCAAGTTTGATACCGGAGAGACTGATGGATGCGGTAATTGGTGTCAGTGGCAGTTCACCGGCGTATGTATTCATGTTCATAGAAGCTATGGCAGATGCGGCAGTACAGGCGGGAATGCCAAGAAGCCAGGCATATGAATTCGCAGCACAGTCCGTAATGGGAAGTGCAAAGATGGTTCTTGAGACCGGCAAGCACCCGGCAGAACTCAAAGATATGGTATGCTCTCCTGCGGGAACTACTATCGAAGCGGTGAAAGTTCTGGAAGAGAAAGGATTTCGTGCAGCTGTTATGGATGCCATGGAAGCCTGCGTCAACAAATCAAAATCCATGTAATTTTTTGTAAAAAGTGCATAGAAAAGACAGACAAAGAGTCCGTTCACTTGACAAGTGGTGGACTCTTTGCTATTATATAAAATCGTAATGATGTTAACAAAAACGTAACATTTGTTATAAGATTGTATTAAGAACGAAAAGACTTTGAAAAATTGGAGAAAACTATGGAAACAAATCTTAGAAAATGGAGTTCCATGATATATGTACTGTGTCTGGCAATGGTAATGACAATGATGCCTATTACTACAGATGCTGCTGAGACACGGGATTTGGTAGTGACAACATCTACTAAGAAGCAACAGGATACTTCAATAGAGCAGTTGAATGCAGGAGCTGCCGTTCTGGTAGATGTGGATGTGGCAATGAATGATGCAGAGCTTACCACATTGGTCAGAAAGCAGACCTCAGATATTGCTCCAATCCATGCAATGGATGAGAAGGACACGGAATCTACACTTGTTATGGCAAAAGTTAATCAGTATGTTAATATACGTAAAGAGCCGAATCAGGATTCTGAGAAAGTCGGAGTATTATACAAGGATTGCGGTGGCGACATTCTGCAGCGCCAGGACAGCTGGACCAAGATTCAGTCCGGCGATGTGACAGGATGGGTCAGCGATGATTACCTGTATTTTGGAGAAGAAGCACAGAAGGAAGCAAAAGAAGTCGGTATTCTGACAGCCTATTCAGAGACAGAGACACTTCGTGTCAGAAAAGAAGCAAGCCTGGACTCAGGAGTGCTTGGATTACTGGCTATGGGCGAAGCTGTAGAAGCAATAGAGGAAGACGGTGACTGGGTAAGCATCAACTATGAAGGCGAGACCGGTTATGTGGCAGCAGAATATGTGAAGGTAGAATTTGATCTGGATACAGCAGAGTCTGTAGAAGCAATCCAGGCAAGAGAGGCAGCGGAGAAGGAAGCAGCCAGAGCGCAGGCAGCAGCAGAGAGAGAAGCAACACGTAAGCAGCAGAAGGAAGCAGTTCTGACATCCGCATCTGAGTTGAATATCCTTGCAGCTCTTGTACAGTGTGAAGCAGGTGGAGAGAGCTATGAGGGACAGCTTGCAGTGGCATCTGTTGTTATGAACCGTGTCAGATGTGGGGCATATCCTAATACGATTACAGATGTAATCTATGCATCAGGTCAGTTCTCGCCGGCTAACTCAACGAAGATGAGCAATCTGGCATTGAGTGGTAATATTAAAGCCAGCTGTCTTCAGGCAGCACAGGAAGCAATCAACGGCAACTGCAATATCGGAGATGCACTGCATTTCAGAAGAGCAGGGAACAAAGATGGCATTATTATTGGAAATCATGTATTCTGGTAATTCAGATTTAAAGTGCAGATATTTACATCTGCACTTTTTGTTATGGGAGTCCTGTGCGGACTCTTTGTTTTTCTTGCCCAGATACATAAAACGTAGTACAATGGAGCTATTCTGAATAGTTACCAACATTTGAAGGAGGAGAAGTTATGGATTTAAAAGGACGTCATTTTTTAACACTTAAAGATTATACACCGGAAGAGATTGTATATCTTTTGGATTTGGCTGCTTCCTACAAGGAGAAGAAGAAGAAGGGAATCCCTCATGACACACTTCGTGGTAAGAACGTAGCACTTATTTTTGAAAAGACAAGTACAAGAACCAGATGCTCCTTTGAAGTGGCAGCACATGATCTGGGAATGGGAACAACTTATCTTGACCCTACAGGATCGCAGATTGGTAAGAAAGAAAGTATTGCCGATACAGCAAGAGTATTGGGAAGAATGTATGAAGGTATTGAATATAGAGGTTTTGAACAGACTATCGTAGAGGAACTGGCAAAATATGCAGGTGTACCTGTATGGAATGGTCTGACCAATGAATATCACCCTACACAGATGTTAGCAGATATGCTTACGATCAAAGAGCATTTTGGTACACTCAAGGGAATTAAACTGACTTATATGGGAGACGCCCGCTACAATATGGGTAATTCCCTGATGATTGCATGCTCCAAGTTAGGCATGCATTTTACTGCATGTACAGCGAAAGAATATTTCCCGGCTGCAGAGCTTGTAGCACAGTGCCAGGAATATGCCAAGGAATCAGGTGCTACCATTACACTTACAGAGGATGTGGATGCAGGTACTAAGAATGTGGATGTTATTTACACAGATGTATGGGTATCTATGGGTGAGCCTGAGGAAGTATGGGCAGAACGTATCAAAGTCCTTTCCCCTTATAAGGTTACAAGCGATGTAATGCGCAATGCCGGAGAAAAGGCAATCTTCCTGCATTGTCTGCCTGCTTTCCATGATCTGAAGACCAAGATCGGTAAGGAACAGGGAGAAAAGTATGGATTTACAGATCTGGAAGTAACGGATGAAGTGTTTGAATCTGCGCAGTCCCTTGTTTTTGATGAAGCAGAGAATCGTATGCATACCATTAAAGCTGTCATGGCAGCTACTCTGGGGGCATAAGATATATGAATAAAGAAGAGATTGTCCGTCTTTTGAAAGAGAAGGATGATTATGTCAGCGGACAGGAATTATGTGAGTATTTTGGCGTATCCAGAACTGCTGTGTGGAAGGCAATCAAACAGCTGGAGAAGGATGGCTATCAGATCGAAGCAGTCAATAATAAAGGATATCGTCTGACAGAAAGTGATGATATGATGTCTGCAATTGAGATCAGCGCCAATATAGATACAAAATGGGTAGCAAGAAATCTCGTTTACCATAAAGAGACAGGTTCCACCAATCTGGATGTAAAGGCACTGGCAGAAGAGGGAAAACCAGAGGGTACTCTGGTAGTGGCTGACATGCAGACAACAGGAAGAGGCAGAAGAGGCAGAGCCTGGGTATCGCCTTCTGGAGAAGCTATTTATATGTCCTTGCTGCTTCGACCAGACTGCAACCCGGATAAGGCATCTGCATTGACGCTGGTCATGGCACTGGCAGTTGTGGAGGCACTGGAAGAGATTGACCCTGACGGCTGTGGTATCAAGTGGCCCAATGATGTTGTAATGAACGGGAAAAAGGTATGCGGCATTCTGACAGAGATGAGTGCCGAGCTGGATGCAATACATTATGTCGTAGTAGGAGTTGGTATCAATGTGAACCAGCCGTCTTTTGAGGGAGAGCTGGCTGACAGAGCAACTTCACTTTACATGGAGCTTGGACATAAAGTGAACCGCTCCAGATTCATAGCAAGAGTCATGCATTATTTTGAACAGGAATATGAGATATTCCAGAAGACATATGACTTGTCAGGGCTGGTAGATACGTATAATAAATATCTATTGAACAGAGAAAAGAAAGTGCGAGTACTTGATCCTAAGGGTGAGTACGAAGGAATCGCCCGCAGTATCAATGAGAAGGGCGAACTTCTGGTTGAGAAAGAGGATGGAGAGATTGTTGCCGTGTATGCCGGTGAAGTATCAGTCAGAGGCATATATGGATATGTATAATTAGGAAAAGGCTGGTAAACAATGGAAAATCAGGATAAGCGAGTTGTGCTTTGTGGTGCAAACGCATATGAACAGAAATATTATTTTAATGAGCAGTTTAAGGGAATCCCTCAATCAATACAGGATGAACTGCATATCATCTGTGTACTTTTTACAGAAGAGGTAGGCGGTGTATTCACAATTGTATTTGAAGAAGATGGAAGTGTAAGCTTTGACACCGAAGCATATGAAGATGACATTCTTTATGACGAGATCAGTAGTGGTCTGTTAGTGAAGGAAATCAAGGTGCAGAGACAGGAGCTTCTGGAATCCCTGAGTCTGTATTACCGTGTATTTGTCCTTCATGAAAGTGTAGGCGATGCTCTGGATGCAGAAGAGGATGATAACTGACAGAAAGGATAAAAATATGTTATTAGTAGTCGATGTAGGTAATACGAACATAACCTTTGGTGTGTATCGTGATAAGGAACTGGTGACGACATTCAGACTGATGAGTAAGACTCCGCGTACTTCAGATGAATATGGAGTACTGATCACGGAACTGTTGAGCAAGAATCATCTGGCAATTGATCAGATTGAAGGAATCGCAGTGGCAAGCGTGGTTCCCAATATCATGCATTCTCTCATTGGAGGAATCAAACGTTATGTAAACCAGAACGTTCTCATTATCGGTGCGGGAGTTAAGACAGGTATCCGCATTACTTCTGAGAATCCAAAGGAGATTGGACCAGACAGAATCGTGGATGTTGTTGCTGCCTATGAGCTTTATGGTGGACCGGTTCTGGTGCTGGATTTTGGTACAGCGACTACGTATGATCTGGTAACAGAGGATGGCTGTTTCTCAGTTGGTATTACAGCTCCAGGCATTCGTATCTGTGCCAAGGCACTTTGGGAAGATACGGCGAAATTACCTGAAATCGAGATTAAGAAGCCGGATACCATACTGGCAAGAGAGACAATAACCAGTATGCAGGCAGGACTGGTGTTTGGACAGATTGGGCAGACAGAATACATTATCCGAAGAGTGAAACAGGAGTCCGGTTATGATAACCTTAAAGTAGTGGCAACAGGTGGATTGGGACGCATTATCGCAGAGGAGACAGATCTGATTCAGGAGTACAACAATTCCCTGACGCTGGAAGGTCTCCGCATTATATATGAGAAAAACAAAAGGAATAACTAAGCATGAAACTTACAATAGGTGACGTTACCCTGGAGAATAATGTCATATTGGCACCCATGGCAGGAGTAACGGATCTGCCTTTCAGACTGTTATGCAAGGAACAGGGAGCCGGGCTTTTGTGTATGGAAATGGTCAGTGCCAAGGCTGTGCACTATAATAACAAGAACACGGAAGCGCTTCTGGAGATTCATCCGGAGGAAAAGCCTGTGTCGTTGCAATTATTTGGTTCAGAGCCGGATATTATGGCAGAGACAGCAGCCAGAATAGAAGAAAGGTCTTTTGCCATTCTGGATGTCAACATGGGATGTCCGGTGCCCAAAGTCGTAAATAACCATGAAGGCAGCGCCCTGATGAAAGACCCACAACTGGCTGGACAGATCATACATGCGCTGGTGCAGGCAATCCACAAACCTGTAACCGTCAAAATCCGTAAAGGATTTGATGATGCCCATGTAAATGCAGTGGAAATGGCTAAGATCGCAGAAGCAAACGGAGCTGCGGCGATAGCAGTACATGGAAGAACCAGAGAGCAGTATTATTCTGGAAAAGCCGACTGGGACATCATAAGACAGGTAAAAGAAGCAGTGTCCATACCTGTGATAGGAAACGGAGACGTTGTGGATGCACTTTCTGCTAAGAAAATGATGGATGAGACCGGATGTGATGGCATTATGGTAGGCAGAGCATGTCAGGGCAATCCGTGGATATTCAGAGAGATTACACAGTATCTGGATACAGGAGTGATACCACCAAGACCCGGCATGGATGAAGTGAGAGACACCATATTGGAGCATGCCAGACTACAGTTGAAGTATAAGGGTGAGTATATTGGAATCCGGGAAATGCGAAAGCACGTAGCATGGTATACCAAAGGATATCCCAATTCAGCCAGACTGCGTGATATGGTAAACGAAATGGAGACCTTCGAACAGCTGGAAGAGGGCATAAACAGAATCTTTCAGGCTCGCTGAAATCTTGACACCGACAGTAAAAAAGGCTATACTTAGGTGTCTTATGAATATGAACAAAATAGAGATTATATATAGAAGAAAGGGTATAGGACCATGGAAGCAAAGAAAAACTTATTAACACGTGAAGGTTTAAAAAAATATGAAGATGAGTTGCATGAACTCAAGGTCATCAGAAGAAAAGAAGTAGCACAGAAGATTAAGGAAGCAAGAGAGCAGGGCGACTTATCAGAGAACGCAGAATATGATGCAGCCAAAGACGAGCAGCGTGATATTGAAGCAAGAATCGAAGAGCTGGAGAAGATCTTAAAGAACGTAGAAGTTGTAGATATGGAAGATGACAGCGAGAACTTGGAGAAGGTAAGCTTTGGTCTTGCTGTTAAAGTAAAAGACAATGAATTCGGCGATGAGATGGAATTCAAGATCGTTGGTGCTACAGAGGCTAACAGCTTAAAGGGCAAGATTTCTAACGAGTCTCCACTTGGTAAAGCTCTCATTGGCGCTAAGAAGGGTGATATTGTATCCGTTGAAGCACCAGCAGGTGTGATCGAATACACTATTCTGGATATTTACAAGCCAGAAGCATAGAAGAAGCTACACACAGAGTTTCGCTTATACTGCGGAAAGTGTGAAATACAGATACACGATCTCAGCATAGATGAAAGGAGTATTGGGAAAAGTGTCACAGGAACAGAATCAAACACAGAAGAACCAGGAACAGGATGTTAACCAGCTTCTCAAGGTAAGAAGAGAGAAACTTGCAGCATTACAGGCAGCAGGCAAAGACCCGTTCCAGATTACAAAATATGATCAGACACATCATACAAGTGATGCAAAAGAATTATATACAGCTCATGAAACAGAACTTCTTGCAGGAAGAAAGCAGCCAAGCGTGGAAGGGTTAGATGAGCAGCAGGCAAAAGAAGTATTAAACGAGGACTACAATGAAAGACGTACTATCATGGATGCAAGCCCTATTAATGTATCTATAGCAGGTCGTATGATGTTCAAGCGCGTTATGGGTAAAGCTTCTTTCTGTAATATCAAGGATCTGAAAGGAACTATTCAGGTCTATGTAGCAAAAGATGCTATCGGTGAAGAAGCATATGCAGATTTCAAGAAGTCTGATATCGGTGATATCTTCGGTGTGAAGGGATATGTATTCCGTACAAAGACAGGTGAGATCTCCATTCATGCTGTAGAAATGACACTGTTATCCAAGAGCTTACAGATTCTTCCAGAGAAGTTCCATGGACTGACAGATACAGATACCCGTTATCGTCAAAGATATGTAGATCTCATCATGAATGATGAGAGTAAGGAAGTATTTATCAAGCGCTCCAAGATTTTAAAGGAGATTCGTAACTTCCTTGCAGGCAGAGACTTCATGGAAGTTGAAACACCTACGCTGGTATCTAATGCCGGTGGTGCAGCGGCAAGACCTTTTGAAACACACTATAATGCTTTGAATGAAGATGTGAAGCTTCGTATCTCTCTGGAATTATATCTGAAGAGATTGATTGTAGGTGGTTTGGAGAGAGTATACGAGATTGGCCGTGTATACCGTAATGAAGGTGTTGATACACGTCATAACCCTGAATTTACTCTGATGGAGTTATATCAGGCATATACAGATTATGAAGGCATGATGGAACTGACAGAGAGCATGTTCCGTTATCTGGCGGAGACAGTATGTGGTTCTACTAAGATTTCCTACAATGGTGTAGAGATTGACCTTGGCAAGCCATTTGAGCGTCTGACTATGATCGATGCCATTAAGAAATATGCAGGTGTTGATTTTGATGCAGTTGCTACAGATGAAGAAGCGAAGGCAATTGCAAAGGAACATCATGTAGAATATGAAGAGCGTCATACAAAGGGTGATATCGTAAACTTATTCTTTGAAGAATTCTGCGAAGAGAATCTGGTACAGCCTACATTTATCATGGATCATCCTCTGGCTATTTCACCATTAACCAAGAAAAAGCCAAGCGACCCATCCAAGGTAGAGCGTTTCGAGTTATTTATCAATACATGGGAAATGTGTAATGCTTACTCTGAGCTGAATGATCCTATCGACCAGAGAGAACGTTTCGCACAGCAGGATGCCAATGCGGCAGCAGGTGATGACGAAGCAGAGCATACTGATGAAGATTTCCTGAATGCACTGGAGATTGGTATGCCACCTACAGGCGGTATCGGTTACGGTATCGACAGACTGGTTATGCTATTAACTGACTCCCAGGCTATCAGGGATGTATTATTGTTCCCGACAATGAAGTCGCTTAATTAGTGTATGGATTTATGTGGTTCTATGAAAAACCATAGAGAACCAAATAAATCCAATAAGGACATGAATGTACTACGATCTCTTTGGATTATATAGGATTTCAACGGAGCTGTATGGATTACAATCAGAAAATCGAATAGTCTCTATGGACTGAAAAACAGTGTGTCAGGACAGGGGCAGCCGATTCAATTTTAAGAATTAGGCACTTACGTTTAGTAAAAATACTATGCGTAGGTGCCTTTTTTGCGTGTTTCTACAAGCGGTGCATCTTACGAGATATCGTCGCAACAATACATCTCTTTTATCAGAAAGGAGAGCAACATGCACAATGTAAAATCACCACCGGTAAATCTGGATGAGTATTTGGAAGGAGACAAAAAACGATATTTGACCTATGAAGATGCCGCTAGGCGGTACAGCATGCCATATTGGACTTTTGTAAATCTTGCAAAGGAAGCAGGAGCTACATGGGTTCTTAGAAAGACGGCAATGGTTGATATCGATAAACTGGATGCTTATCTGGATAAGAATTATGCAGTAGCAGGAAACAAAAATAAATCTGAGAAGAGAGAGGTAATGAAGATGCCAAGAACAAGAAAAGAAGTTGAAGGTATGGAAGAATTAGTGGGAAGCAAAAAGAAGAAATATGTGAGGTATGCAGAGGGTGCCGAGTTATATTCTATGGGCTTGCATAGTTTTCAAGAAATAGCAAAGGAAGCAGGAGCAGTTCGTAAGGTAAAGAGAATGGTGTTAGTCAATACAGAAAAGGTTGATGCCTTTATTGAATCATTTGCAGAGGAGCAATCTGGTGATATGTCAAGATGATTTTTGAAAAGATTTCGATATGTTTTT